>Ga0156225_102_pt1 | contig 161655 bp, 121 predicted proteins | sample RifCSPlowO2_12_FD_107873 | JGI IMG/M metagenome (GOLD analysis project Ga0156225, IMG submission 107873) | Bacteroidetes bacterium RIFCSPLOWO2_12_FULL_37_12 | reverse complement strand
CCCCCCCGTAGTCAAATTGGTTGAAATAATATTATTTTGTTCATCGTATTGAACACCCGCAATATTATTACAATCACCAGCCACCTGTAAATCCCTAGGATTACTGCATGTACCAACAGGAGGCGGGGGTGGCGGTGTCTCGTAGGATGAAACACAAAAAGTTCCTACATTATTTCCACTTCCATCAACCAAGAGGAAATAAGTGTTTCCATTGACAAGTCCAAGTAATTCAACTTCATTTCCACCTTTGGCACATCCTACTTCAGTGAATGTACCTGTGCAAGTATTATCCGAGGAACTATACACTGCCCCCATAGATTGAGTGCCGAGTGTGCCATCTCCAAAATTTATTGATATACTGTCGTCAGTAGCTGTGAAAGAATACCACACAGATGTACTGTAATTACTCGGATTACCGCTAAAACAAGAAGGTGTACTCAAGCCCTCACCGGTAGTAGTGGCACCCGTATTGTCACCATTTGTACAACCCGCACCCACAGTAATTGGCACAGCGCCACATTTACCATCATTTGCAGGTTGCGCAGAAATCCTGTTTTGAAAAGTTTGAAAAAATAAAAGAAAGAAAAAGTAGAGGAGTAAATTTTTAATCATATGTTTACAAGGTTGCTCTGTACCATATTTTATTAATTCGAAACCCCAAATGTATTAATAATTATCAAAATAAAAAAATTTATTTTGCCTACCTTTGCGAGTTAATATTTTCTGTAAAGACCTCAACTTAGCCCCTTTTCAAAATACGGCAATCCACCAGCGGCGGATTGAGCGAGAAAGTGCGGTAGGGGTTAAAGATTTGTTAAACCTAATCAATAAATTATGAAACCAAAATTATTAATCTTTGAAATCTACTTATTATTCTTATCTATAAGTTATTCCTACTCTCAACGCTGGCTTCCGGTTAGCAGTGGTGTTTCAGGAGCTATTTATGATATGGAAGTATTCAATAATGAACTTTATCTGGGGGGTTCATTCTCAAATGCTGGAGCAATTCAAGCTAATACCATTGCCAAGTGGGATGGGAATACTTGGAATGCAATTACCTCAGGGACTGATGGCTCCGTGAATTCATTTGCTGTTTTTCAGAATGAGTTATATGTGGGGGGTTATTATTCAGTGGCCGGTGGTTTAAATGCAAGTAATATTGCTAAATGGACGGGCACTCAATGGAAAACGCTTGGAACCGGCACTTTTGAATGGCAAGGAGTTCTTTCCATAGCAATTTTCCAAAACAGTGTTTATATAGGCGGTGAATTTATTTCTGCCAGCGGAAATCCTACCAACCATATTTCAAAATGGAGTGGGACACAATGGGCGGTCGTCCCGGGAACTGGGGTTGATTTTGATGGAAATGTAAGTGCTTTAACAGTTTACAATAATAATCTTTATATAGCCGGTAAATTCGTGGATGCAGGTGGTGTGACCGGTGTAAATAATATTGCCAAATTCAGCGGCTCAAGTTGGTCTGCATTATCCAATGGCATTAATAGTCCAAGCAGTTCTGTTAGTTCATTATTTTCTTTTAACACTAAATTATACGTTGGAGGTGGTTTCACACAGGCAGGTGGAAAAAATGCAAAAAATATTGCGGTCTGGAATGGCACATCCTGGGATTCACTTGGTGCTGGAGTAAATGGTACGGTATGGTGCTTTGCAACTATTGATAATGAGCTATATATAGGAGGAAATTTTTCACTTTCCGGAACAGATACGGTTAGGAATATTGCCCGGTGGGATAATGGAAAATGGGTGGAGGTTGCAGGGGGTACAAACGATGCGGTTTATTGCATGCAGGTTTACAATAACGAACTTTATATAGCCGGGAATTTTAACAGAAATGGTGCAGGGATTGACACTATAAATCATTTGGCAAAACTCTGTTTGCCGCCAAAAGCCAATTTTAACATCACATTAGACAGCGTTACATCAAAGGCAACCTTTACTGACTCTTCTACCAGAGCAACCACCTATTTATGGGATTTCGGAGATGGGACTTCAAGTACTTTAGCAAATCCAATACATCAGTATGCTGACACAGGAACCTACAAGGTAATGTTATATTTAGGCAATGAGTGCGGAGTGGATACAGCTACCATGGAACTCACGGTAGGTTCTTTTACTTGCATCCCTCCCACTGCATGGTTTGGGTTTTATAATGACTGGAACCGAAATGTTTATTTCACTGATTCCTCAGTACAAGCAACTTCATACTATTGGACATTTGGAGATAGTACTTTCAGCGTTGAAGTAAACCCTATACACCAGTACGAACTCGATCCTTTTTTTATAGATACTTTTAAAGTTACGTTGATTGTTACAAATGAATGTGGAAGTGATACTGTTACCAGAGAAGCAGTTGCAATGCAAGAGGTTGGAATAAAAGAAAATGATTATTCTAATGCTTCATTTATTAGCATATATCAATCTGATAATGAAATAATTATAAATGAAATAATTATAAATGAAATAAATAATAAATCTCCCCATATATTTACATTATTTGATTTATTCGGAAGAAAAATAAGGGTTGGAAAATCGGAGAACGGGAAATTCAGAATTAGTAAAAAAGATTTACCCAAAGGGGTTTATTTGCTGAGGGTTGGGGATGGGAAGAGAGATGTTAAGATTATGGTGAATTAGGGGGGTGATTTGATTTTAGGACGATTGGTATTGGATATTTGATGTTGGATGTTGGATGTTGGATGTTGCTAATCGCTAATTATTTCATCTCCTGCATATTTTTCACATCGTACTTTACAACTTCTGAGCGGGTGCCATTGGGTTCTTCACTCCTACTCTTCCATAAGTAAACAGTAGTTGGGATTAGTTTGTTGTCAGGAGCTGAAGTTACGCTGGCTTTTTTTGCCTCTTCGCATTTTACCTTAATGTAATTAATTGCATCTTCCCGTGTGTTCCAAACTGTATTCCGGTTTCCATTCTCATCGAGATAGGTGTCGGAAATAGCTTCTCTGGGAAGATATTTTAAGGTGACATTTGCAGGAACAGGTTGAGAGTTTTGGGAATAGGAAGTAATCGCAAAAAAAACCATCAAGCAGGTAAATGCTATTGTGTAAAGTGTTTTCATGATTTTATGGTTAATAATAAATTGTAAAAAAAAATCTAATTTTTAAAATTCTACAAATTCTTTCGGGTGTAAATGATTAGCTCCTTAAAATCAGAAGTTATTCAATACAACACATCACAAATATACTAAATATTGTTTACTACTCAATTTTTTTAATTATTGAACACGGATTTTCAAAATAACTTCACATCGTAGAATTTCATAGTAAAATGTATTTCAATAATTATTGAGTACCATTAAATTCTTATTCCAATGACACAAATATCATCTGTTTGTTCATATTTACCACGCCAGTTTACAAATTCCATATCCAATTTTTCTCTTTGCTCATCCATGTTTAAATGTTGAATACTTAACAGCAATTTGAGCAATCTTTTTTTACTGAACTTTTTATCTCTTTCTCCTTTGCCGCCAAATTGGTCAGTATAACCGTCTGAAAACATATAAAATGTATCCCCGCTTTGAACAGCTATTTTATGAGTAGTATAAGTGGGGTCAACTCTTATTTGAGCTCCTCCTATACCAAAACGATCTCCCGCAATTTCTACAAGTTCATAATCACCTTCTACTGTCCTTTTGAATTCTGCCGAATGTTGTGCTCCATTCTTTGTAATTAACCACATTGGTCTAATGGCTCCAGAAAACATTATTTCATTTTTATTCATATCAATAGTGCATAAGGCGATATCCATTCCATCCCTTATAGAATCTGAGAGGGGGGTATCTTTAGTTTTATGACCCAGTGCATATACAATGCCGTCGTGCAGTTTCTTTAAAATTTCTGAAGGATTATCAATATTCCTTTCAATTATTATTTGATTTAGGAGATCATTACCTACCATACTTACAAATGCACCTGGTACACCATGACCTGTACAATCGCAAGCGGCAATGATGGATCTTTCACCTTTCAAAGCAAACCAGTAAAAATCTCCACTTACAATATCTTTCGGTTTATATAAAATAAATATTTCCGGGAAATGCTCCTTTATTTCCGAATGTTTCGGTAAAATGGCTTCCTGTATAAGACGCGCATAATGAATGCTTTCAAGCATTTCTTTATTTTTCTCTTCAAGAAGTTGTTTTTGCTTCGTAATCGCTTTATTATTCTCTTCCAATTGTTTGTTTGTTTTTTTCTTATTTATATATCCTCTATAAATTAAAAATATTACTGCTGATATCAAAAAAATTACAAGAATAAAAGAATACAATACAATTCTTTGGCTTTCTATAGTTATAAGTTGATACTGTAGTGTTGACTCCTGCTTGGTAATTTGATTTTGTTGAAATTGAATCTTATCCTGTTGCCCCATTAATATCTGACGCTGTCTTTCAATTGCATCTTTTTGGTTAACTATTTCACTTTTTTGTATAACAATTTCACGTTCCTGTTTGGAAAGAATTTGAGTTTTTTTATCTAATATATCTTGTTGGTTTTTTGCTTTAAAAACAAGATTTGAAAATTCTTTTTTCATTAATTCTATTTTAGAATATTGAATCATAATGTCATCATTTTGTTTCTCAATAATTGCTTTTTGCTTATTGATTTCATCCTTTTGTGACACTACTTTGTCTTTTTCGGTTTCAAGTAATTTTTCGGTTTCTAAAAAAAGATTTTTCCAGTCGTTTGATGATTTCACTGACAAATTAATTAATTCGGGTTTTATGGTAAATCCTTCATCAATTATTCTTTTCTCCACCAGTTCATATTTTAATTTATCTTTTACAACGATAAAATTTATCATGGATGTGTTGAATTCGTAATTACTGCTAGTGAGTAAAATATTTTTTCCTTTTATGGCACTGAGTATTTCCTGCATTTCAAAATTGCTGTTTTTGTCCACATATAACATTTGTGGACTTTTAATGCTTTCAGGATTTTTGTAAAGCATAGGTACTATGGGCTTTCCTTTTGCAGTTTTAGTTTCTGCCATCCAATTGATGGCATTTAACATCGAAGTGTCATTGCCCAGTATCCCAATCTGGAAAGTATCCCATTGACTTTGGTTTTTCCATTCAACATATTTGGTAAAATTGTAAAGGAACATGGCTTCTATTTTGTACTTATCAGATGGTTGAGCAACAATGTTAAATGAATTTAACAAAACAAAGATAGCAATCCAAAAAGGTTTTGTATTTTTCAGAGTAATCATAAGCAATTGGATAGTTGTTTCATAAAAAAATTAAAAGCCAATAGCACATTGTAAAATAAATTCATTGGCTGAACTTCCATTTCCATCATTTAAAACTATACTGTAATTTATTTTAAAACTAAACCGGGAAACCTTCTTAGGTTCCGGGAATATTATCAAACCGGTTGTCATTCTTTGAATGGTCTCTGTATTTTTAATTTTGTCAAATCCAGTTACATTGGGCAGGTTTGCCTGATCGTACCTTACTACCGGCTCTAAATATAGATTCAAGCGGTAAGCAGATTCTATGAAAAATCCGTTCTTATTAATACTTCCCGATGCTGTATCTTCAATGGCATCTACATATTCACCGCGAAATGTAAATTTACTTGTCTTGCATTCTGCATCAATGCATACCAAAGATAGATTTTCTTTGCCATCAGTAGAGTATGTTCCATAGTAATAAGATACTCCTGTCTCAATTATTGCAACCGGCAGTATTCCAATTCTTCCTCCAAAAGATTTTTTGTCATTATTATAATCCCGAAAATTGTCACGCATATTTCTGATATCACTTCCATATTTACCATCTTTTTGTTCCAATCCGTTCACCACAAACAATGAATAATTGACGAGGACTTTTTTAGTGAGAGAAAAATTGCCCCTTAATTGTGCTCCAATTTCTGACCATACGGAAGGTATTATTTGCCAATGAGATATGGGCCTGTCGTTTAATAAATTGATATATTCTGGATAATAATATTCATTGAACTTACCGATTGGCATTAAAAATTTACCTATCCGTAGTGTAACAAATTTGAAAGGAGAATAATCAATAATTCCATATCTTATACCCATTTCTCCACCCCCATGCTCATACTCAAGCATTACTTCGGCAACTACTTTATCATGCACATTAACACCTAAAATCGGATTAAAATACTGCAAACTATAGGTTTTTGATTTTTTCCTTCTATTTAAATCATTCGATCTAAACCAACCTGCCGCATATCCATGTAAATACGTATTAAATTGTAATTCCTCCAATTGCTTCCCAAAACCACCTTTTTCTCCTGTTATGACCTTTATATCCAATAAATCTTCCAGTCCCATTTCCAAGAGATTATTAGATTCATTGGTTTTAGAAAGTGTATCCTTAACCTGAGCAACAGATACTTCAAACGATATTGCAGAGAAGGTTATAAGTGCTGTAATACTTAACGCAATGTGAAAATTATTTTTTTTCATCTGAAAATATTTTATTGAAAAAAGGGAAGTTGTACTTGATACAACTATTTTTTGAAAATATAAAAACATGTAAAAGAACTTTATTACACTGCCACCGGAACCGGAATAGGAATACCTAATATCAGTGCCTCAAAATAACAAAGTTCATTTTTGAAATTATTCAAATAATCATCCGTTTCGAGTTTCATGGTAGGAATCAGGTTTTTATAATACGCAATGCCTTCCAGCATATTGTTTTTAAATTCTGACAGGCGTTTGGTTTGTTTTTCAGTTATTTCATGAACGTTCTTACTAAATTCGGCTTTCCATTGTTCAATGTATAAAACAAGTTCGTTGACAAACATATTAGAACGTTTTTCAGAATTAAGAATATTTTTTCTGCCATAAATATGATCCACCATTTCCCTCAACGAAAAAATTCCTGAGAAATAAGCCAGGTTAGGTCCCGGGCAAACAGCTACGGCATTCAAATCATGTAAGGGTGTAATATTATTTTTTAGTAACGCACCCGCGGCTAACCCTTCACAAAGACACTCTTTTAATCCCACATTCTGAATTTCATTCTCATAGGATTCGTGAGAAAGATTTTTTTCATTAATTTCCTTTATTTTCAGATTTTGGTATTCGCGGGAAGCCGTACAGATTGTATCTTTTGTAAATTCTGTATTGAATGCCATAAACTTTTTATAACAAGGGCTACCGGGTCTTCCTTTTTCAATTCTCTCTTTTCGTAGAATATCCGATGAACTATTTCTAAAATTATGAAATGGCACTCCCAATGGTGATGCCTGGCTCAGATAATAATCTTCTTTTCGGGCTGTACTTAATTTATTCAATGTTTCCTCATCTACATTAGTTACTTCAGGTACCAGAAGAAAAGGACTTGCCCACCCCGTGCCGTCCACCTGGTAATGGTCGAAAAGAAAACTATTTTCGTTTGCAGTTCCAATACCCCCTTGTGCCGTAACTTTGAATTGAGGAGGTTGTAAGAAATTTTGTTTTCCGGTTTTTAATAACGCATCCATGCAAGTATTTACAAGTTCATCTCTAAGTTCTTTTCGTTTTGTTAAGAAATCATGCAGAATTGGACCCATTAAAATACCATCAGTGGCAAATGCATGTCCACCGCAATTCAACCCCGATTCGATGCGAAACTCGGATATCCACAATCCCTTTTTAGCAAAAAATTTCCCTTGAACCATCGCGGAACGAAAGTCACTGACCTTCAAAACAATTTTCTTTTTAAGCGCTCCTTTTTCATCGGGGTAAAAATCAGGGAATGACTCGCAATAGGTATAAAGACGAGGGTTTAATCCTGCAGAAAAAATAACAGAAGAAGAAAGATCGCTTAACGCAAAACCGCGTAATGCTCCCGATGAGTTAGTATATTCTAAGGAAAGTGGCGTTCCGTCACTTGCATAATTAATTTTATCCCCTTTGGTCATAATATTAACATCAATGTCGCCTGCAACAATACTGCTTCTCAATTGCTCCTGCAGATTTTTTTTAGCCACAATTTGATTTGTATCAAGCATTAAAAAATATTGTTTTTTTATGGGGGATTCAGTAGGAAGCAATTCAAAATATTTAACAATTTCATTTCCTTCTTCAAACGATTCTGCTTTCAACACTTCCATTTGTTTTTTTACAATCCGGTTCAACAGATTAAGGTAGCCGGTAATCCTCAACGCACGACGGTTGATGTTATCCTGTGTTATTGGAATATATTCTTCATTATATTTCTCACAATAAAATTTTCTCATCTGTTCCACAAGATTATCTTCCACGATAGATATTACAGATGAAATCCCGAAGCGGGCAACTTTCAGGGGGGTGTCAATAGTAAATCCCAATCCCATCACAGGAATATGGAATGTATGTAATTCTGATTTTGGCATAAAATGCAAACCAAGGACTTGTCCAAAGCCGGGAAAAAAATTTTGTAAACGACCTGAAAAATGGGAGTAGAAGGTAATTTATAAAATGGCTCAAACGTATGGCGACGCAATTATGATGATAATTTGCGTCAAAATACATGACAAAAATCAGTTTTTCAGAAAGTCATCACTTTATCGCTATCAACCACCCAGTTTGCCAATTCAGCCATCGTGCTTATTTCTGTGCCATCTATCAATTTAATATTTTTAATTCCTCGTGCCTCAGTACAACTTCCACAAATCTTGATTTTTGCTTTGTTTGAAAGAGCCAATTTTATCATTCGCTCAATATTGTAATAGCCATTTGGAGTAATCTGGTTTGCAATGGCACAGTTAACAGCATCAGCCATTAAAAAAATCCTGATTTCAACTTCGGAATGATCTTTTCCCAACTGATTAGCCATACGCAAAGCGTTATATGCTTTTTCGGTTCCATAAGGGGGATCGTTGATGATGATTAAAATTTTCATGTTTTTTTAATTAAAGTGATTTTGTTAGTGGAATTATTTTACGATGAGTTTAACTTTTCTTTCAAAATAATTTCCTGTTAATCCTTCTTCTGCATTGCCCTTGACTGATTCTCCACGGGTGAGCATTACCTGTAATTGCATTTCGGTATCTTTTGCGTTGCTCAATGATTGAATGGTCATGGGCAAGCTGGTGATGTCGGCGTCTTCATAACCCGGGAGTTTATCTCCAACCAAACGGCATGACATCGGGAGATTTACATCCCAGTCGGGAGCGAATTTTGAAAGTGAGGGTGTACCAATAGTTGAAGGGTCAATGTAAAGCCAAGCATTGCGATATGGAACGGCGATAGCATTTTCTTTTTTTCTTCCGATTACAGTCAACACAGTTTTTTGTTCCCATCTTTTTGTTTCAATTAAAAATGTTCCATCGGGTTGACGAAAAGATTTTTTTGTTTCCTTGTCAACAATATCAATAATAGTTTTGTCATCGTCTTTCCATTGACCGTTGTTGATGTGGCATGACAAACAATTTTTTGAACTGCTTAAAATTCCAACTGCAGGAGGATAGGCATAAGCCGCAACGTTGCTATTTTGTTTTTCATGGAATTCGGGATGGTAATAATTTTCAGTATTGATAAATTGACTGATGGTGATTCCTGATATCAAAATTGCTATCAGAATGATTGTTTTTGTTTTCAAAGTTTTCATTTTGTTTTTGTTTTATTAATTACTGCCTATTTTTAATATCACTAATGTCATCATTACAACCATCATTGCCCCCATTGCTATACCCATGCCCATCATCATTTTATTTTTTCCTTTTTTTCCTTCATCGTGCTTGTGGTTCATATCCATCATTCCGTGCATCGGGCACATCATCATCATATCCATTTTATGCTCCGGTGAAGAAGATTTTTTTTGGACTAAATCCATTCCGCACTTAGGGCATTTTCCTGGCTGAGCCGATGTTACTTCGGAGTGCATAGAGCAAGTGTAAACGATGTTATCAGTGGAAGTGGTTTGAGTTTTTGCAGTGTCGGTTTGTGCAAATAACGGTGCAACAACAGCAATAAAAACCAAAGAAAGAAAATGTTTTTTCATGTTTATCAGATTATCGTTTCTCATTATTGTTTTGATAGCTAATTCATTGGAAAATCCCTATCAATCCAGTTTACTTTTAAATTTCTGGGAAGATTCAAAAGTTTAGGATTTGTGAATTTCATTTCGGTCAGAAGTTTAAAAACAGGACGGATATTCGGGCAATTAACAAAAGGACAACATCCACAATAAATAACAATGGATGTATCTTTTGGAATTTTTAATAATTTATTTCTGAGTTTTTCTATAGTTTCTTTATCTCTTCCCTCTCCGATAGCGATTGAATTTTTGATAGCCCCTGAGGGACCGATGTTTAGAATGAGTGGTATTTTCCCGGAAGGATTTTTTAAAATTTCAGCCAGCGAGTCCGGTGGCATTAATTGTTTTTCGGTCCAAGGGTCTTTTTCGGTTTGAGCAATGGAGCAGGAAGCAAAGCTCATAAACAAGAGTGAGTAAATGTATGGGAGTAATGTTTTCATGATGTTGGATATTGGACAAATTACTATAAGTATATTATACTCTTAAAAATATTTAAACCACCAATACTTTTCAAACCAGACCTTTTCCCAGTGCCACCAAAAACCTGGATTTTTCATTTTAACAACCGGTGACGGTGATGCATAAAAGTTGCCATAGGCATAACCGGCTTTGCCATTTCCCAATTCCAGAAAGCATTGGCCTACACCGTTAAAATTTTTACTATCGGGTTCCCCTTTAATTCTATTAGCTATATTTTGTGCCACTGTCTCCGCTTGATAATGAGCAAATACTCCCGCCTTGGGTAAGGGCTTGCCTGATTCCAAAGGGATAATAGTGTTGTCACCAATTGCAAATATACCGGAGAAATTTGTTTCCATAGTATTGCGGTTTACATCAATCCATCCTGATTTTCCTGGCAATGTTGAATCACGAATAACCTGCGGGGGTATATGCTTTGGAGTGAAGGCAAGCAAGTCGTAGTCAGCCGTTTTTCCGTTGCTAAATGTCAGTGTTTGTTGATTTACAGAAGTAACCTGATGTTCGGTAAAATAGTGAATACCTTTTTGTTCAACCATCATTTTAACCGCATTACCTAATTCTTTGCCTGTTACAGGCATGGGTTGCGTTTCTGGAGTATAAATGGAAATTTCGGTTTTATTTTTCAATCCTTTTTTACGAATGTAACTTTCAATTAACATTGCGGCTTCGTAAGGCGCGGCGGGGCATTTGAATGGAAGGGAAGAAACGAGAATTACAATTTTCCCACCTTTGAATGTAGAAAGTTTATTATAAAAAGATGTGGCACCGTCAAGGGTATAAAAATTATGACCGTATTGGGGGAGGTTGTGCTCTGAATAAAGAGAAGCGCCTAAGGCGACAACCATAAAGTCGCCATGATAACTTTTCCCATTTACATTTAAAGAAATATTTTCGGGTTGAATTTTTTCGATATTTCCAAGTACAACTTCAATTCCTTTTCTATTCAATGATTTTGTACTCCGGAAAACCTGCTGAGGACTTCTTTTTCCAACCATCAACCAAAGCAGTGAAGGTACAAATACATTCTTCTCTTCTTTTTCAAAAAGAGTGATTTTTACCTTGTCTCCTGCTTTTTTTTGCAATTCATGAGCGGTAATTATGCCACCGGTTCCGGCACCTAAAATAAGTATATTCTTCATAATCTATATTATATTCTTAATCATCTTGTTCTGCTTTTTAAGATTGTCCATCAGCACTTCGCGCATGGTACGACAGGCGAAGGACACCTTTTTCGACGAAAGTTTATAATAAACATTTAAACCCTCTTTTCTTTGAAGAAGAATTCCTTTAGTTGTCATTGAGGTAAGATGCTGGGAAAGGTTTGATTTAGGACCCCCGATTTTTTCCAACAGTGTTCCAAAAGTCATCTCTTTATTCCCAAGAATATCAATGATCTCTATCCGGACAGCATGGCCAAGCGCTTTACAAATATTTGCGTGGAGAACGTATATCTTGTTTTGGGTTCTCATGAGGGTTTAGTTGTTTGTTCGCAAATATATGAACTTATAAACAAATAAACAAATTTTTTAGATTTTATTTAATTTTTTTACTACTTCCAGGACATATTCAATCGTATAATCTATTTCTTCTTCCGTTGTAAACCTTCCCAAACTGAATCTTACAGATGAACCCGTCTTTTGTTTGGTTAGCCCCATGGCAAGTAATACATGGGATGGCTCCGGGTTGGCTGAAGTACAAGCCGAACCGCTTGCAATGGCAATATTTTTAAGTGAAGTAATTAAGAATGCTCCGTCCATTTTTCCAAAAGAGAGATTACTTACATTTGGAAGCCGGTTTTTTGTGTCACCGTTTACGTGTATGTTTTTATCAGAAGTAAGTGCGTTCTCTAATTTATTTCTGAGTGTTTCTATCAGTTTATAGTCATGTTCCATACGACTTGAACAAATTTCAGCCGCTTTCCCGAAGCCAACAATCCCTGCTGTGTTAAGTGTGCCGCTTCTAAAACCACGCTCATGCCCTCCCCCATCCATTTGCGGAACAAGTGTCACTCTGGGATTTTTCCGACGTAAGTACAACGCACCGCACCCTTTGGGTCCGTAGATTTTATGAGAAGAGAAAGCCATCAAATCAATACGGGATTTTTCAACGTCCACAGGAATTTTTCCCACTCCTTGTGTGCCATCCACAAATAGCAAAACATTCTTGCTACGCGTAATTTCTGAAACTTCTTCTATAGGATGTATTACCCCTGTTTCATTATTAGCATACATCAAACAAACTAGGAGGGTTTCCTTCCGTATTGATTTTAAAAGAATATTCAAATCAATATGACCATTGCTATCGGTTTCAAGAAAAGTAATTTCAAATCCATTTTTCTCCAAACTATGACATGTATCCAAAACTGCCTTATGTTCTGTCTTACATGTTATAATATGGTTTCCCTTTTCATGCGCATATTCAGCAACTCCTTTTATTCCAAGATTAATGGCTTCCGTGGCGCCTGATGTAAATATTATTTCATGAGGGGTCGCATGAATTAAATCTGCGATTTTCTCTCTGGCAATTTCAACATACTCTTCCGCCTCCCAACCATACTTGTGTGTTTTACTTGCAGGATTTCCAAAATTTTTATTGAAAAGCGGGAGCATTTCATTCAGGACTTCCCCGTCAACCGGCGTTGTGGAGTTGTAGTCGAGGTATATGGGGAAGCTGAGCATAGTCACTTTAGGGTTTCAAAATTATACAAAATTTTCTCATTACACATTTCATCCATTTTCCATACCTTTGCCCTAAACTAAGGGTTTGGAAAGAAATAACCTTTACATTTTGACTTGTTCTTTTGCCATTTTTCAGCGTTGCGAATTTTGCTTATAGCCGCCAGCTATTAGCTGCAATTTGCGCCTTGAAAAATGACAAAATAACTTCGTCAATTCTGTAAACTTTATTTCTTTCCAAACCCTAACCATGTGCGGCATCGCTTTTATCCGTTTACGTAAAGATTTATCGTACTTTTCCGAAAAATACAAGACACCTCTTTACGCCCTGAACAAGCTTCATCTGCTTATGGAAAAGCAACGTAACCGCGGTCATGATGGCGCCGGTGTTGCATTTCTAAAATTGAATGTGCCTCCCGGAACAAAATACACAAGCCGTTTGAGGTCTTTAGCCGCTGATCCTATTACTGATATTTTTAATCATATCAATGAATCTTTCAACGAACTAAAAAAAGAACATAAGGAGAAAGTTCAGAATGAAGAATGGTTAAAAAAAATTTCCCCTTACTATTCTGAAATTTTACTTGGTCACCTTCGTTATGGAACTCATGGAGGATTGGGAATTGATTACTGCCATCCCATGGTCAGGCAAAATAACTGGAAATCAAAAAATTTGATTATAGCCGGCAATTTTAATCTTACCAACAACGACGAGCTTTTTGACAAACTGCTTGAAATAGGTCAGCATCCGCGTGACACCTCAGACATGAATACGATTCTGGAAAAAGTGGGTCATTTTATTGATGAAGAGAATGAAGATATCTATCAGCAATCAAAGAACAACTATTCCAAAAAAGAGATTTCAGGGATTATCGAAGAAAAATTGAATTTGCAATCCGTCTTACAAAACGCATTCAAATATTTTGATGGTGGCTACACGATTGCCGGAATAGCAGGTCATGGTGCGTCATTCATTGCCAGAGACCCCTGGGGAATAAGACCCGCTTTTTATTATGTGAATGATGAATTAGTGGTAAGCGCTTCGGAAAGATCTGCTATTCAGACCGTCTTTAATGTGGAATCAAGTGAAATTAACGAAATAAAACCAGGATATGCACTTATCATTGATAAATATGGGAATCATGAAGAAAAATTAGTTAGTGAACCGTTGGAGAAAAAAAGCTGTTCGTTTGAAAGAATTTATTTTTCACGCGGCAATGACCCCGATATTTATAAAGAACGAAAAAAACTTGGAGAACTGCTTATCCCGGATGTATTGAAATCCATTGAATATAATTTAAAAGATACCATATTCGGATATATACCTAACACGGCTGAAACTGCATTTCTTGGAATGATGAGAGAATTGGAAAATTACATTAAGAAATTCAGAATGAAGAAATTTCTGGAGAATAAACCGCTAAGCGAAACGCAATTAGATGAACTGCTTGATTTACGTCCGAGAATTGGAAAGATAATTATTAAAGATGTTAAGCTCCGTACTTTTATCACCAATGATTCTCAACGCGGTGATCTGGTGGCGCATGTTTATGATACTACGTATGGCATTGTGAGAAAAAATATTGACACTCTCGTGGTTATTGATGACTCCATTGTTCGTGGCACTACGCTTGAAAACAGCATCCTAAAAATGCTAGATCGTCTGGAACCGAAAAAAATTATCATTGTTTCTTCCGCTCCACAAATCCGATATCCGGATTGCTATGGAATAGATATGTCGCGCTTGAAAGATTTTATTGCTTTTCGTGCTACCGTACATTTACTCGAGGAAAGAGATATGACTTTTTTGCTGGACGAAGTTTACCATAAGTGCAAGGAAAATGAAAATTGCAAATCCGGTGAATGTGTGAATTATGTAAAACAGATTTACGAGCCATTTACATACAATGAAATTACAAACGAAATTGCCAGGATGATTCGATTTAAAGGAATGAAAGCGGAAGTGGAGGTTGTTTATCAATCGGTTGAAAATCTTCATATCGCATGTCCCAACCATTCAGGCGACTGGTATTTTACGGGGGATTATGCTACTCCGGGGGGGAATCGGGTAGCCAACCGTGCATTTATGAATTACATGGAGGGTAGTTTGGAGAGGGCGTATTGATGGAAGATAGATATTGGATATTGGATGTTAGATGTTGGATGTTAGATGTTAGATGTTAGATGTTAGATATTAGATATTGGATATTAGATATTAGATATTAAGTGTTAGAAGTTGAAATTGCTCACTTTTTTCGTTTTTCGTTTTCCCCTTTCCCAGCCAATAACTCGTTGCAATCATCCATTGAAAGTTCTTCCGGTTTTTTGTCTTTGGGAATACGTGCATTTTTCTTTCCATCAGTGACGTAAGGACCAAATCTGCCATTTAAGACCTTAATTTCACTTCCTTTAAATTCTTTAATTATGCGGTTTGCCAATTCTGTTCTTTTTGCATGAATTATTTCAATAGCTCTCTCTTTTGAAATTTCATGCGGGTCTTCTCCTTTAGGAATGGAATAAAAACTATTTCCGTTTTTAATATAAGGACCGAAACGCCCGATTCCTATCGTTAGGGGTTGATTTTCAAAGTCGCCTAAATTTCTCGGAAGTTTAAATAATTCCAGGGCATCTTCCATGGAGATGGTTTCAATGCTTTGCCCTGTACGCAAACGTGCATATTGGGGCTTTTCGCCACCTTCAACAGCAACGCCCATCTGAACCATAGGACCATATTTTCCAAGACGGGCAATTATTTCTTTTCCGTTTTGAGGGTGTTTTCCCAGATTGCGTGTTCCACTGTTTGCTTCTGTACGTTTTTCCCCTTTTACTTCAACAACTTGCTGATGAAAGGGTTTGTAAAATTCAGAAAGCATTTTAACCCATTTCTTTTTTCCCATTGCAATCTCATCAAATTCTTTTTCCACATTGGCTGTAAATGAATAATCAACAATTTCATCAAATTTTTCAATTAAAAAATCGGTTACTACTCCGGCTATATCTGTTGGAAATAGTTTTCCTTTTTCTTTTCCTGTTATTTCTGTCTTTGACTCAGGAGTTATTTTATTTCCTCTCAAAATGAAAATTTTATATACTCTTGGCAACCCTTCGCGGTCTTCTCTTACAACATATCCTCTTTTCTGAATTGTAGAAATAGTTGGTGCATAGGTGCTGGGTCTTCCAATTCCTAATTCTTCCAAACGTTTTACCAAACTTGCTTCTGTATATCGCGGAAGTGGTTTGGTAAACTTTTGAGTGGCACTCATTTCGTTTAACGTTACTTTGTCTCCTGTTTTTAAAGGTGGTAATAAAGAAGATGTTTCATCTTCTTCATTCGATTCATCATCCCTTCCTTCAAAATAAACTTTCAGAAATCCGTCAAACTTAATTACTTCCCCCGTAGCAATTAATTTATCACTGCGGTTGCTGATATTGATTTTAGCCACTGTTTTTTCAAGAATGGCATCCGACATTTGGGAAGCGATGGCTCTTTTCCAAATTAGTTCATATAATCTTACATGTTGGGCTTCAATTTCTTTTCCTTGTTCACTGATAGAAGGTAAAGAAAAATCTGTAGGACGAATGGCTTCGTGTGCTTCCTGAGCCAGCTCTGATTTTGTCTTATATTTCCGGGAGTTGACATATTTTGCACCATACGATTTTTTTACCATAGCTACGGCACTTGCTATAGCGCTATCTGCTAGATTTACTGAGTCGGTTCTCATATACGTAATATAACCAAGCTCATATAACCGTTGTGCCACTTGCATAGTTCGGCTCACTGAAAACCCTAACTTACGACTTGCTTCCTGTTGAAGGGTTGAAGTAATAAACGGAGGCGAGGGAGATTTCTTTCCGGGTTTTACTTCGAGTTCCTCAATACTGAAAGTTGCCTTTGAACAATCCTGGAGAAATTTTACTGCGTCCTCTTCTTTTTCAATTTTTTCGTATCGTTCCGCTTTGAAAGGTTTTTTCTGGTTAGAAAGAAAGTCAGCAAAAATTTTATAGGAAAAAACAGAATGAAATTTATTAATTTCTCTTTCTCTTTCCACAATCAAACGGACCGCTACGGATTGTACCCTGCCTGCAGATAATCCTGTTTTAATTTTAGACCACAAAATGGGGGATAATTCAAAACCCACCAAACGGTCAAGGATTCTTCTTGCTTGCTGTCCATCCACTAAGTTTTTATCAATTTTCCGGGGATTTTTAACTGCATTTAAAATAGCTGATTTTGTAATTTCATGAAAAACGATTCTACGTGTTTTATTTTCATCCAGGTCAAGCGCCTGAGAAAGATGCCAGGAAATTGCTTCTCCTTCCCTGTCCTCATCCGTAGCAAGCCAGACAATATCCGCTTTATCAGAAATCTTTTTTAAACCGTTTACGACTTCCTTTTTATCTTCAGGAACCTCATAAACCGGTTTAAAATTGTTTAAAACATCCACTGCGGCATTTCCTTTTGGTAAATCTCGAATATGCCCCATGCTTGATTTTACCGTAAAGTCCTTGCCTAAAAACTTTTCAATGGTTTTTGCTTTTGCCGGTGATTCTACAATGACTAGATTTTTTATCATATTTGCGTTTATAGTTTCAATTTATTTATAAAATAGTTGGAATACAGTTGTAAAATGATTGTAATGCAGTTGTAATACAGTTGTAATTCGATTGTAATAAAATGGTAATACGGTTGTAATTCGATTGTATTACCAATGTATTACCAATGTATTACCACTGTATTACCGTTGTATTACCATTGAATTACTATTTCAAGACCGATGACCAATACCCAATGCCCAATTTTCCAATAACCGCACAAATGAATTAAAAAGAATTCAAAATAAGAAACTTTTGGAAAAAAATATTAACTTTGCATAAATTGTCACTGTTCGGTACCCACGCAATTAAACCATAAATTGAATTAAAAAAAAATTTAGCCACTGCCCAATTTCCAAAGCCCCAAACCCCGCCTCTTTAGCTCAGTTGGTAGAGCGACGCTTTCGTAAAGCGTAGGTCGTTGGTTCGAACCCAATAGGAGGCTCTTTTCTGTAAGAATAAAAAAAATTATATATTTGCACTCTATATAGTTTAAAGCCAACCCATGAAAAATCATAAAAAACTATTTTTTTTAATTTTTGTCTTATTTATCATTTTTTCATTTAATGCTTTCGCTCAAAAAGGAAAAAGCAAGGCAAAAGGAAATAAAGCTGAGGAAGAAAAACCCTTAACCAAAAAGGAATTAAAAGCTCTTACCAAAGAATGGAAAAAGAAAAAAAACCGTCAGAAACCTCTTGATTACAAAAAAATGATTGATGACTATGAGACAAAAATAAGTGAGTTGACAGAAGGACAGAAAACCATTAAAGCAAAATCTGACCAGTTACAAAAAAAAGAAGTGGAATTGACGCTTGCCAATGAAGATTTAAAAAAGCAAGTAGATGAACTGACGGGAGTGGTAGCATCTCTTCAAAATAAGCCACCCGATACTACACAAAACTCCGTTCAGGTATCCCAACCCAAAGAACCCCCTCCTGTCAAAAAAGGTATTGAAAACGGCATTATTTTTAAAGTTCAGATTGGCGCTTTTAAAAGTTTTGACATCCGGGATTATCTGTGGAATAACGATGCTCTTTCAAGTACTAATGATGCAGATCTCACAAAATATACATTAGGACAATTCCGGGATTTTGAGACCTCTAAAGCATTTGAAACCGACATCCGCAGGATGGGATTAAAAGACGCATTCACGGTTGCGTTCAGAGATGGAAAAAAAATTAATGTAGAAGAAGCAAGAAAATTGGCTCCCGCTCCTGCTAAAGGAGAGAACAAATCAACTTCTTCAGAAAAGAAAATAAAAGATAATCTATCAACAACAAATACCGGTAAAAACAAAATAAAACCCACTACGGGAACTGCCAAAACCTCTCCTCAAAAACCTACCCGTAAAAAATGAAGCCGGAATTTCTTAAGACCAACAAAAGTGATATTTCTACCGACGACCGGGAATTTGAAAATCGTTTAAGACCGTTGACTTTTTCTGACTTTACCGGGCAGGAAAAAATAGTAGAGAATCTGAAAATTTATGTGCAAGCCGCTAAACTTCGTTCTGAGGCGCTTGACCATGTTTTATTGTATGGACCTCCCGGGTTGGGTAAGACAACCCTGGCATATATTATTGCCAATGAGTTGCAGGTAAATATTAAAGTCACTTCCGGTCCGGTGCTTGAAAAACCCGGTGACCTGGCAGGACTGTTAACAAATCTCGAAAAGGGGGATGTTTTGTTTATTGATGAAATTCACCGGCTAAGTCCTGTGGTTGAAGAGTATTTATATTCTGCCATGGAGGACTATAAAATTGATATAATGATAGAAACAGGACCCAATGCCAGGAGCGTTCAAATAAAAATTAATCCCTTTACCTTGATAGGCGCTACCACGCGTGCCGGTTTGTTGACAGCTCCTTTGCGTTCCCGGTTTGGAATTACATCCCGTTTGGAATATTATACAGCTCCGTTTCTGAAAACCATTGTAAAACGTTCCGCCATCATATTAGATACTCCGATAGAAGAAGATGCATCTTTTGAAATTGCAAGAAGAAGCAGGGGAACTCCACGGATTTGCAATATGTTATTGAGGCGAACAAGGGATTTTGCCCAAATAAAAGGCAAAGGGAAAATTAACAATGACATTGCCAGAATGGCACTTACGGCATTGGAAGTTGATGAGCATGGATTGGATGAAATGGATAATAAAATACTTTCAGTGATTATCGAAAAATTCAATGGGGGACCTGTGGGCTTATCAACTATTGCTATTTCCTGCAGTGAAGAAACCGATACATTGGAAGAAATGTACGAACCCTTTCTTATTCAGGAGGGTTATATGAAACGAACACCCCGTGGAAGAGTAGCTACTCCGTTGGCTTATCAACATCTCGGTAAAATAATTCCCGCCGGTCAATCTTCTTTATTTTAATAACTATGAACTTCAAGTTTCAAACATCTAATATCAAACATCTATCTTTTTCCTACCTTTGCGGTATGAAAAAATTACTTCCACTTATTTTTATATTTATATCATTCTTAACTTTTGCTCAGGGAATTGATTTCTTTCATGGAACCTGGGACGAACTCCTCGCTGAAGCACAAAAAAAGCGCAAACCCTTTTTTGTTGATTTCTACACTACCTGGTGCGGACCCTGCAAGATGATGACAAACATTACTTTCAAATCGGAAAAAGTAGGGTTGTATTCCAATAAATATTTTATCGCTTATAAAGTGGATTGTGAATCACCTGAAGGCAGACCCATTGCTGTAAAATATCGAATTGGTTCATACCCTTCCATTGGTTTTTTTGATTATAACGGAAAACTGATTAACATGGAAATAGGATTTCAACCTCCTGATGAATTCCTTGAAGTTCTTGAAGGATATGCCGACAGCAAGGCAATGCCGGAACCGGTTAATGAGGACTACTTTGCCATGCGAACTGCCTATTTTGACTCATTGGATAGAATTACAAAAAATGAAAAGCATGTAACAGATTTTTATGAGAAAATATTGGTATATGGTAAGCAAAAAAAGGATTTCGATTTTTTGGACTTGAAAAATAAATATGAAAAAATAAACGGTGACACTTTCTCTCATTTTCTCGATTTATATTTTTATCTTAGCAGTCAGAATACGGATAAATACATACAAACTGTAAACATACTTTTTGAAAAAAACTTACTTAATGCCGATCAAATGCATTTGTTCTCTTACCGGGCTATAGAAAACAGGTTTCAAGTTGAACCGGTGATGTTGCGGTGGATAAACGAAGCCGTTCGCAAAAATCAAACGGTAGAAATTCTGGAAACAAAATCTGCATTACAGTATGCTTATGGCAATATTGAAGACGCTTTTGAAACAGCTAAAAAAGCGCAAAAAATTCTGAAAAAGGAAAAAAGAAATCAGCCATCGTTGAATGTTTTGATGGATAAAATAAAATTGAAATTGTGATGAATGCAGAAACCCGAACACTCCCTCGCGATAAAAGCACCAAGCCCATTAAAAATGCCATTGATGAGATGTTGAAATTTTATAACCTCGACACTAAAGTGAAGGAAGCGGCGTTAATTAATAGTTGGAGCAAAATTGCCGGAAACCTGATTGCCAAGGAAACCAGCCAGATTTATGTCAAAGAGGGGAAACTTTATATAAAAACCCGTTCTTCAGTGGTAAAACAGGAATTAAGCTATCATAAAACAAAACTTTTACAATTAATCACCCGGGATATGGGAGAGCGAATAGTAGATGATATAGTGATTCTCTAAAATATACCGGAAGAAATTTGATTTCCGTATATTTTCTGATATATGGTTAGATGGTTAAATAGTTAAATGGTTAGGTGGTAGCATTTCTAAAATCTATCGCTCCTTGGAAAAAAGAAATCTGCCTCGATCACTGCATTCTCATCTGAATCCGACCCATGAATGGCATTCTGCTCGATGGATTCCGCATAAAGATTTCTGATAGTGCCAGGCGTTGCATTTTTAGGATTAGTGGCGCCAATCAATTTCCTGAATTCTTCCACCGCATTTTCTTTTTCTAAAATCATCGGAACAATGGGACCCGATGAAATATATTTTATAAGATCATTGAAAAATGGTCTTTCTTTGTGAATTGCATAAAATTTTCCAGCAACTTCTTCTGAAATTTTGAGCATTTTCAACGCAGTAATTCTGAATCCTGCTTTTTGAATATGTGAAAGAATTGGACCCGTAAAACCCTTTTGCACTGCTTCGGGCTTTATCATGGAATAGGTTAAATTTCCGGACATGTGTTTTAAACTTTTTTCCAAAAGTATGAAATTTTTCTGTAGGATATGGTATCGTGGCTATCGTTTATATACTGCAATCAATTTCAATACAGAATCTTTCGGTAGAACTATAATTTCATGCTTTGTTTCTGGGTTTTCTTTCCACTCTTTAAATTCAAAACCCTTCCAATCCATTGCCTCAGCTCTTACAGGAAGATTTTTAAAATAAATACCTGTCCATGGAAAAGTATTTATTGTTAAGGAATTAAGTTTTACATTTCCGGAAATGCTTTTTCCATTTTCATCTTCTGACTGGATAGTTACTTTGCATGTTTCTGATAAATGATATTTTTTTTGCATAAACCATCGCATGGTATCAGCTCTTTCATTGGCGAATACTCTAAGATTCTGGATATTTTTATCCCATTGTTCCATGCTTTGAATCCCACCTCTATCCTTCCATCTGGCTATGTGATAAGGCATTTCAACCACTAATTGATTTTTCAGTGAATCTATAAATTTATTAACCCGTGTTGGTTCAAAGTTCGAGTTCAGACAATCGGCAAACCGAGTTATGAATTTATTTTTAAATTCCTCGTTCTGAATCAACGCCCTGAATAAAATTGTTGAATTTAAAAGTGGTTCTGTAAGATGGGGCAAATGATAATTATTTATTCCACTTGCATAATCCAAACTATTAATATGCTTGCCGTTTTTTTTGGTGAAACCTAGGTCAGTATCAATCAGTATCCATCGCCATTTACTTCCGGGTGTTTCTTCTTTCCAATATTTTCGGTTTGCCATGGGCCAATCAATATTTGCAAAATATATTTCAGAAATCTGATAATCAATAAAATTATTCAAATCAATACGTTCAGTTATATAGTTGTAATTTTTTATCACACTGAGTGAATTATTTTCGGCAAAATTTAATATGGAATCATAATCCTTGTCGGAACCCACTAACGCACGATTATTTACTTCCACAAAATCCATTTTTTCTTCTGCCACGCCAAAGCGGTTACTTATGTAATGTTTGCAGATTTTCTCCCTCAGGTTATGTATGCCATAATATTCACCATTTATATATACCACACATGGTTCGTATGCTTGAATGTCATTATCCATTCCCCGGTAGGTTAAGGTCTGTAGCAGTGCATCTTTGAACAAGGTATATGCCCAATCGTTACCTGAATTACGGAGTAAAAAGCCACTGTACTTTTTTCTTTTTCTGGTATCAAAAAGAGGATAATTAATAAATTCCTCTCCGAGTTGCTTATTCGTATGAATGGATAAACTGCGTTGAGGAAATGTTTTGATGGCTTGGCCTGTGGTTTTTAAATCGCCTTTCATTTCAAAATTTTTATTCCCATCCCAGTCAAAATATTCCACATCCGCCGGAACAACCTGATAGCTGATTTGATTTGAATATATTCCTTTTGGACCAAACAAGTAAAACGAATCCACTGAAAGAGAAAAAACCGGTAAATTTTTATGTTCGTTAATAAAAAAAGTCCTCAACACCGGCTCCGAAGATAGAAATTCTTTGTTTTTAGTATAAAACTTTATCGTAGAATTCTTTTTGATTTCGATTGGTTTGGTATATAAAATTCCTTTTTCTGCAGGATTAATCCCATTAAGATTGTAAAATATTTCTGTTCCTTTCTCACGGGGTGTCACTGTCAATATAATTGGGGATTGATAAAATCCGGAAGAATGAGAAAAAACAGGATTGCAACAAATACCCCGAAAAGCAATGTCACTGTTAGTTTCGCGTGGAGTTGGGGTAAGAAAATAAACGAATTTTCTTTTCTCCTTTGTATTTCTTCCAAACGAGATGTTTTTCTTGAGGTTGGGATAGGTGACACTGTCAATAATTGTTTTGCCATCTTTATTAACCAATGCAAGAAATTCCCCCTTGCTGTTCAATTTAAAATTAATGTGTTTGGGTCCCTGTTCTATTTGCTTATCAAACCAGAAAACTAAAAAACCACCCGGTCGAATGGATGTAGTAAAAGGATCTTTTAAAACTAGTTTATATTTAGTTAATATTTTTTTATCGTCTGTGAAATACATCCCGCTCATGTCAATAGTAGAAGTGTCATTACTATATACCTCTACCCAATCATCAAATTCATTGAACCGGTCTTTGTGCACATTTATATTATCTGCCATTATCTCATTGATTATCAATTCAGGTTGTTGTGAAAGCCCATATTGAATCGAAAAAAATATCGAAATAATAGCTAAGTTGAATCTCATGATATTTTATTTAAATAAATCGAAAAACAAAAAAGTAACAATTTAGTAATAGTTAAAAATTTTCAAACCTCACTTTATCTCCTCCAATATTTTCTTTTCATTCATTTTCTTCCACTCCGGTTTTAATTTTACCGCTCTTTTCTTCCATTCATCCGCTGTATTCTTTTTATCCAAAGGCAAAAATGCAAGGTAAAGAAAATAACAGGTGGAAGCATCCTGTTCATCCATCTCGTAGGCATCGGTAAAATATTTCACAGCATCTTCATACATGTCGAGAAAATAATAGGATTCACCCAGGTTATAATAAATGACCGGATGTTTTCTGCCTTTTTCAACGGCTTTTAGTAACATTCTGATGGCGGACCGGTAGTCCCCTTTTCGCATGAAAATATTACCTAAATTTCCATACACTTGCACATACCCGGAATCCTTGATTAAAGCAGTATTATAATACATTTCCGCCTGAGTGAAATCCCCTTTCATTTCATATATTACTCCAAGATTACTGTAAACAGCCGGATAATCCGGATTCAAACGGATTGATTTTAAATAATTCTTTTCGGCTATTGTAAAATCCTTTTTTTGCATATACGCAATGCCAAGCGTGTTATATGCATTTGCATAGAGCGAATCAAGCGCGATAGCTGAGAGTGCATCGTTTATCATAAGTTCAAAATTATTTTTTGCATAATAAATCAATGCCCTTAAATTAAAAGCCGAACTATAACCCGGATTTACTATTAATGCCTTGTCGCAATAAAATAACGCCGAATCTAACACGCTATTGTTGTAAAAAACTCTTGAAGTATAATAATTCGCTTCCGGAAAATCCGGTTTCAATTTCAACACATTTTTAAAGAGTTCCAAAGCTCTATCCGTTTTACCACTCAGAAATGTATTTTTTGCGTTATAGAACGTATTAAACCATTCCAACTCCATGTTTTCCCCGGGTTTAATAAGAGGGATCTTATAAATTTCATACGCAGGGACTGCTAAATTTCTATTACCATCTGAAGTCATGGATCGGGAAATAATTCCTATAAGATTGCCTACTTCATTTATCAAAGCGCCACCTTGTGAACCGTTGGAAACAGTAGCCGTAAATTGAATTAAATTTTTTGACTCTTGATTTTCAAAAAGCCGTAATCCACTGATCAGCCCTTCCGTGAAAATATTTTCCAAACCAAAAGGGCAACTGACAGCAAACACATTTTGTCCAATGGAAAGATTAGAAACATCGGTGCTTTTAAGTTGGTTAAATAAACTGGTTTCAACAGATAATATCATCAGGTCCTTTTCAACGTCAATGCCTATTATGCTGTAATGGGAAAGAATAAGATTCCCCTGCTTTAATATCAATTTATCACATCCTGCAAAAACTGAATAAGTGGTTATTACCCATCCTTTATCTTTTATAACGACTCCAGAGGACTGAGAAAAGATTTGTGAATTTTTAAAAGTATAAACAGAAAGAATTGAAGAACTAACCTTTTCAAAAATTTGTTGCGGAGTTAATGTAGTTTGGGAATAGAGGAAAGGGGATGCTCCTAAGACATAAACAATATATAAAATGATGGATTTTTTGAGATTCATGTTTTGGATGTTGGATGTTTGGATGTTGGATGTTGGATGTTGGATGTTGGATGTTGGATATTATGTCGTGACCAATGACCAATTTCTATTTAATTTCCTCCAGGATTTCTTTTTGTGATTTATTTTTCCATTCCGGTTGAATGGCTAACGCAATCCTTTTATGTTTATCTGCCATTTTCTGATTATTTGTTTTATCATTTACCAAAAAAAGAAAATAATGAATGGATGCTTCCTCTTTGTTTGTTGCTAAAGCAAAAGTGAATTCCTTTAAAGCATCCTGATATTTTTCAGAAAAATAAAATGCAACTCCCAAATTGTAATGAATAAGCCAGTGGGAAAATCCTTTTTTTAATGCCTGATTATAAATACGGATAGCTCCATTAAAATTTTCTTGTCTCAGATAGACATTTCCCATATTTACCAATGTTTCACTGAGCGTTGAGTCAATATCAAACGCCTTCTTGTAATACTTTAATGCCTCGGTATATTTTTTTTGATTTTCATAAATGATGCCGATATTGCAATATGCTCGTGGCACATCGGGTTTCAACGAAAGACATTTCTGATAATTGGCGATAGCTAAACTTTCCCTCGCCGTCTTTTGATAAATGCTCCCGAGATTTAAATAAGGATTCGGATATTGGTAGTCCAAAGAAGTCGCTTTAAGGGCATATTTTTCTGCCAATTCATATTCTTCACGGAAAAAATGATTTATTCCAATCATATTATATGCTTCTTTGTTATCGGGGCTTTTCTCAAGAGATTTTTCAAAATAATAATTACTGGCACCGTATTCCCGTAGTTTAAAATAAACCATTCCTAAAAAATAATATGCTTCAGAAAAATTTGAATCCTTTCTTACCACCTCTAAAAAATAATCAACTGCCTGGTTGAGGTCTCTGGAACGATAATTATTTTTTCCTACATCCATCAGATTTAAAAGATTTAACGGATCTTTTTCAGTGGAGGAAATTTTTCTAAGACCTTTCATAACTGAACAAAGGGTCAACACAAACTCACCGTTGTTTCCGTTTGATTTTCTGGTAACCAAACCCATTAGTTCTTTAGTTGAACTTATTAGGATGCCTGCATTAATTTCCACCGGAATGACATTCAAAGGAGTTACCTGTAATTCGGTTTCTTTATTTTGCAAATTTACTCTATGGACTACAGAGGATTGACGAACGAGACGCTCTCCATCGAGAAAACAAATCCATCCTTTGGTTTCTTCCGGTTTGATGCCTGAAAAGCATGGGATTCCCGTTAATACTTCCTCCTCAATGGGTTTGAATTTTAACAATAATAAATCTTTTTGCACATCTACTCCAATTATCTCATGCTGGGCATACACATGATTTTCACGTTTTATAAACATATTATCAGCCGACTGTATTAAATGATAATGGGTTAACACCATACCACTGTCATTCAAAAGTATTCCTGTTCCGTAATGGAGTAATTTATTTTCCCGAAACGTGTAAATTTTTACAAGCGATTGCCTAATTCCTCTGGTGGTATCTCTTTTAGGTATAAAATTATTTAAAGGTATAGATGCGATGCTTTTTTCAGCAAAGAACAATAATGGCAATAATAAAATCAAAATTTTTCTTGAATACATCCTCTTTTTTAAAATTAATACAAATAACTAATATTTTGAACTAAATTTGTGAAATTTTTTTACTCAAAAGCAAATGTACGATAAAAAATTCACTGAAATAGAGAATAAATGGAAAACCAAGTGGGAGGAGGAGAAAGTTTTTCTTACTAAAACAGATGTAAATCGTCCCAAATATTATGTTCTCGATATGTTCCCCTACCCTTCCGGTTCGGGACTACATGTAGGACATCCGCTTGGATACGTGGCTACCGATATTGTTGCGCGGTATAAACGACTGCAAGGTTTCAATGTATTACATCCTATGGGATACGATGCTTTCGGGCTTCCTGCAGAGCAATATGCCATTCAAACCGGACAGCATCCGGCTATGACTACCGAAAATAATATTAATCAATACCGAAAGCAATTAGAAAATCTTGGATTCTCATTCGACTGGTCACGGGAAGTGCGCACCTGTAATCCTGAATATTACCGATGGACACAATGGATTTTTTTGAAACTTTATAACTCATGGTATAACAAAACTACTGATAAAGCTGAGGCGATTGAAAATTTAATAACAGAATTCAGTAAAAACGGTAATCGAAACATACATGCATCCTGTTCTGAGAGTATTGCTTCATTTTCTGAAAATGACTGGGGAAATTTTGATGAGTCAACTAAACAAAAAATATTGTTGAATTACCGGCTTGCGTTCCTTCAGGAGGCAACGGTGAATTGGTGTCCCATGCTGGGAACCGTTCTTGCCAATGAAGAAGTTAAAGACGGATTATCAGAACGCGGAGGATATCCGGTAATTAAAAAGCAAATGCGTCAATGGTTTCTCAGAATCACTGCGTATGCTGACCGTTTGCTCGAAGGACTTGAGCGGATTGAATGGCCCGTTGCGGTAAAAGAAATGCAAAAAAACTGGATTGGGCGTTCAGAGGGAGCAATGATTAATTTTTCTTTTTATAAATCAGAAAAAAAGTTAACCATATTTACAACCCGTCCCGACACTATTTTGGGTTGCACGTTTATGGTAGTAGCGCCTGAGCATGAATTATTGCCTGAGATTTGCAATCCGGTGAATAAAAGAGAAGTAATGGATTATATAGAATACGCCCGGAACCGTTCGGAACGTGAAAGAATTGCAGAAGTAAAAAATATTACCGGAAAATTTACCGGAGCTTTTGTTGTTCATCCTTTTTCCGGAGAAAAAATACCGGTTTGGGTTTCCGATTATGTAATTTTTGGTTATGGCACCGGAGCCATTATGGCGGTTCCCGCACATGACAGCAGAGACCATGCTTTTGCAAAAAAATTTGAACTCCCTCTGGTGGAAGTAGTGAGTGGTGGAGATGTATTTAAAGAAGCATACGAGGCAAAAGAAGGTACATTGATTAATTCATCCTTTATAAATGGGATGAGTGTCACTGATGCCATACATTGTGTCATTATAAAAGCTGAGGAAAAAAATATTGGTTTTCGTAAAATAAATTACAAACTCAGGGATGCAGGATTCAGCCGGCAACGGTATTGGGGAGAGCCATTTCCGGTTTATTATAAAAATGATATTCCTTACCCTTTGGAAGAAAAAGAACTACCATTAGTATTGCCTGAGGCAGAATCGTATCAGCCCACCGGTACCGGAGAAGGACCTTTATTTAAAGTGAAAGATTGGATTGAATTGCCTGACGGATGCCACAGAGATAGTAATACAATGCCGGGGTGGGCTGGTTCCAGTTGGTATTTTATAAGGTATAAAGAGGCAAGTAATAAAGAGGCGTTTGTGTCACCGGAAAATGAAAAATACTGGGGACAGGTTGACTTATACATGGGTGGCACCGAACATGCAACCGGTCACTTGCTATATGCGCGGTTCTGGAATAAGTTTCTTTATGATCTGGGTCTTGTTTCGCATGACGAACCCTTTTACAAATTAATAAACCAGGGTATGATACAAGGGCGCTCCAATCTGGTTTATAGAATTAAAGGAACTAATACTTTTATATCTTATTATTTACGCAAGGACTATAAAACCACACCCATGCATGTGGATATAAATATTGTAAATGATGATGTGCTGGATATAAAAGAATTTCGCAAGTGGAACCCCGATTTTGAGAAGGCAGAATTCATACTTGAAGACGGTAAGTATTTTTGCGGAGTAGAGGTGGAAAAAATGTCAAAGTCACGTTTCAATGTTGTGAATCCCGATGATGTAATTGCAAAATACGGAGCGGATACGTTTCGTTTATATGAGATGTTTCTGGGACCTATAGAACAAAGCAAACCCTGGAATACTCATGGGATTGAAGGGGTCTTTCGTTTCCTGAAAAAAGTTTGGCGATTATTTTATGATGAGAATGAAAATTGGATCGTCGTAAATGACACTCCCACCGAACAGGAATTAAAAACAATTCATAAAACCATTAAAAAGACACGCGAGGATATTGAGCGTTATTCTTTCAATACCTGTGTAAGCAATTTTATGATTTGTGTGAATGAATTGACTGATTTGAAATGCTATAAAAAAGAAATTCTTGAGAAATTTGCTATTCTACTTTCCCCTTTTGCTCCTTTTATCAGCGAAGAGCTCTGGTCACTGCTCGGAAATTCACAAAGTGTCATTTATGCAAAATTCCCTGAATGGGAGGGGAAATATATTACTGAATCATTTTTTGAATATCCGGTTTCGGTGAATGGGAAAGTGAGGACTAAAATAAATTTATCCTTGAGTTTAAGTGAAAAAGAAATTGAGGAAAGAGTTCTGACGGCAGAAGAGTTGAAGAAATGGCTGAATGGCACTCCGGTGAAGAAAGTTATTGTGGTTAAAGGGAGGATTGTGAATGTGGTGGTATGACTTCAATTTTATTTAAAGGCAGAAATCCGCTATCTACAGATCATTTCACGAAACTTTCGCAAACTAAGATTTTTATAAAAAAACGTTTATTGTATAAAAAATTTTCCGGTTCCAATAGCTTTTTTACGATTGTTATATAATTTATAAAAATATAATCCTTTAGTAAAATATTCAGTGTTGAAAACGAAAATATTTTTATTAATATCATTTGCTTCACTTATAACTTTTCCAGTTACATCAAAAATTTTAACTTCAAGAGGAAAATCTATGGGTTGATTTAAGGAAAATATCAGAGATTTATCCGTTGGATTTGGGTAAACTTTCAAATTATTCACATTACTATTAAAATCTTCATTAATTACGTTGTTTTTCATATCATATTTTATTTTTGAAATAAAAAAATCCAAACTTCCTTTTGATTTAACCACCTTATTTCCAAAAGTAGCTTCTCCTTCAAAATACCCCAAAACATATATAACATTATCATGTTTGGCAATGATATCTTTCCCTGCCCCGTGATGATCTTTAATTTCTTCCGATGTAGCCCATAATTCCTTGCCTGTAGCATCATAGCTGACTATAAACATGTCTGCAAAATACTGCGTTGTAGCCAAATTGAATGTCCCAAATTTTGCGGAGCTATTGAAGAAACCTGTTATGAAAGTATCTCCATTTTTATTAACAGAAATACTGTTTGCGATATCTCCCCAAAAGTATTGATTTTCAAACGGAACCGATGAGAGCTCTCCTCCCCCACCACATTTTATCCAAATCAAATTCCCATTAGAATCAAATTTCAGAGTTGCCACATCCTTTTCTCCCAACGAGGGGATAATAATGTTGTTTATAATAAGAGTATCAATAAAATAACCTGTTACATAAACATTTCCCTGAACATCAATTGAGGCAGAGGTAGTCCCTGACCAAGAATTGCTAGTAAAACTTTTAGTCCACAAACAATTTTCTAATGAATCATATTTTGCTATAAAGCAGGACTCATCGAGATCGGGATAAGATGGATTATAAGCACCAATAAAGCACCCCATGAATTCTGTGCCTTGAGTTTTTCCTGTAAAATAAATATTGCCCTCCTTATCAGAAAAAACACCGCTAAAATAATCAGAACAAACAGAAACACTTTGATGAGCTGAAATAAAATTACCGCCTGTATCATACCTTGCTTCAAACATATCAGTATTATTTGATATGGTTCTTAATAAGTACCCACTTCCAAAATTAATTTCACTTGCAAATTCGCCTACAACATAAATGCTCTTTTTATTAACTGCAATTCCATAAGCATAATCATCTCCTGACCCGACAACTGTTTTAGCCCAAACACATTTTCCGTTTGTATTATATTTTAATAAAACTATATCTTTCCCATTTAAAGAGTTTAACGTTATATTATCAAAGCTAACAGAGGATTGAATGTATCCGGCAATATAAACATTTCCATCTTTATCAACATCTATTCCCAAACCTGCATCATTTTTCAAACCCCCTCCTGAATTACCCCAAATGTATTTTCCTGAACTGTCAAACTTCATAATAAAAATATCACTATTTCCTCCTTTTGATATAAACGTATCGCTTTCAATAAATAGCGTGTCAGCAAAATAGCCTGTTACAAATAAATTTTCTTCAGAATCGGAACAAAATTTTAAACCCTTGTCATTTTTAGATGACCCAAATGATTTTGTCCAAAGCCATTGTTGTGATATTGCGTAACTACAACTAAATAAGGTAATAATTACAATAAATGTAAATTTCTTCATCTTTTTTGATTTAAAGAATGATTATTAATTAGTCACAAATTGTCAAGGTTCACAAGCTTGTTGAGTTAAAATAACCCTGCTTTGATTTAATTTGATGATACGAAAGTACTATTTTATTTTAAAATTACAAAGGTTTTTGTAAAAAAATTTTATACCCATGCACTCCGCCATACCACTAATTTCTCTTTACTCATTTCTTTCATGGTATGTGGAATTCCCCCCGTGCCTATACCCGAATAACCATGTCCACCAAAAGGCATCCAGTCCGCCCGGAAAGTAGTGCTGTCATTCACCATAATGGCAGAACCTTTTAATCGTTGAATACAATAAAATGCTTTGTCAAGGTTTGAAGTAAATACTGCCGATTGAAAATTGAATGATAGATTATTTGCAACGGAAATAGCTTCATCTATATTTTTATAGGAATATAAACAGATTACAGGTCCAAAAATTTCGTGAGTAGAAACTTTTGCTTTTTGAGAGGGATTAACAATCAGTGTTGGTAAAAAACTTGTGTCACTGAATCGTTTACCACCAGTAACAACATTACCGCCTGACATTTCCGCTTCTTTCACCCATTCTTCAAGACGTGCCATTTCATCAATTCTAATCAGGGGACCAATAGCAGTAGATTCTTCAGCCGGGTCTCCTACTTTCATTTTACCTGCTAATGAAGAAATTTCATTTGCTATTTGCTCCAATAAATTTTCAGGTACAAAAACCCGTTGCACTGAAACACAAACCTGACCTGCATGGTAATATCCTCCTTTTGTTATCAGCGGTAGCATGTCGGTAAGATTTGCATCTTCGCAAACAATCACCGGTGCGGCACCACCATGTTCAAGAGTACAACGTACCCCGGGAGCAAGTAAGGAATGAAGATGCCAACCGATCTTTGCAGAACCAATGAAATTGAAATAGTTTATCCTTGTGTCACTGACCATTTTTTCCGCAGTGGCATTATCACAGATTATGGGCTGGCACCAACCTTCGGGTAATCCTGCATCTGCAAGCATCTTTACAAAATTCAGGCAGGAAACCGGTGTCACCGGCGCAGGTTTTATGATGACCGGACAACCGGTGGCAATGGCAGGCACTACCTGATGTACAATCAGATTTAATGGGTGATTGAAAGCGCTGTAAGCAAGAACTACTCCGATGGGCTCTAATAGTGTAAATGCCAACCGGTTTGCTGATGAAGGAGTAATCCCCATAGGGATTTCAGTCCCTGCAAGAGTATGTATTTCCCTTATGGCAATTTTGACACCCTGAATAGCTCTGTCCACTTCAACTTTTGTATCGGTATAGGGCTTCCCTCCTTCTTTTAATGCGGTAGTAATCAAGTCATCGCGTAAACCATTCATAAGACGGACTAAATTCTCGAGGATTTCAATGCGTTTTATTTTAGTTAATTGCTGGTTTATATTTTTTGAAAGTGCAAATGCTCTTTCAAAAATATTTTCAATTTCCTTTTCGCCGGTAAAAGGAATTTCAGCGACAAGGGTGCGATTCCAGGGGTTAAGGACTTGGAGGGGGGGCATAGTTTGAATTTTGGAACAAAAATAGTTATTTACCAGATGTAACGCAATAGTAAATTCATCGGTAAATGCTTGGATACGACTGTACAGAATTAAAACAACTGTAACTACTCAACACATAGCTACTTTTCCTCTAAAAGAACAACACTAAACATAAAACACTAAACAAAAAATGTATAAGTGTTTTTAGATGATTTGTGTTTTCGTTTAACATTAAATATTTTTTGTTTTATATTATTTGTTTCTTCTTATGGCTAATGATATCTGCTGAGCAGTTATAAATAACTTTATGTCTTATTTAAGTAGTTTGATATCATTATTCTCATTATCTTTGCCCCCAAAATTGAATAAGCTCTTGAAAAAGATACCCCTCCTTTTCCTTATTACATTATTCAGTAACGCAACCTTCTCCCAACCATGGGACGCCGGAAATCCTAAAATTATTGCCCCACTAAGCGGTTGCGCTCTTTCTGCCACCGAAAAAATTAGCGTTGAATTTTTTAATTATGCTGATACAATCCAGTCACCCCCTGCCGGAAATATTTTTATTACGCTCAAAAACAACGGAATTCTGCTTTTCACTGAATCATTTCAGGATACAATTTACCCGAATACTTTTTATAAATACACATTTACCAACACAGTAAATATGTCTGTACAGGGAACGTATAATTTTGATGTAATCCTCAGAATTCCCCGGGATACGTTTCCTCAAAATGACAGCATGAGGCAAAGTCCTGTAATTTGTTCATCGCTTTCAGCCGGTGGTAATCTTACCCCCGATACCAGCGTCTGCACCGGTTTATTTACCGATACGTTGGCTCTGAGTGGTTTCAATGGGAGTATCCTTTTTTGGGAATCATCGGATGACAATGGTCTTCATTGGTCTATCATTAATTCACAAAACGACTCGCTGAAATCAAATGCCGTTAAGACCACTTTTTACAGGGTTATAGTCAAAAATGGTTTATGCCCAAATGATACTTCTGATATAGATACGGTTACAGTTTATCCCCCTGCAAAAGCAGAGGCAATCAGTGACACAACTATCAGCTATGGGTATTCTGTTTTTTTAAACGGAAGCGGAGGGATTGCCTATTCCTGGTCACCAGCCACCGGTTTAGATTTTACATCTGTTGCTAACCCGGAGGCAAAACCCTTGTCAGATATTACTTATATTCTTACTATTACTGATGCTAATGGATGTACTGATAATGAGGGTGTTAATATAAAAGTTATAAAAGATTATTATTTTGTGTTTTCATCATTATTCACACCAAATAGTGATGGGAAAAATGATACCTGGAATATTGAAAATACGGAGGACTACCCCGATTGCAAGTTGACAATTTTCAATCGTTTTGGCACGTTGATTCTTAGCAAAACCGGCTACACAAATGATTGGGATGGAAAATTTTCGGGCAGTGTATTACCAGATGGGACTTATTTTTATATGATGGATTGTCCGGGTTCATCAAAAGTTTTTAAGGGGTCGATATTGATATTATCGGGGGGGGAGTGAAAGGGGTTAGATGGTTAGATGGTTTGATAGTTAGATGGTTAGATGCAATAGAAACAAAAAATGAACAGATTAACTTTTATGTTTAATTTTTTAAATAGAGTGACTCAAATTATTAGTTTGAATACTCTCCAGTTTTCCCGCTGGTTAGTAATTCATACGATTGCCTTTTTTCTTTTGGCAACTATTGGATTCACACAACAATTACCCTTATTCGATCAATACTACCTCAATGAATTTATCAATAACCCCGCTAATACAGGCAACAGCGGAACTAATAATTTATTTCTACTTCATCATGCACAATGGGGCGACTTTCCGGGAGCGCCTGTCTCGAGCATGATTACCTGCGATGGGATGTTGGAAAATAAAAAAACAGGAATAGGCGCAATAATTTTCAGCGACAAAACGGGGTTGATTTCCAGAATTGGCGCCAGTGGTTCTTATTCTTACAAAGCCAGCTTTTCCGAAACCAGCGGTATTGTATTCGGATTGGCACTTGGCTTTTCTGACCATCAACTTGATTTATCAAAGGCGACTATTCCGACCATCGACCCTCTTGTCACTGCTAAATCATTTCACAATACAGCGCCCGAGGGCAATCTTGGTTTTAACTTAGTTCTGAACAAATTTGAATTAGGCGCCGCGGTGCCACAATTCATGAATAATAAAGTCACGTTCAGCACCCCCGACCAGCAAACTTATTTTCAATTGAACCGCCATTATTTGATTTCATCTAAATTTACTTTCGGCAACAAAGAAGAAAGCAAGGTATTATTTACCCCCTCATTCCTTATGAGAATATCTCCTACGGCAGGAATGCAGTTTGATATAAATATGTTGCTTGACTTTGTAGATAAAGCTTGGATAGCGGCTTCCTATAAGCAGGATTTTGCCATGGTTTTCAATGCAGGTATCCGTTTAAATAAACAATTCAGCATTGGTTATGCGTATGATTTGTACGCAGGTGATGTATTAAAATTTTCAGGATTGAGCCATGAAATTCTGGTATCTTATAAATTCGGAAAACCAAAAGAAACCGATGAAAATGAAGAGGTGTCACGAAAACCGGAATATCCTGATATAGCCAACAAACAATTATTAGATAAAATGGATAGTTTGAAAAATAAAGTTAACAATCTTGAAAACCAATTGAAGTTTATTGCCGCCAATCAGATAGGCGACAAATCCATGCTCGATATTGACGGCGATGGCGTACCCGACAGCATGGATATGGACCCATTTACAGAAAAGGGTGTCACTGTGGATGAAAGGGGCATTGCGCTTGATGCCGACAAAGATGGAGTGCCTGACAGCAGAGATGAGGAACCAAACACCATTTCCGGTGCGTTGGTAAATTCACGGGGAATCAGTGTCACTATACAATCTGCCGGTGCCGCATCAATTTATTTTCCTCCGGTATTTTTTGATAGCAGGAGTGACACTATAAAATATGAATCGAATTATGAAAATATTGCCATTATCGCCCGAGCTATTAAATGGAATCCTGGAATTAATATTAAGATTGTAGGAAATACCGACCCGGCGGGTAGTGATGATTTTAACCTTAAGTTAGGTTTGCGCAGGGCGGATGCATTAAGAAATTATCTGCTCAAAAAATATCAACTATCTGCTGAAAGAATCACTGCTGAATCGAAAGGGGAAGCTGAACCGCTGACACCCGGAATCAGCAGGATTAACAGAAGGGTGGATGTATATGTGCGGTAGGAAATTAAAACTTCACCACCAATCCCAACATCAATTCAACTCCTGAGAGGTTGATTTCTTTCCAATCGTCATCGTCCTTAATTTCCTGTTTTACGCCATCTTGTAAAAACTCATTCAACGAGAGTGCATTATTCGTTATATTAATTCCGGTGTACATGCCGAATTTATCTGAAAAATAAATCTGACACAGTCCAAGAATTTTAAATGCAAAACCACTATATGAAATATTCCGGGATACTTTATTACTATCCGTTCCGGAAATATTAAAAGTATTACCACCCAGCATAATGCCAGTGTGCAGATCCACTTTTTCGCGCCGTAAAAAATAAAAAGTAGATTGAAGTCCAAACGTCCATCCTCCGGCGGTGGTAGATTTTGCGGCGGAATCGTCTCCTGTAATGAAATTGTTTCTCTGAACAACAAATCCGACACCAAACTTATCTGCAAATGCATATTCATAAGTTAGTGGAAAGCTAAAAGATGCCGCTGTAGTAGAGGAGTCATTGGAAGCAAGTTTAAGAGAGTAAACAGCTAATCCGCTCCCCAACGAAATGATGTTGGCGCCTTTGCGATACGTTTGGCTTTGTGCAAACGAACATGAAAGTGCGAAGAGTACAATTATAATTGCAGATTTTTGGATTTTGTTTGTCATGGTTTTATAAGTTATGAAGTTACTTCTTGTAAACATAATGCAAATATATAATTTTTATTATCATGATAAACCAAACAAGCTACCCTACCCACAGCAAAAAACCCTTCAGATATTCCCCTTCCGGATGAAAAGCAGAAACAGGATGGTCAGGGGACTGTGAAAATTGCATGATAAATTTAACCTCTCTACCTGACGAAATTGCTGATTTCATTAACATTTTTCTGAAACTAAAAGTGTCAACTGCCTGTGAGCAGGAAAAAGTAAACAAAAGACCGCCCTGTTTTATTTTTTTCATTGCCAATGAATTAATGGTCTGATAACCGGCTAATGCTTTTGCAGTGGCACTCAGTTTTTTTGCAAATGAAGGTGGATCCAATACAATGGCATCATAAAAATCCCTTTCCATGTTTTTCAAAAAATCAAACCCGTCTTGCTGTATTATTTCATTCTCGTTCCATCCTATTTTATTTAATTCAAAGTTTTTTTTAATCCCTTCCAACGATGATTTTGAACTATCTACAGAATGAATTATCGAAGCACCTCCCCTACTGGCATAAACCGAGAAACCACCGGTATATGAAAATACATTCAAAACCTTTTTATCGCGAATATAATCTCCAAAAATTTTACGGTTAATCCTCTGGTCAAGATAGAAACCGGTTTTCTGCCCCGATTCAATATTCACCTCAAACAAAAGATTATCTTCCCTGATGATTAATTCAGTTTGTTTTCCAAAAAGAAATTTTCCAGAATTAATTTCTGTTTCCTGTGTAACCGTCTTATTATTTTTAAGGTAAATTGATTCGAGTTTCAACTCTTTATTTTTTTTTAAAATTTCTGCTAATAAATCCGCCATTTTTAAGAATCCCGAAGTATGGGGTTGAATTACTGCCGTCTGATTATAGATGTCTATCACCAATCCTGGAAATCCATCCCCTTCACCGTGAACCAGGCGAAATGCAGTATTTTCAGATTTATTTACAAATCCTAAATTTTTTCTTAACTCAAGCGCTTTATTTATTTTCCTTTCCCAGAAATTTTCATTGATAGTTTCCTTGGCAAATGAAAATATCCTGATAGCAATGCTTCCGGAATAATAATGACCAACCCCAAGGAAATTATTCCCATTATCATACACTGCAACCTGTTCACCCTCCTGTAAATTGCCTTCCATTTTATCAATGGCGCCAGAGAATATCCACGGATGAAAGTTTTTGATGGAATATTCCCGGTCTTTTTTTAGATGAATTGCCGGGCATTGGGAATTTGTCATTGGGCGTTGGGTATTGGGTATTATGCATCTCTAAAAAATTCCCAGAAATTTCTCAATAGCTTTTGCCTCATATCCTGCTGATTTCACATAGAGGACAATATCCTCAGCATTAATATAATCCTCACATTCTACTTTTAAAATTTTTTTTGCACTATTCAAATCAAAATGAAGATTTATAATGCCTTTTTTTTGCTCTAAAACACTGCGAACCTTTGATTCACAACTTTCACAGTGTATATTTGTATCAAATTTTAAATTTTTCATTATTTATCTGTTTTTTTATTGCTTCATTGTTTCATTGCTTCATTGTTGACTGAGAATCAATATTTCCGTGTATAATGCAACCATGTAACAATATAACCATGAAACAATAATACAACAATTTTATGACAATTTCATTTCTCGATTGGTTAATCATTATTTCCTTTCTCATCTTATCACTTGGCATTGGACTATTATATACCAAACAAGCAAGCAAATCCTTAAGCGATTATTTCCTTGGCGGAAGAAATCTTCCCTGGTGGATAGCCGGAACATCTATGGTTGCAACTACTTTTGCCGCCGACACCCCGCTTGCTGTCACAGAATTAGTGGCTAAAAATGGAATATCAGGCAACTGGCTTTGGTGGAACATGCTTTTGGGAGGTATGTTAACTACATTTTTTTTTGCAAGATATTGGCGAAGAGCCGGAGTAGTCACTGAACTTGAATTAATTGAATTGCGCTACACTGGAAAACCAGCCGCTTTTTTACGAGGATTCAGAGCGGTTTATCTGGGTTTATTTATCAATGCATTGGTAATAGGTTGGGTAAATATTGCAATGGTTTCCATTCTTCAGGTATTCTTTGATTTGAGTTTTCAAACAGCTTTGCTATACACTGTTTTTATTATGGTGTTTGTTGTCATATATTCTTCTCTTTCGGGATTAATGGGAGTAGCCATTACCGATGTCATTCAATTTATTCTTGCCATGACCGGTTGCATCGTACTTGCAATTATCGTTGTCAATTCAGATAAAATTGGTGGGATAGAAGGATTGAAACAGAAACTTCCATCTGCATCTTTAAATTTTTTTCCAACCATTACTTCCAACAGTGTCACTAATGAAAATGGTCTGTTCAATTCACTCGGCATAGGGTTAGGTTCTTTTCTGGCATTTATCGGAATTCAATGGTGGGCGAGCTGGTATCCGGGAGCAGAGCCGGGAGGCGGCGGCTATATTGTGCAACGGATGTTAAGCACAAAAAATGAAAGACATTCTTTTATTTCCTCTCTTTTTTTTCAGATTGCTCATTATTGCATTAGACCCTGGCCTTGGATAATGGTAGGATTATGCACCTTAGTTTTATATCCGGAATTAGGTGAAGCAGATAAGAAGCTTGGGTTCATTATGACCATGAAAGAATTTTTACCATCGGGACTAAAAGGACTTTTGCTGGCGGCTTTTCTTGCGGCTTATATGAGCACCATCTCCACTCAACTCAACTGGGGAGCAAGTTATCTTGTAAATGATTTATACCTCCGGTTTATTAACAAAACAAGTGACTCAAAAAAAATAATTTCTGTCTCCCGTAGTATTACAGTTTTCCTGATGTTGATTTCAATCGTAGTGACATGGAATATAAATTCAATTACCGATGTATGGAAATTTCTTATTGAATGTGGAGCCGGTTTAGGATTAGTATTAATTTTGAGATGGTACTGGTGGAGAATAAATGCCTGGAGTGAAATTACGGCTCTGGTGGTTCCTTTTTTTGCTTACTTCTCCGGAAAATATATTTTACATCTGGAATTTCCAGAAGGATATTTTTTTACGGTAGGAATTACTACGATTGCATGGATTTTTGCAACTTATATTTCATCCCCCGTGAAGAAAGAACATTTATCAGCTTTTTATTTAAAAATTAAACCTCATGGTTTTTGGGAACCTGTGAGAAAATTTGTGAGCGAAAATTATGGTAGTGTCAGCATTACAAATCAAACTAAATACACATTAGTATGGATGACAGGATGTTGGATTACTTCGGTATTATTTGCTTATTCCATATTATTCTTTACAGGTAAACTCATCTTGCACGAATGGAATGGAGTATGGCAATGGTCTGTTTCCGGAATAGTTTCGGGCTTATTGCTTTATATATTTATGAAGAAGGCGGAGGAATTCAAAAAAGATAGTTTCAAAGATTTCTGTTAAGAAATATGTCATTATTTTCAATTCCAAAACTAATTTCAAATTTTTCATGCCTCCTTCAAAAAAAATCCTTCTCATCTCTCTCCTCAAACCCGCTGACGAACCCAGAATGTATGAGCACTTTGGTAAGACACTTCTGACTGCCGGCTACGAAGTCCATCTCGCAGGTCAGAACCTCTCCTGCTTACATTCAAACACATCAAATCCAATTATCTTTCATCCCATATTTAATTTCAAACGGTTAAACTTAAAAAGATTATTTGCGCCTGTAAGTGTTTTACTTTTAACAATACGGCTAAACCCTGAAATAATCATTATTTCTACTCCCGAATTATTAAAAATATTTTTCTTTTATAAATTATTCAGAAAAGTAAAAGTATATTATGATATACAGGAAAATTATTTTGAAAATATAATCCACGCTACCTGGTACCCGCCGGTTCTTAACTATATTTTAGCTTGTACTTTACGTTTAAATGAATGGATATATTCAAAAATGTTCGATGGCTTTTTCCTTGCAGAAAAATCTTACCAACATGAACTTCCATTTATAAAAAACAAAAAATGGATAGTCCTTGAAAATAAGATGTGGCTGGAAAATGGGTTGAAAGAAAAAATTACACGACAACACTTTCCAAAGAAAAAAAATTATGGTGACTCGGTTAAATTTTTATTTACAGGAACGTTAGACGAGGACACCGGTATTTTTTCCGCAATAGAGATTACAAAAAAAATCCATGCACTCTACCCTCAACTTTCTTTGGATATTGTTGGTTCAGTTACCCGAGAGTCAATTTTTGAAAAATTGCAGGACCAACTAATGAATGTGTCCTATATCAGATTTCTGGGATCAAAACAGTTTGTTCAGCATGACAAAATACTCTCCGCTATACTTAATGCTGACTTTGGGATAATTGACTATCAACCATTCCCGCACATTCAACATAAAATTCCCTCCAAACTTTATGAATATTTATCTTGTGGTTTACCCATAATCATTAATCAAAACCCTCAATGGGAGTTAATGGTTTCAACATACCAGGCAGGGTTTAGTGTTCCATTCAAAACAGAGTCAGTTAACTCAATAGTGGATATGCTTTTCAAGGAATTTTACCCCAATGGTCCTGTTAAGGAATCATTATGGAATACTGAAGAAAATAAATTATTAAATTTTTTAGGTTAAACTAAATAAAATTTTATACCTTTGTGAAATTAAAAGGGTATAAGGTATAGTGGTATAGGGTATAAGGAAATATTGAAGTTTTACACTTCTTTAACTATATGCCCCTATACCCCTATACCCCTATACCTCTCCCCACATGCAGAGCTTATCCGAGGAAAACTACCTGAAGGCAATATGCCTTATCTCCCGTTTCGGGAAAAATGAGGTCACCACGAATGAATTGGCGGATGAAATGAAAACCAAACCATCTTCGGTAACGGAGATGTTGAAACGACTGGCTAAAAAGAACTTAGTTAAATATGAAAAATATCAGGGTGTCACCCTAACTTCTTCCGGAAACAAAATTGCCCTTACCATTGTCCGCAAACACCGGCTTTGGGAATATTTCCTGGTCGAAAAACTTGGATTTACATGGGATCAGGTGCATGAGGTGGCAGAACAGTTGGAGCATATTCAATCTTCCTCTCTGATAAACCGGCTTGATAAATTTTTAGATTACCCCCGTTTTGACCCCCACGGAGACCCCATTCCCGGCGAAAACGGTAATTTTCATCTGGGTAGTTTTATCACGTTGAATGAATTAAAAACTGGAAATTCTGCGTTTGTAATGGGTGTGAAAAACCATTCTCCTGAATTTCTTCAATACTTAAGTAAAATAAAAATTAAACCAGGTGTAACTGTAAAATTACTGAAACGGGAACAGTTTGATTTTTCTATTATCATTATGATTGAAAATAAAAAACATACACTCTCAAAAGAAGTTGCCATGAATGTGTTAATAAAATGAATTATTCACAATGAAATACACGCAAAAAAAATCACTTGAAGAAGTTCACTCTACCGTAGCTACAGCCAACAAAAAAGGGTTTTGGAGAACACTTTTGGCTTTTTTAGGTCCCGCCTACTTAGTCAGTGTCGGTTATATGGACCCGGGCAATTGGGCAACCGATATTGCAGGTGGAAGTAAGTTTGGTTACACATTGATTTGGGTGCTCTTGATGTCAAACCTGATGGCGCTATTACTTCAAAGTTTAAGCGCCAGATTGGGTTTGGTACAAGGAAGAGATTTAGCTCAGGCATCGCAGGAAAAATATCCCTTTTTCATAAATTTCTTCCTTTATATACTCGCAGAAATTGCAATTATTGCCACTGATCTTGCAGAAATTTTGGGAATGGCAATAGGACTTCAACTACTTTTCGGGCTTCCACTTTTGATTGGAGTATCCATTACGGTACTGGATACATTTCTTATTCTCCTATTGCAAAATTATGGAATCAGAAAATTAGAAGCATTTATACTTGCACTTATAGCAGTGATAGGAATTGCATTTCTCATTGAAATGTTAATTGCTAAACCTGAAATTTTACCCTTAGTAAAAGGTTTTATTCCATCCCTGCCAAACCACGAAGCATTATACATAGCTATCGGGATAATTGGCGCCACTGTTATGCCGCATAATCTTTATTTACATTCATCATTGGTTCAAACACGCGAAATTGAGCGTACGGAACCCGGCATTCGCAAAGCCATTCGTTTTAATTTTTTTGATACAACTATTGCGTTGAATCTTGCCTTTTTTGTAAATGCCGCTATTTTGATTTTAGCCGCTTCTGTTTTTAATTCTAATAACTATCTTGAAGTGGTTGATATTTCGGATGCTCACAAATTACTTGCACCTTTGTTGGGATCCACACTTGCCCCCTTTTGTTTTGCGATTGCTCTTATAGCGGCAGGCCAAAGTTCTACCTTAACAGGCACGCTTGCCGGTCAGATTGTAATGGAAGGATATTTGAATCTCCGGATTCAACCCTGGTTACGCAGAATCATTACACGGATTTTTGCCATTTTACCTGCTTTTTTTACAATTTATTTTTACGGCGAAAAATCTACAGGCAATCTGTTAATTCTAAGTCAGGTAATTTTAAGTTTGCAACTCGGCTTCGCAGTGATCCCTCTCATACATTTTGTAAGTGATAAATTGAAAATGGGTGTTTTTGCCATTAGCTCACCAATCAAAATTTTATCATGGACTACTGCAATAATAATCGTAAGTTTGAATGTAAAATTAGTGATCGGTGAAATGCATGCTTTGAACCAAAATCCTGAAATAAATTCAATCATTGTCTGGATTATATATTTTTTAGTTGCATGCACGGGTATTTTACTGTTATACATTGCTTTAGAGCCATTTATTAAAAAATTAAAATTGGAAAAAACGATTATGCCTCACGGACCCGTATTAAAATTTCCGGATTTGGAGTTAAAAAAATACAAAAAGATTGCGTTAGGAGTGGATTTTTCTGCCTCTGATTCTAAGGTAATTAATTTTGGTATTTCACAGGGAGGTAAAGAAGCTGAATATCTTTTAATTCATGTGGTTGAAACCGCAGGCGCTATGTTCTTTGGTTCTGAAGTGCGTGATTATGAAACCGACTCTGACCAGAATCATCTCGACTTGTATGTTAAAAACCTTAAAGAAAAAGGATATGCGGCAAGTTCCGCTCTGGGTTATGGAAACCCGAGAAAAGTAATTCCCAATTTAACAAAAGATTATTCTGCCGATTTGTTAATTTTGGGTGCACATGGACATAAAGGACTCAAGGATTTACTGTTTGGTGAAACAGTGAATATTGTAAGGCATAGGGTAAACATCCCTGTCTTAATTGTGTAAAAAAATAAATAAATTTTTTTGTTTTAATAAAATTGTGTAATTTTACTTTTAAATAAGTAACCCCACTATATGAGTGTTATACAATTTAAAATAAAATATTCTGATGAGAAGGACATCATCCGGATAGTAGAAATAAAAACAGATAACTCTTTTGAGCAACTTCATAACTTGTTGCTAACTAGTTATGGTTTAAAAGGCAAGCAGTTGGCTTCCTTTTATACCTGTGATGAAGAGTGGAATAAAATAGAGGAAATAACATTGTTGGATATGAGCGATGATGAAACAAAAATACCGGTGATGAGCAAGACCAAAATTTCAGACATTATAAACCAACCCGGTCAGAAATTAATTTATGTTTTTGATTTTCAGGATATGTGGGAATTTTCGCTTGAAGTTCTCATGATAAAAGATAAATCTGAAAATAAAATAAAATATCCATTGGTTATAAAAAGTATTGGTACATTGCCTAAAAGGAACAATGGGCAAGGTAAATTAAAATTATCCGATAAAAGCCAGGATAAGGTTAAGATTCTGGAAGAAACCGAACTCTTAGATAATAATGGATTAGAAGACGAATTTAGCGAAAATCCACTCTATGATGCTGATGAAGATGTTGGAACCGGGGAGTTTACGGATGAAGAGGATTATTGATTGCATTGTTATTGTTCAGTACCCACGCAGTTTAACCGTAAATTGACAAAGAAAAAAAAAATTAGCCACTGATTACACGGATTACAAATGGTTTTAGATTTTATGTAACATTAATCCGTGTAATCTGTGGCAAAATTATTTTTTTATTTTTGTTTCTGAACAGAAACATTTCTTTTAGTAATTCTACCATGTAAGATTTTTTCCTGAGTTTTCACCCAATTTCTACTATAATTCCATTACAAAATAGTTCAATATTTGCACTTTCAACGTGTAAGATTTGCCTATAATTTAATGCCCTGACAGGGTATTTGATGTTTATATTTGTATCATAATTACTTTTTAACTAAACCTTTAAAGCCATGAAAGTAACAAGCATCAAATCCGTGATATTCCCTTTTTTAATGGTTCTTCCATTATTAGTTCACTCGCAAAACAGAATTAATCAACTATGGAAGAATATTTTTAATCAGAGAGGGAATTATGAAAAACAAATAAAAAAATCCTCGTCCTCATTTATATATCAATTTAAAGTCACCGATGGGTTGTTGCAAGATGTAACTATTTCTGTAGAGAACATGAAATGCACGGTTTGTGAAGACAGGCAAATAAATCTAATTGATGACCCCTTGCACAAAAATTTGAATGTTGCCGGGTTTTTAGAATATCCGATAATGATAAACGGAAATAAGATTAGTGCAAAGGCATTACCGGATGGCGCTTATACTTTTCTGATTGAACAAACGGGTAAAAAAAGATGTGAATACGGCGCCACTTTATTCGCTAATCTGCAAGTTGAAAACCGGTTAGTACTCCCTCTTTTCGGCGCCGCTGTGTCAAGTGATAATTCTCCTTATTTATACTGGAGTGTAGAAAAAGAATATGAGACGGAGCGTTACGATATTGAAAAAAGAAATGAAGGAAAATGGGAGTTTGTTTCAGCGCACGACGTTAGCAGAAACAGTGAATCACCGAGGCAATATACCATTCCGGTTCGTCATGAGTTGGGTAAAAATTATTACCGCATTAAAAGAGTGAAAAAAGACAATACATTTCTTTATTCAGACCCGCTGGAAGTAGATTGGAACGGGGAAAGTATCTTGTTTGACGCTTTTCCGAATCCCGCTAATTATCAGGAATTATTTGTAGCCATTTCATCTCAGGAAAAAAGAAGTTTTGACCTTAGCGTTGAAAATCAAAAGGGGGAAGAAATCTTCAAACAACGGATAAACAAAAAAGAAGGGGGATATGTTTCAACACTAACACTGAATAAGGGTCTTTCCAATGGGGTTTACTATGTGAAGGGAACCATAGGGAATGTGTTGTATTCAAAAAGGATTGTAGTACTGTAAATAATATAAATATATTTTAAAAAAATATGGGATAGAATAAATTGTATAGAGATGAGGTAGGGCATTAAAAAATAAAATGCTATGCGCTCAAATACTTATATACGGACAAAAGGAACTATACTATTTCTGAGAAAGTTTTTGAACCTGATTGGGAATATTCTGCTCGTGTCTTACCTTATCTTTTTCTCACATTTCCTGAAAATCTTTGCTCAACCACTCACTAATAAATCAACCAGCATTTTCTATAAAAAAAATGAACCGGTTAAAATATTACCCGAGCAAACCATTTATCTGCAAATGATTTATGAAGGGAATATTGTTAAAATTACATGGACTGCAAATGTAAATGGCATTACCACCTCTTTTTTTTCGGTTTTAGACAATCCTACTAACACGTATTGCATTGTAGTGGATGCCACACTTTTAAATAACAGATATGAACGAATAGGGGCGGTACTTTGCCGGAATGGAATGGAAAAAAATTTTTATATGAGAATTTCAGAGGAAGAAATATTAACAACTATAAATTACCATATTTATTTCATAAACGGAAATAATACAATTCTAAAAACCATAGATATACCTATTCAGTTTCCCGGAGAAAAAAAATAATTACGTTTAGCCCTTTCCGGTTTCCTTTCAAATGATTAATTCAATGCAATTCACTATTTTTGAGATGTTTTATCGAACATCACTTGTTCGAAAGTATATTTCATGAAAATTTAAAGGCCCTGTAGTTCAATGGATAGAACGGAAGTTTCCTAAACTTTAAATGGAGGTTCGATTCCTCTCGGGGCTACTGCCACTGCTACTGCTACTGCCACTGCAACTGCCACTTCCTACATTACTTTACGAAAACCTGCGTCTGGCAATTATACTCACACCCACCGCACCAAGCCAAAATCCATCCTGTGTGATAATTCCGGGTGAACCGGAAAAATGCGAAAACCGTATTCATATACCCCCGATTTGGTAGCGGGAATAGCACACTCATACAAGACCTCGTGCTTGCTTACAATATTTTTATTCAGTTCTCCTGTAAAGAAAATCTTTTTCTCCCCCGAGTTTTCATCCCTTTGAATAAAAACCACTTCCATGCTAATATCCTGAGGTGAAAGATCTTTGAGGTCAACTAATATTTTTGCCGTAAAATTTTCTCCTAAGGGTATGGGACTATTAAACGTGTCATACACATCCATATTTTTAACCTCGATGGATTCCCAGCTTAACAGCACTTTTCGCTTCCAATCGGCAAGTTTTTTAGCACGAAAAAATTGTTTTTCCTTGAGTTTCTCTGATTTATTTCCCAAGGACTCGTAATATCTTTTATGATATTCCTCTATCATTCTCCGGGTTGTAAATTTATGCGGTATATCGTTAAAAGTGTTTTTAATTCTTTTAATCCATTTTACAGGTATTCCTGACTTGTTTCGTTCAAAATATTCAGTAATAATTTCGTTTTCGAAAATTCTGTACAATGTTTCGGCGTCCAATTCATTTTGTAAATTATGATCCTGATAGGTTGATTCCTTTGGCAAACACCACCCATTATTTTCATGATATGCTTCATCCCACCATCCGTCCAATACGCTGAAATTCATAATACCATTCATAGCCGCTTTCATGCCGCTGGTTCCGGATGCCTCCATGGGGCGAGTGGGAGTATTCAACCAGAGGTCAACTCCCTGTACAAGTTGAGCCGCTATTTCCATGTTATAGTTTTCGACGAATATAATTTTACCCTGAAATTCCGGCTGAAGTGATAAGGCAATTATATGTTTGATAATATCCTGACCAGCTTGGTCGTTAGGATGCGCCTTGCCTGCAAAAATGAATTGCACGGGTTTGGTAGGATTATTTACAATGGACTTTAGCCGTTCCTGATTATTAAATAATAAATGCGCTCTTTTATACGTAGCAAAACGGCGGGCAAATCCTACCGTTAAGGCGCTCTCACTTAGCGTAGAGAGAATATTAATAATTTTTTGGGGATTCTCATGGCGGTTTGTAAGATTTATTCTTATCCTCTCTTTTATTTTCTCAAGCATTTGTTTTTTAAGATTCAAGCGGATGTCCCAAATTTCTGAATCAGGCACACTTTGAATGGCACTCCAATAATTTTTATTTGCTGGATTTTTATAAAATCCTTTGGAAAATGTTTTCCTGAATAATTTCTGCCATTCCCAGGAACACCAGGTGGCAAAATGCACTCCGTTTGTTACAGAACCAATATTCAATTCCTTTTCATCAAACCCATCCCAAACCGGGTTAAATATTTTTCGTGTCACTACTTCATGAATTTTGCTTACCGCATTTATTTCGCTGGATAAACGTAACGCCAGACAACTCATGGAAAATTTTTCCGTTGTGTCATTTTCATGGATCCTGCCCAAGCTCATAAATTGTGTCCATGAAATATTGAAAATGGTTTCAAAATTTGAAAAATATATTCTCATCAAGTCCTCTGAAAATTTATCATGTCCCGCTTCCACAGGAGTGTGTGTGGTAAAGAGGTTGCCGGAACGAACCACTTCCGTTGCTTCAGAAAAAGAAAGATTCTTATCCTGGATAAGTTCTCTTAAGCGTTCTAATCCTATAAATGCGGAATGACCCTCGTTGCAATGAAATACTTCTGGGTTTTCCTTCAATAAACGTAATAAACGCATTCCGCCAAAACCTAATAAAATTTCCTGCTTCAACCGGTTTTCTTCATTTCCACCATACAAGACATGAGTGGTCATGCGGTCAGTGACACTATTTTCTTCTATATCGGTATCCAACAGATATAATTTAATTCTGCCAACATCTATTTTCCATGCTTTCGCATATAAATTACGCCCCGGAAGTGCGAGTGTCACTTTAATCCAGTTTCCATCTTTATCTCTAACCGGAGTAAGAGGCAAAAAAGAAAATTTTTGATTTTTGTACGACGCAAGCTGATCGCCATGGATCGAAAAGGATTGTTTGAAATAACCTGAACGGTATAGAAGTCCAACCGCTGTTAAATCCAGGTTATAATCAGATGCCTCTTTCAGATAATCTCCAGCCAAAACACCCAAGCCACCCGAATAAAGACGAATTATGGAATTCAAACCATATTCCATGCAGAAATATGCTGTTTTAGGACCCAATTGGTTTTTCTTATCAGACATATATTTCTCAAAACGGATGCTGACTTTATTTAACTTAGTTAAAAAATTTTCATTGTCAAGTAATTCTTTGTATTTTGAAAAAGGTAAATCCTCCAATAATGCAATAGGATTGTGATGGTATCTTTCCCATGTCTCTTTATCAATGGATTCAAAAAGCAGGTTTGCCTCATAATCCCATGACCACCATAAATTATTTGCAAGTTTTTTAAGTATTTCCAACTCTGCAGGCAATTGACTTTTTACCAGCATACGTTTCCATTGTGGTTTGTTAATAAGATGACCTACATCGTTCCGGGATGAATTATGAAACTCAGGTTTCCTGATTTGTTTAACATGTTCTATACGTTTATTTACTTTATCTAACGCTAAACTAAATGCTTGTTTATATTGTGAAATTAATATTTTCCACTGAGTCGCTTTGCTAACGTTAAAAGCGGCTTCGCGGGTAGAATTTATTTCTTCCTGGGATTTTAACATATTTTCTTTTATCCGTTCCGCTAATGACGCTACAAACGATTCCTCCTCCCCTTCTCCCCTTTCCAATACATATACAGGTTTTTCGTTTTCGGAAAAATTCGAATTATACCATGCACCATACCCTGAGAGTGTGGTAGTAATAGTGGGAATCCCAAAGGCGATGCTTTCCTGAGGTGTATATCCCCATGGTTCATAATAAGAAGCAAATACAGTTTGGTCGAAACCCATTAACAATTCGTAATAATTCATATTGAATATCCCATCATTTCCATTAAGATAAACGGGAACAAAAACAATCCTGACATTGCTGTTGCTATCGTTAACCAAACCAAGTTCTTGCGATAATTTAAGAATTTGATCAGTGTCACTGTTAAGTAATTTATGAGTTAAAATAGCTTGTTCAAATTTAGAAAAACCGTTTTGATTTTCTCCGGATATAATTTCCTCCCGTGGACCTGAATGAGCGGCGGGAATAAGAAAAAATGCAATAATTTTTCTTTTTAATGCATCCTCTTTATTTAACAAAGCCAATGATTTTAAAAAAACATCCAGCCCTTTATTTCTGAATTCATACCTGCCGGAGGATGCAATCAGAAAATCGTTTTCTGAAATTTCCTGTTTCAACAAAGCGCGAAAAACAGAAATTAGTTTTTTTCGTGCATTGTTTTTTTTAACCGGTAATTCCTTTCGATCAGGCACCCAGGAAATATCAAATCCATTTGGGGTAATTACATCTGCTGTTTTTTCCAACAGAAATTTACATTCCCGGGCGGTAATTTCTGAAACCGTAGTAAAACAATCGCAATTTATGGCAGACAATTTCTCGAGTGAATGTTTTGAAACAATATTAAAATTATGGGCACACAGGTCTCCTTTATATTCTTCCAATTGAGCATACAATGGTAAATGATTACCGGCTATAGCTCTTCCTGTAGCAGTAGCATGGGTAGTAAACAAAGTGGCAATTTGTGGTATCTGTTCTTTCAAATATAAAATACCTGCGCCTGTCATCCATTCATGAAAATGTGCCACGGTTTTATCCAGATATGATAAATGAAAATAGTAAAAACTCTCTATTGCCATTCCTGCGGCATAGCCAAACAACGCCGGTTCAATATAATCCCACTGACCGCTTAAGGAATCAAGTCCGTATTTTTCATAGAGTTTTGTAAAAACTTCATCCTTTTTAGAATATAAAGGAGTAAAGTCAATCAAAATCACAAGTGGTTTTGATGGGATGTTCCATCTTCCCGTTCTGATTTTAAATGGCTTGTCAGCGAGAGATTCTTTCCATGAGCGGAACAGCATTTTATCTTCGATAAATTCCGGGTTTCTATCGGTTTCTTTCCAGATATCCGGACCGATCAATAAATGTCGGTTTCCAAACTCGGCGCCGAGGCATACTGATTTTGTGCTAACAACGGTGTGTATGCCTCCAACTTTATTGCATACTTCCCAGCTTACTTCAAACAGGTAGTCCGGGATTTGGGAGGAGGGGGTGGGCATGGGGATTTATTAAGGTCAATGACTTGGTCTGAAAACACTTAAAAATTTTGTATGTTGTGTTTTGTGTTTTGTGTTTTGTGTTTTATGTTATGTGTTATTTTTTTTAAGGGGAAAATATTTATGTGCTGTGCAGTAATAAATCATCCCTTTTGAATTTTTTTTGAAGCTCTCTTTTTAGTGGCACTAATTTTTTTACCCTTTTGAATTTTTTGTTTCTTTACAGCAAGGGGTTCTGCAGGAGCTGCGTCTGAATAATTCTTGTCAACCCGGATAATAAAATCCGAAAGCACGTTCATGTAATTAATAAATGCTTCGTAAGGAGTATTATAGGGATTAAAATATTTATGGACATCTCCGTCGGAAAAGAACTTCGTGCACATGTAATAAAAATGGTCGCTGGTTTGCAAATATTTCCAATCTCTCTGAATTTGAGTGTCACTGCAATTTTTAACTTTTGCTTCCAATTCATACAGTTTGTTAAACGCTTCATCCTGAAGTTCATTTCCCAGCCAGGCAGTGAGGTCTCTTTCTTCATCTGCCCAGGATATCGGGGTAGGCACATGAATGGAAGCTACGGGTTGAAAATGAGAACTGACTTCAGAAGGAGTCATGAACGTAAATGGCGTGTGACCATACACCATTTTGGGAAGCATACGCATAAAATCAAAAATTCCCGTTTCTGCCCACTGATGTTCTCCGAAAGTTTCGTAATCCATAAAAAGGTTGATAACCTCTTCTTTATGAGATATTGAATTGATCCATTGAATATATTTTTCAGTTGTCAAGGGCCACTCTCCCCATCCCCTATGGGAAAAACGGAAGGCAATGTCATCGCTTAACTGATAATTTTTCAATAATAACTTTAGTTTTGGTTGAATGGCATTGCAATAAAGAAAATTCGGACTTCTCCAACCCAAGATATGTTTTGCCCCTTCGGTTAACATGGCTTTAAATCCTAAGGAGTGAACCAATTCTCCGATTTTATCGGAATAAATCAATTCGGTATTACGGAAGCATGTGGGTGATACATTAAAATGTTCTTTAACTTTTTGTTTTTGTAACTCCACCTGACGGAAAAATTCCTCACGGCTTTTGAGAGCGGAAAGAGAATGTGAATAGGTTTCAGCAAGAAATTCAACACAGCCGGTTTGAGCCAGCTTACGAAAACTTTCCAGCACATCGGGAGCATATTGCTCAAATTGGTCAATAACTACTCCCGATAAAGAATATGCGATTTTGAAACGGGTTCCATATTCTTTTATTAAATCGAGCATCAGTTTATTGGCTGGCAAATAGCATTTATCAGCCACCTTTCGCATAATCGAACGATTGGCATAATCATCAAAATAATGATGACTCCCTCCGATTTCAAAAAAACGGTAGGTTCGCAACCGGAAGGGCTGGTGAACCTGAAAATAAAAACAGATGGCTTTCATAAATGAAAAAAAATATTACACGACACGAATTCTAATATCAAAATACAGCGACACGCTGCACCGTGATGTACAAAAATAATTATAAAATCAAATTTACAGCGGCACGGTGCATCGTGCCGCTACACCATGATATACAAAAGAAATTTCTAATGTCCATTAATCACATTCAAATATACGTTTTTAACCTTTAATGCGGCATTTTCCCATTTTAATTTATCAACTTCTTGTTTGCCATAACGTGAAAACATTTTGGATAAGGCGGGATAATGCAGTAACCCGTAAATACAATCTGAAATTGCATCAATATCCCAGAAATCCACTTTCAGGGCATAATGGAGAATTTCGCTGACTCCGGATTGCTTGGAAATAATTACAGGAACACCGGAGCGCATTGCTTCCAGCGGTGAAATACCAAAGGGTTCAGAAACGGATGGCATCACATAAACATCACTCATGGCAAACATTTCATCTACTTCTCCTTTATGAAGGAACCCTGTGAAATGAAATTTTGTAGTAATTTTTAACCGGGCGGCTCTTCGAATCATCCTGTATAACATATCTCCCCCTCCAGCCATTACAAACCGTACCTGATTATCTTTTTGCAGAACTTTACTTGCCGCTTCAATAAAATATTCCGGACCTTTCTGAAATGTAACTCTTCCTAAAAATGTCACTATTTTTTCATTGACCTTTTTATTATATTTTTCATCCGTATATTCTTTGGGAATAACTGCATTATGAACGGTGATGATTTTTGCAGGATCAATACCGTATCGTTCAATGACAATATCTCTCGTAAAATTACTGACAGTAATAACAGTGTCTGCTGATTCCATTCCGTTTCTTTCAATATTATAAACATCCTGATTAATATTTTCTCCAGAACGATCAAATTCAGTGGCATGTATATGCACCACCAGGGGTTTTTTTTTAATTTTTTTTGCGGCAATGCCTGCAGGAAAAGTTAGCCAATCATGTGCATGAATGACATCAAAATCATTATGCAAGGCAATTTTTGATGCTACAAGGGCATAACGTGCTACTTCTTTCATCAAATCTTTTCCGTAAGTTCCGGAAAAAGTAAATTGCTCTGAAAAAACCGATTCATCAATATCGGTAAAATCATGTTCTGATTTAGTAGTAAGCCGGTAAAATTCCTGCGGTGACAGATAGGGTACCAAACTGGAGCCCACAGAAATCACACTCATATTTTTCCAATGTTCGTGATATTGAGATTCACGAATATCTATTCGTAGATCACTCGCATTTATCAGATTTATGGTTGAAGCATCTTCATCACCGAACGTTCTTGGTACTACAAAAATTACTTTTACCCCATGTTTGTTTAACCCACGAGTAAGTCCCTCGCAGGCAGTTCCGAGACCGCCGGAAATATGTGGTGGGAATTCCCAACCGAACATGAGTGTGGTTAGTGGCATGGTTTTTATTTGGGACTGTAGAGACAAGGTGCACCGTGTCTCTACAAAAAAGACATCATTTAAAATTATCAATCATCTCTTTCATCCGCAGTAACTCCGCCACACTCCATGCCTGAGAGATTGCTCCAACAGCACGGTGAGGCGGATCTCCTTCGTATATTTCTGAAACGGTTCCAACTCCGGCATTTTTCATTTCTTCAGAAAATCCCTCAAATATTCCTGTTAAAAATGGAATAGCTGAAGCGCCATGAATTTTCAGATATGCTTCCGTGAAATGACCTAACAGCCAGGGCCAGACCGTTCCCTGATGGTATGCCTTATCGCGGCTTGTCTGGTCACCTGAATAAACACCAATATATAATTTATTTTTGGGAGCCAACGAGCGCAATCCACGCAGAGTTAATAATTCGTTTTTAACTTTTTCCAATACTAAAGATGACTTCTCATCTTCCAGCATAATATAAGGTAGTGACACTGCAAATAGTTGATTTGGTCTTACAGAAAAATCCCTGAAATTACCTTCCCCATAATCGGCAAGATATTTTTTTTCATCGCTCCAGAAAAAGTTAATAAATTCTGTTTTTATTTTTGTAACCAACTCTTTCCATGCACCCATAAACTCATTGTCGTTATTTTTTTCAGCTAATGCCAGACAAAAACATATAGCATTATACCATAGCGCATTTATTTCCACCTGAAATCCTGTACGCGGTGTCACCGGTTTTCCTTCGACAACCGCGTCCATCCAGGTAAGTGCCATGCCATTAATGCCGGAATAAATAAGCCCGTTCTCCATCATTTTAATATTGAACTGTGTTCCCTGACGATAACCCATTAGAATATTTTTCATAACAGAACCATATTTTTTCCAGATAATAGAGGAATTATTAAGTTTCCCGGAGAGCTTTTGCAAGGTCCAGAAAAACCACAGGGGAGCATCCACAGAATTGCATGCCGCTTGTAACCCAATACCCGTATTAGGAAACAAGGGACCCTTTAAATCCTGACAGAGGGTATCGAGCACTTGCATACATTTTTTAGTGTCACTATTTATCAGGGTAAGACCCGGTAGTGAAATAAAAGTATCTCTTCCCCAGGTACCAAACCAATGATACCCTGCTATTACTTTGGTTTTTTCGTCTTTAGATATAATAAACTGTTGAGAGGCATTTTGCAAACAAGTTTTTAAATCAGTCCTGGAAATTCTCTTTTTAATTTCATTCTTAAAAGAACTTAAAAACCGCGCAGGACTTCCTTCTTTTAAGGAAGCAGAAAAAGCAAGTATTTCATTTTTTTTTAATAGTAGTTCAAAAAAACCAGGTACGTAAAGATCCTCCAGAAATTCATACCCGCGTACTTTTTCTTCAATATATTCAATGTTATAGTACCATTCGGGATGAGGAGTGTATTCCGGAGTTTTGGAGAACTGCATATAAAGTTCAGAATAGCCGGTATACATTCTCAGTTTTATTCCATTCTTAATGGGAGTAAAGTGATGCGTCACATAATTATTTGCTTTACTGAGTTTGTGATAATTTCTAAAAGCCAAAAAGGGATGTAGTTGCATTCTGACAGAAGAAGGTCCTTCCTTTAACTGATACGTGATATAAACCTGGTCTTCGTTCTGTGCCAACAGAATTTTTTTAATGATTAGGGCATTTCCTATTTTGTAAACAAGAAAAGAAATGGGTTCTGTTTCAAAATCCTCAAGATATTTATGTCCCTTTGGGTAGTAGATACCCGGATATTTATGAATACCAAGGTCAAACGGTTGATTTTCTACAATAATGGTTTCGTCAATAGTAGAGATGAAAACATGTTTATCGTTATCAAATTGCGGTTGTTCTGCAACCAAAAGCCCATGATATTTTCTGGTGTTGCAGTTTATTATAGTGGAAGAACAATAGGCACCTGTAGAATTTGCGCGAATATATTCTTTTGAGAGGGAGTACTCAAGATTTATTAATTGGGTTTTATCGAACCTGATAAAAGGATCTGTGTAAGGCATTTTTGAATCCGTGTGCTTATATTTCAGCCAAAAATATGAATTTTTGAGTATTATAAAAAATTCATATCTTTAATCCCACAATTTAATTAACTTTTAATAACCACTAGCATGCTTAAAATACTTTTAGTTGAAGATGAACGAAAACTTGCTTCCTTTGTAGAAAAAGGTTTAAAAGAACAAGGATTCACAGTTCAAATTGCTTATGATGGAATGGAAGCAGACAGATTAATTAACTCAAGTAATTTTGATTTAATTATTCTCGACATACTTCTACCCGGTAAATCGGGGCTTGAGGTATGTAAATCCATCCGAAAAAAAAATCAACGGATTCCTATCTTGTTGCTGACCGCTCTCAGCTCCCTGGATGACAAAGTTACTGGGCTTGAATCCGGCGCTGATGATTATCTTGTGAAACCATTTGAATTTAAAGAACTGCTCGCCAGGGTGAGAGCATTAATTCGCAGAAACCATGAAATTTCCACCAATTCGCTTCTTGAAATTTCAGATTTGAAAATGGATACATCGGCAAAAAGAGTTACCAGAGATAATCAAAACATAAATTTGACGGCAAAAGAATTTTCATTACTCGAATATTTGATGAGAAATAAAAATAAAGTAATATCCCGTGATGATATTGCCGATAGAATTTGGGAAGTGCCTTTTGATACTGATAGCAATATAATTGATGTTTACATCAACTTTCTCAGGAAAAAAGTGGATAAAAACTTTAATAAAAAATTAATTCACACCATGGTTGGAATGGGGTATGTGGTAAAAGAAGAGATCTAAGCCCTGATGAATATTAAAACTAAAATAAGTTTGCAATTTACAGGTCTTGTGACCTTATTGCTTGCCACATTCTCAATTTATGTTTATTTGTTTTCCAGTGAATTCCGGGAAGAAGATTACTACCGGCGATTAGATGCAAGAGCCAGAAGTATCGTCAAAGTATTCCTTGTATCTGACTCAAGCCAAAATCTACTGATTAAACCAACTCGATTAAACTTTCTGAATACATTTACGGAAGAGGTATTAAGAATTTATAATTCCAACAATGAATCCGTTTTTATAAAAGACAGCATTAAATTCAAAGCTGACATCTCTTTTATTGACAAGGTAAGGCAATCAGGAAAGTATGAAGTACATAATGGTTTACGGCAAACTGTTGGTATTTATTTTACAGACGAAACAGGAACCCCGTTTGTGGCAGTGGCATCGGCGATTGATGTTTATGGGTATAAAAAAATCACTCACCTGAAACAAGTCCTGTTGTTTGGTTTCTGTTTCTCAGTTATTTCAGTATTTGGTTTAGGATGGTTTTTTGCAAGCCAAGCATTGAAACCTGTTATAAAAATCACCAATACCGCTGAAAATATTTCAGGCGAAAACATAAATCTTCGGATACAAGAAGGAAAAAGTCATGACGAACTTGCACGACTAACCAAAACAATAAACAAGCTGTTAGACCGTTTAGAATATTCAATAGAAAACCATAAGAGTTTTGTGGCAAATGCATCTCATGAAATGAAAACCCCATTAGCGGTCATTAAAAGTGAATTGCAAGTTTGTCTAATGAACTCCAGAACAGAGCAAGAATACATAAAAACATTAACATCTACCCTGGATGAAATAAATAATATAACCCGCCTGATTACTAATCTTCTTTTACTGTCACAAGCTACGTATGAGACCTCTAAAATACCTTTCCGAACGATACCGTTTGATGAATTAATTTATGATGTCACTAAAAGTTTTAAAGATAGATATCCCGAGAGAAAAATAGAATTTAAAATTTCATCTCATAACGAAGAAGATGATTTATTCAATATTAATGGAAACGCAGAACTATTATCAAAAGCATGCATGAACGTGCTGGATAATGCGGCTAAATATTCCCCGGTTGATCAACCGGTAACTATTGAAATGAATCCGGATAGAGAATCAATGAAACTGTCAATTATTGATTCTGGTATGGGTATTGAAGAAGATGAAATTACAAAAATTTTAGAGCCATTTTACCGTTCTGCAAAAACCAGATATATACCTGGGCATGGTGTGGGTTTGGCTTTGGTAAATACAGTTGTAAAATTACATAAGGGAAAGTTGATAATAAAAAGCATTCCCAAGAGAGGTAGTGTAGTGACTATTTCCTTACCAAGGAATGGTGAAATATGAGTGTAGTGACACGGCGCATCGTGTTGCTCAAATTTTCGCAAATTGTGGGAAAAAAGCTACGAGAAATAAAGTAATCAATAGGCAAAAAGTAAATATCAGCGAAGCGCTCACTACTTTACCAAATGGCTTATTAAATAATGCGCTTGCCACAAAAAGATTGATGCCTATGGGTGGTGTCAAATAACCAATTTCTAATCCTACAATAAAAATAAGTCCAAGCTGAACCGGGTCAACATCAAATGCAAGAGCAGTTGGTAATAGTAAAGGCGCTAAAATTAATATTGCAGAAATAATGTCCATAAATAAACCAACTATCAATAATAGAAGAATAGTGATTAATAGAAATTGAACTCTGTTTGTAACAAATGACTGAAGAAAATCTACAAGAAGCATTGGCACATCCTCAACGGTAAGAAAAAAATTGAATGCTGTTGCCATGGCTATGATGATGAAAATAATTCCAAGAATTATTACCGAATCGTACAATGTATTTACTATATCTTTAACTTTCATTTCCTTAAAAACAAAATATTCCATCACCAGCGCGTAAACAGCCGCCACAGCCGCGGCTTCTGTCACTGTATAAATTCCGCTATATATTCCACCAAGCACAAGCAATGGCATAAAAAGCGCCGGTAGCCCTCTTTTGAATTTCACCCATAATTGAGTGGAAGAGAAAGGAACTACCTCTGATTGAAATCTTAATCCCAATAAAACGGAAACCCCCATCAACAATATGCCGGTAATTACACCCGGTATAATTCCTGCTAAGAAAAGTTGATTAATATTTGCGCCTGTGACAATGGAAAAAATAATCATGGGAATGCTAGGAGGTATCAGGATGCCAAGTGAACCGGCAACTGAAATCACCCCGATGGATAAATGGTCCGGGTAATTTCGTTTTTGCATGGCGGGATACATAATTGAACCAATGGTAATCAACGTTACCGGAGAAGATCCTGAAATAGAAGCAAACAGCATACAAGCCGCAACACTCGCCACGGCAAGCCCACCCCTCATCCATCCCACCAATGCGAGTGCCAATTCCACTAATCTGCGTGCTATTTCCCCTTTTGCCATGATGGCACCGGCAAAAACATAGAGCGGAATGGCAAGAAATGCCGACTTATTCAACATGTCGAACATGCTTTTTATCAGCGAAAACATGGGTAAATCACAATACATAAAAAACAACAGCAGTGTCACTGCTCCGATAATAACAAAAAGCCGGGCACCGATAAATAAAAGAGAAATTAATAATAAAACGATTAAGACGGTTTCCATTGGATGTTGAAGGGTATAGGGGTATAGGGATATAGGGATATAGGGATATAGGGGTATAGGGGTATAGGGGTATAGGGGTATAGGGGTATAGGGGTATAGGGGTATAGGGATATAGGGGTATAGGGGTATAGGGGTATAGGGGTATAGGGGTATAAAGGTATAGGGGGCTACACCTTTATACCCTTATACCCCATACCCTTATTCCTTTACAAACGGATTGAATTTCTTCTCATAACCAATTGTTGTTTCAGGACCATGCCCGGGGAAAACCTTTACATCATCCCCCAGAGGAAATAATTTATTTTTAATACTACTGATTAACGTATCATAGTCGCCCCCCGGAAGGTCCGTTCTACCTATACTTTCACGAAATAATACATCACCACCAATACATATTTTTTGATTTTCTAAATAAAAAGCAACATGACCGGGTGAATGTCCGGGTGTAAAAATTGTCTTAAAATTATTTTTCCCAAGATGAAAAACATCTCCCTCCTTAATAAAAATTTGAGGGGTACATTCTTTATACTTAAAAAAACCCCATTCATTCTTATACGAATTTACTGCTTTGAGAACAGGTAATTCTAATTCCGGAATTGCTAATGCAAGTTTAAATTTACCGGATACAAACGAATTTCCAAGTACATGATCAATATGACAATGCGTGTTAAGCAATAATTTTGGAATCAGTTTTTTAGATTGTATGAAATCAACTATTTCTTTTTCTTCAAAGGGCTCGTAAACACCAGGGTCAATAATGGCACATTCGCCCGTTTCTTCATATAATATATATGTGTTTTCCGAAAAAGGGTTGAATGTAAATGGTTGTATGTGAATCATGTTACAAATCTAATGTTTCTATGGTAAATATCACTTTTTTGCGTAAATCAATATTTTAATGTAAATTTGTTATATATTATGACCTTTAAATCGTTTTTTGCCGGGTTTGCTCTATGCTTTTATCTGATTCTACCGTCGGCTTATTCCCAGAATTCACAAACTACATTTGGCCGTAACAGGGTACAACAAAAGGGATTTATCTGGCTTTACCAACGGAGCCAGAATTTTGATGTTTATTTTTACAAAGGGGGTAATGCCGTTGCAAAACATGCTATTATCCATTCGGAAAGAGAATTTCCCCGCCTAACTTCACTGATGGGTTACGCACCTGAAAACAAGATTGAAATATTAGTTTATAATTCTACCTACGACATGGAGCAAAGCAATATTGGACTCAGCCAGGAAATCACACTGAACGGAGGCGAAACCCGTCTGGTAAAAAACAAATTATCAATCCCTTTTGACGGTAGTTATATCAGTTTTGAACATACGCTTACTACCCGCCTTTCTGAAGTTCTGCTCAATGAAATGATGTACGGGGGATCCTTCCAGGAAATTCTACAGAACGCCTATTTATTGAATTTGCCCGAATGGTACACCGAAGGATTATATGCTTACCTTAGTGTAGGATGGTCTTCAGATATGGACGATTTCATGAGAGCCGCTGTGGTCAGCAATCGTTTCAAAAAAGCATCAAATTTTTCAAAAAATGAAGCGATGTTTACAGGACAAGCTATCTGGAATTATATTGTGGAAGAATATGGGGTTAATTCAATCAGTAATATTCTTAATCTGACCCGGCTTACCAGAAATGTTGAATCAGCCATTTCCACTTCGCTGGGAATTAGTTTTGATGCGTTTCTGAAGAAATGGATAACGTATTACGAACAGGCATACCAACATTCCATAAACAATTATGTAATGCCGGATGATTCATTATTAATTATTAAAAGAAACCGGAGAAATAAACTTTATAACCATCTAAAATTAAATCCCGATGGAAATTCGGTTGCCTATACTGTAAATTATAATGGTAAATACAAAGTGGTTATAATGAATCTTGAAACCCGTAAACGTAAGACAATTTTACGGGGTGGTGATTTTACTGAAATTCAGGAAATTAATTTCAATATCCCATTAATTTCATGGAATCCAACTGGAAAAAAACTGGCTGTCATGAATCTTACAAAAGGAAAAGTTTCTCTTTTCATTATTAACATGGAAACAAAAGAGAAAATACAAATTAATTTCCCTTTGTTTACCAACATTAATTCATTTAACTATTCCCAAGATGGTGGTTCCATAGTTGTAAGCGCTGTAATGAATGGGAAAACGGATATTTTCGTATATACATTTAAGAATCAACGCCTGACCCAGATTACCGATGATTCTTTTGATGACCTGGATCCATTTTTTCTAAAAGGCAGTAAAACAATTATTTTTGTTTCGAACCGGCGTGATTATACCGGTAAATACGTTCGTGCTGATTATGACATGATTGAAAATGTATATGATTTATATTCCGCTGAAAAAGTAAAATGGGATATTAAGTTAAAACGGCTTACACAAACTCAAGGTCACGAAAAAAATCCAATTCAGGGCGCTGATTCAGAAATTATTTATATCAGCGACGAAAACGGAATTGAGTCACTTTACCGTTTAAATTCTGAAACAGGTGAAAATAATAAGATGACACAATTTGATACCGGTATTAAATCCTTCGATTTTAATGCCGATTCCGGTTCGTTGATTACCATCATGAATCATCGTGGAAAAAACAAATTATTTTATTGGAAAAATTTCACTCATACTACTGAGTTTTTGGATATACAAACCTTAAGACAATCTTTACTAAAGAGCAGGGCTATTGAAGAAGAAAATGAACGATTATCTACTAACGTACAGGATACTTCCGTAACTTTTCGTAGTGACACTATAAGAAATTCTCCTATCTCATCTTCAAATGATCCTAAGAATAAACCGCAGGAGGATACTGCTAAAAGTTCAATAAATATTTATGATTACCGTTTCGAATCGGATTCCACTGCTTCAACTAATAAGAATAATGATCAGAATATGACCTGGAACATTCCTGCTGATAATTTTAAAGCTCCTAACCTTCTTTCTTCCAAAAAGCCAGACACCCTAATTAACGAATCAAATCTGAAAATTTCTGAGCCCTATCCTTACGGTTTGCGCTTCAACCTGGCAAAATTTGTAACTGGAATAAATTTTTCACCTTATCACGGGGTTCATGGTATTGTTGGAGTTGATTTAATGGATTTCTTTGAAAATCATCGTCTGGAAGCATATTTATTGTTACTTCCTAATGCAAGAAATACTTCTTATTCAATTAAATATTCTTATCTCGTAAAAAAACCTGATTTCGTGTTACAATATGAAAAGGTTTCCATTGGGTATGAATTTCAAAATTATCTGAGGAACGTAGATCATTATGATATTTCCGGTTATGTTTCTTATCCGTTTAGCCGTTCAAAAAGCATCAAAGCAGGTCCGCATTTTTCTTTGTTTTCAATAAATGACCCTTTGCAATTAGATGCCAGAGACACAGCCCGTTTTTATACCGGTGGACTTTTTACAGAATTTGTTTGTGATAACATTCTGAACCGTGGCATTAATTTACCGGAGGGGGTACGTTATAAAACGGGGCTTAAGACCTATTTCAGGGACATAAAACTTTACTTTTTTTATTTTGATTACCGGCATTATTTACCGGTTCATCGTTTAGTGACACTTGCTTCCAGAGGAACTTTTGGTTTTTCAGGGGGGAGGGATGCCACTAATTATCTGATTGGAGGCGTTGACAGTTGGGTGATTCCTCAATTTGACAATAACCCGTATGTACTCCCCTACCCGCTTGCCGGTTATGTAACAAATTTCCGGGGCTTCAATTATAATTTCAGAAACGGCGACAAATATATGATGGGTAATTTTGAACTAAGAGTCCCCATTGCCAGGTATCTCTATAATGGACCCATTTCTTCCAGCTTTTTATACAATCTTCAGATTACAGGTTTTACAGACGTAGGCACTGCCTGGAGCGGGAGCTTAAATCCTTTTTCTGAAGAACAAATTTATCAGCGGGATACCCTGGGCGCTGTTACCGGAAATCCCGTTACCGTTGTTATGATTACACGTAAAGCGCCCGTGGCTATGGGTTATGGGTTCGGAATACGTTCGTTATTTTTTGGGTACTATCTTAAATTAGATGTTGCCTGGGGCATTGATTCACAACTAAAACGCGAACCAAAATTTCATCTCTCCATGGGTATGGATTTTTAGAGCTTGTAGATAATGAAAAAAAACAAACTTCTTCTTATCCTGTTTCTCATCCTTTTAATTCCAAATCTCTGGATTCTACTGAGCGGTAAATTATTTCTGTATCCTGCACTTTATCATAATTTTGCTGATATTGATGATTATGAAATTTTTCATAATAGAGAACTAAAATCGCTCAACCCCTCTCCTATTCCTTCTAACTCTGAAATAAAATCAATTAACATCTCTCCCGAACTTGAAAAATTACTTGTGTCACTAAAAACCACCGCATTGGTAGTTGTGCATAATGACACTTTCGTTTATGAGAAATATTGGGAGGATTTTGATAAAAATACAATTTCCAATTCATTTTCCATGACTAAAAGCATTGTTTGCATTCTTACAGGGATCGCATTGAAAGAGAAATTAATAGATAATCTTGACATGACAATCGGTACATTTCTACCGTCATTTCAACATACGCCTAAAGGAAACATACGCATCAGGGATTTACTCACCATGAGCTCCGGTTTGGAATGGGATGAATCGTATATGGATCCATTTAGTGTCACCACAGAAGCGTATTATGGTTTTGATTTATGGAAACTTGTTTCTGGATTGGAAATGAAAGAAAATCCCGGAAACCTGTTTTATTATAAAAGCTGTGACACTCAGATGTTAACCTTTGTACTCGAATCGATTACAGGAAAAAAAATAAGTGAGTATGCACAGGAAAAACTGTGGAACCCCATAGGTGCTGAAAAAACTGCTTTATGGAGTTTGGATCATGAAGGGGGTAAAGAAAAAGGATTTTGTTGTTTTTCAGCTACAGCCCGTGATCTTGCACGCATAGGTATGCTGTATCTTCATAACGGAACCTGGAAGGGGGCGCAATTACTTGATTCATCATTTGTTCATAAGACATTATCACCCTGTTTAATTAAAGACCAGAACAGTAACCCCGTAGATTATTATGGTATGCACTGGTGGTTAGTAAGCGATTCCGTTCATAATTTCTACTATGCAAGAGGCATACTAGGTCAGTATATAATTTGTATTCCTGAAAAAAATGTTGTGATTGTCCGCTTAGGAAAAATAAGAGGATTAAAACGTGGTGAACATCCTTCGGAGGTGTATGATCTGGTGAATGAGTTTGAACATTTTCCACGTTAAGTATATCATTAAAAATGTAATTGTTAATAACTTGGTGATAACTTATTATTTTCTATTTAACATACCTTTAAAACTTACTATATTTTTGCACTTGTTTAAAATGGAATAATGGAATGTTGGAATAATGTGCGCGCCAACCCAATATTCCAACTTTCCAACATTCCAATATAAAAAATGGGCTTCTTCGATTTCTTCACTTCTGAAATTGCCATAGACCTTGGCACGGCAAACACATTAATAATTTGTAATGATAAAATTGTGGTTGAGGAACCCTCCATAGTGGCATTAGACCGCACCAATGGGAAAGTATTGGCTGTTGGAAAAAAGGCAATGCAAATGCACGAGAAGACGCATCCTAATATTAAAACGGTAAGACCCTTGAAAGACGGTGTTATAGCTGATTTTACAGTCGCTGAACACATGATCAGGGAAATGATAAAAATGATTCATCCCGGCAGAAGATTTTTTACTCCTTCTTTACGTATGGTAATTTGTATTCCATCCGGAATAACGGAAGTGGAAAAAAGGGCAGTAAAGGACTCTGCAGAACATGCAGGCGCTAAAGAAGTTTATATGATTCATGAACCCATGGCGGCGGCTATAGGAATAGGTATTGATGTCGAAGAACCTAACGGTAACATGATAGTTGACATTGGGGGTGGCACTACGGAGATTGCCGTAATTGCTTTAGCCGGTATTGTTTGCAATGAATCAATCCGAACAGCTGGAGATCACCTGAATAATGACGTTCTTGACTACATGCGCCGTCAGCATAATTTGTTAATCGGTGAACGAAGCGCCGAAAAAATAAAAATTGAAGTGGGTTCTTCCCTCTCAGAACTTGAAAATCCACCCGAAGACATTGAAATTATGGGACGCGACCTTATGACAGGAATTCCTAAAGTTGTATCGGTTGGTTATTCTGAAATCGCTCAGGCAATTGATAAAACCATTTCCAAAATTGAAGATGCTGTTCTGAAAGCACTGGAACTAACCCCCCCTGAACTTTCCGGTGACATTTTGAAAAACGGAATACATTTAACTGGCGGCGGTGCCTTATTAAGAGGACTTGATAAAAGAATTTCCGCCAAAGCAAAAGTGAAAGTTTATGTGGCAGATGACCCGTTGAGAGCTGTCGTCAGAGGCACCGGTATTGTCCTGAAAAATATCGAAACATTCAGAGGAATACTGATGACATAGAATTATGCATAATTTTTTTCTGCTTCTAAACAGATACCGTTCTTTTCTGCTTTTTCTTTTCCTTGAAATAATCAGTTTATGGATGTTATTCACCAAAAATCCATATCAAAGTGGGAAATTTTTTAATTTTTTCACAGAAATCTCCGGACGAGTTCATGAATTTTCTTCTTCTGTTTCCTACTATCTTAATCTAAAAAATGTTAATGACAGTTTAATGAATGAAAATTCACGTCTTATGATTTCACATTTTTCCGATGACAAACATGACTCCATCTCATTCCCTTTTTTGAAACATGCAGTAAATGAAAATCAATATGACATATACACTGCATTGGTCGTTAACAATACGGTATATCAACCTGAAAATTTTATTACTCTCAATAAAGGAATTAAGAACGGAATAAAACCCGGTATGGGGGTTATTACTCAAAATGCTGTAATTGGCATTATCAGCCGGGTATCGGAAAATTACTCAGTGGCAGTATCTCTTTTAAATACAAAATCATTATTTTCAGTAAAAATAAAAAAAAATAATACCGCCGGAACGTTAACATGGGATGGTATTGATCCATCACATGCAATTTTAAAATATATACCCAAACATATTGTAATTACGTTGGGTGATAGTGTTGTTTCCTCTGATTATTCCTCTATATTTCCAGCAAATATACCTATTGGAAAAATTGAAGAGAAAAAGTTAAACCCGGGTGAAAATTTTTTTACTCTCAAAATAAAACTACATGCTGATTTTAGCAAAATCCGTTATGTTTATATTATGCAAAATAAAACTTCGGAGGAACAACAGGCGCTGGAACAACCTACTGAAAGTGTAAGCAAAAAATGAAATCATATATTAATGAACATATTCTACGGTTTATTGCATGCATTTTATTGCAAATCTTCCTTGTGTCTAAATTTAGTATTTTCGGATATGCCTTCGGATTTATCTATATTTTATTCTTGTTGAAATTGCCAGTATCCTTGTCAAAACCGTTTCTATTGCTTCTTGCATTTATTACTGGATTTATTATTGACATTTTTTCCAATAGCCTGGGATTACATTCTGCATCTTGCCTGTTTATGATGCTTGTAAGACCTTTTGTTCTTTCTTTTCTAATGCCTCGAGGGGGGTATGACGACGACACTAAAATTGATATTCAATACATGGGTTTTACCTGGTTTTTCAAATATTCAATCTTTATTATTTTTATTCATCATAGTACACTTTTTTTCTTAGAAATATTCAGTTTTCAGAATTTTTGGGTTACTTTATTGAAAATCCTGTTAAGCTCATTTTTAACATTATTTTTAATTTTTTCACTGCACTTTATATTTAAGGACACTGAATATAAAAAAATCTGATGAATTTTAATTCCAACCGCGTAATCATTATCCGGCTTATTATTTTAGCAACCGCCATTATTTTCGTTGCACGGTTGTTTTATCTTCAGCTTATAGATTCAAGCTACAAGGCATCAGCCGAAGGTAATATTATCCGGCGTGTGACCGCCTATCCTTCGAGGGGATTAATTTTTGACCGGGATAGCGAAATAGTAGTATGCAATGCCCCCATCTACGATTTAATGTTGGTACCTCATCAGGTTAAAAAAATTGATACGTTAAAATTTTGTCAATTACTGAATCTACCCATAGAGGAATTTATAAAACGATATAAAATTTGCAAAAAATTTTCCGCCTATATTCCTTCTGTATTTGAAAGCCAGCTATCAAATTCAATGTATGGTCGCTTGCAGGAATTTCTCATAGAATTTCCAGGATTTTATGTACAGCCAAGAACGATTAGGGATTACCCTTCACTTTCAGGCGCTCATGTTTTTGGATATACCGGAGAAATAAGTAAAAAAAAATTGAAAAAAATTGGAGGTGAGTATCGCATGGGCGATTACATTGGAATAAGCGGGTTGGAAGAAAGTTATGAGTCATTGTTAAAAGGGATGCGAGGTGTCAGGCATGTTATGGTGAATGTAAGAGGCGCTGAAATGGGCGCTTTTAAAGAGGGCTTATATGACACAGTTTCTATCTCCGGATTGGATTTGACCTCCACGCTGAAATCATCTTTGCAGAAATATGGAGAACAATTAATGGTTAATAAAACCGGTGCCATTGTTTGCATAGAGCCATCCAGCGGTGAAGTTCTTGCTTTCGTTTCATCGCCAACCTATAATCCGGTTGAACTAACGGGTAAGGGTTTCAGCACAAATTACAAAAAACTTTCCATGGATACACTCAAACCGTTATTCAATCGTTCTATTATGGCACAGTATCCCCCAGGTTCAGTTTTTAAAATTGTAAACCATCTAATTGCTCTTCAGGAAAAATTAATCAATAACCAAACTTCATTTTCCTGTGATGGCGCTTATAATATTGCTTCTTTAAGCGTTGGGTGTCACCCTCACTCTTCTCCTTTAAATCTGGAACAATCCATTCAATATTCCTGTAACTCCTATTATTGTTATGTTTTCAGATACATCCTTGAAAATAATAAATATAAAAATATTGAAATGACTTATTCGTCCTGGCGAAATCATGTTACAAGTTTAGGTTTTGGAAATATTCTTAATACAGATTTACCCAACGAAAAGGGTGGCTTTATCCCACCCACTTCTTATTATAATAAATATTTTGGAGCTGGAAAATGGAAATGGACAACGGTCATTTCTTTGGCAATAGGTCAAGGTGAAATTCTATGTACACCTCTTCAGTTAGCGAATTTTGCTTCCATCATTGCCAATAGAGGATTTTATTATATCCCTCATTTTGTTAAAAGAATAAGTCATAGCGATCAAATCAAAAGCAAATACCGTCAGAAAAATTATTCCGATTTTGACTCCATTCATTTTATTACTTTAATTAACGGAATGAAACGCGCAGTAGATGATGGAACTGCCACCATGGCTAAGATTAAGGACATTGAGATTTGCGGAAAAACCGGCACCGCACAAAATCCACATGGAAAAGATCATTCTATTTTTATCGGATTTGCGCCAAAAGATAATCCTAAAATAGCTGTGGCGGCAATCATTGAAAATTCGGGATTTGGTGGCACCTGGGCCGCCCCTTTGGCGAGCTTAATGGTAGAAAAATATCTTACCGATACAATAAGCAGGGGGTGGATAGAGGAGTATATTCTGAAGGCAGATTTGTTAAAAAAATAATGTCAAAACACTCAACTATAAAAGTCGGCACCATTGATTGGTTAGCCGTAATTTTTTACATGGCGCTTGTCGTTTCAGGTTGGCTAAGTATATATGCTTCGGTTTATGATATGGAAACCGGCAAATCAATTTTTGACATTCAAACTAACAGCGGGCGGCAATTTTTATGGATGCTCGTTTCCTGGTTGATTATTATTCCCATCATAACCGTTGATTACAAACTTTTTGATTCATTAGCTTATCTGCTTTATATTTTAACGCTTGTAATTTTAGTATTAGTGATTTTTTTTGGAACAGAAATACGGGGTTCTCATTCATGGATAACCGTTTTTGGTTTCCGTTTTCAACCCCTCGAGTTAGCAAAAATTACTACTTCATTAACCATTGCAAGATATTTAAGTAAATATGACACAAAAATCGGATTAATGAAATCCCAGATTATATTGTTCTCATTAATCGGAATTCCAGCTTTGCTGATTATCGGAGGGGGCGAGACCGGCTCAGCATTGGTGTTTGCCGCTTTCGTGTTTGTATTTTACCGTGAAGGAATGTCTGGCAATATTCTTTTATTCGCTTTTTTATTTATCATTTTATTTGGACTTACCTTGATGTTGAACATTTATTATTTATTAGCGGGCTTAGGAGTGATCACTTTTATAATTGGAATTCTTTTGCGAAAAAATAAAAACGCACTTATATTTATCATAACTGCAGGAATAATTTCCATGGGAATTGTACTGTCAGAAAATTATTTACTTCATCATGTGTTGAAACCACATCAAATCCGCCGGCTCGAAACATTAGTTAATCCTAATGCAGACCCGCTGGGAATGGGCTGGAATGTCACTCAGTCAAAAATTGCCATTGGTTCCGGCGGTTTTCTTGGAAAAGGATTTCTGGAAGGTACCCAAACCAAGTTTGATTTTGTGCCGGAACAAAGCACCGATTTTATTTTTTGCACTATCGCCGAAGAAAAAGGATTTACCGGTTCGATAATCATCATTGGTTTATTTGTGGCATTGTTTATCCGCATTATCCTAATTGCTGAAAGGCAAAAAAGCGCATTCAGCAGGATATATGCCTATTGCGTGCTGTCGGTATTATTTTTTCATTTTGCCATAAACATAGCAATGACGCTTGGTCTTGCGCCTGTGATTGGAATTCCATTGCCTTTTATCAGTTACGGAGGTTCATCGTTGGTAGGATTTACGATGTTGTTTTTTATAATGCTGAAATTAGATGCGTACCAGGGATTTATTTTGAGGTAAATCTTCTTTCTAACAGTTCTATCATTTCCTTTACGTTTTTTTGTTCCGACTTTTCCAGGAAATCACCTCCGGTAAAACATGTTTCTATAAATAATTTCTTTGCACTTTCAAAATCATGACAATTATTCATTTTATCAAGCAATTCTTCATAGATATCTGTTTTACCTCCAAAAAATTCCTTAACAAATATAAATTTCTGATTAATCGAAATTGCTGAACTTATATCCTGAATTTTACTTAATCTGATTTTATCATTCAGTGCTGATCCTTCGTTAATCCCTTTTAGCGTCTCATTCAAAGTGGTGGTTGAACTTCTAAATTTTTCATTCAGAGATTGAGACACCTTCGTTTCAGTTTTGTTTCCTTCGTTATCCAAGACATTGTTTTCTTTTTGAAAAGCTAAAATCTTTTCTTCCGGCTCTTTCACAGATGAAATAAAATTTATTGGACAGATTTGCGACAATGGTTCAAGATATTTTAACACTAATTCCTCATGCGCTACAAGATTATTTTCAAAAACCGATTCCAAAAACACTTTAGCTTCTGCTCTGGTAACTTGTTGCTCATTTTTTGAGTTTTTTCTGATTTTATCAATCCAACTATTTATTGAGTCCTTATGAATATGGATAAACCTAAGTTGATGCACTAATTCCTGAGTAGAAAAATTATTTTTCTGAATAAAGTTTAACAGAAAATCTATTGGATAAAAAAGTAACTCAAGCGTATCTGCAACCGATTTTTTCAACAGGACATCAAAATCATTTTTCTTGATTTGGATATGATGAGAAAGCACGTTCATTAAATTATTTAATGCCGTTTGAACTTCCACCGGCTCATAGCTAAACCATTTGGATTTATGGGTATTAATCCCTTCATTCCAATCGAGAAAAATTACGTTGAAAATAAAAAAATTAATTTGTTTTACAGGACAAAATGATTTTATTTCTTCACCTGTAATGTATTCCTTATCTTTGGGAAATTTTTTGAGTAAGATTTCTGAAACTTTTAAGGAATAATCCTGCAATTGGGATCGGTTAATAGTTGTTTGAGGCATGATTTTTTTAGTTGGACAAATTTCAGAAAAATTTTTGAACTTTCAACGGTTCTTATCCATATATTGTTTAATTACACCACTAAAAACTATATTTATATCCCTCTCTAATCAACAAACCACCCATGTTCATCGAACCCCACATCCGAAAATCCAATGCCAAAACCGGTTGGATTGAAGTCATCTGCGGCTCCATGTTTTCCGGTAAAACAGAAGAATTAATCCGCAGGATTAAGAGAGCCAGAATAGCCAACCAAAAAGTCGAGCTATTTAAGCCGGCGGTTGATATCCGTTATGATACTGAAAAAATTGTAAGTCATGATGAAAACGCCATTTTATCAAAACCGGTTGTAAATTCAAGAGATATTTACGAAACCGGTGTTGAAAGTGAAGTGGTAGGAATAGATGAGGCACAATTTTTTGATATGGATTTACCTTTGATATGTGAACGACTCGCCAATGAAGGAGTCCGTGTAATTATCGCAGGTCTTGATATGGATTATCTTGGTAAACCATTTGGTCCCATGCCGCAACTTCTTTCTCTTGCCGAATATGTAACAAAAGTCCATGCAATCTGTCAATGTTGTGGAAATATTGCTGTTTTTTCATACCGTAAATCTACTATGACCAAACAGGTTTTATTGGGAGAAAAAGATGTGTATGAACCACGTTGCAGAACTTGCTTTTTACAAGGCATGGAGGAAAAATCACCGGATAAAGGGATTTTGTGATGAGCGACGGAAAAATGTAATTATTTCAACGCGACACAGTGCACCGTGTCGCTACACCCTACACATTCAAACTTTTCAACAATCCTTTTATTTCAACCTTCTCCCTCAAAAAATCAGCAAGCGTTCCTATCTTTAACCTTTCCTGCCGTGTATCGTCTCTATGACGTACCGTAACAGTTTCATCCTGTAGGGTTTGATGATCCACTGTAAAACAAAAAGGCGTGCCTGCCAGATCCTGCTTTGCGTATCGCTTCCCGATAGAATCCCGCTCATCATAAAAAACACGGAATTCATATTTTAATTCATCCATTATCTTTCTACCGGTTTCCGGTAACCCATCTTTATTTACAAGCGGAAAAATTGCCGCCTTCACGGGCGCCAGCGCCGGATGGAGCCGTAAATATTTTCTAATTTTTTCTTTTTCTCCATCCACCACTTTCTCTTCCTTGTATGAATTACATAAAAGCATAAAAAAAATTCTGTCAGATCCTGCCGAAGTTTCAACGACATAAGGAACATAATTTTGATTTATCTCATTATCAAAATATTGAATCTTTTTCCCTGAAAATTCCTGATGACGACTCAAATCAAAATCAGTTCTTGAATGAATTCCTTCAATTTCTTTAAAACCGAAAGGAAATTCGTATTCAATATCTTCAGCGGCGTTTGCATAATGAGCTAACTTATCATGTTTTTTCCAACGTAATTTTTCTTCAGGAATTCCCAGTGATTTTATCCAATTCATTCGCTGATTTTTCCAATATTCAAACCATTTCATCTCCTCCCCTTTTCGTACAAAAAACTGCATTTCCATCTGCTCAAATTCTCTCATACGGAATAAAAATTGACGTGCCACAATTTCATTGCGAAATGCCTTTCCAATCTGTGCAATCCCGAAGGGAATCCGCATGCCTCCTGTTTTTTGAACGTTCAGAAAATTTACAAATATTCCCTGAGCGGTTTCAGGGCGGAGATATAATTCACCCGCTCCTGAATCAGCAGTGGCACTCATCTGAGTAGAAAACATAAGATTAAATTGTCTCACATCTGTCCAGTTTCTTGTACCTGAAAACGGGCAGGCAATTTCATGGTCTATAATCAATTGCTGTAAACCGTTTAAATCATTATTATTTAAACAATCTGCTAAAGCAACTCTCAATTCTTCGGCATTCCGGTCTTTTCCTTTTTTTTGATAACGCGCAATCTGATCCTCTAGCAATACATCTGCACGATATCGTTTTTTTGAGTCCTTGTTGTCAATCAACGGGTCGTTAAAACTATCCACATGCCCGGATGCTTTCCATGTTTTAGGATGCATGAGAATAGCCGCATCAATGCCCGTTACATTTTCATGGAGCTGAGTCATGGCTCTCCACCAATAATTCTGAAGATTTTTCTTTAATTCCGCACCTAATTGACCATAATCGTAAACGGAAGCAAGACCTTCGTCATAAATCTCGCTGGATTGAAAAATAAAGCCAAATTCCTTGCTATGAGATACAATTTTTTTGAATAAGTCCTCTGTATTAGACATGGTTGATAAGTTTGGGATAAATTTTTTATGTATTTTCGTGGTTTATTTGAAGGATAATACTATTTTTATCCCCACATATAAGCCGATACAAGCTTACATAAAATTTTAGTTATACACAATACGTAGGTGCAGAGGTATGAAGGTATAGGGGTATAGGGGTATAGGGGTATAAAGGTATTTAAATTCATTATCATAAACCAAACATTAAAATGAACAACCAAAACTTCAATGAAGAACACTTTGAAGAAGGTAACGAGGACATCCGCTATTATGAAAAGCTTTTCGAAAATAATCCGAAATCACTCATTGATTTCTCTGCCTGTGAATCCTTAATTTCTCATTACATACAAAACGGGAAATTGGAAAAAGCGCTGGATATTACAAATCATGCGGTCAAGCTTTACCCGGCTACTTCTGAATTACTTATTAAAAAAGCACAAATCTTAATGGATTTATCAAGAAATGTGGAAGCCATGAGTATTCTCGATGTTGCTCAAAAACTTGACCCTTCCAATGAGGAAATTTTTTGTTTGCGGGCTTCCAATTGTGTAGAAAAAGGAAAACATCAGGAAGCGATTTTCTGGTTAGACAAAGCATTGGAACTTTCAGAATATCCGGAAGAAATCTATTATCAGAAGGGAGAGGTTTATCAGAACATTGAAGATTATGAAAAGGCAGTTTTTTTCTATGAAAAATGTCTGGAAAAAGATCCCGAACACGAAGATGCAATCTATGACCTTGCTTTTTGCTATGATGTTATAGGTCATGGAGAAAAAAGTGCCCGCTTGTATGAAAAATTTATTGACTACCAGCCCTACTCTCATATTGCGTGGTATAACCTTGGAATTGTGTATAGCAAATTGCATCGCTTTCAGGATGCGTTAGATGCTACTGAATATGCTGTCTTGATAAAAAAGGACTTTTCGTCCGCATATTTTAATATGGGTAATACGTATATTGAAATGGGTGACTATGAAAAAGCGCTTCCCCTGTTTTTTAGCACCATGGAATATGAGGGTCCTTCTCCTGAAACACTTTGTTGCATAGGCGAGTGTAATTTTAAAATTAAAAAATGGGAAAACGCAAAAAGGTTTTTTACGAATGCTCTTGAAATGAATAACAAAATGTCTGAAGCATGGTTTGGACTTGCCCTTTCGTATGATGCCGTTAAAAATTTTAAGGAAGCAAAGCATGCGCTTAAAAAGGCATTAGCCCTTGAAGAAAAGAATCCTGACTATTGGCTTACGCTGGCTGAACTTGAGTTTAAAACAGGACATTTATTGCGTACTATACATCTTTATCAGGAAGCCGCTACCCTGTTTCCAAATTACAAGTATATCTGGCTCGACTGGTCAGGGGTCGTTTACGAACTGGGTTTTTGTGAAGAAGCGGCTCAAATTTTAAAAGTCGCCGTTGCTCAATTACCTTCTGATGCTGATGTAAATTATCGCCTTGCTATTTATTTATTATCACAAAATAAAATTAAAAGAGCATTACGGTTTCTCAGAAAAGCATTTGAACTTAATCCTACACTTCCTAAATCATTTAAAAAGGATTTTATAAAAATTACAAACCATAAGGAGATTGTGAAGTTTATGGAGAAGTATTAATCAGACAATTTTCAATATTTCACACTATTAAACCCAACCTCTATGAATTTTACAATCCCCGATTTACCTGAAAGAACCTCCAAACCAAGGAAAAACGGTTTAACTGTTGTAATGGATAAAGGATTAAGCGTGCGTGAGGCGGAAGATTTTATTTCCGTTTCCAAAAATTACACAGACATTATTAAATTAGGATGGGCTACAGCTGTTCTTACTCCCTCATTGGAAGAAAAACTTTCTGTGTATCACTCTGCAGGAATGAATGTATGTTTCGGTGGAACTTTATTTGAAATTTTTATTTCACACGGACAATTTGATAAGTATCTCTCTTTGATTGATAAATATGAATTAAAACTTTCTGAGGTTTCTGATGGTTCCATTAAATTAGACCATAAAAAGAAATGTGAATATATAAAAACCCTTTCTAAAAAGGTAATTGTGGTTTCTGAAGTGGGTTCCAAAGATGCCAATGTAAATATTCCCCCCTATAAATGGATAGAATTAATGGAAAAAGAAATCACAGCCGGAGCATGGAAAGTGATTGCAGAAGCGCGTGAAGGTGGAAATGTGGGTGTCTTTGAATCAAATCATGAAGTTCGTACCGGATTGGTAGATGAAATACTAACCAAAGTTCCTCATGAATCCATTATTTGGGAAGCCCCTTTGAAATCACAACAAAGCTGGTTTATAAAACAATTGGGTTCTAACGCAAATCTGGGAAATATTCCACCTAACGAAGTTATACCTCTTGAAACGTTGCGTCTCGGACTAAGAAATGACACCTTTCATCATTTTTCCAGAACCGCAAAAGAAATCGTTGTTGACTCACATAAAGGAAATAATAATAAATAATGCACTACATCACTCAATTTATTGACCTCTTTCTCCATCTTGACAAACACCTCCACGAAATAATCATTCAATATGGTACCAGTACTTATTTGATATTGTTTCTGATAATTTTTGTTGAAACCGGATTAGTTATTATGCCCTTGCTTCCCGGAGATTCATTATTATTTGCCGCCGGAACTTTCTGTGCGTTAGGTTCTTTAAACCTGATGACTTTAATTTTACTTTTATTTGTTGCCGCCGTCCTCGGTGACACTGTAAACTACTCTATTGGTCATTTTTTCGGACCACGGGTTTTTGAAAAAAATTATAAATATTTAAAAAAAGAATACCTACTGCGCACTCAATCATTTTATGAAAAACACGGCGGCAAAACTATAATTTATGCACGCTTTATTCCCATCATCCGCACCTTTGCTCCATTTGTAGCCGGAATAGGTACCATGAATTACGGAAGATTTATAGTATTCAACCTGCTTGGTGGATTTGCATGGGTAGTTTCTTTTCTATTATTAGGATACTTTTTCGGAGAAATACCTTTGGTGAAAAGTAATTTTACGTTAGTGATTTTTGCCATTATCTTTTTATCCATCTTACCGGGAATCATTGAATTTATCAGAAGTAAATTCAAAAAAAATTGAAAACCTTCGGTCTCATCGGCTTCCCCGTTTCCCATTCTTTTTCCGGTACTTATTTTAACGCCCGGTTTTCTGTGCTAGGATTGAAAAATTATAATTATAATTTGTTTCCATTAAAATCATTGGCAACCCTGATTGATTTAATTAAAAAAGAAAAAAATCTTGCCGGCTTTAATGTCACAGTTCCTCATAAAACAACTATTATCAACTATTTGCATCACATCGAATCTGACGCTAAAAAAATAGGTGCGGTAAATACAGTGAAAATAGAAAGAAAAGGAAAAATTGTCCGGTTAATTGGTTATAATACTGACTGGTTAGGATTTGAAAAATCCTTAGTTCGTTTCCTGAAAAATTTAATTGACTTGGAAACTAAAAATATGTATAGGAAAAAGAGAATTAACGCATTAATACTCGGCACCGGTGGTTCAGCAAAAGCTGTTGGATATTCACTTTCCCGGCTTGGCATTCCGTTTAACTTTGTTTCCAGAAAACCATCCTCAAGAAAAATTCTTAATTACAGTGAATTGAACAAAGAAAATATTGCTAAAACCCAACTTATTATCAATACCACTCCTGTAGGAATGTTTCCTGAAATAAACGTGACACCTGAAATACCGTATCATTTTATTTCTGAAAAACATTATGTATTTGATTTAATCTACAATCCTGAAGAAACAATATTTCTGAAAAACGCTTCCTTGCAAGGCGCTAAAATTAAAAACGGTTTTGAGATGCTGATTTTTCAGGCAGAAAAAGCAGGTGAGATTTGGGGAGTTTAAAAACTATTTTATTTCGGTAGATTCTGAGAGTATTTGATAGTGATAATGTCATCTTTCCCTTTTTTGGCTTTAATGACACCGGTAACATAGACATTCTCATTTTTATCAAGGCAAATTGCTACACCATAATCGTTTTTATCTTTAGGACCATTAAACCTTTCCTCCCATGTTTTATTACCAGCGACATCGTAACGGATGGTGATAATATCATTGTCCGTTCCGGCGCCTTCACTGCTCCCCACTATATATACGTTACCCTTTTTAGAAACCACCATGTCATTTATTTTATCATAATTTTCTGGTCCAGAATAAATGGTAACCCATTGTTGAGTACCCTTATTATCGTATTTAACAACGGCAATATTTTCGGAACGGCTTGATAATCGCAAACTCCCTCCCACGTACACATTTCCTGTTTCATCAACTCCTATCCTGTTTGCCGATGCTTGCGCCTTTTCATTCGGACCACCGTAGAAGGTTTCCCATTCTTTATTACCCTCTTCATTATATTTAATTGTCGCAAAGACCTCTTTACCTTTTTTCTTTTGAGTAGTGCTTACCCCGGTCACATATACATTACCGTTGTCATCAATCGCAACGCTCTCAGCCATATCATGTGCGTTTCCTGGTCCATCATACGTCTGACGCCATTTCATTTTTCCTAATGAGTCAAGTTTGATAATGGTATAATCAAACTCACCACTTCCATCAAAATTTGCACTACCGCCTACTATATATACATTTCCTTTTTTATCAATCCTGACAAATTGTGGTTGCGAAATTATATCAGATTTCTCATCGAAATTAAATATCCATTTCTGCTTGCCAAGTGTATTATATTTAACGGTCGTCATAAGGTCTTTGGAAGTTGGTAGATCACCGTAGCTATGTCCTGTAACATACACATTTCCGTTTTCATCTACCGCGATCCAATATGCCTCGTCCATAATATTTGATTTGCCAGTATAGGGAGTAACCCATTGTTGTTTTCCTGCATTATTATATTTAATAGTGGCATAATCAGTTCTCACGTTCCCGGAACTCCAGCCGGTGACATAAATAAAACCATTTTTATCAATAGTAATTGCCTGTGCCTGATCCATGCTCACTCCCCAAACAGTTTTTGGTGTGCCATAAGATTTTAACCATTTTTGTTTGCCTTCTGAAGTATATTTTATAGTTAGATAATCGAGATCCGAACCGCTGATATTTGAATAACCTGTTATATATACAGAACCATCATCGTCCACTGCAATTCCGGTACATATGTCTTCTTTATTGGTTTTACCATTATATTTTATTGCCCATTCCTGACGAACGGCTTGCGAAAAAAGCAGTTCACTTTCACTGAGCAAACCAAAAAACGTCAGCAACAGGAATTTGATAAATTTTGAGGACTTCTTCATCAGGGTAAAGATAAGGCATTAAAAAACAAACTCCAAATTTATTTTAAGAAATTTTGGAATATACATAACTACTTAATAATGAGGTGTTTTAAATTGACTTTTGTCATATTTTTAGCACGTTGCAAAGTTACAAAAAAAAAGTAAAAAAAAGTACTTTACCTTAAATTATTCATATAATTGTCCGGTAATTAATAGCGCTATGAATCAATATCTCCCGTACTTTTTGACTTCTACTATTTATACATCAGATAAAACCAAAAATAAAAATTCAAAACAAGATACCAAATTGAAATGGTTGATAGGAGTGAAAGAAGAATTGGGACTCAAAGAAAACTCGGAAATAAATGAATTTCTCGGAAAACTAAAAAGTTCCATCCCGGGGGCTCCTGAAAAAATCAAATCCGTTTTTTTTAAGGATTTAGCTTTATTCAGGAATCGTGTAAAAGAATCAAGCAACCCTGAAAATTCTCCCAATATATTATTATTTGGAGTGACACCCGGCGAACTGAAAATAGAGGGGTTGAGTTCATACTTCCAAACGGTTTATCATGAAGGCGCTAATTATTTATTATCAGAAGATTTATCCGCCATTATGACTAATGCAATGAATAAAAAGAATCTTTGGGCTGAGATGAAGAAATTATTTTAAAGGACATTAGAAACTGTGCAGTTGGATTTTTTCTTTGCCACTGATTACACGGATAAAAAAAATGGAAAAGGTTATTATTTTAAAAAAACAATCGGTGCAATCCGTGGCTCAATTTTTTTTGCACCTGAATTGTAATCATAGTTTTGAGAATTGCTTCGCCGTTCATTTTTAAGTGAATTAAAAACAAACGAGCATTTTCTCATTAAAATAATCTTCCTGATAATAGTTACTTAAATGCAAAATTTTAAACCTGTATTTTATATTTTTTAATTCATCATTCAGATTGCCGCCCTTGAAATAAATGATTCTGCTTTTAAAAAAAGAACTTCCCTCATTATCTACCAATTTTCTCAACCAAACAATGCTATCATTAATTTTCAATGCCGCTCGGGTAAGAATAAGATGAAATTTTCCGGTAAGATCCTCTCCTCTCCTTTTGAGAACTTTGACATTTTTTAAATTCAACTTCTCCGCAATATCTGTGACAGCATTTACTTTCTTTCCGGTTGAATCAATCAACATAAAATTCAACTGATTTAGCATTATGGCAAGAGGAATTCCGGGTAATCCTCCTCCCGTTCCAACATCCAGCACATTCATTCCATCATGCAATTTCATACATTTCAAAACGGATAAAGACGGGAGCAAATGTTTTAGTGTGAAATCAGACAGATCGTTCTCCGAAATCAGATTTATTTTTTTATTCCATTCAGAAAGATGAAAATGATATTGCTCTAATTTTTCTAATTGTAATGCAGTAATTGCAGGAAAATAGGAAAGTAGTAGTTTTGAATTCATACTAGACATCTCAAATATTCTCTCTATCATACGGTAACATGTTTCCTAATAATTCTCTAGCTCTGTGAAGTTGTGCCTTTACGGTACCTAAGGGTGCTTTCAGAATGTCGGCAATTTCTTCATAAGAATATTCATTAAAATACCTTAATTCAACCAATCGTTTATATTTTGGAGGTAAATCTTTCACGAGGTTTTGCATAATTTCTGCCTTCTGATTTTTAATAGTAACTTCCTGAGGATTCAGCCCCGAATCACGTATATCCATAGGAATAATATCCCCATCTTCATCGTGGTAAGGATTATCTATGCTTAGGGTACGCATCTTTCTTCGCCGGATAAAGTCAATGCAGTTATTGGTGGCAATTTTAAAAAGCCAGGTAGAAAATGCAAACTCAGGATTAAAACGGGCAAGATTGCGGAATGCCTTAGCGAATGCTTCAATGGTTAGATCCTCGGCATCATCCGGATTATTTACCATTTTCAAAAGCATGAAATAAACGGATTTTTGATAGCGTTTCATTAATGACTCATACGCCTTCTCATCTTTCTCTTTCAACGCTTTTTCAATGAGTTTAAAATCCTCTTTTGCTTTTTGTGAAAATTCTTTAGCTACTTCCATTTTTGATTCCGTGTTCTTAAAACAAAAATTCCCATTGTTAAATAATAAAAAACATATATAAAATCAAACAAAGGTACTAAAAACCAATGAGTGTTATTTTTTAACCGCCGGATTATTAAACCGGCTATAACCATAAAGGTTAAATACCTTACGGATAAGATAATTAATACCCACTGAGGATAGTAAGAAACCGATAATAAAATCAACCCTGAAATGAGTGTTATTATACTGGAAAAGGGGTAAAAAACGGCTTTCAGCTTATTCGCAAAACTATAATGAGAACCCACAGAGAGATGCCTACTTTTTTGAATAAACCAATCATTGAATTTTTTTTTGGGTTCTGTAAAAACCTGTGACTCCGGACTGAGTACAATAGCTGTATTACTTCCTTTTCCGTTTTCGTTTACAAACAAATCGTCATCACCACCGAGCAGATGAATATGATTTACAAATCCATGACCTTTCAGAAAAAGGGATTTCGTGTAAGATAAATTCCTTCCTACGCCCATATAAGGCATTCCTAATTTAGCAAAACCCATGTATTGAAGAGCGGTAATCAACGTTTCAAAACGAATAAATTTATTTAAAAATCCATGGTAACTTTTAACCGGTGAAAATCCTAATACCAACTGTTTCTTTTCTGTATATGCCGATTGTATATGCAGTAGCCAATCATCACCGGAAGGACTACAATCGGCATCGGTAAAAAGCAAATGTTCGTAGGTGGCGGCTTTTATGCCTAGAAAAAGTGCATATTTTTTAGGGGAAAATTTTTCTGGGTTCCGGTCTATGGTCACTACTTTTATTCCCGGCTGATCCTTCTTAAAAAAATATAAAAACTCATAGGTTTCCTGGTCCGAGCGGTCATTCACAATAACAATTTCAAATTGCGGGTGTTTTTGACTCAGCAAAGAATTCAAAAGGGATTTCAAATAGTCAAGTTCATTATGAACGCAAATAATGATGCTGACCGGAAAAGGGATTGGATTCTGATGTGTTTTTGTTTTATGCCATGTGAGTGGCAGAAAAACAAAAAAAAGACAGAAAAACTGAAGCAAAACAGAAGTAAAAAAAATACATAAAATAATTCCTGAAGGACTGCTGAATTGCATAATTATTTTTTATCATCAATGATGAATATATCTTCATTGTCTTTCTTCATCAGGTATTTTTCGCGGGCAAATTTTTCAAGCATGGCAGTGTCACTACCGAGCGAAAGGGTCTCTTTTTTCACTTCTTCAATTTTTTCGAGATAATATTCCTTTTCCTTTTCCAGTTCTTTTAATCTCCTGCGATTTTGCCAAACGGTCAAAAAATCGCTGGAATCGAAAAAGAGCAACCAGATGATAAATCCGAAACCAAAGAGAAAATAGAAATTTTTAAGCCAGCGGGGGATTTTTTTGGACATGATGGGAGAATTTCTAATTACTATCTGTACGTAAAGTCAATATTTCCAGCAGATTGCGCAGATAAACGCAGATTATGAAATTAATTATCTGCGAAAATCTGCGTTATCTGCGGGAGAATCTTTTAAAACACAGACTTATCGTGCAATCACTAATTACTACTTAAATCATTGAACTTCTTCGTTTTCTTTTTCAAATATTTAAAATCTCTGCCTGGGAAATATGCTGAATCACCGAGGTCTTCCTCTATTCTCAGGAGTTGATTATACTTTGCCATTCTATCAGAACGGGAAGCGGAACCAGTTTTAATTTGCCCGGCATTTAACGCAACCGCCAAATCAGCAATGGTACTGTCTTCCGTTTCTCCTGAACGATGCGAAATTACGTTGGTATAATTATTCCGGTTAGCCAGATTAACCGTATCAATGGTTTCGGTTAACGTGCCTATCTGATTAACTTTGACCAAAATTGAGTTTGCCACACCTTTTTCAATTCCGGATTTCAGGCGGTTTACGTTGGTAACAAAAATATCATCTCCAACGATTTGGATATTATCTCCTATGGCGGCAGTCAGTTTTTTCCATCCATCCCAATCATCCTCACTTAGCCCATCTTCTATGGAAATAATCGGATATTTTTTGACCCAATCCTTCCAGTAAGCAACCATATCTTGCGAGGTCAATTCGCCACCCTTTGATTTTTTTAGTTCATATAGATGTGTTTCGGGATTATAAAATTCAGAAGCCGCGGCATCCATTGCAATGAAAATGTCTTCTCCGGGTTTATAACCGGCGCTTTCAATTGCCTGGAGGACAACCTCAATGGCTTCCACGTTTGATTTCAGATTCGGAGCAAAACCTCCTTCATCGCCCACATTGGTTGAAAAATTATTTGACTTCAACACTTTTTTTAAATGATGGAAAACTTCGACTCCCATACGCAATGCATCTGAGAATGAACCTGCATTTACCGGCATTATCATAAATTCCTGGAAGTCAATAGAATTATCGGCATGGGAACCCCCATTTAATATATTCATCATTGGAATTGGGAGTGTTTTAGCATTCACCCCGCCAATATACCGGTAAAGTGGTTGTGTTGACTCGATAGCGGCGGCACGGGCAATAGCCAGCGAAATGCCAAGAATAGCATTTGCCCCGAGAATTGATTTATTTGCCGTTCCATCACGGTCAATGAGCATCCGGTCAATATGCGTTTGTTCAAATACAGAAAGTCCTTCTAATTCAGGCGCCAGGGTTTCGTTTACATTTTTAATTGCATTTTTCACCCCCTTGCCAAGATAGAATTTTTTGTCGTCATCCCTTAATTCTACTGCTTCATGTTTCCCGGTGGAAGCGCCGGAAGGGACTGCGGCTCTCCCGAGAACGCCATTTTCAGTAATAATGTCAACTTCAATGGTAGGATTTCCGCGTGAGTCAAGGATTTGACGGGCTTTGGTTGAGATAATTCTGCTCATGAGTTTTGGGGGTTAGGAATTTTTTGATTGTTACTATTAACCACAGAGACACAGAGAACACTAAGTTACATAGAGAAAAATTATTAGAAAAAAACATTTTGAATTATCATCTCTGTGTTTCTTTGTGCCCTTTGTGCCTCTGTGGTATAGTATTTTTTTACAATACTGTGCAGGTACTTTTTATTAAATATCAATAATCATTCTTTCAAACTTATTTCAGAATTTGGATAGCAAAGGTAAATGAAAAATTTGGAATAAACGCATATAATTTTTTGCTATTGTTCAAAAGAACGAATGTAAGAAAATTGTGAAAGATTTTTCAGAAATTTACACTCATTTTATCAACATGCAACTATTAAACGCTGGCAAACTAAGAGAGGCAGACCGCTGTACCATTGAAAACGAACCCATTTCTTCTATTGACTTGATGGAAAGAGCGTCACGTGCTTTTGCTGAGAAATTTATCCGTTTGTTCCCTGAAAAGAGAAATATTTTGGTTTTTTGCGGGACCGGTAATAATGGCGGAGATGGACTTGCCATTAGCAGAATGCTTTTTAAACACGGCTATAATGTAAAGACCTTTGTATGTGAAAATATAAGTGAAGTCAAAAGTAGTAGTTCTGATTTTCAACTAAATCTGAAACGTCTGAATGAATTGGATAAATCCATTTTATTCCGGCTCAGTGAAACTATTCCATTTCCTGAAATAAAGGAAAGTGACATTATAATTGATGCGTTATTTGGAACGGGAATAAATCGTCCAGTAAAAGGTTTTTTTAAAAAAATTATCAAATCAATAAATAATTCCCCGGCAACAGTGGTTTCGGTTGACATTCCTTCCGGATTATTGTGTGATGAACTCACCGGAGGAGAAGGTGTAATAGAAGCGGATTATACTTTCACTTTTGAGTTACCAAAATTTTCTTTTTTATTTCCGGAAAATGAGAAACGGGTAGGAAAATTTTTTATTTTACCCATAGGATTAAATAAGACATTTATAAATGCCTGCAAAACGGATTATCATTTTTTTACCGATGAGGATGCAAATAGAATATTCAAACCCCGGACAAAGTTTTCCCATAAAGGAAATTATGGTCATGCATGCTTAGTTGCCGGAAGTTATGGGAAAATGGGAGCCGTAGTGCTTTCAGGCAAAGCGTGTTTGAGAGCAGGAGCCGGTTTATTAACTATACATTCTCCTAAATGCGGATATTCCATTTTACAATCGGTATTACCTGAAGCGATGACTGAGTCCTCTCAAAGTCAGAACTTTATTTCTACTTTACCTTTGGGTAAAAATTATGACGCTTATGGAATTGGTCCCGGATTGGGAACACAAAAAATAACTCAAAAAGTCCTGGCTCAAATTTTCAAAAAAGTTAACGTACCATTAGCTCTGGATGCAGATGCGTTGAACATGATTGCAAAACACAAAAAATTATTCAAACTTATACCTTCAAATTCCATTCTCACCCCACATCCCGGAGAATTTGTCCGATTGTTTGGAAAATCAGCCGACAGTTTTGAGCGACTTAAACTGGCTGTAAAAAAATCAAATGAGTTAAAGTGTATAATTGTCTTAAAAGGTTGTTATACAGCTATTTGTACAAAAAATGGGAAGGTTTGGTTTAATTCAACTGGAAACCCGGGAATGGCAACTGCAGGTAGCGGGGATGTACTGCTTGGAATTATTACAGGACTTCTTGCGCAAGGATATTTACCCGAAGAGGCGGCAAAACTTGGCGTTTATTTACATGGTTTGGCGGGAGATATTTCGGCGCAGAAAAATTCAGAAGAAAGTTTGATTGCGGGGGATTTAATTGAAAATCTGGGGAATGCATTTGAAAGGATTAGAAACTTAACGTAGAAACACGGTACACCGTTTTTCCACAAAAATCATTCATATCTTGAAACAACTGCTACGTTTTTCCATTCTTTGCCTGTTGATTGCTTTATTGCTGGGCATCTTTTCTAAAAACAAAAAGCCCGATATAAATGAATTGGTGCGTGTAGTTCAGAAGAACATGGATGCACTTACGGTTCAGTTTAGTGATGCGCACGGGAAAATAAATAAATTTCTTTCGGTTAAGAACCCTGAGTTTTCAGATTTTTTAAATCTTAATCTACCGGTTTCCTGTTATATATTCGATGAGAATAAATCACCGGTTTTCTGGAACGACCCAACTACTTCTTTCCCTTTTCGCTGTACAAAATTTACCGATTCATTAATTATGAATGATCAGGAAAATGGAACGATTCTGTACCTTACACAAAAAATAGAATTCAACGAAAAAAATTTTTATGTCTGTCTTTATAAATATCTGAAATTTGCTTATTCCATACAGAACAACTATGTAAAAACTCACCTGGATGAAAATTTTTTCCCCTCCGGGATTTCCGGTATTTCTACTTTGAATACTGAAAACAATGGTTATCGTTCCATTCCAATTTCATTCAAAAAACAGACGTTGTTTTATATCCAGGCAAATAATAACCCTAAGGATTTAGCTTTGAATCATTTTTCCATCTTCCTGTTATTAATGTCTGGAGTGGGGTTTTGTTTTTCACTTATTCTTCTATTGTATAAAAATAACTCCGGTAACCCGTACGTAAATTTGTTTAAAATTTTTATTCTTCTGATAGTTTTTCTGCTTATCCGGTTTGCCATGCTTTTTTTAAATTTTCCATTTGCACAAACCGAATGGGAGTTATTTAACCCTGCTAATTTTGCGATATCGTCCCTAATTCCTTCGTTGGGAGATCTTATCGTCACTCTCATTTTACTTTGTCCGGTAATCTGGTATTTATTTGTTTTGATTTCAACCTGGATTTTATCTGTTCCCCGTTTTATTTTAATTTATTTGCTCGCAACCTTAGCCGGTTTCTGTTTGTTTTATTTCTTACTCATTGAAGAAATATATCTGCAACCGCTGACTTCATTCCGATTCCATGAAGAATTAACTATTAACTATTTAATCCTTTTTGCCTTGCTATTAGAGGCATTTACAGCTTTCTTCATCCTGACACTTTTTCTAAAAATTTTAACTTTCGTAAGTCATACACATCCTGCAATGAGCTTTATTGCAAAAAATAAAATTTGGTTAATTTTCTCCTTTTTGATCATCACCGCTTTTTTACATACACTATCAGTGTCACTCGGATATAAAAAACTCCTGAGCATACAGAAAACAAATTATGCCGGAAATCTACTCAGCAAAAATGATTTTCTCAGCGAATATTACATCCATCAGGCGGGTGAAAAAATTATAAACGATCCTTCCATTCAAAGTAAACTTTCCCGTCCGGCTATTCAGGAAGATTTTATAATTGATAAAATCAAAAATTTTCATCTTAACCGGAACTTTGATAAATACGAAGTGGATGTAAGGGTTTACCGGCAAAATGGAAACCGTTGCAGGATTAATTCTCCGGAAAATTATTTTGAAGAGTTTGAGAACACCAAAAAAGATTGGAATCAAACCGAATATGCCGGACTATATTTATCACCTTCCCTTCTAAAAGAGCAGAACAATATAAGAGCTTACCGTTATTTCCTTGCCATTACTTCAGAAGACAGCATTCTCTGGCCCTACCCTGATAAAAACATGCCTATCGGTTACATTTTATTAAACTTCCGGCTGAACAGAGGCACTCAGACCAGCATTATGCCCCGTTTGTTTTATGATGAAAAACAGGATGTTAATTTAATTCAACAGAAATTTGATTATGCCATCATTGAAAGTGACACGCTGATTTATTCAACCGGTAATATGGATGTTTCATTTATTCAAAGTGAAATGAAATCACTGAACAATAAAATTTCAGAAGAAACGGAAATGGTACATGGTGAAAATATTTATTTTTTCCAAAAAATCGAAAAAAACAATTTTCTGGTTCTTTCCGCAAAACGAATTTCCATTTCTGATTTAATGGCAGTTTTCTCTTTTTATTTTATTTTTCCTGGAATAATTTTAACAGGATTGTATTTTTTATTTTCAACGGTTTTTAACATAAAACGCATTACTTCTTATTTATTTCCGGATCAGTCAGCACGCTCTTTTTCATTCAAGATTCAGCTATATTTATTAATTGCATCCTTTTTTCCTTTGTTGATAGTTTTAGTATCTTCTGTCCTAATAACATTTTATTCTCACAAGTCAGAATACTTAGACAAAATAAGCTCGATAACTGAAAATATGACCTTACACTTACCGGATTTCATAGAAAATTATACAAAGGGATCGGAGGAATCTGAAAAATTAAACGAAAAATTGAAGGAATACCGTCAAATTTCAGGGTTAGATATAAACCTGTTTTCCCGGAATGGCTTTTTAACCGCCACCACACAGCCATTACTGTATCAACTACATTTTAAACCTGAGTATGTGAATCCTGTAGTATTTGGAGCATTTCAGACACAAATAAAAAATAAAATTTTCACGGATGAATCGGTTGGAAAATTGCATTTTTCCGGTATTTATATAAAATTAAAATCCCGCAGTACAAATCAGTTTTCAGGTATCGTGTATATTCCTTATTTTGCATCGGATGAAGAAATAAACAAGGAACTTGCCTCTGTCATTTCAACCATTCTTATTATTTACGTACCTGTCTTTATTCTTTTGATCATCTTCGGAAATATTTTTTCCGGTTCATTGGTAATCCCATTGAAATTATTAACCGGTGGGCTACAGGAAATAAGTTTGACTAAACAAAACAAACCGTTGACCTGGAAGAGTGCAGACGAAATTGGAATCTTAGTAAATCAATATAATTCCATGCTTGAAAAGCTGGAAGAAAGCAAACAAAAACTATCGCAAAATGAAAGGGAACTCGCCTGGAAAGAGGTAGCGCAAAAAGTGGCGCATGAAATAAAAAATCCGCTTACTCCCATGCGTCTTAATCTTCAACTTCTTGAACGGGCTATAAAAGAAAATCATCCGGATGTCTTAAAAATGACCAATAAGGCAATTACAACCTTACTAACCCAGATTGATATTATCAATGAAATAGCATCCTCTTTTTCCAAAATTGCCCGTTTGCCTTCGCGTGATATTCAAAATGTAAACCTGGAAAAAATAATTACCGAACAGTCATCTGTATTTATTAATTCCAGACAAGCGGATATTAAAATAAATATTGAGAGGAACTCTCAGCTGATATCTGAATTTGATATATCAGCCGACCCAAAAGAACTGATGAGTGTCTTTTCAAATCTATTGATTAATTCCATTCAATCTGTTGAAGAAAATATTTTTCCTATCATTGAAATTAACCTATACAACAGGGATGGAAAAAAATATATTCAGATTAAAGATAATGGCAGGGGTATGGATAATGAAACAAAATTGCATGCTTTTGAACGCGGGTTTACTACCAAAAAAACCGGCGCCGGTATCGGCCTTGCGTTATGTAAAAATATTATTGAAAATATGGGTGGGAAAATTGAATTTGAAACAGAAGTGGGAAAGGGGACGGTGTTTAGGATTACATTTGTTGAATAATAAAAGTTCATGATAAAAAATAAATCGTGAGATTAAATCCAACGCATTATTTTATTTTATTTACATCATTAATTAGTGTCACTTCTGTGTCACAAGTTATTTCACAAAACCTGCTCCGTTGTAAATTTTACCCTGTCAGTGACACGTTGATTATCACAGACACATTGACCATTGCTCCCAATTCCATTCTGATTTACAATAAAATTGAAAATAAAGATTTTATAGTTCAGCAGGATATAAATTCGAATTCATTAAAAATTATATTCTCTGTCCCCTCCCATTTTCAACAGGGAGAAGCAACGGATACTATGCTACACATAATCACTGACTCCATCCAAATTTGCTACCGGGTTTTCCCTTTTCAACTGTCCCATAAAGTTCTTCATAAAGATCCTGGACTTATAAATGCGGAGGGATATTATTATAATCCATGGGCTACAGGCACACGGGACGAACGAACCGAATTGTTTTCTACTCCGGGAATTAATAAAAGCGGGAATCTTTCCCGTGGAATTTCTTTAGGCAATAATCAGGATGTATTTGTAAATTCATCTTTTAATCTTCAATTAGATGGTAATCTCAATCCTGCTATGAAAATTAAGGCATCCATTACCGACGAAAATATTCCCATACAACCGGAAGGAAATACACAGCAAATTCAGGAATTTGACAGAATTTTTATTGAACTATCCCATACAAACGGTTTAAAACTTACAGCCGGTGACATTTATTCTGAAAATCGCGGAAATGGATTTCTTCAATACCGGAAAAAAAGCAAGGGAGGTATTATAGAATGGGATTCTCTGAAAAATGAAAAACATAAAATCTTTACTTCGGCAGGAGGAGGATTAGCCAAAGGAAGATTTACATCGCAAGCCCTCCAGGTGATTGACGGCGTTCAGGGTCCTTATCGTTTGTTTGGAGCCAATAACGAAAAATTTATCATCGTACTTTCCGGTTCCGAGAAGGTCTGGCTTGATGGGAAATTACTTGAACGGGGTTACGACAGGGATTATACTGTAGATTATAACCAATCGGAAATTACATTTACAAACAGGGTGATCATCACACAATACAGCAGGGTAACAGTGGACTTTGAATATTCCGACAAAAATTATTCCCGCTCGTTATTTTCTGTTGCTCACGAACAAAACCTGAATCGTTTTAGTTACAGTGTCCAGCATTTTGATGAACGCGATAATCCTGACCAACCCGTGAATCAAACCTTGAAGGATTATGAAATCAGAAAATTGATGGATGCAGGTGACAGTTTGAAAAATGCGATAATTCCTGCTATTGATACAGTGGCATTTTCAGAAGATAAAATACTTTATGCACAAAAAGATACCCAAACTACAGAGGGAAATATTTATACGATTTTCTATTACTCCGTAAATAAGGACTCTGCAAAATACCAGCTTAAATTTTCGGAAATGGGTGTGAACGGTGGAAATTATATACAAGTGCGTACACTTGCCAATGGAAAAGTTTTTAAATGGGTAAAACCCGTTGGTGGTATCCCTTCTGGTAACTATGAGCCGGTAGTACTTCTAATTCCCCCGGTGCGTTCAGCCATGACCACGGTAGGAATGAATTATCAGTTGACAGAAAAACAGAATGTATCCGGCGAGTTTGCTTATAGCGAAAAAGATAAAAACCGGTTTTCAGAAAAAAATTCGGAAGACGATAATGATAATGCTTTTAACATAGAATACGTAAATACAGGAATTTCAATTTGGAAAAGCGATACAAATTCTCATTACATTGATGGTGAGAAGGTAACCACATCAGTCGGCTCTAAGCATGGTGCATCTCCTCTTTTAGCTGTGCCACTACGCTTAAAGTTTCGGCATACAGGTAAAAATTTCAATTCCATTGACCGCTTCGATGCAGTGGAATTTGAAAGGGACTGGGGTTCTACTTCAACAATAATCCCTTCGACGGATAATCTTATAGAAGGTGGCACCGGATTAACCGGGAAAAAAGGAAAGGGAATTTTTTACACATTTTCAAAAAGAAATAAAGGAACAGAGATTGATGCCATTCAACAAAGAATTAACCTGAATCCACAATATAAAAGAGTGAGTGTCACCGGTGAGGTCTTTGATTTAAACAACAAACAACTAAACCGCGCTAACAACTGGCAGAGATTATTTGGTGACCTGAAATGGGAATATCCGTTTTTTACTCCGGGAGTCAACTATCGTTTTGACAACAATTTTATTCATTTACCAGAAAAAAATGATTCTCTTATTTCTTTATCGAAAAAATTTATTGAGAAAGGAGCGTATATCACCAATTCAGATACGTTAAAAATAAATTACAGGGGAGCATACTTAATGCGTGATAATTTTATTCCGGTTATTGGGAAATATAACCTTCATGACCAGTCGGAGACATTCAGTGGCAACATGAAGGCAAAGGCAGGGGAAAATCATACGTTTGATTTGATGGGAACCTATTATGTTTCCAGAATTCCTGATTCATCAATGAATAAACCCATTACAGAAAATATTTTAGCACAATTAGGATGGAATGGACGTCTAATGAAAGGAGTGCTTATCCCGGATTTGTTATATAATACAAGCACAGGACAAGAGTTACGAAAAGAATACGGATTTATTGAAGTCCCTATGGGGCAAGGCACTCATATTTATCTTGCTGACCGTAACAATAATTCCATAAAAGAATTAGATGAATTTGAAATTTCCGCATTTTCTTCAGAAGCAAATTATATTAAGATTTTTCTTCCCACAAATGAATATCAGAAAGTATATACCAATCTTATAAACAGCGGACTTACCATCAATCCTCCCGGAAACTGGAGGAGTGGCACTGGGTTGAAAAACTTTTTATCTAAATTCAATAATACCGGCTCTTTTCGAAGGGAAAGAAAAGGAACCGACCCTTCTTTCGTCGCCCGATTCAATCCGTTTTATAAATTTCCATCGGATACCGTTTTGCTCAGCACGAATGAAAATTTTCACAATTTATTAAGTTTTAACAGGTATTCTCCGGTATGGGGATTAGATGCCGGAATCAATGGCGCTATCTCAAAAATCTGGTCGTTGAATGGAATGGATGAAAGAAAAAGCAAGGAATGGATGTTTTCGAACAGGTTGATTCCTGCTACTTTTATCAATAACCGTCTAACAGTAAAAATTTCCGAAAAACAAAGTATTTCTGAATATCTTACAGGAAGAAATTATTTGATAAAGGGTCTTTCCGTTGAAGAAGGAATGGAATTTCCCATTGAAGAATTTTTGCGAATTTCCCTGTTATACACATTCAAAGATAAAAAGAATACGTTTACAAGCGGCATAAAACAAACAGCCACTTCTCATGAACCAGGAGTAGAGTTCAGGTATTCAAAAGTTTTATCACAAGCCATAGAAGGAAAAATTAACTGGGTTCGTTATAACTACACTGGAGAACTTAATACTTCCTCTTCGTATGAAATGTTGGAAGGGTTTCAACCGGGGAATAATATGAAGTGGGAATTATCGGTAAACCAAAAAATATTAAACGGACTAAATCTTTCCATGCAGTACGAGGGACGTAAATCCGAGGGAGCTCCACCGGTGCATATTGGGAGATTTCAGGTGAGTGCGCTGTTTTGAGAGGGGGTTTGGAAATTTGAGTTTGTTCGTATATTAAAAAATTTGTATCTTTGTACTATCAATTAAGGTAATTGTAGAAATATTATTCACAAAAGAAAAAAAAAATTTGCACGCTTGCAACCATGAAATTATTCCGTTTTGCAATTATTACCTTTCTAACCTTTGGAATAAATTCCTACTATGCTGAATCTCAAAATACAGACAGCAACAAAGTGGAAACACCAATTTCCAAACCCGAAGAGCCGTTCTCTTATCCCGGCGGAAACGATTCCTTGCAGGCGTTTTTTAAACGAAATCTTGTGTATCCTCCTAAGGCAAGAGCAAACCGTTTAAAGGGAGTGGTTAAAGTGAGTTATAATGTTAACATTGACGGAACTACAAGCGATGTAAAGGTCTTGCAAAATCTGGGGCTTGGCTGTGGGGAAGAAGCAGTAAGGATTGTGAAACTGCTTAAATTTAACCCGGGATATGCACCGGAAAAAAGAAGTATTGATGTACCGTTCAGGTTTTAGTCCGTAGTCCATGCACCCAATTAAAACCTTCCCTCCTATTTCTTCCAAACTACCTCACGCAGGCACCACTATATTTACTGTCATGTCGGAACTTGCAAACCAGCATAGTGCCATCAACCTGTCACAGGGTTTTCCGGATTTTAATTGTTCTGAAAAATTAATTTCATTGGTAAATAAGTATATGCTCATGGGAAAGAACCAATATGCTCCCATGCAAGGATTACTTCCGCTTAGAGAAAAAATAGCTGTTAAAACAAATGAATTATATGGTGCCACTTATAATCCCGCAGATGAAATTACGATTACCGCCGGTGGCACGCAGGCATTATATACTGCCATTACTGCAGTAGTGCATAAAGGCGATGAAGTGATTGTGCTGGAGCCGGCTTATGATTCATATATCCCAGCCATTCAACTTTCCGGTGGCATTCCTGTTTATGTTGGTCTGAAGCCACCGCTATATAAAATTGATTGGGAACAAGTCCAACGTGTTATTACTTCCAATACAAAATTAATTATTTTAAATTCACCTCATAATCCTACCGGCACAGTTTTTTCAAAAGAAGATATTTTCCAACTGATTAAAATTACTGAAAATAAAAACATTTTTATTTTGAGTGATGAGGTCTATGAACACATTATTTTTGATAATCATCCGCATGAAAGCGTTTGTAAATATCCAGAGTTAAGAGCGCGCAGTTTTGTGGTTTTCTCGTTTGGAAAAACGTATCATACAACCGGTTGGAAAATTGGATATTGCCTGGCACCTAAAGAGCTAACTGTTGAATTCAGAAAAGTTCATCAGTTTATTACTTTTTGTACCAATACTCCTATCCAGTGGGCGTTGAATGATTTTATTGAAGAAAAAAACAATTACCTGTGTCTCCACAAATTTTATGAAGAGAAAAGGGACTTGTTTGTAAAATTGATTAATGACTCAAAATTTAAATTTATACCTGCCAAAGGAACTTATTTTCAATTACTTTCTTTTGATGGTTTGACAGACGAAAAAGATACTGACTTTGCCATGCGTATCACAAAGGACTACGGTGTTGCCTCGGTACCTGTTTCTGTTTTTTATCATGATAAGGCAGATTACAAAATGCTGAGGTTTTGTTTTGCAAAAGAGGCGGTGACACTAGAGAAGGCGGCGGAAAGGATCCGGGGGATATAGCGTTGTTGTTATTTTGAAAAATTTTCATGGCTAATTCTTATCTTGAAGTGTTACAAATAATATTAGAAAGGATATATCTTTGCATTTGAGTTCCTTAGGAACTAATCCTATTGTAACAACTGACTTCAGTCCGTTGTTACAACGTCTGGCTACATAATATTGAGTTCCGTAGGAACGAATCATAAATGAGTCGTGCCGACGGCACTTTTAATCATTTTTTTACTACATGCCCACCTCTCCCCTTCTGAAAGTCACACTGATTCAAACCTCACTTGTTTGGGAAGACATAAATGCCAATCTCCATCGATTTAATCAACTCCTTGGAACTATTCCAAAAAATTCCACCGACCTCGTTATTCTACCTGAAATGTTTAGCACAGGATTTACAATGAACGCAAAATTACTTGGGGAATCGCAACAGGGTAAAACAGTTTCATTTCTAAAAGAACATTCAAAAAAATTAAACGCCACCCTAACCGGAAGTCACATTGTAAAAGAAGATACTAACTATTATAACCGCCTGCAGTGGGTAACTCCCAATGGAAAAATTAAATCATACAATAAAAGACATCTATTCAGAATGGCAAAAGAAGAGAAAACATATACTCCAGGAAAAGAAAAACTTTCCGTGACACTCAATGGCTGGAAAATTTGCCCACTGATATGTTATGATTTGCGTTTTCCGGTTTGGTGCAGAAATAAAGAAAAATACGATTTACTGATATTTATAGCCAACTGGCCTGAAAAACGTTCTTCTCATTGGAAATTGTTGCTACAGGCAAGAGCCGTTGAAAATCAATGTTACGTTATTGGCGTCAACAGAGTAGGAGAAGATGGAAACAAAATATATTATTCCGGAGACAGCATGTTAGTGGACCCTAAAGGAGAGGAATTATTTCATTCATCTCACGAGGAAATTATAAAAACTATAACTCTTGATAAAAACTTTATTACGGGTTATAGAAATACCTTTCCTGCATTCAGGGATGCTGATAATTTTGACATACGTTAAATTTATATTAATTTAGCGGCGCAGGAATGTAATTCACATTATTTTATTCATGCAGAATGAGTTTGCGGATATTAACAGGTATAAAGGTATAGGGGTATAAAGGTATATGGGAAAAATATTTGTACTTCAATTTTCCCTTATACCCTTATACCCTTATACCCCTATACCCTTTTTCCCTTATTCCATTATTCCATTATTTCCTTATACCCTTTTTCTTTTAGTATATGCGCAACGTTTTAATCACCGGCGGAACAGGGTTGGTAGGTTCAAAACTTACAAAAGTTTTAGCGGATAAAAGTTATTCCGTTTCTTACCTTAGCCGGAAAAGTAGTTATCAAAAACAAGGTGTGAGCGTTTATCAGTGGAAACTGAAAGCGCCTGAAATTGAAAAATCCACTTTTGAAAATACACAATACATTGTTCATCTTGCCGGTGCAAATATCGGCGAGAAACGATGGTCTGAAACCCAAAAAAGATTGTTGGTGGAAAGCCGGCTTGATAGTTCCGAAATTCTTTACACAAAACTTAAAGCTCATGGGCAAAACATAAAAGCGGTGATTTCCGCTTCTGCTGTGGGAATTTATGGTGACCACGGTGATGATTGGCTGGATGAAAATAGCGGGGTGGGTAATGGATTTCTTCCCGAACTTTGTTCAAATTGGGAGGCATCTGTAAAAAGAATTCAGGACGAACTTGGCATTCGCACTGTTATGTTAAGAATAGGCGTTGTTTTATCGGGACGTGGAGGGGCATTTTTTAAAATGGCAAAACCTATAAAATACTGGCTGGGAGCTCCTATTGGTTCCGGTTCACAATTTATATCTTGGATTCATATTGATGATTTATGCAACATTGTTATTAAGGCAATGGAAGATTCTACTATGAGCGGAATTTATAATGCAGTGGCACCGGCGCCGGTTACCAATCATGAATTTACAAGTATGCTTGCGTATTTTATGGAAAAACCACTGATCATGCCAAAAATTCCAAAATTCGTTTTCCGTTTAATGTTCGGAGAGATGTCACAGATTTTATTGGATAGCATCCGCGTGAAACCTGAAAGAATTTTGCAATCCGGCTATCAATATAAATATCCAACCCTGGATACCGCACTAATTAGAATTTTAAAGAAAGCAAAAGGAAGGATTTAAAATATCCAAACTGGATTTTATACCAAAACATTTCAGGGTTTAGAAAAAAACATATAACACTTAACAAAAAATGAAAAATGTAAAAGGTTTAAATCACCTCCCCTACCACAAAGGTGCTTCCGGTTATCAAAATAAAATCACCACTGCCGGCTTTGCTTTTAGCTAATTTCAGAGCATCTGAAGGTTTTTTTTCGACAATGCCGTTTAATCCTTCTCTTCTGGCTTCTTCGGCAAGCTCTTCTGCCGGCTTGGCACGGGGAATACTTGCTTCACAAAAAATATAAAACGCATCTTTACGCAATAGTTTCAAAATCTTTTGACTTTCTTTTTCTTTTACCATTCCTAAAACAATAATCAATTTAGTAAACTTCATTAATGAAACCTGATTCATTAAATGATTTATTCCGTCTTCGTTGTGTGCCACGTCACATACTATTAATGGATTTTCTTGCAACATGTACCATCTTCCCATAAAAGCAGTATTTTTAATTACTTGCGCAAATCCATTTTCAACATCTCTCTTATTCAGAAAAAAACCCATTTTGCTGAGTATTTCAACTGATTTCAAAACACCGGGAATGTTTTTTGACTGGTAAATTCCTGTTAAAGGGGTCTCAATAAAAGTAAAAGGTGATACCGGTAATTTTCTGACTGAAAAATAAACAATCACCCCATCTTCAGCGTCCCTCACTGCTTCCACTTTGTAATTTTTTTCTGCAAAATAAATATCACAATGCTTCTCAGCGGCTACACTACTGAACACATCATCTGTTTCTTTCTGACAAACCGAAATGACAACGGGTACACCCTGTTTGATTATTCCTGATTTTTCATTCGCAATTTTTTTCAGTGTGTCTCCCAAAAATTCTGTATGATCCATTGAAATACTTGTAATAACAGATAGTATTGGAGTGATTATATTAGTGGAATCCAACCGCCCTCCCATTCCAGTTTCAATAATGGCAATGTCCACTTTGCTTTTTGCAAAATAATCAAATGCCAATGCGGTCGTCATTTCGAAAAAAGAGGGTTTGAGTATTTCTAAATTTGACTTACACAAATTAACAAATTCTACTACTTCTGATTCTTCAATAGGAATCCCATTAATTTTTATTCTTTCTCTGAATGATTTTAAATGCGGTGATGTAAATAAACCCGTTTTATATCCAGCTGTCTGAAAAATGCTGGCTAGAAAATGGCAAGTGCTTCCTTTTCCGTTGGTTCCCGCTACATGAATGGACTTGAATTTTTTTTCGGGATTATCTAAAAATTCTGAAAGTTTCTTTATGTTATCAAGATTATTTTTATACGCGGCTCCACCTATCCGGTGAAACATCGGGAGTTGTTTAAAAAGAAATTCTTCTGCTTCCTGATAAGAATTCATGTTTATACTGGTATTATGCAGTTTATTCACTCCGACACTCCGGCACACCCATACACCGATACAATTTTTATCACGTAAATATGTAATTCAAAAAATTTCATGTAAGTTTGCGTCCCCAAAAATAACATAAACATGGCACAAAATATTATATACATTCTACCATTCTTCGGCATAATAGCTTTGCTATTTGTCGTATGGCGTTCACGCTGGATATCTAATCTTGATGCCGGTACCGATAAAATGAAAAAAATTTCAGAGCATATAGCAGAAGGTGCTCTGGCTTTTTTAAAAGCTGAGTATAAAATTTTATCCGTTTTTGTCGTTTGCGTAAGTATTTTATTAGCAGTTTCAGCCGATAGTAATATTTCATCCCCATTAGTAGCTCTTTCATTTGTTTGCGGGGCTGGTTGTTCCATTTTAGCCGGTTATATAGGAATGAAAGCGGCAACTAAAGCAAATGTAAGAACCACAAATGCGGCGAGAACCAGTTTGGGAAAAGCCCTCGAAATTGCTTTTACAGGTGGAACCATTATGGGTATCGGTGTAGTTGGACTTGGCGTTTTGGGTTTAAGCGTTTTATTTATTGTATATCAAAAAATTTTCGGTACAGATACGCTTGATAACCTGAATAAAGTTATTACCGTCCTTACCGGTTTTTCATTTGGCGCATCCTCCATCGCTCTCTTTGCCAGAGTAGGAGGTGGAATTTATACAAAAGCGGCTGATGTTGGAGCTGACCTTGTGGGAAAAGTAGAAGCGGGAATTCCTGAAGACCATCCATTGAATCCTGCCACTATTGCCGATAATGTCGGCGACAATGTTGGCGATGTAGCCGGAATGGGAGCGGATTTATATGAGTCATACGTTGGTTCTATCATAGGTACGATGGTACTTGGCGCCACTTTTATGGCTCCCGGTTTTAACGATAATTTTAATGGTTTAAGCGGTGTGCTGACGCCTTTAGTGTTAGCGGCAGTGGGAATTATCATGTCTATAATCGGAACATTCTTTGTAAAAGTCAAAGAAGGTGGCGATCCTCAAAAAGCACTCAATACCGGTGAAATTGTTTCTTCCTTAATTATGATTGTTGCTTCCTGGTTCATTATTAAATGGATGCTTCCGGCGAGTTGGGAATACAATGATGTTCTTTACGGTGAAGTAAGAATAATGACCGCTTCAGGAGTTTTCTGGGCTACCGTCATTGGTTTGGTCGCCGGTGTATTGATAGGATTAGTAACCGAGTACTATACCGGATCAGGGAAAAAACCTGTTATGTCAATTGTCAGGCAATCTCACACAGGTGCCGCTACAAACATTATAGCCGGTTTGGGAGTGGGTATGATGTCAACGGCTATTCCTACATTGTTGATTGCCTTCTCTATCATTGGCGCTTTTTATTTTGCTGGCCTTTATGGAATTGCCATTGCCGCTGTTGGGATGTTATCAAATCTTGGAATTCAATTAGCCGTTGATGCATACGGACCCATCTCCGATAATTCAGGGGGTATAGCTGAAATGTCTGGTTTACCAAAAGAAGTTCGTAGCAGAACCGATAAATTGGATGCTGTGGGTAATACAACTGCCGCTATAGGAAAAGGGTTTGCCATTGCATCAGCCGCATTGACCGCTCTTGCTCTTTTTGGCGCTTATATGTCATCGGCAAATATAAAAAGTATAGATATTTCTAAAGCCAATGTAATCGCCGGATTGTTTATTGGTGGGATGCTTCCATTTGTTTTTTCTGCACTTGCTATGAAAGCAGTTGGCAAAGCCGCCATGTCTATGATTGAAGAAGTAAGAAGACAATTCGCAAATATTCCTGCGTTGAAATCAGCGCTTGAAGTAATGAAAAAAAATACCGGAAAATCCATGGAAGAATGGTCTTCGGAAGACCAGAATACTTTTCATGCCGCCGATGGTAAAGCTGAATACGGTAAATGCGTTGAGATTTCAACCAAAGCCGCTTTACGTGAGATGATTATCCCCGGATTACTGGCGGTTGTGGCACCGGTATTAATTGCATTTACTCCCGGCTTTGGCGCCGAAGCATTGGGTGGTTTACTGGCTGGAACTACCGTCTGTGGCGTATTGATGGCAATTTTCCAGGCAAATTCCGGTGGGGCATGGGATAATGCTAAAAAGACCTTTGAAGAAGGAGTTGAAATCAACGGAAAAATGTATTATAAAGGTTCTGAACCACATAAAGCGGCAGTCGTGGGTGACACCGTAGGTGATCCATTTAAGGATACATCCGGTCCTTCAATTAATATTCTTATTAAATTAATGAGTATAGTAGCGCTTGTGTTAGGACCTTTCCTTCTCGCAAATCAAACTAAAACTCAAAGCAATGTATCAGACGTAACTAATGTCACTGAACAGAAAAATGAAACAGTGACACCTACTGAAACAGTGACACCTATTGACATTGTTTCTTCCATTGACATTTCCACTATGAAAGGTGAATGGAAAATTGACAAAGCCCATTCTTTTCTTGATTTTGAAATTTCTCACATGGTTTTTTCCAAAGCCAAAGGAAGTTTCTCAGATGTGCAGGGAAATATAAAATTTTCAGATATTCCGGATTCAAGCCATGTAGATGTAATTATTCAGGCAAATTCTATCAATACATCCAATAATGGCAGAGACAGGCATCTGAAAAGTAAAGATTTTTTTAACGTAGATAAATTTCCTGCTTTCAAATTTGTATCTAACAAGATAGAAAAATCAGGAAATCAATTTGTGGCACACGGAAATCTTACTGTAAAAGATATTACCAAAGAAATTTCCATACCTTTCTTATGTACAGGAAAAGAAATATTTCCTGATGACAGTGTTGAAGTTGCCTCACTTCAGGGGGAAGTAAAACTTAACCGGATGGATTTTCAGGTAGGTGAACCTTCTAAAGGGGTTGGTAGTGAAATCACGGTAGATTTTTCGCTTGAGATTTACAAACCCATAAAGTAAGTAGTTTTCAAGGTTTACCGAAATTAAAACATACTTATTTCATAGTTAATATTCATTTAGGCGGCTGATTTAGAATCATCCAGTACAATCCAAGTTCAGAAACTGCTTTAACGAATTTTTCAAACTGAACGGGCTTTACCACATAACTGTTTACTCCCATTTCATAACATTTCTGAATGTCCGGATCCTCTTTTGATGAGGTAAGTACTACAACCGGAATTTTTTTTGTCCGTTCATCTGCTTTTATTATTTGTAGAACCTGAAGACCATTTACTTTTGGCATTTTTAAATCAAGCAATATTACTTTAGGATAATCCAGCGCTTTCCGGATGACATATTTTCCTTCAGCAAAAATAAAATCAAGCGCTTCCTGCCCGTCTTCCAAATGCACTAATTTGTTTGCAAGATTATTTTTTTTTAATGCCCTTATAGTAAGTTCGGCATCGTAGATGTTGTCTTCTACTAAAAGAATTTCTGCTTCGTAATTCATATTTTTTTGTATATTAGTTTATTGTTAATGAAAAATTAAATGTTGCTCCTTCGCCTACTTTTCCTTCTGCCCATACCTTTCCTCCATGTTTTAGGATGATACGTTGAATAATCGCCAAACCTACTCCTATACCCTCAAATTCATTTTGCTTATGCAACCTTTGAAACACTCCAAAAAGTTTATCATAATATTTCATGTCGAAACCGGCACCGTTGTCTTTTACGGAAAAAACAATATCCTGCTTTATTTCTTTCGAAAATATTTCTATATGCGAATACTCTTTCATTGAAGAATACTTTATGGCATTTGAAATAAGGTTGAACATAACTTGTTGAATCAAGCTGTAATCAGCTTTTACAACATGTAATTTGCTTATATTTATTTTTGCTTTATGTGCCATTAATTTATTCAGTTCAGTCAGTACGCCTTTAGTCAGAACATTCATATCAATTTCTCTCTTTTGTAACTCTCTGCGCCCAAGTTTGGAAAACGCAAGTAATTCATCAATCAACACTCCCATTCGTTCGGCATTTTTACAGATGGTTCCTATAATTCGTTTTCCTTCTGTGTCCAATTTTGTTCCATAATCCTCATTAAGTATTTGAGCATAACCGTACACAGCGCGAAGCGGTGCTCTTAAATCGTGCGAAACAGAATAAGTGAATGCGTCTAATTCTTTATTGACTACAATTAAATCTTGATTTATATTTTCTACTTTTTCCTTTTCATCCGCGTAGTCGTCTAAAATATTAAGAACAGCCCGCTGTGTGTTTTCCATATTTGCTTTTTCCGTACTGTAGTCGTCAAGAATGTTCAACAAAGCCCGTTGTGTATTTTCCATATTTATTCTGTCAGTTGCAGAATCTTCCAGAATGTTCAGTAACGCTCGTTGCGTTTCTTCTGCCCGATATTTTTCTTCCGAATAATCATCTAGAATATTGAGAACAGACCTCTGCGTATTTTCCATATTTACTTTTTCAACGCTATAATCGTCAAGTATATTCAAGAATGCACGTTGGGTATCTTTCGTATCGGTGGAATTATTTTGTAAAGAAGATTGCATTTCGTATTTAGAATTTAGGTTTTCTTATTAATTGGCTTTCTTATTTAATTCTTCAATTTCTTTTTTTAACTCAACCATTTTTAATTCTCTGCCAACAGTTAATTTTCGGAATCTTTCTAACTCTTCAATTCTTTGCAACTCTTTTTCTCTTTCTGCTACTTCTCTTTCTGCTAATTGTTTTTGGGCAGTTATATCACGGGCAGCGGCAAAAACACCCAGCACATTTCCTTTGTCATCTTTATAAACAGAAGCATTGTACAATACATCAGTTAATTTATTGCTTGTATGCTTGATGGTGAGCGGATAATCGGAAACAAATCCTTTTTCAAAAACCTGCTGATAACCTTCACGCGCTTTATTGGGTTCAGTAAAATAATTTGAAAAATCAGTACCAATCAGTTTTTCACGGGAAATACCCGTAACTTTCACCGATGCCTCGTTCACATCCAAGATTTTTCCATCGGCACTGATGGTAACTAAAGGGTCAAGTGATGCTTCAATCAAACTTCTTGCATATTGTGATGTTTGTTTTTGCTCCGTTACATCGCGGGCGGCGGCAAATACTCCCAGCACATTTCCCTTTTCATCTTTATAAACGGAAGCATTATATAACACATCCGTTAAATTTCCGTTTTTATGTTTGATGGTGAGCGGGTAATCTGCAACAAATCCTTTTTCAAAAACCTGCTGATAACCTTCCCTTGCTTTATGAGGTTCAGTGAAATAATTTGAAAAGTCAGTGCTAATTAGTTTTTCACGGGTTACACCCGTAACTTTAACGGATGCTTCATTCACATCCAATATTTTTCCATCAGCGCTGATGGTAACAAGCGGGTCTAAACTGGCTTCAATTAAACTTCGTGTGTATGCCTGACTTTTCTTTATTTCTTCTTCGCCTTTAATTCTATCGGTAATGTCTCTGGCTGAGGCAAACACACCCTGAACATTTCCTGACTCATCTTTATATACAGTTGCATTGTAAAGCACATCTGTAATTTTTCCTGAAGTATGTTTGATGGCTAATGGAATATTTCTTACCACTCCTTTTGCAAATGCCTCCTGATATGCCCTTTCTGCATTTTGCGGCTCGGTGAAATAGTTTGGGAAATGAGTTCCTATAATTTTTTCGCGCGGCACTCCCGTTACCAAAATTGTCGCTTCGTTTACATCTTTTATAAGTCCATCTGTTCCTTTTGTGATTTGAGGGTCAAGAGATGTTTCAATGAGCATCCTTGTATAGGTTTGTATTTTCTGAATTTGATTTTCTACTTCCTTTTGTTTGGTGATGTCACGGGCGGCAGCAAACACTCCAAGAACATTTCCCTTATCATCCTTATAAACGGAAGCATTGTATAACACATCGGTTAATTTTCCATTTTTATTTTTGATAGTTAGCGGATAATCTGCAACAAATCCTTTTTCAAATACCTGCCTGTATCCTTCCCTGGCTTTTTCCGGTTCTGTAAAATAATTTGAAAAGTCCGTGCCTATCAGTTTTTCTCGTGATACACCTGTAACTTTAACGGACGCTTCATTTACATCTGTAATTTTCCCATCAGCGCTGATGGTAACAAGCGGGTCTAAGCTGGCTTCAATCAAACTTCTTGCATATTTGGAATAGAGTGACTTCCCTGTAATGTCTCTGGCGATGGTGGAAAAGCCAACGGTTTTGTGTTGATGGTCGAAAATCGGAGATACAGTTAAAGATACTTCTATTGTTGAACCATCTTTCTTAATTCTTTTGGTTTCGTAGTGCTCTAATTTCTCTCCTCGTTTATATTTTTCCACTATCTCTTTGTGCTCATCCGTTTTATGCAGAGCAAGGAGATTAATTGATTTTCCAACTACTTCATCAGATTTATATCCGAATATTTTTTCGGCTCCCAAATTCCAATAGACAATCGTCCCATCCATTGATTTACTGATAATGGCATCATCAGAAGATTGAACAATTGCTGCCAAATGGTCTTGCAAGTGTGGTAGCATTTTATTGGTTTGTTCTTTTTTCATTTGTTTATTTTTTTTATTATTAAAAAACTTTGTTAGATTATGAGTTACTGTTCAGTCCAAGATGAAAAAATAAAATTTAGCCACGGATTACACGGATTAATGTTATAAAAAAAATCTTACCACCATTTTTAATCCGTGTAATCCGTGGCTAAGATTTATTTTCTTATTCAATTTATGGTTTATTTCGTGGGTACTGAACAGTAACGATTATGAAATAAATATTTAATGCAATTGAAAATGTGAATCTAATAATTTTCCTTTTCATTTATACAACCATACTCTCATAAGCGATAAAAGTTTTTCTACATTTACCGGTTTGGCTATATAATCAGACATTCCTGATGCAAGGCATTTTTCGCGATCCCCTACCATTGCCTTCGCTGTTAATCCTATAACTGGCAGTTTCTGATATTTTTCAATCTTGCGGATTTCACGGGTTGCTTCATATCCATCTAACTCCGGCATCATGACATCCATTAAAATCAGAGCAATGTCATTATGCTCGCGAAGAATGTTTAAAGCAATCTTTCCATTTTCAGCAGTAAAACAAATCATCCCTTCATCTTCGAGCAGGTTAATCAGGGAATAAACATTTCTCATGTCATCATCTACAATCAACACTTTTTTATTTTTTAAAATTTCATCCGTTTGATGAAGATGTCGGATTCTATATTGTTTTTCTTTTGGCAACTTGCTTTCCACTCTATGAAGAAACAGTGTCGTTTCATCAAGTAACCGGTCAAATGAATTTGTTGTTTTTAAAACCACGCTTTCTGCAAGACGGGTCAAACGGGAATTCTCGTCTTTGTTTAATTCTTTTGCTGTATAAATGATTACAGGGGTTTTTCTGCTTTCAGGCATATCTTTAATTTTCTCAATCAATTCAAATCCGGAAATATCGGGCAGACCAAGATCAAGAATAATGCAATCAAATCTTTGTTCTTTAATCAACGATATGGCTTCTAATCCTTTCTCTACGCTTGTGCAAATAACATCTCCGTTGCCTATAAGTTCACATATTGCCTGACCTTGACTTTTATTATCTTCAATGACTAATAATTGTTTTATTTTTCTTTTAACAAAATCTTCCAATTTTCCAAAAACCTGGTGTAACTGCTGAACATTCACCGGCTTAAATAAAAAATCAAATGCGCCCATTTCCAAAGTTTGCTTTCTGGCATCATAACCCGAAATAATCTGAATCGGAATATGTTTGAGGGTTGAATCATTTTTAATATGGCGTAAAACATCAGTTCCTTCCATGTCAGGTAGTTTAAGGTCTAAAATTACTGCCGCGGGAATAAATTGCTTTACTAAATTTAATCCGTTACGTCCATTCAACGCTACCAGCCCTTTATATTTTTTCTCTCTGGTAAGATGTAAAAGCATTTCTGCAAAATTTCTATCATCTTCAATAATGACAACCACTTTGTCACCGTCAGAAATTTCTTTTCTATCATCCGGGACATCCGCAGAGTCATAAAAATCAGCAACCTCTGTTTTTTGGATTTTGTTGGAATAATCCTTTTTATTCACGATTAATTTTTGATTACCCTGCCAATTAGCATCTTTTATAAAATTTACCGGTAGGTACAACGTAAAGATGGAACCTTTACCCGGTTCGCTTTGTAAATGAATTTCACCACCAAGAATACTTGCTATTTCCCTGCTTATTGATAGTCCTAATCCTGTGCCACCGTATTTCCGTTTTGTAGAACCATCTGCCTGTTGAAATGCTTCAAAAATAATACTCTGCTTTTCCGGCTGAATTCCTATACCGGTGTCACTGATGGATATAGCCGCCATCTTTACATCCTTCAATTTCATATTATTATAGGAAACCTCTTTACCGGCACGACAAATATTCATTTGTATTTTACCTCCTTCCGGTGTAAATTTAACGGCATTGGATAAAAGATTCTTTATGATCTGTTCCATTCTTTGTTTATCGGTTTCAATAAATTCAGGATAATTATTTACATCAAAATTTATTGAAAATTCAAGCGCTTTATTTTTCATGAGTTCAGAGAACAAGGACTGAATATGTAAAACCGTTTCCCGGGTTGAGAGCTGGGTGATTTCGAGTTCCACTTTGCCGGCTTCCACTTTTGACAAATCAAGTATTTCATTAATCAGGTTTAGTAAATCATTTCCGGAAGAATAAATATTCCCGGCAAATTCTTTCTCTCGCTCCCCAAGATTTTTGCTTTTATTTTCCATTAACAACTGTGCTAATATCAAAACACTATTCAGTGGAGTACGCAGTTCATGCGACATATTTGCAAGAAATTCTGATTTGTACTTACTGGTTATCTCCAGTTCCCTTGCTTTATTTTCCAACTCCATTTTCGCATTTTCAAGATTATCTTTTTGTTCTTCCAGAAGCTTCGCCTTTTCTTCCAATTCTTCATTGGTTTGCTGTAACAGTTCCTGCTGTGCTTTCATTTCAGCGTCTGAGCGTTCCAGCATTTCTGTTTTCACGGTCAACTCTTCGTTGGTTTTGCGTAGTTCCTCCTGCTGTGCTTCCAACTCTTCTGACTGACGTTGTGTTTCTTCCAATAACTCTTTAAGCTTTTCCCGTGATAGTGACACATGAATTCCAATCGCTATGCTTTCGGAAACCGTCTTGAGTAATTCTATGTCAAGCTGTGAAAATTCCAGATGGGAACCCATTTCAATGACTGCTTTTGTTTCACCCTGATAAACAACCGGGTGAACTATTATTTGTTTAGGGTCAATTTTTCCTAACCCGGAATGAATGGTTACATAATCATCCGGTACATCCGTAAAAAGAATGGGCTTTTGTTCAAAGGCGCTTTGTCCTACCAATCCTTCACCATTTTTAAAATGTTGGATAGATTGTTTTCTGATCTCATACGCATAACTTCCTCCGATTTTCAACTCATTATTTTCACATAAATAAATTGCGCCGATTTTTACATTCATGTAACGGCAAAGTGTTTGAATAACATCCGCGGCAAGCTGTCTGACCTCTTTTTCTCCTCTGATTTGTTCGTTGATAATTGCATTACCGGACAATATCCAATTTCTTTCTTTATTTTCAACATGCAACTTTTTTAAATTTGTCTTCATAGAATCAAGTGCCGTACCCAATGTATCCTCATCGCTTCTCAACGGTACATTTACATCATAATTCCCTTTCCCAATTGATTCTGCAATTTGCGAAAACGTGTTGGTAGAATTAATCAATTTTCTGATTGAATCCGCCATTAACCCAATTTCATCTTTATTCTGAATATCTATTTCTATGGCAGTGTTTCCTTGTGTCATCTTTTCAGTTGCCTCCACAATGGATGAAACTGATTGGGTTATGCCACGGATAGTTCCGGAAATTATCACAATAAGCACCAATAAAATAAATCCGGCAAAAAAAACACTTTTATACAATTCTGATTTTGCTGATTCATTATTTTTTTCCGCTATGGAATTTATAGAGGTAAAATAACTTTCTTCTATATTTTTTAATGTATTAATGGCCATAGTAGTACGATACCAACATTCATCGTAAGAAACATTTTTAATAAATGAATTTCTGTAATAAATTGCTGAATCCATCAAAGAGGAAATACCCGGATGAATCGGTTGGTAGTATTGAGTTTGGAATGTGTTTTTTAATTCTGATTTGGCTGTCTTCAGATACTTCTCAAGATTAATATTCATTTTACCATAAGTCGAAATAATTTCGATATGATCACTATCGTGCATAATTTCAACGGTTCTCAGCGATTTTGTCAATTGTGAGCGGAGCCGGGCAAGAAAATCGTTCATATATGCTACAAACATTAATTCATTAACCAGATTCCGAATAGTGAGGTCTGATTGTTTTTTCAACAAGTCCTGCGTTTCGAGAAGCAATTCTGATTTAAGGTTATTATAATAATTGCCGGCTTCATCGGGTGTCAGAGAATGTTTTACTATGCGGTTGCGAACTTGCTGGAGCCGGTTTATTTCAATAAGCAAGGCATTATTTTTTTCATTCTCCGATTCTTTTATATAAAGAGAAGAGAATTTTTGTGTTTCCTCCATTTGTTTTATAAATTCTTCCTTGACTGACTCATCATCTGAGCTAAGAAATGAAATGCAGTAAGCTCTTTCTTTTTGGAGTGTTTGAATTAAGGAAGACATGGTCTCTGCTAACTTTACATTACTAATAAGAGTTTGTGTTTCATTTTTAACAGCAATTTCCTTTCTGATATAATCCTGTAAATAAAATAGCAAAGCGAGGGTAGGAACAAGTCCGATTAAAAGAAGACGGGTGCTGATAGAAAGACGGTTAAGAAATGGCATGATTTGTTTTGTTATTTTGTGTTTTGAAATGTAAAAGTAAATATAATGTTTATTAATAAATTGAATATTTTAAATTTATTAGAACTATTTTAATTTTATTAAAATTATTTTTGCATTGATATTTTAATATTAAAATAATATACTATTGATATTCAATTACTTATAAATATATAAAATAACACATATAAGTGTATGAATATTAAATTTATTCATACACCTATAAAAAATGACTGAAAATAAAGTGTGAGTTGTGATTTCTTAACGAATTTTTTGAACCATAGAACAGTAGAACAGTTGAACAATAGAACAATAGAACAATAGAACATTTGAATAGTGAATGTTGAACTATGTTTAAGTTCTTAATTCAATTGTTCAAATGTTCTATTGTTCTATTGTTCTATTGTTCTATTATTTGTTTTTTTCAAAGGAGTGGTCCCACCGGGAATCGAACCTGGATCTTGAGCTTCGGAGGCTCACGTTCTATCCATTGAACCATGGAACCAAAAAAAAAGCCGGAAAATCCGGCTTTTACTTGTAGCGGGGGCAGGACTTGAACCTACGACCTTCGGGTTATGAGCCCGACGAGCTACCAACTGCTCCACCCCGCAATATTAAGCGCAAATATATGAAATATAAATCAGATTGTTGTTATTTGCAAAAAAAATGAAACATAAAGCAGGTTTTGTTGCAGTTATCGGAAAACCCAATTCAGGGAAATCAACGCTCATCAATAAACTTACGGGTAATATTTTAAGTATTGTTACCCCTAAAGCACAAACTACGCGACATCGCATACTATCCATATTAAATAAACCGGAATACCAGATAATTTTTACCGATACTCCGGGTATATTAAAACCTGCTTATAAACTGCATGAAACAATGATGCAGGAAGTCAAAAATTCATACCAGGGTGCAGATGTTTTATTTTATGTGACCGATATTAAAGACAACTCTCCCGATTTGTTTCTTACTGAAAATGAAATTAAATTAAATATTCCTATTTTCATTCTATTAAATAAAGTTGATTTGTCTTCTCAGCCGGAAGTGGAAGAAAAAAGAAATGAATGGTTGTCAAAAAAAGTAGCAACCGATGTTTTTCCCATATCAGCTATTGAAGGATTCAATCTTGAAAAAATAATTCAGCTCATTCTTGAGCATTTACCCGAATCGGAACCCTTTTATCCGAAAGAAGAACTTAGCGATAAGCCGGAAAAATTTTTTGCCGGTGAATTCATACGGGAACAGATTTTTCTGCAATACGGAGAAGAAATTCCCTATTGCACAGAAGTACAAATCATCTCGTTTAAAGAAAATGAAACAATTATTCACATAGAAGCGGAAATAATGGTGGAAAGGGAAAGCCAGAAAGGAATTATCATAGGAAAAAAGGGAGAAAAGCTTAAGAATGTGCTTACCAGAGCCAGAATGAATATTGAAGAATTTTTCGCAAAGAAAGTATTTTTACAGGCAAGAGTGAAAACAGAACCTGGTTGGAGGGGAAATGAGAGAAAATTGAAGGAATTTGGGTATGGGAGGGGGTGAGGCAGCTCAAAAGCACAAATCATCTAAAAATACTTAGACATTTCTTATTTAGTGTTTTATGTTAAGTGTTGTTCTTTCAGTGGAGAAGTATTTATGTAGCTATTAGTTACAATTGATCAAATAACCCCATGAAATCCCCCTTACTAAACCTACAAAAAGAAATTTATTTCAACACCGCACGAAGCAGTGGGAAAGGAGGTCAGCATGTTAATAAAACGGAATCGAAAGTAGAATTGCATTTTCCGGTCAACGCTTCACGACTGTTGAATAGCGAACAAAAAAACAAGATAAATGAAAAGTTGAAAAATTATATTAATGAACAGGGGGAACTGATTCTTTATTCACAGGAAAGCCGGAGCCAATTGCAAAATAAGGAAATTTGCCTTGAGAAGTTTTTTGTCTTACTGGAAAAATGTCTTAAAAATCAGAAAAAAAGAATCCCAACCCGGATTTCAAAATCAACAAAAGAACGAAGATTAAAAGATAAAAAAAGGAGGGCGGAAGTAAAAAAGTGGAGAGGGAAATTTTCGGAATAGCATCTACCTTATAACAATTAGCTTTCTTTTTTCCAGTATAATATCTGATTGAATCACGATATAATATATTCCCGTTGGCATCTCCTCAGAATTCATATTAATAGACATCACATTATTTCCTTCCGAAAGTTTCATTTCGCGGTTGAAATAAATTTTTCTTCCTAACTGGTCTGAAATCAATACAGATGAATTACATTCTATTTGTGAATTAACATTCAAATAAAACTCCCCTTTGTTTGGATTTGGAAATACAGAAAAATCAATTCCTGAAATATGCTCATTCATTTCAGAATTTTCTGTTACTATCCTGCCGGAAGCCGTGTTCATGAACTTTAATTTCACATTCGGACGAAAATAATTCCTCGTTCCCGTAGTATTTGAACAAGCCCCTCCATCTTTAATGTCGGTGCGTAATGCTAACGTTTTGTAGGTTGACTGCGTGCTTCCGTATATAGTTGAACTGGTTGTATAAGTGCTGTTGTTAAAGCAAACCTCAATTAATAAACTGGCATTACCATTATAATTAAACGGAGTGGACAAGGTATGCGTATTCCATGAATTGGCAGTGGCTGTAAAATTTGAAGAATATACCTGAGTAGCGCCGGTTATAAAACTGGAACTTCCAAAACTTGTTTCTACAATGTTTTTAATTTTAATGGTAAAAGCATTCATCACCTGGGTTGATGCTGATCCGGTGTTAAATGCAACATACCCTATGTAATTTTGTCCGGCAACCCATCCAGCCGCCTGTAATTCTGCTTTTGTTAAAATCATCTGAAACCTGTGATCCATGTAATAGGTATCGTAAATCAGTGTATTATTTGTGCTGGTTCCGGCGCCAATAGTAACCACTTTAGGAGCAGAAGTACCTCCTGCAATTATTTTAACTGAGTAATCCTCCACCTCCCCATATCCGAATGTTTCGCAGGAAGTAGGAGCGCCGTTATATTTCATGGAAACCCTCATTCGTTTGGTCCCAAGAGAAGTAGCGGATGGAATAGTGATAGTGCCGGAAGGAGAAGTTGTGTTTGCAGAGCCCTCATCATAGACCAATTCGCCTGCATCATCAAAATCATAATCATTATTCAAATCAATCCAAACGCGGAAATATTCAGGATATGCTGAGGATGTAAATCCTGGTTTCAGATAAATTGTATTTGCAGAACCGGCAACAAGGTCAGTAATCAAATACGAATAATCGCCATACCCACCTGCTGAAGCAGTGGTAGCGTTATTGATAGAACCGATTTTCACATTTGCAATCCATTCATCGGCTTGTGATTGTCCTTTGGATACACAATAAGAAGTAACGGCACCTAACGTATTAAAATTAAATACAGCAGAATACGCACTGTTAATGCCGGAACAATTTGTTAAAATCTGCAATTCATACGTTGTTAATGCAGAAAGCCCGGATAAACTTTTCGAATTAGTAGTGCTAGTAACATTTGTCCAAGTGGATGAACCGGTGACACGATAACGAAGATTATAATAAGACGAACCGGTGACACTGCTCCAACCGATGATAGCAGAATTTGAGGTTACGGAAGAAGCGTTTATGCCTGCAGGCGCATTACAGGATAGAGGCGCTACAATATTGAGTGTGTAATCTTCCACTTCCCCGTAAGGGAACGATTCACAAGCGGTGGATGCGCCATTGTATTTCATGCTTACTCTCATTCTGACTTGTCCCAGAATGGAGGAAGAAGGTATGGTAATATTGCCGCTCACTGCGCTGGTATTTGTGGCACCGGCATCGTAAGCCATTTCTCCGGCATCTGAAAAATCTTTGTCATTGTTAAAATCAATCCAAACTCTGAAATATTCAGGATAAGCGCTACCGGTAAACCCGGGAGTTAGTGTCACCGGATAAGAACCGGTTTGATAAACATCCGTGCTGATGGTAGTATAATTTGCGTATCCGCCTGTGGTGGCGCCACTTGCATTATTGATTGTGTTAAGTTGTACTTTGGCAATGTATTCGTCAGTAACACTTTGACCGTTGGAAGGGCAGTAAGAAAGTGTAAGCGTAGAAAACGATTGAACAGCTGAAAATAATGAATTTCCATAAGGGCAGACAGCACTAACCTGCCACTCGTAACTTGTACCTGCAATTAATGAGGCGACATCTTTAGAAAGTGTTGTTACAGAATTTTCAGTCCAGGTGCTTGAACCCAATACGCGTGTCTGAACTACATAACTAGTGGCATTGGTAACAGCACTCCAATTTAGGGTAGCGGAGGAAGAGGTAATATTTCCTGAATTTAAACCCGAGGGAATTCCGCAAGTCGGCAAAGTACATTGCCAGGTGGCGGTCCATCCCCACGAAACAGTGGCGCCGTCAGAGAAAAACCGGAATGTGACAGCTCCTGAATTTGCTGTAAAGGTTCCGGGAGTATTAGTGCCTGTATAAACACCAAGTAACGGAGCGGAAGTTGAAGTACCATTATAAATATACATGTAATCGAAATTTGCTTCTAATCCGAAGCTATTAAATGTAACGGAAAGTGACGTGGCATAGAGAGGAGCTATTGTATAAGTAGCATGTTCGTTATTGGTATAATTAGCGCTACTTCCTCCGGTATCGGTATAGGTGCCATTACAATCGGTAGTGTTAGTGGCACTGTTTAATGTTTTAAACTTTGCTAAAGAAGAATAATTTGATGTACCACTCGCGCAGGTTGCAGAAACCTGCCATTCGTAATAGGTTCCGGTTTGTAATCCGGATGCTGTATAAGAATTAACTGTAGATGTATAATTAGACCAGGTAGTCGTTCCTTTGACACGTATTTGTATTGTATAATTAGTGGCATCATTAACAAGGTCCCATCCTAATTTTACAGATGAAAGAGTAGGTGAAGTATAAACAAGATTCGCCGGAGTGCCACAACTTGATGGATTAATCAGAGCATAATATTTGGGCCAATTCCAGTTGATGCCCGGGTCAGTATGTGTTTGTACTGGAAAATGCTGATGACCTTTAATGTGAATGGAATCGGGTAACGTTTGAATTCCGGAAGAAGAGGCGCCGTTATAGCAGGATTTGGGGTTAATAGTCCTGTCGCGGCAAATATCAATAGTGAGGTTTGCGGATGCCTGATACATGGCATCGGTGTACCATGAGGCATTATCCACGTACCCCTCGTGTTCGATTCCTATTGTATATGGGTTTGCAGATTTCACATGCCATGCTTTATCGGCTTCCAACACCATTTGCGTTATCTGACCATCAGACGACCTGACAACATAATGGGCGGAAACCCCAGCGCTGGAATTCTGAAACCAGGATATACACCCTGCATAAGTGCCTTGTACAGTATGTACTGTAACCGCTGTTATCGCAGTGCCACTCCTTGAGGAATAATTGCTGGTAGAAGCGGGAACATATAATGCAGGAGGATAATCAGGGGATGTTACGGGAGTAAAAACGGAGCCATCTGCAGTGACACGACTTCTTTCAATGGTGACATTGCGGGCTTTTAGAATTTTAAGCGTGCTTTCGTTGTATATTTCGGAAAAATGGATGCTCTGTGGTGACACTGAAATATTGCCGGAAGAAAATCCTTTGTTAAGGTTTGTATATATTTCGTAAGAATATAATTCACGGGCAAATTGATTGATTAATGTTGATGATTGGATTTCAGAAAAATCTTTTAATATCTGATGCCACGCAGAAAGATTAGAAGAAGTTGCCTGTGGATAATTTGTGGAAAGATTATCTATGAAAGATGCTACGGCAAGTATTTGAATTCGTGGATTTGCCAGAAACTGTTCAGGAGTAAGGTTATTCTGTGCGCAAACGTCTAAAAGATTATTTTTAAAAAATCCTTTCCCGTCGAGGATTAAGCCAAAAAGCCCATACCTTGCCGGACCATGGTGTGGTTCAAAATCCACAGAAGGATTTATATTATTTATGCGGGTATTAGAATAGGAAATTGCTTCCAATAATCCTTTAGGAACTTTCGGGTGTTGTGTATATGCTGTCTGAAAATAATCAGCATAATCGCTCTGTGCTTTTGTCAAAAATGTTGCAAGTAGAAAGAAAATCACTATCAGTTTTTTCATGGTTATTTCAAATTTACGCAAATGTACAAAAAAAATTTGAATTACAAGTCATATATTTTCAGCTCCATTCCAATCCGGATAAAGGTTGCATCGGGGAGATTATTATCTCTTACAATTTTTGTATAATGAATTCCGTTTCCATAATACATGCGTGCTATACCAAAAGCAGTTTCCCCTTCTTTTACAACGTGGGTTTTGAAATGTTTTGAGGAAGTATTTCCGGATTTAGCAGAGGATGGATTGGATGGTTTTGAGGTAGCGACTTTAAGAGGTTGAGGAGTTGAAGGGATGGGAGATTGAACAGCGGAAGGATTAGCGGGTTGTTCTGAAATTTTTTTATTCAGCGTGGTTAATTCATCTTTCAATTTTGATATTTCTTTTTTCTGACTATCATTTTCCTTTGTCAATAATGCCATTTCAACTTCATTTTTTCCGCTGTTTGTGTGTTTCATTTTTTTGAATCCAAACCAATAAAAATATATAAAAGCGGACAAAAGAATTACGGATATTGTTAAAAAGAAAAATTTTTGTTTTTTGTTTTTCTTTTTTGATTTATCAAGCCCTCCGATGTAGGAATATAATTCGAGGTCGGTATTGCAATTCGGGCAAATTCTTAATTCCGGGTCAATATCTTCTTTATGACAAACGGGACAGGGCATAGAACGATTGGTTGTTTAAAAATTAGTCCACTTCAGTAATTTCAGGATCTCGCATATCATGCGCAACATTTATTTTTGTTTTACCGTTGGTATTTATAATGGAAATATCCCAGGATTGCATGGTTTTAGCGCCTATTAACATTTCACTTCCAAGCTCAGCGGAAACCAGTACTTTATCATCAACCCTTTTTTTCCCGATTTGAATAATTAAAATCGTTTCACCGAAAATAGTTAAACCTCCTTGTTTATTTGCAGTCCTGAATGTCTTATGATTTTTAATTATTTGGGTATCGGGCGGTAGTTTGTCAGTTCTTATTATTGTATAGTACGAGCCAGTATCAAATACTGCATTCACCTCACTGGTTGTATTATTTAACGATATAATTTTAACCGGAATAACAGGTTTCATTAATGAATTAATATTTGGTTTAATAATAAATACAAATATACAACATTTTTCAAAATCCGTATTATTCTTTTAAATTTATTCTATAAAGGTTTTATTTACCCCGATACGACGACACACCCATACACCGATACTTTTTTATCGCGTTTATGTGTAATATAAAAAATTCATGTAAGTTTGCCCCGTGTCAAAATCAATAAACATCATTGAATTTCTTAAAGAATCAAAAAATACTTCTGTGTTGGATGTCCGGAGCCCATCAGAGTTTGAACAGGGGCATATACCTGGGGCAATAAACATACCCTTGCTGAATAATGAAGAAAGAGCTAAGGTAGGATTAACGTTTAAAGAAAAAGGGAGAAGTGAAGCGGTTGTCCTTGGGTTCGAGCTTGTAGGAAACAAATTTGCGGAAAAAATACGAATGGTGGAAGAAAAAATCAAAAGTAAGAATGTGTTGATTTATTGCTGGCGCGGTGGATTACGAAGTGAGGTTTTTTCCTGGATATTACATAAAGCAGGTTGGAATACAGTGACACTGATTAAGGGATATAAGATTTTCAGAAATTGGGTATTAGAAACTTTAGAACAACCCAGAAAATTAAAGATACTTGGTGGATTGACCGGAAGCGGTAAAACAGAATTTTTACAAAAACTTTCTGAAAAAGGAGAGCAGGTGATAGACCTTGAAAAACTTGCCTGTCATAAGGGCTCTGCCTTTGGCGCTTTAGGGCAAAACCCTCAACCTACCAATGAGCAATTTGAGAATGAACTTGCGATGTGTTGGTCGCAGATTGATGCCGAAAAACCTCTATGGCTCGAAGATGAAAGCCGGAATATCGGTAAAATTAAAATTCCGGATAAAATTTATAGTCAGATGAGAAGTTCTGATTTATATGTGCTTGAGGTGACGGAGGAAGAGAGAATAAAAAGGATTTTGAATGATTACGGAAAATTTTCAAAAGAAATATTAATTGATTGCACAAGGAAAATAGAAAAGAAATTAGGAACACAACAATTAAAAGAATCTATAAATTATCTGAATGATGGAAGGATGGAAGAATGGGCGAAGTTGATGTTAGCGTATTATGATAAGATGTATAAGCATGGAATGAGTCAGCGGGATAAGAGTAAGATTCACTTAATTTGACAAGAAAAAATCAAAAAAAGGAATAACGAATATCGAACAAGGAATAATGAATGTTGAAGTTATGGTTACTTCGAAATTCATTATTCCTTGTTCAAAATTCGATATTAAAAATAAATAACTTCTAAGTTTTCAACTCCTTTGACATTAAAAATTTTTTGTTATATGTTATTCAATTTTTTTTAAACCATAGTACCTTAGTTATAAATGAAAGTAACCTAATTTTACCCGTATGACAACAAACCCTCCCTCCTCCCCTGCCCTTACTCAATTCAGTCATGGCGCCGGCTGTGGCTGTAAAATTGCCCCGGCGGTTCTGGAAAAAATTCTCTCCGGAATTACGCAGTCGTCTAAGTGGCACGGTTTGCTGGTAGGAAATGAAAGTAAGGATGATGCCGCTGTGCTTGATTTAGGCAATGGCACTGCATTAATCAGTACAACCGACTTTTTTATGCCGGTGGTGGATGATGCTTTTGATTTCGGAAGAATTGCCGCCGCTAACGCCATCAGTGACATTTATGCCATGGGCGGTCAACCAATATTAGCCATAAGCATTTTGGGATGGCCCATAAACAAACTAGCGCCTGAAATTGCAAAAAGAGTTATGGAAGGAGCAATTAACGTTTGCACAGATGCAGGAATTCCTTTAGCGGGTGGTCATAGCATTGATTCTCCTGAACCAATTTTTGGGTTGGCAGTAAATGGTATTGTTCCAATCTCTGATATTAAAAGAAACAATACTTCCATAGAGGGGGATTTGTTATTTCTGACTAAACCGTTAGGAATTGGAATTATAACTACTGCGCAAAAAAAAGGGATTTTGGAAGAAAATGACCTTCAACAAGCGGTGAAACAAATGTGCACTCTAAACAAATTGGGAATTTCATTGGGAAAATTAAAATCTGTTCATGCTTTGACGGATGTCACCGGATTCGGATTGGCTGGTCATGCATTGGAAATGGCGGAAGGTTCCAATGTCACTGTTGAACTTTTTGCAGATACGATACCTGTTATTAAAGGCATTGACAACTATATTGCTAAAAAATGTTTTCCGGGCGGCACTACACGTAATTTTGACAGTTATGGCCATAAAATTTTCGGTCTCTCTGAAAATCTTATTCCAATTTTATGCGACCCGCAAACTTCCGGTGGGTTGTTGGTAAGTATTTCCCCCGAAATCGCTGAAATTTTCAAAAGTATTTGCAGGGAAAATCATGTAGATGAAATTTGTTTTAAACCGGTAGGGAGAGTAGTAGAAAAGAGAGTAAAGTCGGTAGTGGTTATATACTCATGCTAAATGAGTTTGCGGAAATTAGTAAAAATGGTATAGGGGTATAATGGTATAGGGGAAATACTATAATTACGCCTTTATACCCTATACCCTTATACCTTATACCCATTTTCTTTTAGTATTCAATCAAAGCCCATGCGATTGTTCTAATAATTTATTTATCCTGTATTTCACATTTCCTGTTTCATCAAAAACTGCCTTTAAAATATCACATACATTCTTTACACCGATACGATTTGCCCATTCAAAGGGTCCATAAGGATAATTAGTTCCCAGCTTCATGGCTTTATCTATATCATCCCGCGTGGCTGTTCCCTCTTCGAGCATGAAATATGCCTCGTTAATAATCATGCAGATTATTCTGGGTGTCACCATGCCCGCCTGGTCTTTCACTTTTTGATACTTAAATCCTAATTCTGATGCCAATAAGTTTAATTTATTTTCAAACTTTGCATCAGGGATGGTGACTTCAAGTAATTTATTATTAATAAAACCCGGCAGACAGTTCAATCCATAGAGTATGCATGAAGAGCCGGTATGTTTTTTTAACAGGTCGCTTAATCTTACTTTTGTGGCTGATAAAAAAAACACTACACCATTCTTTGTGCTATAATGCTTAAACCGATTGGTGTCGTCATCAAAATTAAGGTCAAATACAATATCGGGTTTATTGATAAAATCTTCTTCTGTTAAAATTCCCTGATTTAGACGATACGTTGCTTGACTTTTAACCCTGTTCTCTGAACTATCATTCATAAAATTTTTTTCAAATTCGTTGAGTTGTTTTACAGTGCCCGAAACCAGAATATTCATATTTCTTTGCGATTTATACTTTTGTAAAAAGGGTATAGGGGTATAAAGGTATAATGGTATAAGGGAAATACACTAATTTCGCCCTTATACCCTATACCCTATACCCTTATACCCATTTTCTTAAACAGTATTAAATTTGTTAAGTTCCGGCAAATTTCAGTATTTTTCCGCTGAAATGGAAAGATGACAGGCATATAATAGCAATCATTTTGAAAAAATTTCAATTAATTTTAGTTATACAACTATTTTTCAATAGTTCAATCCTATTCTCCCAAAATTTTTTTTTCTATTATGGGGTGAGAGGGGGACCAAATTTTTCCAATTTATTACGGGACCCGAATTTTGAACGAAGAAATTACGAGATGAATATGTTTTATCATGCCGGGATGTATATAAATTTCACCTTCCGGACAAAAAATGCGTTGTTAGACAGAATGTTTGCATTTCAAACCGATATTCTCTACAGTCAAAAAGGGGCGGAAAGAAACCTTGATGGATTTTTATACCGTTTGAAACTGCATTTTATTGATGTGCCACTCTTAGCAGTATTTAATATCATAGACCGTTTTAAAGGCGACAGGGGATTGACATTCAAAATCGGCGGAGTACCAGGTTATTTAATTGCCGCAAGGGAAATTACCGGCAGAAATTTAAAAACATTTACCTTGCAGGAAGGATTAAAAAATTACAGTTTTGGATTACAGGCAGGCGCTGGTGCCTTTGTAGAAGATTTTACGATTGAAGGTAAATATGAATATGGGATTACGGATATGAACTCGGTAGAAGGAGGACCTATGGTGAAACATAGTATCTGGATTGTAGCTCTTACTTTTCGTCTTTCAAATTTTGGAAATAAGGGATCGCGGATGAAGCAACTGAAGCCATTAAAGGATTTGTTGAAAGATTAAGGGCACTTCTAAAAATTCAATCTTTTTATTTTCCTCCCTCTTTATCTCCCTCCAGAGGGAGGCATTTGGTTGAATTTTTAGAAGTACCCTTAACCGTGGGCATTACAGGGTTCGAACCTGTGACCCCTACCCTGTCAAGGTAGTGCTCTGAACCAACTGAGCTAAATGCCCTATTTTTCTGCAAGTTTATGAATTATTTTGAATATTTGGTTACTGTTCAGTGCCTAAATTAATTAAACCACAAATTGAACAAGAAAAAAATATTTAGCCACTGATTACACTGATTAAAAACGGTTTCAAGATTTTTTATAACATTAATCCGTGTAATCTGTGGCTAAATTGTATTTTTTTTGTTTTGACTGAAAAGAAACAATATTTGTAACTAATCAGGTTTGGGCGAATCCTTCTAATTTCTATTTCAAACTTTATGGCATTCTACAACAATAACGATACAATTACTTCTTTATCTACCCCTGAAGGTATAGGAGCTATTGCAGTAATACGTCTCAGCGGAAAAGATGCTATAGCTATTTGCAACAAAATTTTCAAAGGGGCAAATCTAAATATTCGATCCGCAAATACCTTACATGTCGGTTCAATCATGGATGGAGAAAAAATTCTGGATGATGTAGTAGTGTCACTGTTTCATGAGCCACATTCCTATACCGGTGAAAATGTTGCCGAAATTTCCTGTCATGGTTCTCCCTTTATAGTACAGGAAATACTTAAACTACTTATCCATAACGGGGCGCAACAGGCAAAACCGGGTGAGTTTACCATGCGTGCATTTATGAATGGGAAGTTAGACCTGATTCAGGCGGAATCAGTTGCCGATATTATTGCTTCCGACTCCGAATTATCACACCGTACTGCCTTTCAACAGATGCGTGGAGGGTTTTCAAAAGAGCTAAAATTTCTTAGAGAAAAATTGCTTGAATTTACCGCTTTAATTGAATTGGAATTGGACTTTAGCACAGAAGACGTAGAATTTGCAGACCGGAAAGAGTTAATTATTCTCATTCAGGAAATTCATAAGAGGTTAACTGTTCTATCAAAATCATTTTCTTTTGGGAACGCACTAAAAAAGGGAATTCCAGTAGTTATAGCCGGAAAACCAAACGCCGGAAAATCAACTTTGCTGAATCTTTTGCTGAATGAAGAAAAAGCAATCGTGTCACCTATTCCGGGTACTACGCGTGATTCCATTGAAGACATTGTTCAAATAAACGGTATCCCCTACCGGTTTATTGATACGGCGGGAATCAGAGAAGCAGTTGAAGAAATTGAAACGTTGGGAATTGAAAGAACCTTTTCAAAAATAGAAAAATCATCTTTAATACTTTATGTTTTTGATATCAGCATTTCGGAACCGGAAGATGTTACTAAAGAAATTGAACCGATACTAAATTTAACAGGAAACAGAATTCCGGTGTTATTTATCGGTAATAAATCGGATAAAACTGAAAAATCCAACTCCGATTTCTCAACCGTAAAACCTTTAATCATATTATCAGCAACTGAAAAAAGCAAACGTGAAAATAATTTTAGATTAATTTCAGAAAAGATGGAAAAACTGCTGAGTATTCAAAAAATAAAATCTAATGCCACAATTTTAACCAACATTCGTCACTATGAGGCATTATCAAAGGTTATCTATGCTCTTGAAAAAACAAAAGAAGGATTAAACAATAAATTGAGTGGTGACTTGCTCAGCACAGATATCCGGCAGGCATTGCATTATTTTGGAGAATTGACGGGGGAGGTTACGAATGAGGAAGTGTTAGGGGCGATTTTCTCGAGGTTTTGTGTGGGAAAATGAAAAAATGAAAATTCAATATTGTTCCGATTTACATTTAGAATTTCAGGAAAACAAAAATTTCCTGAAACGCTTTCCATTAAAACCGGAAGGTGAAATTCTATTGCTTGCGGGTGACATTATATTGTTTACAAAGCTGAATGAACACAATGACTTTTTCAATTTCTGTTCCGATAATTTTGAAAACACTTATTGGATTCCAGGCAACCACGAATATTATCATGAGGATTTGGGGGTTCAAAATTTTAAACCACTGCTTGGAAAAATAAGAGACAATGTTTTTTTTCTGAATAACCAAACGGTTGTTTACAAAAATGTAGAATTGCTGTTTAGCACATTGTGGAGTCACATTCCACCGCAATACGAATGGGTTGTGCAACAAAATGTAAACGATTTTTGGCTGATAAAAAACAAAGGCAAAGATTTTACAACCAAAGATTTTAATGCGCTACATAACAATGATTATGATTTTTTAAAAACTTCATTGGCAAAGCCAACTGATAAACAACGAATAGTGGTAACACACCATGTGCCTACGTTGATGCATTATCCCCAGCAATACAAAAACAGCAATATAAACAGTGCATTTGCAGTTGAGTTACACGATTTTATTGAAAGCAGTAGTGCAAACTATTGGATTTTCGGACATCATCATAATAATACACCGGCTTTTAAAATAGGCAACACTACTTTACTAACCAACCAGTTGGGCTATGTTGCAGACAACGAACACTTATTATTTAATCCTTCTGCAATACTGATTGGTTAAATTGCATTTTTATACCTATCTATTTTCATCAATTAACTTACTTTTCTTACCTTTGCCCCACATTTACCATTAAATTTTTTAATCATCTACTAACATGCACTTACAATCCATCCAAACAAAAATCCATGAAATAAGAGGGCAAAAAGTCATGCTTGATTTTGACCTCGCTAAACTGTATAAAGTCGAAAACAGGGCTTTAAAGCAAGCCGTCAAGCGTAATATTGATCGATTCCCGAATGACTTTGTGTTTGTACTTTCAGATAATGAGGTAAGCGAAATGGTATCACAAATTGTGATACCTTCTAAAAGTTATTTTGGCGGGGCTTTACCCTTTGCCTTTACCGAACAGGGCGTTTCAATGCTTTCAAGCGTATTAAGAAGTAAGAAGGCAATTCAGGTAAACATAGCTGTAATGAGAGCTTTTGTAATTATGCGCCATTACGCTCTTTCCCACAAGGACTTAACTGAAAAGTTAAAAGAGATGGAAAACCGCTATAACCGTCAATTCAAAGATGTTTATGAAGCGCTAAAATACCTGATGGATGAAAAGAATGAAAAGGAAAACTGGGAAAACAGAAGGAGGATTGGGTATAGATGAAATAAAAAAATTTCATGTAAGTTTGCATTGCACTCCCCTTCATAGCCATGTCTCCCTCCCCCACTTTCAAAAAAATTACCGAAGCAACTTCGCATTATAAAAATCTGGATAAAATGAGCGTCCGGACTATTTTATCCTCTATAAATAAAGAGGACATGACTGTTCCAAAGGCAGTTCAAAAAGCAATTCCCTCCATAGAAAAATTTATAAATCAAATCTTACCAAAAATGAAAAAAGGGGGACGGCTTTTTTATATTGGCTCCGGAACCAGCGGCAGGTTGGGAATTGTAGATGCTTCCGAATGTCCTCCTACCTATGGAGTACCTTTTGGATTAGTAGTTGGAATAATCGCCGGTGGAGATAAAGCCATCCGGAAAGCCGTAGAATTTGCTGAGGACAGTACTACTCAGGGTTGGAAAGATCTTGAAAAACATTCCATTAACAGAAAAGATACCGTATTGGGAATTTCCTCTTCGGGAACAACCCCTTACGTTGTAGGAGCGCTCGAAAAATGCAGAAAAAAGGGAATCACTACAGGTGCCTTGGCTTGCAATCCGGGAAGCCCAATAATCAAACTTGCAGATTTTCCAATTTTAGTTGTGGTAGGACCAGAATTTGTTACCGGAAGCACCCGCATGAAATCAGGCACAGCACAAAAATTGGTTTTAAACATGCTTTCAACATCACTGATGATAAAATTGGGTAGAATAAGAGGAAGTAAAATGGTGGATATGCTACTATCAAATTATAAATTAATAGATAGAGGTACACGCATTCTGATAGACGAACTTGACCTCGACTACAAAAGGGCAAACAAGATCTTAATGAACGCAGGTAGTGTACGAAGCGCACTTAAGAAAAACAGGAAAAAATAAAAAAAGATTGGGCGGTTAAACCCAATCTTTTTTTTGCATTACTGAAACTACTCTTTTACAGTAGTATCAGCAGGAGCGGCCATTGAATCCTGTGGTGCAGGAGTTGTGGCTTCAGGAGCGGCTGATTCTTCCATCATTTTATCAACGGTTTCTTCTGCCGCTTGCTCACCTTCTGTGGCTTGTTGCTCACTGGGTGATCCGCAACTAAGGAATGCTGTTAAGCTCCCTGCGAATAGTAATAACATTAACTTTTTCATTTTTGTGTTGTGTTTTTAAAAATTTGTCGCAAAGATAATCAGATTTTTAGCATTGCAAAACTTTTTTTCATTTTTTTTTGAAAATTAATTTTAAAGGCACTCCTTCGAACCCAAAATGATGGCGAATCCGGTTTTCGAGATACCTGGTATAATTGTCTTTTATATATTGTGGTAGATTGCAAAAAAACGCAAAAGCAGGTGGAATCCCCGGTAATTGATGGATGTACTTTATTGTAATAAACTTTCCCTTTGTAGAAGGAGGTGGGTAATGCGCTATATCTTTTTGTAATTTATCATTCAACACTGAAGTGGAAATTTTTTTCTGACGGTTTGCATAGACAACCAGCGCCGTTTCAATTGCTTTAAATATTCTTTGCTTACTTAACGCCGAAATAGTTAATATAGGTATTCCTTCCATGGGCTTTAACTTACTTTCAATTTCACTTACCATCGCTTCTATTGCGTGATTATCTTTGTTTTCAACCAGATCCCATTTATTTACCAGAATAATCAACCCTTTTTTATTTCTTAATACAAGGGAAACAATGTTCAGGTCCTGCGCTGTAAATCCTTCCACGGCTGAAACCATTACCAAGCATACATTTGATTCTTCCAGTGCACTGATAGACCTCAGGACCGAAAAAAATTCAATGTTTTCAGTGACCTGAGTTTTTTTTCTAAGTCCTGCTGTATCCACTATATAAAAATCTTTATTGAATAGGGTATATCGGGTGTATAAGCTATCACGGGTAGTGCCTGGTTTATCCGAAACGATGTTTCTGTTTTGCCTTATCAATGCATTGATGAACGTTGATTTTCCTACATTCGGTCTTCCCAGCACAGAAAAAACAGGAATGGTTGAGTCCTTTTTATGACCATCATTTAACTTAAAGTGTTCCATTACATAATCAAGTAATTCTCCTGTTCCTGAACCTGTTATAGCAGATAAAGTGAATAGTTCCTTACACCCTAAACCATGAAATTCATGCATATCAATAAGCTGATTAAAATTATCTGCCTTATTCACGACAGCAATAATTTTTTTTCCTGACCGGAGTAACATCATGGCAATTTCTTTATCAAGTGGCAAAAGTCCTTCCCTTATATCCACCATAAGCAAAATGACACTTGCCTCATCAATAGCTAATTTTACTTGCTCCCTGATTGCCTTATCGTAGCCATCTTCTGAATCGGGTATGTAGCCGCCTGTGTCTATTACAGAAAAAGAAACTCCATTCCATTCACCAAAGCCATAATGACGGTCGCGAGTAATTCCTGAAATTTCTCCTACAATTGCTTTTTTGCTTTCGGTAAGACGGTTGAAAAGTGTGGACTTTCCTACATTAGGGCGGCCAACTATGGCAAGGATGTTTGACATTCTATTTACGATTTACGAATTACGATTTACGATTTACGATTGAATTGTGAAATCTCTTGATTTACCTGATAAGTAAGGGAATCCTGTCCCCTGCTGGCGGGGGTAGGGGGTGGAAAATTACGGTTTACGACTCAATAGTAAACCATTGACACTTTGCAATTTACTTATTTGCAAAGATATAGCTATCATTCATCCTTAACAACGGGCAAGGTAAAATAAAATACAGCTCCCTCTCCTGTTTTTCCTTCCGCCCATACTTTGCCCCCATGCTTGTTGATGATTCGTTGAACCAAAGCCAGTCCAACTCCGGTTCCTTCAAAGTCCGAATCAGTATGAAGACGTTGAAAAACACCAAACAACCGGTCATAATTTGTCATATCAAAGCCAACGCCGTTATCTTTTATAAAGAACATGATATCATTTTCTAATTGTGTGAAACCAATAGTAATTTCCGGATTTTTTTTCTTGGAAGAGTATTTAAAGGCGTTTGAAATCAAATTAGTCCATACCTGTTTAAGCATAAGTGCATCACCAATGGCATCCGGCAACTGATGAATATTCACTTTCACGCTGAGGGTTGGTTTTGAACTGCTCTCTTGTGCCACAATTTCCTTAACCATCCAATCCATCTGTACTTTTGTTTTAACAAGCTCTTTCCTGCTGATTTTAGAAAAAGCAAGTAATCCGCTGATTAATTGTTCCATCTCCAGCACGTTGAGAATAATAATATTTAAATTCTTCTTTACATCATCGTTTAAACCCGTTTCATGGTCTTCCTTGATTATTTTAATAAATCCATTGATTATTCTCAAAGGTGCACGCAAATCGTGGGACACAGAATAGGAGAATGATTCCAACTCACGATTTATCACTTCAAGTTTTGCAAGATTTCTACTCAACTCAAGATTTAAAGATTTAATTTTTTCATCGTTAATTTTTTGCTGAGTGATATCCCTCTCTGTAATTGCAATAGAACGAATTTTTTGATTTTCATCTTTCAACACAGAGGCAGAAAACAACACGTCAATTATTTTACCGTGCTTGGTTATTCTATGCGACTCAAACATGCTGATTTTTTCTCCGTTGCAGATGCGATTGATTATTTCCTGTGTCTCGGAATATAAATGATTTGGAATGATGTTCCATATCTTCATAGAAAGTGCTTCTGTTTCAGTAAATCCATAAATATTTTCGGCTCCCTTATTCCATGAAATAATCGCTCCATCCTGGTCATGCAAATAAATGGCATCCCCGGATTGTTTCACTACCGTTGCCAGATAATGCCGGATAACTTCCACTTGCCTTGCCTGCGTCACATCACGCGCATTTGCAAACCATTTCGCTTGCTGAACGACAATATTCCAATGCAACCATTTGATAGTTCTGTCTTTTGCATATACACGACATTCTAAGGAAAATTTTTCTTTGGATAATTTTGCAAGGTTTGTGATTTTCTCCCGATCCTCATTACATACCAATAATTGAAGCTTTGTTCCCTTCAATTCTTCCGGTTTATAACCAAGTATGTGAAACACTGCATTATTTACTTCTTCAATTTTTAATAGTACAGGATCAATAATACAGATGATGTCAGCCGAGTTGTTAATGAGTAGCTCATAACGTTGAAGTAATAAATTATTTTTCTCCAATTCCCTTCTGCTGATCTCCATTTTTAAAATTGCCTCCACCTTGGCTCTCGTTGTCTCAGGATCCAGCGGTTTAAACAGATAATCTACTCCCCCTTCTGCAAATCCTTTTTTTATATTTCCTGCTTCCTTTTTCTCCGCTGAAGCAAATAAAATAGGAATATCGCAGGTTCTTTTATTTGATTTCAAAATCTCCGCCACTTCAAATCCGTTCATATCGGGCATATTCACATCCAATACAATTAAATCAGGGGATTGGCTAAGTGCCAGTTTCAACGCTTCTTTTCCACAAGTTGCTGTCAGAAAATTCCTGTCAGAACGTTCCAGCAGGTTTTGCATGGAAAAAATATTATGTGGATTATCATCTACTAATAAAACGGTTGAATTTATTTTTGTTTTCATGATTTTCTTATATATATTTTCTCTTTAGAATCCAATTCTGTAAAATTATTTTTTTGGGATGTAAAATAGAGTGACTCTTTATTGCCTAAAGCCAGTGTTCCAAGCGGACATAAACTTTCGTAGAACAAATCCAAAACTTTTGATTGCAGTTCAGAATTAAAATAAATCAATACATTCCGGCAAACAATCAGCTGAAACTCATTAAATGACTTATCCACCGCAAGATTGTGCGGAGAAAACACGACATTGGTCAATAAACTTTGTTGCATGAGTGCTGAGCCAAAGTTTGCTGTAAAATATTCGCTGAACGATTTTCTTCCACCGGAATCAATGTAATTTGAAATATTTTTTTTCATGGTATCTAATGGATAAATACCCTGCCGGGCTATAAGTAAAGATTGTTGATTAATGTCGGTGGCATAAATCATGCAACGTGAATAAATTCCTGTTTCCTGCAATAAAATTGCCATTGAAAAAACCTCTTCTCCTGTTGCACATCCGGCTAACCAGATTTTACAAACCGGATAGGTCTCCAGACGGGTTAAAACTTTTTCTCTTAATGATAAATAAAAAGAAGGGTCCCTGAACATTTCTGTCACTGTCACCGACAAGCTCTGAATAAATAATTCCAAATATTCTTCATTATTAATAATTTTGCCGGATAATTCCTCAAAAGTGTGAATGTGCTCTTGCTTCATAAAATGTTCCACTCTCCGCCGTATGGATGAATCAGCGTATTCTGTAAAATCATATCCATACTTGGTTTTAAGGTTTAAAAAAAGCTTTTCCAGATTCATAATACCTTCAAAATTACCACTAATTTAAAAATAAATCGTTTTTTTCGTTTTTATTATAAATAAACCGAATAGATATTTTTAAAAAAAATGGTCATAAAACTAAGTAAAACTTTACTTACTCCAATTTGAATGTAAATTAGTCAATTTTACTATATTCGCACCCCGATTCTAACTAACAACCCAACTTATGCTCAAAGCACGTATTTATTTACTGTTATCTTTCCTAATGGCTCCGGTTTTAAGTTTTGCCAGCGAAGCAGATTTAAAAATCCCGGATCTTCATTACAATTTCCATTTAATTGGATATGAAGTAACCGGGTTTCAACTGCTCCTGATAGGAAGTTTAATTGTGCTCGCGGGACTCCTCTACGGTATTTATGAGTACTTTCAAATAAAAAAATTACCAGCTCATAAATCCATGCTTGATATATCCGCATTGATTTATGAAACATGCAAGACCTACCTTTTTCAGCAGGGAAAACTTTTGATTTTACTGGAAATTTTTATAGGCGCCTGTATTGTTTATTATTTCGGTTTTCTGCAGGAAATGGAAGCAGGAAAAGTTTTTCTGGTTCTTTTATGGTCGGTACTTGGAATACTTGGCTCTTACATGGTTGCATGGTTTGGCATCCGTATTAATACATTCTCCAACAGCCGAACTGCGTTTGCATCATTAAAAGGAAAACCTTACGATGTCATGGAAATTCCTTTGCGTACCGGCATGAGTATAGGGGTACTGTTAATTTGTGTGGAATTATTAATGATGTTGTTTATTCTGCTTTTTGTAGATAGAACCAGTGCCGGTGCCTGCTTTGTAGGTTTTGCCATTGGAGAATCATTAGGCGCAAGTGCATTGCGGATTTGCGGTGGCATTTTTACAAAAATTGCCGATATTGGTTCTGACCTTATGAAAATCGTTTTTAACATCAAAGAAGATGATGCAAGAAATCCAGGGGTCATAGCAGATTGCACAGGAGATAATGCCGGTGATAGCGTAGGACCTACCGCTGATGGTTTTGAAACGTATGGTGTCACCGGAGTGGCACTGATCAGCTTTATTGTTCTTGCTACCGGAATGACTCTGGAAAATGGGACTATGATACTTTCTAACCCGGAGGTGCAAATCAAACTCATTGTCTGGATTTTTATATTGCGGATTCTCATGGTTTTCACTTCCATATTTTCCTACCAACTCAATAGTTTTATTTCTTCTTCCATGTTCAGAAATAAAGACAAATTCAATTTCGAAACGCCTTTAACTAATCTCGTCTGGATTACTTCGCTTATATCAATTCTAATCACCTTTGTTGTCAGTTATATACTGATTGGCGACATGGGTTCTACGTTATGGTGGAAACTTTCCACCATTATAAGTTGTGGCACTCTTGCTGCCGCTATTATTCCTGAACTAACTAAGATTTTCACCAGTTCCAAATCAGCTCACGTTGCAGAAATAGTAACTGCCTCGAGGGAAGGTGGCGCTTCTTTAACCATTTTATCGGGACTGGTTGCTGGAAATTTCAGTGCATTCTGGAAAGGACTTACCATGGTTGGTTTAATGGTAATAGCATATTATACAAGCATAAACGGACTATCCGATGTATTATTTACCGATTATCCGACTGTTTTTGCTTTCGGTTTAGTGGCATTCGGTTTTCTTGGAATGGGTCCGGTAACCATTGCGGTAGATAGTTATGGTCCGGTAACTGATAATGCACAATCCATTTTTGAACTTTCACAGATTGAAAATGTTCCCAATATCAAACCTGAAATTGAAAAAGAATTTAATTTCACTCCCGATTTTCATAAGGGAAAACAATATCTGGAAGAAAATGATTCCGCCGGAAATACATTTAAAGCCACTGCCAAACCGGTATTAATCGGAACAGCAGTTATTGGCGCCACGACTATGATATTTTCTATCATTCTTATGCTGAAATTAAAACTTGATTTGCTTGACCCTACTGTTTTGCTTGGTTTAATAAGCGGTGGAGCAGTCATTTATTGGTTTTCTGGAGCTTCCATTCAGGCAGTTTCTACTGGAGCATACAGGGCTGTTGAATACATTAAAAAAAATATCCGGCTTGAAAATACGCAAAGCGCTTCAGTTCATGATTCCAAAGAAGTTGTTAAAATCTGTACACAATATGCTCAAAAAGGAATGATTAATATTTTTGGAGTTATTTTCTCAATTACATTGGCTTTTGCATTCTTTAGTCCTACTTTTTTCACATCCTATCTGATATCCATTGCTGTATTTGGGCTATACCAGGCCATATTTATGGCAAATGCTGGTGGTGCCTGGGATAATGCAAAAAAAGTAGTGGAAGTTGATTTAAAAGAGAAAGGTACTCCATTGCATGCCGCTACTGTAATTGGTGATACGGTAGGAGACCCTTTTAAAGATACTTCATCGGTGGCACTTAATCCAATCATCAAATTCACAACTCTCTTCGGATTGTTGGCAGTTGAAATTGCGGTTCATGCACAAAATATTTCTATCCCACTTGGTATAATTTTCTTTGCCATCGCTCTCTTTTTTGTTCATCGTTCTTTTTATGGAATGAGAATACCGGTGAAGGAAGGGTAAAATACTTCTAAAACCATACGCCCATCGAAACAACTGCCTCTCTGCGGACATTTGTAGGTGCATCGGTATAGTAAATTTTCAGTTTTTTATCGGCAGTCAATTGTCTTGCTTCAAAACGCAAAAAAGAGTTATCAGATGGTTTGAATTCAAGCCCAAAAGTAATTCCCTGGGAAACCAACCCAATGTATTTATCATAAGTAAATCCCGATAAAACTGCATTTCCGTCATTAAACGATTCCCATCGGGAACTCAACGTAAATTTCTGACCTATTTTATAGCTTGCATTAACTAACCAATTGAAGAAGGGAGCATACTCACTGCCGGTTACATCGGAGTTTTCTTTTGAACCGAAATCAGATCCAAAAACCATGGTCAACCTTTCCTTGAAAACATAGTTAACTGAGAATGTATTAATTAAAAATAAATGAGATGTTCCTTGATCCCAATTGTCATCTCCTATATAGTTTGAATAGTAAAAATTCAAATTTTCCCTTGGGGAATAATCCGTAACAAATCCAACACTTTTCTTTTTATTATTATCTCTAATCATGTTGTAACCATTTAATAAATAAATTTGAAAACCTAATTTTTCTGTGGCATCAAAACTTAATTTAAAACCCGCTTGTGATTTTGGCAGGTAGTAGGAATTCATAGAATTGATACTTAAAATATTATCTTTAGGCAGAAGCTCTTCCATTCCGAGGTGTGAAGGAAAAATTCCGGCATCAAACCATAAATTATTTACAATGCCGACACCGGCGCTTGCCTGTTGTATTATATTGAAAGGATATATAAAATTTACATCCGCAATATCTCCATATTGAAGTCCAAACACAGCACGCGTGTTGTTTCCTTCATAACTCCCTAATAAATGAAGTAAATTTAAACTGATTGTATTATTTAAAGGCGAAGTAGAAGAAAATTTTTGATATTTCCTCCATATTTCCAAACTGTCTGAGTAAAGAGCGTAATAGGAATCAAGATATCCGTTCAGATTAAACATGGATTCATCATCTGCAGAAGGAACAGGCGGTGTTGGTAAGCTATCCTGGGAAAAACATGATAGGGATAAAAAAAAACAGAGTATTAAAAAATATATTTTCATTGATAATTTAAAACAATCCATGTAGCTCTGCACTGATTTTCTGAATTACATTTCCCAGGCAACTTCTTTCCTCTGCAAAATTACATTCATCCACGTCAATGATTAATAATTTACCGGAATTATAAGTTGAAATCCATGCTTCGTATCGTTCGTTCAACCGGCGGAGATATTCCAAACGAATGGAGTCCTCGTATTCTCTACCCCTCCGCTGAATCTGCTCTACTAATTTCGGAACACTTGCACGAAGGTAAATCAGTAATTCAGGTGGACGAAGTTGTTGTATGACCGTTTCAAAAAGTTCAAAATACGTGTTGTATTCTTTGGTAGTCATTAAACCCATTGCATGCAGGTTTGGCGCAAAAATATATCCGTCTTCGTAAATAGTTCTATCCTGAATAATTGTTTTTTTGGACTTACCTATTTTCAAGATCTGATTAAACCTTCTTTGAAGAAAGTAAATCTGTAAATGAAAAGCCCATCGTTGCATATCGTTATAGAAGTCATTCAGATACGGATTATCTTCAATTCCTTCAAATTGGGGTTCCCAAGAATAATGACTGCTAAGTTTTGTGGCAAGGGTAGTTTTACCCGAACCGATGTTACCGGCTATGGCTATATGCATGTTTTGGGAAATAGTGCTCAAACTTACATAAAAATTTTTACTTTTGCACCATGATAGCAATTTTGAAACGGATATATTCGATCTTTTTCTTTTCAGCATGGATTACGATGTATTTGCTGTTTTATCCATTACTTTGGATTAGTGCCCGATTTGAATATTTTCATCCTTTTGCTTATCAGTATGAAAAATTCATTGCGAAACTTTTTTTAGTTGTTCCGGGTATCTATTTAAAAAAGGATTTTCGATTTAAACCATCCAAAAAAGAAAATTATATATATTGTCCGAATCATACCTCTTTCCTCGATATTATTGTTTCTTACGCCGTTCTTCCGGGAAATCTGGTTTTTGTAGGAAAAGCATCCTTGAAAAAAGTGCCGCTTTTCGGAGCTATTTACAGGCGTTTGCATATTATAGTTGATAGAGAGAGCAAGATTAACAGTGCACGGGCGGCTCTGAAATCCCTTGCACACCTTGAAAAGGGAAATAACTTAGTTATTTTCCCGGAAGGAACCATTAATCATTCCGCCCCCGCTCTTGGAAAATTCAAAGATGGTCCTTTTGTCGTAGCTTTGGAAAAAAAAGTAAAATTAGTACCTGTAACATTCCCTGATAACAGGTTTTTTTTCCCGGATGATAAAAAATTTTTAGTGCGTCCGGGTTTTTTAAGAGTAGTTGTTCATGAACCCATTGATTGTGCTTTGTACTCAAAAGAAAATCTTGCCGAGATAAAGGAAAAAGTGTGGCAGATTATGCAACTTGAATTGAATAAAGATAATAAACCCTTCTGAATCATGGCTCCCGTAATCACAGAATCTACCGTTGATAAATTGGCTCATCTTGCACGGCTTTCTTTTGAGGGTGAATCCAAACAAAAAATAATTAAAGACCTTAATAATATTTTAGGATTTGTAGAAAAATTAAATGAATTGGATACGGAGGGTGTTCCGGCGTTGACACACATAAGTAGTGAAATTAATAATTTAAGAGAAGATAAGGTTATTCAAAACATCACAAGAGAAGATGCGCTAAAAAATGCGCCAAAAAAAGATAGTTTTTATTTCCGCGTTCCGAAAGTGATTGGGGAATAATCACTATAAAGGATAAAGGATAAAGAGTTAAGAATTACGAACTAAGAATTTATTGTTTTAATTCATAATTTTTAATTTTTTTTATTTCCATTATACTTGATGCTTTTTTGGAAAAACTGGCACTCCCCTTACCGTCAATTCATTTACGCTTGCTTGATTTTTCTATCGGGAGTCATTGGATTTATTGTTTATTATTATACGATAGGATTTGAAAATGCCATTCCACTTCGGATTGAAAATGAATTGGAAAGCATAATTGTACCCTACGATACTTTCTTTAAGAATCATCTGCAATGGATGGTTGAGGGCACTGCTTTTGTATCAAACAGCCGTTACGTTGTGGGTGGAATTACGGAAAACAATCTTTGCGCTGAACTTTTTCTGGTTTTTATTATTGCCGCTTGTGCCTTATTCCTTACTTACATAACAAGTTTACCCAGGTATTATTTTCTGGGAGGAATACTTTTATTCATGCTGATTTTTGTGCAGTTTGAATTTCATGTTTTGCTTGAAAATAAATGGTACTTGCCCTCCGTTTTACTTGCTTTTGGTTTAACTGCTTATTTGTTTCACGCTTTTTTTCCTTCTACTCCGCATATTTTCAGATTTATTTCTTTTCTATCTTTGATTTTTATTTCAGGGTTTTTTGTTTTCTACTCCAATGATTTTTTGGTTACACTGCAATACACCGTAAACCATGGGTTGCAGGGATTATTGATTGTATGTTTTCTGTTTATTCTGTTTATTTCAGCAGAAGGAGTGAATTTAATTACATACTTCTGCACTCTTTCAGACAAACCGGAAAAAAGAGCCGGTAAGTATCTTTTCTTCTATATAGGAAGCGCCTATTGCCTCTTTCTGTTGATCTATTATATGAGAACCGCTGAGTTTTTTGGTTCTTTTTACTTATTTCCACCGGCGATTTTTCTTTTATTAATAAATGCTGTAGCTGGATTTTTCAGCTTCTATTTTAAAATTAATTCTATTAACAAACTTTCTCCGTATCGCATTCCATTCGTTATGATTTATGCATCTGTGTCACTGCTTGCCCTGTCAACGATTGGTTTTTTATATGGCACTGAAAATGACACTCTGTATAAAGGTATTGAAGAACAAATAATTTATTCACAATTTTCCTTTTCGTGGGCATATTTCATTTTTGTAGCGGCAAATTTTTATTCGCTTTTTGAAAAGAAAATGCAGGTCTGGAAAGTTATCTTCAAACCCCATCAGAATTCTCCTTTACTATATCTGATCATGGGGGTTACGGTTTTATTTGTCGTTATCAGCCGTTCGGGTTATTCGGGATATTACCAGTATAAATCAGGTATATCTACCGCGCTGGCTGACTTATACTGGCAGATGAACAATAAACCCATGGCTGGCGGAATGTATAAAGATGCTCTCTCGGTGAATGTGATCAACAATAAAGCACTGTACGGAAATGCCCTAATTAAAATCATCCAAGACGATCCTATTGCGGCAAGAGTGTCACTCGAATCGGGAATTTCAAAAAACAATAGCCCATACATTTACTTGCAGTTAAGCGAACTATTTTTGAATAATAACAATTTCTTTGAAGGGCTGTTTACCCTGCGGGATGGATTGAAAAAATATCCCGGTAATACCGCTTTACAAAATAATCTGGCGCTCTTATATGAAAAAACCGGCTTGTCTGATTCAGCATGTTTTTTCTTACAAAAAAGCAATGGACTTTTCCAAAATAATAAACTGGCAACTTCAAACCTTCTTTCCATTTATACTCGCCACAAAAACGAAACAGAAGGGCTGAAATTAATTATAGAAAATAAGAAAAGTTCCTCTCCCTCATTTGAAACCAACAAACTGGCTTTTTATGCTCTTTATGGGATATTCAAACCCTTGCCTTTTGAGAAAAAATATTTTAATGAAATAAACCTGGATAATAATCGTTTTTGTTATTTATACAATTACGGGGTTTACCATCTGAAAAATCAGAACGACAGTGTCACCTGGTATTTTAATAAATATTCACAAAAAGCCATTTTTAAATTTCAGAGGGAAAACCTCGATTTTTTGACGGGGGTATTGCATTACTACCGGGGACAAGTGGAGGAAGGCAAAAATAATTTGCTTGCTGTTTCGCACGAGAGCGGAACCTACGAAGGTATGAGCAATGACATTCTTGGTAAGTGGATGTTTGAACAAGGAGCATACGAACTTTCGGCTGATTATTTTAAAAGAAATATGCTCATTAATGACACTGCTTCCATTTTTAATTATTGTGAGAGCATTGCTGAATCGGGAAAGTTTGAAGAAGCAAAAAATATTTTTATGAGTTTAAGACACAGCAGTTACAAGGAATCAGCACAGGAAAAAATTTCAATTTTTGATTCACTGTCATTAAACCGGATAAAGGAAATGGACGATTTTAACAAAGCAAGAATAATTCATTTGCATCTCAATACCCTTTTTCGCGATACCCTTATGCTTATTTATAATTCAATTCGTGAGAATAAACCCCTGCTCTCTTCTTCTGCCGAATTATTACATTATTTTTACCATCAAAAAAATATTACTAAAATGCGCTTGATTAATGAAAAAGTTTCGTGGATGAAAAACGATAGTTCTGATTTATATCAGAATTATCAGCTCGCTAAGTATTGGCTTGATTTTGAAGAAAAAAAATACACTGCTATACTTGACGGCTTAAAAAAAATAAAACCTTTTCATGCTCTTCAATTTGAATATGATTATTTGCTTGCCAAAGTATATATTGCCTTAAATAAACATAAAGAAGGAATGGAATTGTTAGAAAAAATTGCATCTTTAAATCCTTTTTTTGAAAAAGCGCTAATTGAATTGGCAAAAATTCATGCACAAAACGACAATGAATTGAAAAGTTATCTTATATTGTTGTCTGGAATAAAAAATAACCCATACTCTGTTACTATTATGAAAGAATATTCATTAGCCGCATTAAATGTTGGTAGAACGGATGATGCTGTTTCCGTATTTGAAACCCTCCGCTTTAAATTAGACGAACAGGAATTTCGTACTTTTGACGAAGAATTTCAAAAACGGGTGAAAGACCGGGAGATTTTGTTGCCGGTGTTTTAGAAATAGATGTATTAACATTTTGTTTCGTTGCTTCATTGTTACATTTTTTATTTCCAATTGTTACTGTTCAGTATCCAAATTAATTAAACCACTAATTGAACAAGAAAAAAAATTTAGTCACGGATTACACTGATTAAAAATGGTTTTACGTTTTTTATAATATTAATCCGTGTAATCTGTGGCTAAATTGTATTTTTTAAACTTTGACTAAACAGTTACGATAATTTCTAATTTCCAATTTCTAATCCCCCAATGCCAATCATAGATATTTCCAATATCTCACGCATATATCAAATGGGAAGTGAAACCATTCATGCGTTACGTTCCATCAGCATAAAAATAGAACGGGGAGAATATGTTGCGTTCATGGGTCCTTCGGGATCCGGAAAATCCACGTTGATGAATATTTTGGGTTGTCTGGATTCTCCCAGCAGTGGAAAGTACATTCTTAATAATAAAGATGTGAGTAACCTGAGTGATAATGAACTGGCAGAAATCAGAAACAAAGAAATCGGATTTGTATTTCAAACCTTCAACCTTCTTCCCCGTGCTTCCGCTCTTGAGAATGTCATGTTGCCACTTGTTTATGCCGGTTTTAAACGTACCGTCAGGCATGAAATTGCTCAAAAAAAACTCGCCGATGTTGGTCTTGCCGACAGAGTGACACATAAACCCAATGAACTTTCCGGAGGTCAGCGGCAACGCGTTGCCATTGCAAGGGCGTTGGTTAACAAACCATCCATATTACTTGCCGACGAGCCCACAGGGAATCTTGATTCCAAAACCTCTCAGGAAATCATGAGTTTGTTTGATGAACTATATAAAAAAGGACACACTATTATTTTAGTGACACACGAAGAAGACATTGCAAGGCATGCGCGTAGGGTAGTGAGATTGCTGGATGGGTTGATTGAGAGGGATGAAATGACGAATAAGAATTAGACATTGGTCATTGGTCATTAGCCATTGGTCATTGAAAATTTATTATACTGTAATCGGAACAAATTTCAGCAAATGTCTATAGTGACATTTTGTTCTATTGTTTCATTGTTTCATTGTTAATTGACTCCATGATTTCAGCACAACAATGAAACAATGGAACAATGGAATAATGAACAGAGTTAAACGAAAATTTATACCGATTGTAGCATAATATAAAAACCATGAAAATTTACACAAAAACAGGCGACAAAGGTCAAACCAGTTTGATTGGGGGCACCCGGGTTCCAAAATGTGACATTCGTATAGAAGCGTATGGCACTGTGGATGAATTGAATTCCTGGGTTGGATTGCTTAAAGACCAGGAAATAAACCAGGAAATTCAGGAGACCCTTCTTTTTATACAGAATAAATTATTCACCATTGGTTCTGTGCTTGCCACCGATACTGGAAAATCAAAAATGAAAATTCCCGAACTGAAAGAAGAGGATATCACACTTCTTGAAAACGAAATAGATGAAATGAACTATGTCTTGCCGGAATTAAAAAACTTCATTCTACCCGGCGGTCACAGCACAATTTCAATTTGCCATATTGCCCGTTGTACATGCAGGCGCGCAGAAAGGCATATTGTACAAATCGCCGAAGAAAATTATGTTCCTGAAATCATCATTAAGTTTATGAACCGACTTTCAGATTATCTCTTTGTGCTTGCACGACAACTGGGGGCTGATTTGGGGGCGAAAGAGATTCCTTGGAAGGGTGAGTAAGTAACCCTACAACGGAATATTCCCGTGTTTTTTTCGCGGGAGTGAGTCCACTTTGTTTTCGAGCATTTTAAAGGCAGAAATTACTTTAATGCGGGTGTCTTCCGGCAAAATAACCTCATCAATAAAACCGCGATGAGCGGCGCGGTAGGGATTGGCAAATTTCTCTTTATACTCATCTATTTTCTCATTCAGCTTTTGTTCTTTATTTTCGCTTTCATTTATCTCCTTTTTAAAGATAATCTCAGCCGCTCCTTTAGCACCCATTACGGCAATCTCCGCCGTGGGCCATGCATAATTCAAGTCAGCTCCGATGTGTTTGGAATTCATAACATCATACGCTCCCCCATAAGCTTTTCGGGTGATAATCGTAATACGCGGCACCGTTGCCTCACTGAATGCAAAAAGAAGTTTCGCGCCGTTTGAAATAATGCCATTCCACTCCTGGTCAGTACCGGGAAGAAATCCTGGAACATCTTCAAATACCAGCAAGGGCACATTAAACGCATCGCAGGTTCTCACAAATCTTGCCGCTTTATTACTCGAATGAATGTCGAGCACTCCGGCAAGATGGGCGGGCTGATTGGCAACAATACCAATAGAACGTCCTTCCACCCTTCCAAATCCTGTAATGATATTCTCAGCGAAATTTTTATGCACTTCAAGAAAACTTGCTGAATCAATCACTTCTGCAATTACCTCATGCATGTCGTAGGGTTGATTGGGATTTTCCGGAATCAGCGTATTTAATTTTTCCCGTTTTTCATTTGTTTCCGGTTTGTAAGCATACACAGGAGCATCGTCTTCGCAATTCTGTGGCAAATAACCCAGGATTTTTTTAATAGTTTCAATACATTGAATTTCATTAGCACATGCAAAGTGGCACACCCCGCTTTTTGTGCTATGTGCCGTGGCACCTCCCAATTCTTCGGAAGTGATTTCTTCGTGTGTCACTGTTTTAACTACGTTGGGTCCGGTGACAAACATATACGAAGTTTTCTCAACCATCAATATAAAATCGGTGATGGCAGGAGAATAAACAGCGCCACCGGCACAGGGTCCCATGACAGCCGATATCTGTGGCACTACGCCGGACATTCTTGTATTACGATAAAAAATATCAGCGTATCCCGCCAGTGAATTCACCCCTTCCTGAATTCTTGCACCGCCTGAATCATTCAACCCTATTACCGGCACTCCATTCTTCGCCGCTAAATCCATGATTTTCACAATTTTTTCTGCATTGGTTTCAGAGAGTGAACCTCCGAAAATGGTGAAGTCCTGCGAAAAAACATATACAGGTCTTCCGTTCACAGTGCCATAACCGGTAATGACTCCATCTCCAAGATAAAACTCTTTATCAAGACCAAAATCTTTACACCGATGCATAACAAATTTACCTATTTCCACAAATGTCCCTTCATCCAAAAGCAGGTTTACTCTTTCACGGGCGGTAAGCTTTCCTTTGGCATGCTGGCTTTCAATGCGGTCTTTTCCACCACCCAAAAGTGTTTCATCATTTTTCCGCTGTAGGATTTCAAATTTAGTGTTATGCATATAATTTCAAAATTGTGAGGGCAGAAAATTCTTACCATTCAAAAGTTTGATATTTTCACCTGATTGGGTTAATAAATATAAACCATTTTTTATTACCAGATTACCGACGGTTTCAGAAACTGCCAGCGATGCCAAAGCACCATATTGAATTTTATCGGAATATTCCGGGTATAATCTTTTAAATAATGGGAGTTTATCTTTAACAAACTCATCCACATCGTTGCTATGAAGTTTATACTTTACCTCCACCAATACAAGTATCTCGTCATTAATTAAAAAAATATCAAATTCACCGTGTTCATTATTAACTTTACGTGTTCTATTTCTTTCAACAGTATGAAATTTTATATTTCCGATTTGCATGGTAGTTTCTAATCCGTTGAAAAAGAAATCTTCCGCAACCTCTCCCATGCTTTTAGAAACATTTCCATACAATTTTGCCAGATTTTGTATTTTTTTGTCTGTTTCCTGAAACATTGCCCAAATCTTTTCAAAATTGAGTGGCGATTGTCCTGATGAAGTATAAGCAACTTCCGGTTCTTTTAGGATATTTGGTTTCTCCTTTTTATTTTTGGAGTATTTTTTTGACTTTTTCATGGTTGTTAAAAAGACATATAAGTGTATAGAAACAATCTTCTTTACATCTCAGCCATCATTTTTTCGTCCACTTCCAGGTTATGATAGACCTTTTGCACATCGTCTTCATCTTCAATCAGGTCAATTAATTTCAATGCTTTCCGTGTGGTATCCGCATCGAGGTTTTTTCTTAACGTAGGAATACGCTGAAGACCGGCTTCTTCGGGCTCAATGCCTAATTCGTCAAGTTTTTTATGTATCCTGCCGAATTCATTGATGGGACAGGAAACGGTCACAAATTCATCATCAAATTCCACATCTTCAGCGCCTGCATCTATCATAGTAAACGTAAAATCTTCCTCGTTAAGGTTGCCTTTAGGAAACGAAAAGATTCCTTGTCTGGTAAATAGAAAATCAAGAGACCCTTTTGTAGAAAGAGTACCTCCATGCCTGTTAAAAATAGCCCGAATGTTGGCTACGGTACGATTTATATTATCAGTTGTACATTCCACATAAAGGGCAATGCCACCTGGTCCATAAGCTTCGTATGCCACCTCTGTATAAACAGTGCCATCTTTGCCTGCGCCTTTATTAATTGCCCTTTCAACGGTATCTTTAGGCATGTTGGCTCCTTTGGCATTTTGAATGGCAAGCCGGAGACGCGGATTTCCTTCCGGATTAGGACCGCTAAGCCGGGTGGCGATTGTAATTTCTTTGATAATTTTAGTGAAGATTTTTGAACGTTTGGCATCATTCGCTCCTTTTTTCCTGCGAATGGTTGCCCATCTGGAGTGGCCTGACATAGATTTTTGATTTAAGATTGTTGAATTAGAATGTTGTTTTAAAACAAACCTCAAAATTAATAAAAAATTGTTATTCAGCAAAGTTGGTAAATTGGCAGAATTCGATTACAATATTCAGTTGTTACAGGAAGGATAAGGAGATGTTTTTTATAAGATTTAAAGTACTATACTGTAAACGGAGCAAATTTCAGCATAAATCTAAATAACTCTATATCCATTTAACCATTTAACCATATAACAATCATTCATAGTACACGAAATTTATTCCGATTGCAGTACAATTGATTTTTCACCCCAACACTAACTTTTGCCCTGGCTTTATATTGTTCCCTTTCAAATTATTCAACTGTTTTATTTTTTCAACAGACAGACCGTTGTATTTCTGGCAGATGCTCCATAGCGTATCGCCCGGTGACACTAAATAAACTTTTTGTTTCCCGTTGTTTTTATACTTTGAATTCTTGTTTTTTAAACTGGAATTAAATGAATATACTTTATCAGCATCGTATTTTTCTTTTCCGGTTTTCGCTTTCCAAATTAACAGATGTTGACCAGGATAAATCAAATTGTCTGTTTTATTTTCATTCCAGCGGAATAAATCTGCTACCTGAACCGCATAACGTTTTGAGATGCCAATGGGCGTTTCCCCTTTGCGAACGATATGATTGATTCTTACCAATGGAAAATTGTTTTTTGCCAGCACTGAATCATTTTTCAATTCTTGCGGGTCAAAAGAAGCGTAAACCAACGCTTCATTTTGTTTTTCAAACACTCGCCTTGCTAAGCGTAACGGGATACGTAAATAATAGGGATTCTCACACGCTCCGGGAACAATATTTGTTCTTAATTCCGGATTCATTGAAAGTATCGCCTTTAATGGGATTTCCAGATAATTCGCAAATTTATTCAGATTCAGATATTCACTGACTTCCAAAATTTCATAGTCGTATATTCTATCCAATTCATCTTCGCAAATTCCGTAGAAATGTGAATTATTCATCAGATAAGTTATAGCAATAAAAGAGGGTACGTAACTTTTGGTTTCTACAGGTAAATATTTGTAAATGGACCAAAAATCTTTTCCCCCCGACCTTCGCATGGCTCTGCTTATAGCGCCGGGACCGCAATTATAAGCGGCTAATGCTAATTGCCAATCATTAAAAAATCCAAATAATTGTTTTAGATACCTCGCCGCGGCAATGGATGATTTATAAGGATCCATCCGTTCATATACAAATTCGGTGATGTTCAATCCAAATAATTTTCCTGTGGAAGGAATAAATTGCCACAATCCACCCGCTCCCGAACGTGAAATTGCAGTCGGACTGATGCCCGATTCCACAATGACAAGGTATTTCAACTCGTCAGGCATGTCATATTCTTTCAATGCATCTTCGAAAATTTTCAAATACTTATATTCCCGGGTAAGCATCAATTTAATATAATACGGATCTTTTTTAGTAAAATAGTCAATGTGATTCTGAACATGCCGGTTGTACGTCATCGAAAATGTCATATTGAAAGAGGAGAAAATCCTGTTTACTTCCTCGGTAGAAACTTGTGTCACCTCCAAACGAGGTGGCTCTGCATAATATTCTTCACACTCTATATCTTTCAACCAATTTGCATATTCGGTGGAAATTAAAGGAATCCCGGTCTCTGTATCATTTTGTAAAAAGGTATCTTTTTCGTTAGGTGAAATCACTGATGATTTTATAGCTGTTTCAAAATCGCAGTAGAGCCAGCTTGCATCCATGCTTGTGTATTGAACCGGTATAAATCCGGTTTTTTTGGGAGCAACAAATTTTACGGATAAATCTTCCGGTTCAATCCTTACAGGTTTCTGAATAACTTCAGCAGGTTTAAAAAAAAGGGAATCAGCATAACGGAAATTAATCTGAGCTTGGGAAAGATTTATTGTTACTGTTATCAGTGAAAAAGCTATAAAAAATTTAATTATAATGCGCATTTGCTATTGGATATTTTCTATTTTCTATCTTCTATTTTCTATTTTCTATCTTCTATTCTGCTCTGTATTCTAATATATTACCCTATTAGTATTCAACTATTCGTCCTTCTACGGGCAATTAACAAATTGGTTTACAAGGTTTAGTAAATCACCTTCACAAAACTCCCTTCCCATCAATTGAAGCCCTATGGGAAGGTTGTCATCATCTTTACCAAAGGGAAAGGATACAGCCGGAATTCCTGCTAAAGATGCCTGAACTGTAAATATATCCTGAAGATACATTTGCACCGGGTCTTGCGTGTGCTCTCCTAATTTAAAAGCCGTACTGGGAGTGGTTGGCGTTAATATAAAATCATAATCCGCTAATATTTCCATTGTTTTATCTTTGATAACCCTTCTTACTTTTTGAGCTTTCGTAAAATAAGCATCCTGAAAACCCTCGCTTAATACAAAAGTCCCCAGCATGATTCTACGTTTTACTTCTTCTCCAAAGCCCTCCGTCCGCGATTTCTTGTAGAGATTTTCTAATTCGTGAATTCCCTCTGCTCTTTGTCCGTACCGAAGTCCATCGTATCTTGCAAGATTAGCGCTGGCTTCAGCGGTTGTGAGCAGATAATAAGTGGGAACCATATAATCTAAAAACGGAAAATCCACCCCTTCTATTGTATGTTTTCTATCTTTTAGTAATGAAATAAAATTTTCTGTTTCCCTTCTGATTGAAAAATTAATCGCTGGATTTTCAAGATAGTCCTTTATGTATGCGATTTTATACTTTTTAGCAGGTAAAATTTCTTTTGAATACTGCTGTACTTCCGAAGAAGAAACAGTGCTATCATATTCATCTTTCCCTGCCATAATTTCGAGCAATAATGCGGCATCTTCAACACTTTTTGTAAGGGTACCAATAATATCAAAAGAACTTGCATAAGCAATTAAGCCATAGCGTGAAATTCTTGAATAGGTAGGTTTTAAGCCAACAATTCCGCAGAATGACGCCGGTTGACGAACGGAGCCACCGGTATCAGAACCCAATGCCGCATGACAAAGATTTGCCTGTACAGCCACGGCGCTACCGCCGGATGAACCTCCGGAAACCCTGGTTTCATCTACAAAATTATGAACGTGACCGAACGCGGAATTTTCATTGGAAGCGCCCATTGCAAATTCATCACAATTAAGACGCCCTATAATATTCACATCTTCATTCAACAATCTTTCTACCGCTGTAGCATTATATATAGAATGAAATCCATTAAGAATCTTGCTTGATGCCTGAACAGGATGGTTTTTGTAACAGATGACATCTTTTAATCCCATCACAAGTCCTGTTAATCTACCCATTTGTCCATTTTTAATTTTTTCATCCGATTTTTTGGCGTGAGAAATGGCTTCTTCCTCATAAACATCTAAAAAGGCATTCAGGTGTTTTAGTTCTTTAATGCGGGTAAGAAAATAGTTAACCAGCTCAACGCAGGTTATCCTTTTTTCCCGGAGATCTTTTTGAATTTCAGAAATTGATAAATAATGCGTCAAGGATTGTAGTATTATGGATTAATGTCTGTGGAGACGGGTTTAAAACCTGTCTCTACGGTGTTTTTTGATTCAACGATTTTATTTTCTGCAACCGGTTTCTTCTCTTGTGGATTTTCTTTTAACCCTTCCCTAATTTCCCGTTCTACCCCATGTTGCGCATCTTTAAATTCCCGGATGCCTTTGCCAAGTGCCCTTGCCAATTCAGGTATTCTTTTTCCACCAAAAAAAATAAGAATAATAACGAGGATGACAAATATCTCCCCTCCTCCAAGGTTTCCTAAAAAAAGGTAATTTTGCATGATTGTTTGTGTTAGGGTTTGTAAAGTTATCTATAATCATTAATTTATAAAAATTTATATGATTTTTTTAATTAACATTAATTGTGGAATGTAGGATTAAATGTACAATATGATAGAAAACACTATTAATTTCAGATTTCCTAAAAAGGAACATCTCACAGGTAAAATAAATATTGAGCGTTTGCTGAAAGAGGGAAAAATCAATAAAATCTACCCGCTAAGGATTATATATTTATTTCTTGAACAAAATACAACAGAGCCGAAAGCAAGTGTTTTAATAAGCGTTCCAAAAGCAAAATTTCCCAGCGCAACACAAAGGAATTTAATTAAAAGACGTATCCGGGAAGCGTACCGGTTACATAAAAATTTAATTCTTAAAGCAATTCCTCAAAACAAAATGTTACACTTAGGATTAATTTATATTTCCTCTAAATTCAGCAAGTTTTCGGAGATAGGTGATAAGATTAGAATGTTCTCTGAGTTAATTAGATTTGATGTTTGATATTTGCTATTTTCTATGTTCACAAACTTTCTCATATTATTAATCAAATTCTATAAACACCTTATTTCTCCACTTCTGCCCTCTTCCTGCCGCTACACTCCTACTTGTTCTCAATATGGAATAGAGGCGCTTAAAAAGCATGGTGTATTCTATGGATTCTGGTTAACCTTAAAACGTTTCGCTTCTTGTCATCCCTGGGGTGGCTCAGGATATGATCCAGTACCGTAAGGGCACTTCTAAAAATTCAACCTAATGTCTCCCTTTGGAGGGAGATAAAGAGGGAGGAAATAAAAGATAGAATTTTTAGAAGTGCCCTAAGGTAAAAATTCACTTTTTTTTTCTATAAATATTTATATCTTTGGGAACTGTTTTTATACCCTATAGCTTATGTCAAAGATTACGATTGACAACCACGAAATAGAAGTAGAACCGAATACTACCATCCTAAATGCCGCCCGCAAAATCGGAGGCGCCATAGTTCCACCGGCAATGTGCTACTATTCCTCTCTGAAAGAAAGCGGTGGAAAGTGCAGGGTTTGTCTGGTGAAAGTCACTCAAGGTTCTTCCAAAGATCCACGCCCGATGCCCAAATTGGTAGCATCCTGCTGTACTCCTGTTCAGGATGGAATGGTCATTCAGAATATTACTTCACCTGAAGTTCTTGAAGCACGAAAAGGGATTGTGGAGATGTTGTTGATAAATCATCCTCTTGATTGCCCTATTTGTGACCAGGCAGGTGAATGTGACCTTCAAAATCTTGCTTTTGACCATGGTAATCAAAAGACCCGTTATGTAGAACCTCGCAGGAAATTCGAAAAAATTGATATTGGTCCCAATATAAAATTACACATGACGCGTTGCATTCTTTGTTACCGTTGTGTTTATACAGCAAATCAAATTACTGATGACCGTATTCATGGAGTACTGAACCGGGGGGATGCCGCAGAAATTGGCACCTATATTTCTAATGCCGTTACCAACGATTTTTCGGGAAATATGATTGATGTTTGCCCGGTTGGCGCTCTTACGGACAGGACTTTCCGTTTTAAACAGCGAGTTTGGTTTACCAAGCCCGTTGATGCTCACCGTTCCTGTACCAAATGTTGTGGAAAAGTGGTTCTTTGGTTTCAGGGAGAAAATGTGTTGAGAGTTACTGCAAGAAAAGACCAGTATGGCGAAGTTAAAGAATTTATTTGCAATGATTGCCGGTTTGCTCAAAAGGAAATGAATTCCTGGATTATTGATGGACCCCGTCATATTGAACATCATTCCGTAATTTCTCAGAATAACTACGAAGAGATTACTGAATTGCCGACAGCCGACTATGGGGTTTATGGGAAAAGAGTGGATGAAAGTTAATTAGAAATTATTAAATGGACAAAATGGTAGTTTTTAGAATTACTATTAAACATAATGACAGAACTAACATTCAAAATTATTTTTATCATAATCATCTTTGGGCTAACCTTGCTCATCGCCATGTATTCCACACTTGCTGAGCGAAAAGTAGCCGCTTTTTTGCAAGATAGAATTGGTCCAAACCGTGCAGGTCCTTTCGGAATTTTACAGCCCGTTGCCGATGGTTTGAAATTCTTTTTCAAAGAGGAAATAATCCCTTCTACTTCCAACAAAATACTTTTTATCCTGGGACCTTGCATAGCTATCACTACTGCTTTAATGACCAGCGCCGTTTTACCTTGGGGTCCTGCTATAACTATTAATGGTCAGATATATAATCTGCAAGTGGCAGATGTTAACATAGGCATACTCTTCGTATTCGGAGTTGTGTCACTGGGCGTTTATGGCATCATGGTGGGAGGATGGGCTTCCAATAATAAATACTCATTACTCGGAGCGTTAAGAGCTTCTTCCCAGATGATTAGTTACGAACTTGCCATGGGTATGTCACTGATTGCATTATTAATGAGCTCTGGTACGCTTGGTGTCCGCGAAATTGTTGAACAACAACCCGGATTTCACTGGAACGTTTTTTACCAACCACTCGGATTTCTGATTTTTATGATTTGTGCTTTTGCAGAAACAAACCGCACTCCATTCGATCTTCCTGAATGTGAAGCCGAATTAGTGGGTGGATATCATACCGAATACAGTAGCATGAAACTCGGGCTTTACCTTTTTGCAGAATACATTAATATGTTTATTTCTTCGGCTGTAATGGCATCCCTATATTTCGGCGGTTATAATTTTCCATTTATGAACGAACTAGGATTATCACCAAATGCAATATCCATAATCGGTAGTAGCGTTTTTTTCCTGAAAATAATAATTTTTATATTTTTCTTTATGTGGGTAAGATGGACCATTCCGAGATTCCGCTTTGACCAACTCATGCACCTGGGATGGAAAGTGTTGATTCCATTGGCAGTGTTAAATATGATGCTGACAGGACTTTTTATTTTATTTTTTAAAAGTTAAAAATTACGTAATAGTAAATCTAAAATCGTAACTCGTAAATCGAAATGAAACTCTTAACATCCCGTTCTAAAGTAGTGGTTCAGAAAAAAATGAACTTAATGGAAAGGTTATACATTCCTGCCATTTTAGGAGGGCTGTTGGTCACTATCCGGCATTTATTCGGCAGGAAAACCACCATTCAATTTCCAGATGAAAAACGAAAATTCAGCCCGGTTTACAGAGGATTGCAGGTATTGAAACGTGACGAAAATGGCGCAGAACGTTGTACTGCCTGCGGATTATGCGCATTGGCTTGTCCCGCAGAAGCAATTACGATGGATGCCGCTGAAAGAAAATCCGGTGAAGAACATTTATACAGAGAAGAAAAATATGCTTCCCGGTACGAAATTAATATGTTACGATGTATTTTTTGCGGATTCTGCGAAGAAGCATGTCCTAAACAAGCCATATATTTGGAAGGAGAAATGGCTTTATCAAGCTTTTTCCGTGGGAATCTCGTGTATGGAAAAGATAAATTGCTGGAACCAGTAAAAACCGTACAAGACAAAAGGGAGGTAGTAATACTATAGTAATACAATTATACTGCAATCGGTATAAATTTCGTGTACTCTGGATGATTGTTAAATGGTTATATGATTATTTAGATTTTTGCTGAAATTTGCTCCGTTTACAGTATAGTTACTGTTCAGTATCCAAATTAATTAAACCACTAATTGAACAAGAAAAAAAATTTAGCCACTGATTACACTGATTAAACACGATTTTAAGATTTTTTATAACATTAATCCGTGTAATCAGTGGCAAAATTTTATTTTTTCATTTTGGACTGAACAGTAACTACAATTAATTATAAATCCAATGATTGAAATCGCCTTTTTTTCATTATCAATTCTTGCTGTCATTTTCGCAATCCTTGTAATAACTGCTAAGAATCCGGTTCACAGTGTATTATTTCTTGTAATGACATTCTTCAGTATTGCCGGGCACTTTGTGTTATTAAATGCACAATTCATTGCGGTGGTACATGTTATTGTTTATGCAGGCGCTATCATGGTGCTTTTTCTTTTTGTAATAATGTTGATGAATCTGAATAAAGAATCTGAACCGGCAAAGCCCTTATGGCTTAAGCTTTCAGGAGTGATCACCTCCGGTTTACTTTTATTGGTATTAACCGCAGTTTTCAGAAAAACAGTTGATAAAACTGCTCATGTCTTACCAAATCCCGATATAGGTCTCGTAAAAAATTTAGGAATGACTTTATTTAATGACTTTCTCTTACCCTTCGAATTATCGGCAGTGCTTTTCCTTACAGCAATGGTGGGAGCTGTTTTTATTGGAAAGGTGAAAGCCGGGAATTAGAATAATATTTAAAAAAATATGGGTTCCATCTCAATCAACTATTACCTCTATCTCAGTTCAATCCTTTTTGCGTTGGGAATACTTGGCGTGCTGACACGAAGAAATGCCATCATCATCCTCATGTCCATTGAACTGATGCTAAATGCAGTGAATCTTTTGATGGTTGCTTTTTCTGCTTTTATGGGGGACTCATCGGGACAAATTTTTGTATTTTTCATCATGCTGGTAGCCGCCGCAGAAGTTACGGTCGGGTTATCTATTGTTGTAATGATTTATAAGCATAATGGTTCTATTGATATTAATTTGATTGACAAAATGAAATGGTGATTTTATGTCTAATTATATAATTCTCGTTCCCCTTCTCCCTCTTCTGGGATTTCTGCTAAATGTTTTTCTGGGTAAGAAACATTTTTCAAAAGCAATGGTAACTACTATTGCCTTAGGAAGCGTGGCACTCGCTTTTCTTGTAACAGTGATTACGTTTTTTGAATTTTTGAATTCCGGAGAAGAAAGTATAAAAGTTACCTACTATCAATTCGCCCAAATCGGCTCTTTCTCTTTGCCTTTTAGTTTATTGGTTGACCCATTATCATTATTAATGATGTTGGTAGTTACGGGTGTGGGTTTTCTTATTCACATTTATGCAGTGGGATACATGAGCCACGATGTTGATTATCCACGCTTTTTCTCATACCTGAATCTGTTCATGTTTTCCATGCTACTTCTGGTATCATCTGCTAATTATTTCTTTCTTTTTATAGGATGGGAAGGAGTTGGAGTCAGCTCATTTCTTTTGATTGGATTCTGGTTTAAGAATACTAATTTCACTTACGCAGGCATGAAAGCCATGCTCATGAACCGTACCGGTGATTTAGGATTTTTTGCCGGTATCATGCTGATTTATGTGGTTTTTGGTTCACTTGAATTTGATAAGGTTTTCAGCAGGGCAAATGATTTTGAATCCGGAACTTTTATCATAACCATGATTACGATATTGCTTTTTATCGGGGCTTCTGCCAAGAGCGCTCAAATCCCTTTATATACCTGGCTACCCGATGCCATGGCAGGTCCTACTCCCGTTTCTGCTTTAATGCACGCCGCTACGATGGTAACAGCCGGTATCTACCTAATTGCCCGTTCAAATATTCTTTTTGCACTGGCACCGGTGACACTGAATATTGTAGCTATTACAGGATTGTGTACTGCCCTTCTCGCCGCTTTTATTGCTTTATCACAGAACGATATTAAAAAAGTGCTCGCCTATTCTACCGTAAGCCAACTTGGTTACATGTGCATGGCGCTCGGTGTCACTGCATTCTCTTCGGCAATGTTTCATTTTATGACCCACGCTTTTTTCAAAGCCCTTTTATTCCTTTGCGCTGGCTCTATCATTCACGCCATGAGTAATGAACAGGATGTTCGGAATATGGGAGGATTAAAAAAACATCTTCCGATAACATTTCTTACTTTTCTATTAGCAACTCTGGCTATTGCCGGAATTCCTCCGCTCTCCGGCTTTTTCTCTAAAGATGAAATACTCGTCCACGCCTTCGAATACAATGTCGTATTCTGGGGATTCGCTCTTTTTGGCGCTTTACTGACCTCCTTTTACATGTTTCGTTTGCTCTTTCTTACCTTTTATGGCGAATTCCGGGGAACCCATGAACAAAAACATCACCTGCATGAATCCCCCAATGTAATGACTTATCCCCTGATAATTCTGGCGGTTCTTTCTGCTATTGGCGGGTTTGTGGGTATCCCACAATTACTTGGAGGGTCACAAAAATTTGATAAATTTCTGGAACCGGTATTTTCAAAAGCCGAATTAAAACTCAGCCATCTAGAAACAGCCCATCTGTCCCATGCTACCGAATGGACGCTTATGGGGGTTTCCATTGCATTGATTATTATGAGCATTTTACTTGCGCGAAGAATTTATTTTATCAAAAAAATAATTCCTGTTTCTGAGAAAGTCAAATTATCTTTTTGGCATAATCTATCCTATCATAAATTTTATATTGACGAATTATACAGATACATTTTAATAAGACCAATGCATTTTATTCACGATTTTCTAAACTTGCGGATTGAAGCCGGAATCATTGACCGTAAAGTAAATGGAACAGGTGATGCAGTGATGGGATTCAGCAAATATCTCCGGTTGTTACAAAACGGAAAAACCGGTTACTATATTTTTGGAATGGTGATAGGATTGGTGGTGATTCTTGCGCTAAACTTTATTTTTTGATAAATGGTCATTGGGAATTGAACATTGGGCATTTGGCATTGGTCATTTGGTATTGAAATTATTTCAACATGAACTATATATATATATTCACCGGACTTGGGGTTGTTTCGCTTTTTCTGGGCTTGCTGGAAAAAGAAAAATTAATAAAATATTTGACGGGTTTTGTTTTATTGATCTCTTTAGGAATTATTTTTACTCTTGACGAAAAAGGCAGTTATTTCAATCAAATGCTTTTAGCTGATGATCTGGTAAATCCTATGCTGAAAGTATTATTGTTCTTAGGACTGTGCCACTTCATTTTGTTTTATAATACAGGAGAGGAATTTAAACTACCAACAGCAGAATATACTGCTTTGTTTTGTTTCATTTTAGTCGGCGCCATAGTAGTGACACTGGAGTTTAACTTAGTTATGTTGTTTCTGGGTATAGAAATTATTTCCATCGGATTATACATTATTGCCGCCGGAAATATTCAGGACGAAAAGTCAAGAGAAGCGTCGTTAAAATATTTTCTGATGGGTTCCTTTTCAACCGGTATTTTTCTGCTTGGAATTACTTTTATTTATGGCGTAACCGGCTCCTTCTTACTTTCTGATATCAAAACGGTTAGTTCAGGAATTCCCGAAGGGTCCTCTCCCCTGCTTTTACTCGGTACGTTATTAATTTTGTCCGGTCTTGCTTTTAAAGCATCTGCTGTCCCTTTTCATTTCTGGACCCCCGATGTTTACCAGGGATCTCCAACCCATGTTACTGCTTTTATGGCTACCCTTGTGAAAGCATCCGTTCTATTTGCATTTATCCGGTTGTTTAATCAGGCATTTTTGGTTACTTCCCAAACCTGGCAAAATTCTCTATGGTTAATCATTGCATTGACAGTGACACTGGGAAATGTTACTGCACTTTATCAAACCAGTTTTAAACGAATGCTTGCGTATTCCAGCATTGCCCATGCAGGATATATGTTAATGGGTGTGCTGGTACCTGAAGATCCTTCTTATAAAAGCATCTTGTTCTATGCCCTGAGTTATTCTCTTGCATCCTTAACTCTTTTCGGTATTTATTTTTTATTGGAAAAGAAAGGCAAAGCGGATGCGCTTGAGTCATTCAGGGGATTGGCAAAACAAAATCCGGAATTAGCCGTGCTGGCGGCGATTTCCCTTTCATCCATGATCGGTTTACCACCCGCCGCAGGTTTTTTTGCTAAACTAAATATTTTTACACAGGCGTTTATCAATGGATATACTCTTTTAGTGGCTATTGCATTAATCACTTCCCTGATCGGAGCATTTTATTACCTGCGGGTAATCGGATTGATGTTTAAAATGGATAATTCTGTTGAAAAGATTCATGTAGGTTTGCCTTTCCGCCTCATTGTTTGGGTTCAGGTTATACTATTAATTGTTTTTGGTATCTTTCCGGCGTTAATTCAATGAAAAAACCCGGAATATGAAAAATCTCTCTATATCATTATTCTTTGTATTAATTCTTTTTACGTCATTATTTTCTCAAAACCGCCCTCCCTTGGTTTTTGAAAGAAAGGTGCCACTCGTAAATATCAACTCCACTTTAACGAGAATGGAAATGGATGTAAAAGGGCAACGATTATTCCTGATTTCAGAAGAACAAAATTCCCTTTTCATCATTAATCTTACCGATGGCAAGGAATTATATTCCACAGATAAGTTAAACAAACCAAAATCACTTGCATTTGTTTCTCATGCCGACCAATTGTTTGTAATTGATGCCGATGGATTGTGCAGATTTATTAGTCTTGAAAATTATTCTGTAGATAAATCGCTTATACTTGGCAAAGAATCCGGAATTGTCTATTACGATGTCATCTCAAAAAAATTGTTTGCCGGATATTTAAAATCCATTGCTGTTATTGACTCTGAAACAGGAAAACTGACCGGAAATATCAAATTAAGCGGAAAACCCGGTGACTTTGATTTCGATTTTAAACGCAATCAGATGTTTGTCAATATCCCCGATAAAAGCCAGATTGAAGTCATTGACCTTGCCACGTTGAAAACAATAAATATCTGGAAAATTTCAGGAAAAGACAACGTTTCCATGGCCGCCGATTATGCAGGAACTAAATTATTTTCATCCCTAAGAAAACCATCGGGATTTATAACCCTTGGCACTTATACAGGAAGAACTACCGGCAACTATGAGTGTGCGTCAGAACCAAGTGAGATTTTCTTCGACCCTTACCTGAAAAGAATTTATATTTCTTGTACGGAAGGGTTTCTTCAGGTATTTCAGCAAAATTCAAACGGCGGATTTGACCCTGCCTTTAAACTTCCGACCATGGAGGGTTCCGTTAATATGCTGATGATACCGTTATTAAATCGCATTTACCTTGCATATCCCGGTTCTGATAAACAAACAGCAGAAATAGGCATTTACAGAATTCAAAATTAATTTTGTTTATTAATTCTGTTTTTTATATATTTGGGGCTATTAGGTGCTTTGGATCTTATTTGATTTATATGTTTTTCAAACTCTACCATATCTTTTTTAAAGCTTTTTCTAGCTTTATAGGATATTCAAAATATCTTCGTGGATTTGTTTGTTTCGTTTTCATATATTTATTATTTTCAAACTACCTGTATAGCCAAAATACATCTCTTACCGGTTTAAACTCTTCTTATCGTTCTGCAAATTCCCATGAAAATGAAGAATGGATTGACTTGAATGGACAAACTATTAATGTAATGCCATTAAATGATAACGTGAAAGGTATTTATGCTTTTAAATCGCTCTCACCTTATTATTACAAAGTTGATTCTGTTTATTTGTTCAATCCAACCTCTACTGATTTCTCTTTAACTCCTTCTAAAGATGGAAGCCAACCTGAAAAGAGGGATATATCCGGCTCGCTTCCTCAAAGCAAGGTAATCGTTGTAATCCAACCTCAGCAAAATTTTAATTCCGGAAAACGGAAATTAGGTCCTGATTTTTATAACAAATCCTCCTTAAAACCCCTTCCAAAAGTACCGTTGAAAAAATTTGAAATAGGTGCAAGAGTTGGGTTAACTTATTTTCATGGTGATGTCATAGGTAAACCTGATATAGCAGTCGGATTTGATGGCGCCAAACCGATTGGTATTGGTTCTGCTTTGCGAGGTTGTCTGGTGATGGGACGTTTCTCCGGACAAAATGTGAAACCGAACTTTGCTTATGATGGCACTGTGGATGCACAATTTAACTACCATGATATAACCTATTGGAATTTTCAAACCTGGTTTGTTTATACTTCCTATCATTTACGACTTAATGTAAACAATCTTGGTCTTTTAAGAGAACCAAATATTCAGCTATACGGATTTTTCGGACCTGGCTTTATGTTTTATTTTGTGAAAAGCAATTTAAGCGATGCAAATGGACGTAAATATGACTATTCAAATGGTCTTGAAAATGCAAAAATGGACGATGATTATGAGTCCTTGCTGTTAAGTAACGATTCATCCTATAATTCCATTCAACCCATCGCAATTTTTACTGCCGGTATGGGTGTTCTTTTTAAAATATCAGCAGATTTTTCATTAGGATGTGAATATGTTTTTCAAAATGAAATGATTCCCAAAACAGATATGTGGGATGGAAGAAGATATCAGGATGTCCCTGGTAATGTGCTTTCCACCGATTATGATGCGTTGTCAGGTTTATATGCCACTATTCTTTATCGTTTAGGTCCTTCCTTAGGTTCGGCTAATGTTGACCAGGAAATGAATGCCGATTACGAGGAAATAATGGATCTTAGAAAAAAAATTCGTGAAATCGGAAGTGATTCGGATGGGGATGGAATTATAGATGGAAACGATCAGGAACCATTTTCACCAAAGGGAGCACGGGTAGGCACTGACGGAGTGACACTCGATTCTGATAAAGATGGAATTCCCGACCATAAGGATTCTGAGCCATTCTCTCCCTATCCAACTGCTGTTGATTCTACCGGTGCCACTCCTAAAGGAACAGATGGAGTGCCACTTTATCTTAAATCGTATATTGATAAAATGTTGAAGCAGGGTGCAGAATCTACTGGTCAACCTGTTAAAAATGAGATGAAGTTACAGGAAGATTGGGATAAGAAGAGAGATTAGATGTTGGATGTTGGATGTTGGATGTTGGATGATTAATTATATCCCGTAAAGCTCCTTTTCTGCCGGAGTCAACTGCCTGATTTTAGATGCCGTCCCTTCCTCGTTAATTTTCTTAATAATCATCTCAGGGTCAATAAGCCAAATTCTTGCGGTGCCATCGAGAGAAGTAGTTACCACATGTTTGCTGTCGGGCGAAAATTTTATTTCTTCAATTTTTTTGGAATGTCCGTTTAACACCAATAATTCTCTTTCTTTGCGAACATCCCACACTTTTGCAACATTGTAAGCACGGGTAGCAATGTAATTTCCATCGGGAGAAATGTCTGCGCCCATTATCCATTCTGTATTCCCACGGGCAATATTACGGGTGACACCCCGTGCATCGGTATATAAAATTTTGTCTCTGAAAATATTTATAAACGTCTTTCCGTCTGATGAAAATTTCAACACCGAATTCGGATATTCATTTAATACATTTCCTAAAAAATCAAAAATTCTTGAAAATTTGTCAGATACAACAATAAATTTATCCTGAAAAGGAATAAAATCCAAATCCACAAATTTTTCGTCAGGCAATTTAACCTGCAATCGTTCATTTCCATGTAAATCCCACAACCGGACGGTGTTATCAAAAGAACCTGTGAGTACAACGGTGCCATCGCCTGAAAAAATTGCCTTTCGCACCATCTCATCATGCCCTTTAAGAATGGTTTTAGTGACACCCGCAGTATCCCAGATGCGGGCTGTTTTATCCCACGATGCTGTTACAATCAGATTTGAGCTGGAAAAATCGGAATAGGTGAGATAATTTTTGTGTCCTTTTAATATGGCAAGCATTTCTCCTTTATAATTCCATAATCTGCCAATTTTATCATTATAAATAGTGAGTATCAAATTACCATCTTTAGAAAACTTCCCATTCAACACTACTGCCTCATTTCCTTTCAAATCCATCATCTTTTCTCCTTCCAGATTAATGAGTGATGCAGTGTATGCTTCGGTGGGAACAATAATATTATTTCCATCGGGTGAAAAACTTGCTTCTATCCTAATAGATGATAACGCATCCTCAGAAATTATCAACATCTTGCTTTTGCGGATATCAACAGCACACCGTCTCAATGCGGGAGAATTATAAGCAGAAACCAATGCCTGAATTGAAATATCACTCTGAAACAGTCCATAAGCCGATTCAGCCAGCCGGTAACTCAACACCGGGTCATCCTGAATTTTTACCACTGAACGAATGGCTAATTCACTGGATTTAGTAATGGCATTCACGTTGGGCATGTTTTGATACCTCGGTAAATTGGATGCAGATTTTAACTTCATGATTTCCGATTCTCTTTCTCTTGCAATTTTTAGTGCAGAATCCGCTGATTCCACTGCTTCCATGTATTTATTAAAATTTTCTTTGGCTAATTTTTCGTTCTTAACCGCGAGCCATCGCTGTTCTTCTGCCATCTTCTTATTCAAAATTACCAACTGTTCTTTTGCATCAAGCGCTGTTTTTAATTTTTCAATCTGGCTTTGTTTTTCTACAATTACTTTTTCTTTTTCTCCAATAAGCGCAATTTTTTGTTTTAGTTCATCTTTGAACTTTAAAATTTGGTCAACCTGCATTTTTACTTTTTGAGTCAACTCTGCAACGTTGGCTTTAAATTTTTCTGCATTGGTAAAATAAAAAACAGAGGATGATGCAAATCCAAAAATGAGCACGACTACTGCTGTCACCAGAATCCTTCGATTTCTTTTGCGTATTTTAATTCCTTTTTTACTTTTTATGAGCAGGTCTTTAAAATCGCTATGAGTGGTTAATTTTTCTTCATAAGGTTTCATCCAGTTTAATTCTTCTTCGCGCAAGAGAATACCTTTTTTACGATAATAGGCAAGCCCATTTACCAATGCCTGGTCCATGTTATACAATTCTTTTTCCTGTCCGGAAAGTTTTTGAAATACTTTTTCAGCTAAACTATCGTGAAGAAATTCATATTCTCCGTATTCATTTTTCTCTTTTAGAATGGAAATGGATACAAAATGCTGAATATAATAGTCAATATCTTTTAAGGGTATTTCGTTTCCAAGCGCCTGGCTGAAATAGAGAACATCTTTTTTACGCATAAACCGCCGGGTACCCTCTTTGGTTATAAATGTTTTAAGAATGGTTTCGGCAGATTGTCTGTCCGGCATTTTCTCAAGCTGATTTTCCAGAAATTCTCCGAGCACATCTTTTATGTCTCCAATAACATCAATATCTGTGATATTAAAATGATTCATAACCGAACCACTAATTTTCTTATTCTGATAAATCCGGTCCAGATATACCTGAAGATAGGTAAGTTCAATGGTATTTTTTCCGCTTGCTACTACGTCAGACACTCTTACAGCAAACCCATTTTCCATAGTCATGCCGCCGGCTTTGAGCATTTCATGGACTATGCGTTGCGCAAGGGTTTGTGACACTTTTTCAAGACGAAAACGGTTATCCAGAAACCCGGGAATTTGTTTTTCAAAATCGTATAATTCAGACCAATATTCTTCGCGGATGATAAAGATAAAATGAACAGGAATTTTTGATTGACTTAAAATTTTAAGATTTTCTACAAAGGTGTTCTTTTCCTCAGGGGTTCCCGAAATAAATAATTCTTCGAACTGGTCATAAATCAGATATACCGGAGAATTTTTTTGGCTATGAAATTTCTCTATCGCTTTTTGCAATGAAACGCTTGCCTTAGTTGATTTTTTTACAATTAATTTTAAATCATCCTGTTCATCTTTTTCTTTCTCATTCGTTTTCCGATTATATTCCAAAAGAAAAAAATTGACAGACACATCATCCGTCCCGGAATTATTAAGTTCTGAATAAATGGAAAAAACAGTGGATTGAGAAATATCATTTCCTCTTCTTACGAGCAAGGGGTGTATTCCTTTTTTTCCCAATTCAGAAACCAACCCGCACTGGATCATGCTCGACTTTCCGCAACCGGAAGAGCCGTACACCAAAAGAATAGTTGATTTTTCTACTAAGGTGAGAAGCTGAGCTATTTCTTTTTCCCTTCCAAAATAAATGGCTGAGTCCTTTTCGGTGTAATAATTAAGGAATTTAAACGGGTTTAGAGGAGTACTAATTTTCTCATCTTGTTTTGGCTGAGAACTTTTTTTTAGGGTTTCTTTTGGTTTTTTTGCCATGGCAGGGTTACTCCGATTGCATCCGGATTTTTCAGGACAGGCAAATATACGAAAAAAAAATGATTTTTCACCAAGTTTTCCACGTAGGATTGTGGATTGACGGAATAAGAGGAATGGTTATGTTTTATTCTGGTAGTTTCGTAGATTAAAGCAGTATTAAAAATTGATAAAAATCATGAAATATTTTTTCTTTTTTATTTGGTTTTAACATACTTATGTAGTACATTTACATTTTATTTTTGTGTTGTTCTTGGAAGGAAACGTTTTTTATTTTTTTATTTTCATTTTTTCGATTTCAATTTTTTAAACGCTTAATATTATTTTTATTTAAATTAGTTTTATCATTGTAAAATTTAACTCAAAACCCTCACCATTATGAAAACTCAACATTTAGTACCCGTGCCACAATACAATACAATACAATACAATACAATACAATACAATACAATACCTATCCATCTTTGCTATCTAACCAAATTTATATTAATTATCTCCTTATTAGTGATAGGAATCAATGGAAAAATATTTGCTCAGCAAGCTAAGGAAAAAGAAGAGGTAGAAGGCGGGGATTGCTCTACATCTATACCTGTATCTTGTGAAACAAATACTACAAATCTACCGGCTTTAATTGACGGCGGGGGGATTGAAAATGATAATCTTACTTCTACTTCTTGTTTTCGCGATGAAGAGCTCCGCTCTATTTGGTATTCATTCACTTTTTCTACGGCAGGTACTTTTACTTTTACAATACACCCAAGTGGATATTACGATTGGTATAATTTTGCATTATATGATATCACAAATGGATGTGCAAATAAAGGAAATGCCATAAGATGTGTATTTAGAGAATATTATTCAGGAGGAAATGGAATTACAGGTTTAAATTTCACTGCAACGGAAACATCAGAATATTGGGGAGATGGATTCGTTAAATATTTAGATGCAGAGATTGGCCATACTTATGCTTTGTGCCTAGATAC
>Ga0156225_119_pt1 | contig 171313 bp, 114 predicted proteins | sample RifCSPlowO2_12_FD_107873 | JGI IMG/M metagenome (GOLD analysis project Ga0156225, IMG submission 107873) | Bacteroidetes bacterium RIFCSPLOWO2_12_FULL_37_12 | reverse complement strand
CATTGTGTAAACGAAACAAACGTTTTATGTTTACGGCGTTTTTTAATCGGGAATTGAAATAAATGGATTTCATTCGGACCCCTCTTCCTATAATCAATCCAAGTACCCCATCTACAAATAAAAAACTTTTTTTTTATAACGGGGTATTCTTCCCTGCTTTTCTGGCGAAAGGCAGGGATTTTTTATAATAGACCTCTTGCACATGTCACTTTTTAAACACAAAACACTAAGACACAAAACGGGCGTGATTATTATGGGAAACGTTTAAAACGGAAATTATTCCGATGCACCGGGCATCTGTACTAACTCGTTTAAACTTCATATAAACTGTTTTAAAGAAATAAAAAAAACTAATTTTACACCTTAAAAACACAGAACAAAATGATGAAATAATTTCCGGGAAGTGATGTCAAATTTCATCCGGGAAGGGGTGTGGTCAATTTGGAACCAAATAGGGGGAGCAGTTTATTCCGAAATTAACAGCACACGAGGATGCTGGAAAATTGATATTAAATGAAATTCAACAAGAAACATAAGAGCAATCCGTCATCAAATTATAAACCGGTAAAAATATGGAAAAATCAAACAGCGAAATAATCATTTATCAAAACCCTGAAGGCAACATCAAAGTAGATGTTCGGATGGAGGATGAAACCGTTTGGCTCACACAGGAACAAATGGCAATACTTTTTGGCAAGGGAAGAAGCACTATTGCTGAACATATTGCCAATGTGTATGAAGAACGGGAATTGGAGCAAAATCCAACTTGTCGGAATTTCCGACAAGTTCGAAAAGAGGGTGCAAGGGAAGTGGAGCGGGATATTGACCACTACAACCTTGATGTTATCATTTCGGTGGGTTACAGAGTAAAGTCACCGCAAGGCACGCAGTTTCGTATTTGGGCAACACAACGGCTAAAAGAATACATCATCAAAGGCTTTGCATTGAATGACGACCGTTTTAAAAACGGTAACTCCATGAATTATTTTAATGAGTTACAAGAGCGGATTCGGGAGATAAGAATTTCCGAAAGGTTTTTTTATCAGAAAATAAAAGACATCTATACTACCAGTATTGATTACAATGCAAAAGACGAAAAGACGATAGAGTTCTTTAAAATAGTACAAAATAAATTACTCTGGGCTATCAGTGAACAAACCGCCGCCGAATTGGTGTATTGCAGAGTGGACGCAAGTTTGCCATTATTGGGTATGCAATCGTTTGATAAGAAAAACACACAACACTTAAAAAAATCCGATGTAAGCATTGCCAAAAATTATTTGAATGAAAATGAAATAAAACTACTTGGCTTATTGGTGGAACAATACCTGGCATTTGCCGAAACCATGGCGCAACAGCGAACACCCATGTATATGAAAGATTGGATAGAGCGGTTAGATATAATTCTCAATCTCAATGGAAGGGAGTTATTAACTCATGCAGGTAAAATCAGCCATGAAATGGCTTTGAAAAAGTCAGGAGAAGAATTTGAAAAATATCAATTAACTCGTAAAGCATTGGAGAAAGAACAGAGCATGAAAGAATTGGAAGAAGATATTAAAAAGTTGAAGAAGCCAAAGAAATGAAATTCACCAAAGCGCTTCCGTTTTTATTAATGCTTCCGCAATCATTCACGAATCCTGAAAAATTTCATTCACCAAAGGGTAGATTAGTATATTCTGGAAGAAAAGGGAAAACTATTTGAAAAAAAATGACTTAAAGCTCTTTAAATCACTTCTGCCTCACATGCCGGTTTTTATCTTCCAACAACTCATTAATCTTTTTCAGATACAAAATCTCTTTGCTTGCATAAGCAATTTCTTTTCCGGCAAACTCCTTTTCTTTGCGCATCATTTCTTCTTTCAATCTGGCAATTTCTTTTGAAAGTGCAACAGGATTTAGTTTATACTTTTCAGCTTCTTCCGTAAAACGTTTTTGTGCGGGATGCTTAGTAGAAGTAGTTTGATTTTCGTAAAAATTGAAAAAATCGAATTCCAGTTCCTTGGATAAGCTGGTAAGCAAACCGGTATCTATACTTTTCCTGTTGAATATTTTATGAATGTTGGTAGATGACATATTGAGACGGCGGGCTAACTCCGCCTTGGTGATTCCCCTTTTTTCAACAACGGTTTTTATTTTTTCGCCTATATGAAAATTCATAAGGCAAACTTACCAAGAATAGATTAGGGAATGGATATGTAAACAGTGAAAAAATGTTTATGAAATGTGAAAATAATTTACATATCAAATTCTATTTTATGACAGGCGAATGAAAGAGAGTCATCCCTTCATAGTATCCAACTCATCCAGATTCACAGTGCGGAATTTATCGTAGATGTTTAAAATGATGGCAAGTCCCACTGCCGCTTCCGCCGCGGCAAGCACTATCACAAAAATGGCAAGCATTTGTCCCTGCAAAAGTTGAGGGTCATATTGACTGAATGCCACTAAATTGATGTTAGCGGAATTTAAAATCAATTCTACTCCCATTAAAACCACAATCGTGTTGCGCTTGGTGAGAATGGCGTACACTCCCAATGAAAAAAGGATTATGGAAATGTAGAGGAAATGCTGTAAGGGGATAAGTTCTTTCATTTTTTTATTTGAAATATAGTAATTGTTCAGTCCAAAATGAAAAAATACAATTTAGCCACAGATTACACGGATTAATGTTACAAAAAACCTTAAAACCATTTTTAATCTGTGTAATCAGTGGCTAAAATTTTTTTTCTTATTCAATTTATGGTTTAATTGAGTGAGTACTGAACGGTAACGAAATATATAAAATTCAAATTAATCTGATTTCTTTTCCGTTCCTGAATCTCTTCGCGCCATGTATGCGGCACCAAGCAATGCCATCATCAACAAAACTCCCGTAATTTCAAAAGGAATTATATAATCGGTCATGGTTTTAATTCCAATAGCATGAATAGTGGAAGTGGAAGGATCTAATTCCTGTCCCTTCAGTTTTATTTCATTTATCCAGGATATTCCGCTGAAATTTGCTTTCTGTATAGTAACGAGCAGGATAAGAAAAATAGCCAATGAAATAATGAAGCCGGCAATTTTATTTCTTTCCTGTGTCTGAATTTTCTGCCCGGATACTTTGTTGGTAAGCATGACCCCGAATATCAAAAGGACAAGAATGCCACCCACGTAAACAATAAGTTGTGCCACTGCAATAAAATCAGCACGGGCATAAACATACAATGCGGCAACACCGAAGAAAGTTGAAAACAAAGCAAACGCCGCATAAATGATGTTTTTAGTAGTCACCACAAAAATAGCCGAACCGATGACCACTGCGGCGAAACAATAAAAAAGTAGTTGTGTGAGATTCATGAAAGTGAGAATGAAAAGTTGACAATAATACTAAAAGTATTTTGTTTGTCGAATATTAGGGTGAAATATTGTTAAAATGTTAAATGGTTATATAGTTAAGTGAAAACCATTTAGCCATTTAACTATTTAACTATAATTTTATAAAAATAGAATTTGTTTAGAAGTTCGTTATTTCATAATTGGTTTTTTCCGTGCAGGCGCTGGTGAAAGAGGTGCAGAAGTAGCAGGCGGAGTGACAGTCGTCGGGGTCGCAGATGCCGGAGTGCCACTTGCAACCGGTTGAGTTGCTGTTTCCACTTTTGGTTGCGGTGCCACTTTCGCGGCTTTCTTTTGTTCTTCCAGCAATCGTCTCTTTTCAACGGCTTGCTCGGGTGTAAGATTGCTGAAGTGATAAATCAGATTATTTCTGTCAAACTCACTGAAATCATACACTTTGGTCATGGTTAAACATTCGGTTGGGCAAACGGTTGTGCATAAGCCGCAATAACAACATTTTGCCATGTCAATATCAAACTTCGGCGCCCATAAACGTTTTTTAGTTCCATCTGAACAAACCCCAAGGTCTTCCGTTGCTTTTATGGAGTCAATGTCAATGCAGTCCACCGGGCAAACCCGTGCGCATGCCTCGCACACAATACAATCATCAATTTCGTTGTGAAGCCGGTAGCGTCCGTTATCGGGTACCGGCATTTTTTCTTTAGGATACTGGAGCGTAACGATTCCCGTTGCTTGTTTGAAATAATTTTCATCGGAAGGCGACATGGGCTTGCGCATTTCGTTTGATTGACGCAAATGCTTCCAGGTCAGTTTCATGCCTTCCATGATGGAAGTGACACCTTCCGTAATGTTTCCGAGATAAGAACTGTTTGCTCCTTTTTTATTTTCCATTTTGTCAAAAAATGTGTTAATTCTTAATAAAAAATACTCTTGATATTCAATTTATCCTACGCAACCATTACTTGTTCTAACTTTTTTTCAAAATTTTTTTATTTTCTCAACGAAAAATAACGCTCTATACTTTCAATAATTTTAACATATAACACTAAACAAAAAATGAAAAATGTCTAAAGATTCGCACTTTATCATTATTTATTTTTTGTTTAGTGTTATATGTTTTTTATTTAGTTGAAATTTCTTGTTTGGTTCTAACCCCCCTCACACCATCCACAACCTCCATATTCCCGCTCCCAGCACACAAAGAAACGCCGCAGGTACCAAAACCTTCCAGCAAAGATACATTAATTGGTCAACCCGCAAACGCGGTAAAGTCCATCGAATCCAGATATGAATGAAGATAGCGCCTACTGCTTTTGAAAGTATCCAGAAACAGCCCCAAAGGTTTCCTGCCCAGGTACCGGGTGCTCCGCTGGTAAGATAGCCAAATTGAAAACTTTTTAATAATTCCCAATTACTTAATTGAGAGGCGTGTTCGGGAGTGATAACCTGACTAAACGATAAATTTGGCAATGGTGTATTCCAGCCGCCAAGAAATACGATAGCGGCAATGAGCCCTACAATAAACATCATGGCATATTCGGCAAGAAAAATAACTGCAAACTTAAAACCGGTATATTCCACATGAAAGCCGGCTACCAATTCTGATTCGGCTTCCGGAATATCAAAGGGAGCGCGATTACATTCGGCAAGTGAGGCAATAAAATAAATAATGTACGCAAGTAGTAAAAGCGGAAAACGGAAAATGTTCCAGGTGATAATTCCACCAATATGAGTGACATTTATACCTAACCCTTTCAAGCCAAATAAATAATTGGATTGTTCGCGATAATCGCCCGAGCTGGTCCAATATTCATTGTACCAGATACCCTGCTGATAACAAATCTGCTGGAGGTCAAGCGTCTGACAAATCATTACGGCTGATAAAATGGCAAGGGAAGCGGGAATTTCATAAGAGATAATTTGTGCCACAGAGCGGATGGAACCGAAAAGAGCGTATTTATTATTGGAACCCCATCCTGCCATCAAAAGTCCAATAACATCAATGGCAACAATTCCAAGTATGTAAAAAAGCCCTATGTTAATAGAGGAACCAATAAAATCAGTGCTAAACGGCAAAGCGGCATAACCGGCAAAAACTGCAGTAAAAATGATAATGGGACCTAAAGTAAAAAGCCATTTATCAGCGGCGGCGGGAATGATATCTTCTTTTTGAAGAAGTTTTAAAATATCGGCGGCTGTTTGTCCTGTGCCTTTGTATCCCACCTCCATCGGACCCAGCCGGTCCTGCATGAAAGCGGAGACCTTTCTTTCAACATATACTGCCGTTAAGGCATACACTGCGGTAAATCCCACAAAAATTACAACAGCGATTACAGTTGCAATAATAAAACCCAGCCCTAATCCTATAGGGGAATCAAATTCCAGGAACTTATGAAAACCGGGATATCCGCCTGTAATACCGGAGAGTTGGTGAAGGATATTTGGGAAAAATGACATAGTGAATACTGTATAAAAAAATGGTTAAATGGTTGGATGGTTGGAAATGCAACCAAGAAGCCATTATAACGCACGGCAAATATAAATAAATGTCGTGAAATAATGGTAGTTTTTAGAATTACCCTAAAGATTCATCCAAAAAGATTATTACATTTGCACGGATTAAAAGGGATGAGCCAGCAAGACATACAACAAAAATTGGTTTCATTTCAGTCGGTTTATTTTTTTGCCACTAATTGCACGGATTAGTTATTTTTTTCAATTAGTGTAATTCGTGGCTATATATTTATTGAACTGAACAGCAAAGTATTTTTCATGAAAACAGTAAAAATTTTCTTCCTGATTGTATTACTATTTTTTGCGTGCAAGAAAAACTTCACGGGAGATTGTCCCCCCGTTTCTGAAAACCACTGCGGGTTATTTCTCATTTTGCAGGGAGGAATGTATGGGTATATGAATAAGAGCGGAAAAGTAACGATTGAACCCCGTTATGAAAAAGCATTTGATTTTTCGGAGGGATTAGCCATGTTTGTAGAGGGAGCGCAATGGGGATTTATTGATACAGCGGGAAATGTTGTCATTGAGCCCGCATATACGGTTGCCGATTATTTCTCGGAGGGTATGGCGGCAATTAAAACGAAGGGGATGTACGGGTATATCAACAAGAAAGGAAAGATATTAATTGAACCTCAATATTATCAAGCCGAAAAATTCAAATGCGGAAGAGCATTTGTGGTCACCACTTCCAAAAAAGGTTATATTGATGCCACCGGTGAATGGGCATTTGAATTGAATTTTGACAATGCGTTTGATTTTTCGGAAGGGCTTGCGCGGATTGAAACCAACGGAAAAACAGGTTTTATAGATCGCAGTGGTCAATGGGTTATTGAACCGGTCTTTGAAAAAGCAGGTGATTTTCAAAACGGACTTGCTTACGCAGAAAAAGAGAATAAGAAGGGATACATTGAAACGGGCGGAGATTGGGCATTTGAAGTTGACTTTATGAATGCTTCGGAATTTTCGGAAGGGTTTGCGAAAATTAAAGACAAAGGCAAAATCGGATATATTGATGTAACGGGCAAACTAATTATTGAGCCAAAATTTGATGCCGGTTTACTATTTTCAGGGAGGCGTGCCGCCATACGCATGGGAGATGAATTTTATCAATTCATTGACCCAAGTGGGAAAATTACAGGAACTGTGAAATTCAATTCAGTGGAACCATTTCACGGAGGGTTAGTGCGTGGGATTGTGAATGATAAATGGGTGTATGTAGATTCTACGGGGAGGGAGGTGTGGAGGCAGGAGTGAGGGGGGGGTGGATATTCGGGTTTAAAAAAAAATGAAAAACATATAACAAATAATTATTAATTTTAAAGGGGGTGAATCCTTAATCATTATTTATTTTTTGTTACGTGTTAGATGTTTTTTTCTAAAAGTTGAGTTATTTTAGTATGTTTCTGGTTAATTAACAATCAAGTTCTTTCAATCATAATTTAATTTTTTCTGCCCATGATTCATGGTTGTGGTGTTTCTCCTGATTTTTAATTTAGTGTTGAACATTTTATAGATAATTTAACAAAACTTTTTCAATACTTTGTCTCCCAATTCCATATTTTGTCTCCCAATCTTTAACCAATAATTTCTTTTTTAATTCCAATTCATCTGAAAATTTGGTAGGTTCATTCTTCATAATACTATCGATCCAATTAAGTATTTTTTGACAATATCCATTCTCATCTGCAATGAAGTCCCATAATTCTTTTCCAATCAATGTGGAACCGGGATAACCAATTAGAGTTGTTTTAATTTGCGAATTGATTTGTTCACGTGTACCGTAAGTCATTCCCAACATCGGAATATTATTGATTTTGTCTTTTATATTTTGAATATGCGAATTTAGTTGCCTGACTTGTTCTATTGACATTGTGTTTGGACTTGATTTAATTTGTAACTGATAGTTAATATTTTTCTTTTTTACTTTCATATCAAATCCACCAAGCGCTGGTTTTTCCCCCCCACTGCATAGCAATAAGCCCTCAACCGTAAAACCCCAAGAGGTAACGATAGAGCGGGTTATCTTTTGATAAAAATAAAAAGTTACAACTTCTTTGTGGTCATCAAAACCAAATGCTTTTACTAAAAAAGGATTGATCAAAAGATTTTCTAAAGTTGTATTTTTAAGTTCAGAGATGCTGTTTTTAACAAAATCCTTAATTAAAACCGTAATCCAAAAACCATTTATCGATTTTGATTTATCAAATAAATATTCATCAATAATGGTTTGAATTTCGATAATCTGTTCCATTGTAAGCTTTGATTCACCTTTTGAATTTTTATACTGCAAAAGTTTTTTTGAATCTCGAAAATTTTTCAAGGAACAATCATAAAAATCAGCAATAGCGACAGCGGTCGTATCACCAATTTTATTTACCTTCTTACACAAATAAGCAATTAGATTTTCTTCGCTATATTCCATTTTTTTATTTTTCTTGTTTCGTATTTTACTTTAGATTCAAATAAAACCAATTCTTTTTCCTTTGTTTGCCTTTTTACCATTCCATAATATTCGGGCATAATATCTATTCCTATGGAATTTCTTTTTAAATCTTTTGCCGCTTGTATTGTCGTTCCACTTCCCATAAAGGGGTCTAAAACGGTGTCAAATTCTTTGGTAAAAAGTTTGATAAACCATTCTGGTAAAGCATACGGAAAAGCGGCACTATGATTTTTATTATTGCATTCTGTGGATAAATGTAAAACATTGGTGGGATAAGCTTTTTCTCTATTGAGCCAATTAGAAACATTTTTTCCAAAACCACTTCCATTTTTAGCATTGTCTCTTATTTTGTCAACCGCACTTAAATTTTTTAATCTACCCTTTGCCCAATCACCAACAGGAACCATAACTTCATTTTGGTACATATTAAATTTTCGGGTTTTATTAAATTGCAAAAGGCGCTCCCAACTATCACGAAAACGATTTGGCCATTTTCCCGGGTAACAATTTTTTTTATGCCAGATAAATTCCTCTGTCCAAAACCATCCTTGTTTTCGCAATGCTAAAATTAATTCCAAAACATAAGTATGTCTTTCACCTTCATCTGCCTTTTCTTTAATGTTTAGAATAAAAGTTCCATCGGATTTTAAAACTCTTAATAGTTCATTACTGATTGGGATAAACCACTCAACATATTTTTCTGGATCAATACCTCCGTAAGTATTTCTTCTTCTATCGGCATAAGGAGGTGAAGTAACAATTAAATCAACGCAACTTTCATCAAACGTTTTTAAAACCTCTTTGCAGTCGCCAAGAAAAATATCTGACTTAATTTCTTTCATAAGTATTTATTTAAAACATTATATTCTTCCGGACTAATTAGCTGGTATGAGCTGATTCTCACATAGATTTGTCCTTCATGAAAATAATACCCGTTATCTTCTTTTTCTGTTTTTCCTCCATAAAATTCCTTAAGATATTTTTCAGCACATTTCTTCATTGTAGATGTTTTTTCATCAGGTAGCTTATGGACACTTCTATGACAATATTCATATTCGCCATTTCTTTCTTCAAGAACCAAAATCATGTGGGTTGACTTTTTTTTCATTGTTTAATTATTGTTTTTTGATTGGTAATAATAAAAACCAACTGCGGGGTGATATTAGAAGTAGTCACCGTCTTGCTTAGATGTTCAGTCGCCCAGTCGCTGGCTTCTTTGATGGATAAAAGCTCTTCGTTTGCTATCATGTATTCATAAGTTGTTTACCCTGTTGGAAATTCTTATCAAATAATCTCTGTGGTAATATATAAATGCAAATTTATTTAATTATTTCGATTTCTAGCTTGGAAGGAATATAAAAAAAATTATCCGCTAATTGACGCCAATTATTACGCGAATATACGCGAACAATAAAATAAAAAAATTATCCGCTAATTGACGCTAATTATTACGCGAATATACGCGAACAATAAAATAAAAAAAATATCCGCTAATTGACGCAATTTATTCGCGAAAATTCGCGGTTAATATTTTAAAGCCCGGTTTCATAAATTTTTAGAATCATCAGGAAAAAAGAATAAAAAAACTTAACCGCTAATTAACGCTAATTATACGCTGATAAAAGTGAACAAAGAAATAAAAAAAACGCTAATTAACGTAAATTATGCGCGAAAAAATTTCTAGTGTTTGCAAATCTTTTGTACTGAAATTTAAAAGCTCCAAAATTAGCCAACAGTCCAAGCGGTTTTTTTGTGCCTTTTAAATAATTCAAGAGTTGTGCTTCATCAACTGGCGATAAATTTTCCATAGCTTTAATTTCCAATACCATATCATCATAACATAGAAAATCAGGATAATATTTTTTCTTTAATATTATTCCTTTATAGAAAACATTCATTTCTGCATGTTCAATAAAAGGAACTCCTTGTTTAGTAAACTCAATTGATAAAGCTTCTTGATATACGGCTTCTAAAAATCCAGGACCTAATTCATTATATACCTCAAAGCAACATCCGATTATTTTGTATGTTTCTTCCTTGTAGATTAATTCAGACATGTTATTGCTATTTAACGTTTATTATTCGCGAAAATTCGCGATTAATTTTTAAAATTCGAGGCCATATATATTTATTTGAGCCAGCAAGGTAAAAAATATACCCCTAATTATTCGCGAAAATTCGCGGTTAACTTTTTAATGCCCGGTTTCATATATTTGCTAGTATCATCAGGGGAAAAAAATAACCGCTAATTGACACTAAAAATTTGCGGGTAAAATTTTTAAGTAAAAGGACTTGTTAGCCATAGATAAAAAAACTGCCCTCCACATTATGCAGAGGGCAGTATTAATAGACCGTCTGTTTTTATTAGAACGGTAAATGGTCGGGCGTATCAGCGCCTACCTGTACTGCCTCCACCACCGGCGTTTCTTTAGTTCCGTTGGATTCGACAGTTGCACGTTTCGTGGAAATCATGTTCATGGTAAGACAATGAACCTCCGTCATGTAATGCTTCTTCCCTTCTTTATCGTCCCAAGTTTTGGTTCTTAGCTTGCCTTCCACGTAAACCAAGTCCCCTTTGTGCAGATACTTTTCTGCCACCTGGGCGGGTTGGTTGTGGAGAACGACATTGTGCCACTCGGTCTGTTCAACCTTGTTGCCGTTTTTATCTTTGTATGCGTCAGTAGTGGCTAAGCTGAAATCGGCAATACAGCCGCCATTTTCAAAATAACGAACTTTAGGATCTTGTCCTAAACGTCCCATTAAAATAACTTTGTTTACACCGTTCATGAGTGTTTTTAGTTAGATGGTTAAATTAAATAAATGAATTTGTACTTTATGTTAGGTAAAATTAACAAAAAGTGCGCAAATATACAATAGAGTTTGTGAAATTAACAAGTTTTTTTTATTCACAATGAATTTGTTTCCGTATTTTATTGATTTTCAATATCTTTGAAACCAATTTGTGGATAAGTTTAAAAAAAATAATTAAAAATTAATAGTTAATAATTAAGAATTGTGGCACTTTATTTTTATTTCTTAATATTTTAGTAAAACATTTGTTGTTGTGGCTTGTCGAAGTTGGGTTATTAATACTCCTTTCACCATGAGATTATTTTTTATCATTTTCATAGTTGTAACCATTACCGAAGCAATGAGTCAGGTAGGAAATTCAGCCGCCGCTGATTCATCGCAGTACTTGCCGGAGGAAAATAAGTTTGCGCATTTAATATGTAAATTGCCCTGCGAATTGACTTTTACCGGCGGAAGACCTCAGGCGCTGAAGGTTCAGGCGAATGATTATATTTTAAAAAACATTGAATTTGGTGTGAGAGCGGGTGTGCTGAAATTAAAATTGAAGGGTGGTTTATTCAGATTTCTTCATCGTAAGTGGTTAAACGACGAGGTGTTGGTTTTTATTTCCAATCCTTCGCTTTCAACAATTGAAATGACAGGACCGGGAGTAATCAATGTTTTTAATATTAAAGCGGATAACATTTCCTGCAAGATAAACGGAAACGGCACACTGCAACTAAAATCACAATCCCGTCAATTAACTGCTATCGTAAATGGTAGCGGGAAAATAAAATTGATCGGCACCACGCAAAAAAGTAGTTTACATATAGAAGGAACCGGAATTATTGATGCCACCGAATTTTTGGCAGATACCATTCATTCAGCAATTTCCGGAACAGGACAGATTATAACAAAACCAGCCGAATGGATGGATTTACGAACACAACAAGGCGGGCATTTGATTTTAAAATCGAATGATTTTCCCTTGCCGGCGTTAATCAACGGGCAGGGGATTATTACGAGGGAAAAGGAAGAAGAAAGGTAAAAGGAGAAAGGAATAAACCTTCAAGGTTTAGTAAGGTTTTGAAGCGTAGGATAACCTTGAAGGTTTGAAAATAGAAGATAGAAAATAAAAAATAGAAAATAGAAGATAGAAAAAAGAAAAAAGAAAATCATGAAACTCCACCTCCTACCCCAGCCAGCGGGGGACATGACGCTCCCGAAATTATTTTTATTAATCGTATTAGTCAATTCTTCATTTACAGCATATAGCGGAGGATGGCAAGTCGTTACAGAGAGCAGTCAGTTTATTGAAAGCAACGTCAATGCAATAATTTTTGAGTGTTCCGGAAATCTAATGTTGAAGCCATCCGATGAAAACGGCATTTTCTATTCTACCCCTCCTGCTGAAGGGGACACCATTGAGTTTAATGTAAGTGGAAATACAGTGAAAATTCGCATAAGATCAGATGAAGAAAAAAAGAATAACATTTATAAAAACAATAACAACCTGACGGTGTTGGTTGAAATGAAAATGCTTGAAAACATTGTTTTTTCAGGAAGCGGGAAATTAGAAATAAAAAATTTTATAGGAAAAACCTTACATTTCGTCTGGAATGGTAGTGGTGATTGCTTGGGAACTATGGATTACGAAAACATAACCATTTTACATAATGGCTCAGGCAAAATGGAGCTTGCAGGAAAAACCAATGATTTAATGCTTACACATTCGGGGACAGGCGATATTTTTGCAAAGAAGTTACGCGCTTTAAATGGGATAGTTACCTTATCGGGCACAGGAGATATTTTTGTGAGTGTCACCGGGCAGTTAATGGCAAACCTCAATGGTACTGGAAATATTTATTATTATAAAAATCCAAAATTAAAGAAGAGCATAGAAGGGTGGGGCACCATTGCAAAGAGGATGGAGGCGATATTTTGAACAAGGTCAGAAATTCGCAATATAACATTCATGCTTACCGCTAAAAATATCCATAAATCCTTTGGTTCTTTGCAGGTTCTTAAAGGAATTGACGTTGAAATTTCGAAAGGGGAGTTGGTTGCCATTGTAGGACCTTCCGGCGCAGGCAAAACCACTCTGCTTCAGATTCTCGGAACACTCGATAAACCGGATGAAGGCAACATTATAATTCAAAACACTGATTTAGCCATACTGAAAGGTGAACAGCTTGCGTTATTTCGTAATCGTAAAATTGGATTTATTTTTCAGTTTCATCATCTGCTTCCGGAATTTACGGGGCTTGAAAATGTTTGCCTCCCGGGTTGGATTTCCGGAAAAAATAAAAAAGAAGTTATTTCGAAAGCCAGTGAATTGCTGAATTATCTGGGTCTCTCTGAAAGAGAACATCACAAGCCCTCAGAACTTTCGGGAGGAGAACAACAGCGGGTGGCAGTGGCTCGTGCATTAATCAACCAGCCGGAAATTGTGTTTGCCGATGAACCAAGCGGAAATCTTGATTCGCAGACAGCCAAAGAATTGCATCAGCTTTTTTTACGGCTGAATAAGGATTTTCAGCAGACATTTGTAATAGTGACACACAATCCTGAGCTTGCCGGCTTGTGTCACCGGAGGATTACGCTGGTGGATGGGAGAGTAGTGGGTACCACGACCCTCTAAACCTTCAAAGTTTTCCTGCGCTCATGCAATACAAAACTTTGAAGGTTTTCCTATCCCACCCACCGCGCCACCGGCACCGCCCTTTCATCCGCAAATTCTCCTTTCAGATATTTGTAATATCCTGCCATGGCAATCATGGCGGCATTATCCGTGCAGTAAGAAATTTTAGGATAATGAGTTTTCCAACCGAGTTCACCGCCGGTTTTCTCAAAATAGTGACGAAGATAACTATTGGCAGAAACTCCACCGCTGAGTGCCACTTCACGGATGTTTAATTTTAATGCGGCTGATTTTAATTTGATAATTAAGGCAGTGACAATGGCATGTTGCAAACTAGCGCAGATATCCGGACATTCCTTTTCAAAAAACAAAGCATCTGATTTCATACGTTCACGAAAAAAATAAAGAAAATTTGTTTTCAATCCAGAAAATGAGAAATCAAATCCGGGAACATCTGCAATAGGAAAATTGAATTTTTGCGGATTTCCGGTTCGAGAGAGTTTATCAATTTCAGGACCTCCGGGATATGTAAGTCCCATGATTTTAGCCGCTTTGTCGAAACATTCGCCGGCGGCATCGTCAAGTGTGGTACCGATAATTTCCATTTTCAGGTAATCACTTACTAATACTAACTGAGTATGACCGCCGCTGACGGTCAAACAAAGAAAAGGAAATGACGGTTTGGGCTCGTCTATAAATAATGAGAGCACATGCGCCTGTAAATGATTTACATCTATCGTGGGAATCCCAAGTCCCTGCGCAAATGACTTAGCAAAGGAAACGCCTACGAGGAGCGAACCCAGCAAACCAGGTCCTTTAGTGTAAGCCACCGCCGATAAATCGTTTTTTTGTATTTTTGACAGGTTTAATGCCTGAGCCACCACCGGAATAATGTTTTGTTGATGTGCACGGCTGGCAAGTTCTGGCACAACTCCCCCATATACTTCATGCACTTTTTGACCGGCAATAACATTCGATAAAATTTTACCCTCCGAGATCACAGCGGCAGATGTTTCATCGCAGGATGACTCGATGGCGAGTATGTTGATGGGAGGGGGCAAGGTTAAAATCAGATAAAATGAATAATCAAAGTTATAACAAAGATAAACATTCTATTCACTTTATATTAATTTTTAAGGAGTTTATGAGATAGCATCACTAAGTTTCAGAAAAATAATGAATAACATATAACACATAACAACAAATTACTAAGGAGGTTCACTGACAAAAAAGTATAACAGCATAATATCGATTTAATCATGAATCAAAATTCAATAAGAATCACTTTCCACAATACAAGGGGATTAACATATTTTATTAATTCACAGTTGAAATATTTTTTTCTTTTGATAATAAGAAAGGAAGAAATAACATCCGCTATGAATGTTAAGATAAAATTTATTTTTGTTCCGGAAAAAGAAATTATACTATTGAATAAAAAATATTTACACCATCCTTATAGTACTGATATATTAACCTTCGACTTATCGGATAAAAAAAATGAATTAGACGCCGAAATATATATCTGCCCCGAAGTAGTAAGAAAAAATGCAAAACGGTTTGGTGTCACCAATAAAAATGAATTTTTGAGGGTGATGGTACATGGCATCTTGCATCTGGCTGGGTACGGGGATAAAACAAAAAAAGAACAAGAGACGATGAGGAGGAAAGAAGATTATTATTTACCGTTTGCGCGCCATTAAAATTTTATGTAAGTTTGTTCCCATATTTTTCAGTTTTGAAGCAACTACGCTTTTTTTTCCTTTATCTTCATCTTACCACTTCTTGTATTACATATACTTTTTCACAAGGCAATGTAACATTACCAACCCGTTCATTTAATCTAAGTCAGGCAATAAAATCCGGTTTGGAAAACAATCAACGCATCAAAAACGCCGGTCTGGATATTGAAATTGCCAAAGAAAAAATTAAAGAAACCTTTTCTATTGGGTTTCCACAAATTTTTACAGAAGGTAATTTTCAGCATTTTATAGATATTCCCACCCAGGTGGCACCGGCAAATATGTTTGACAGCAAAGCTCCTGGTGATTTGCTCATACCCATAAAATTCGGAACTACTTACAACGGCACTGCCTCCATTTCCGCTTCACAGCTTGTTTTTGATGGGTCCTATTTTGTGGGACTCCAGGCGGCAAAAGTTTACAAGCAGTTGTTCGAAAAGCAAAAAGTTTTTTCTGAAATAGAAGTCCGGGATATGATCATGCAAACCTATTGCGCCGTTCTCGCCGCTCAAAAAGGAAATGCATTTTTAAAAAAAACATATTCAAATCTTGATTCCATCCACAGACAGATTACGCTCATGTATCAACAGGGCTTTATGGATAAACTCGAAGTAGAACAATCGGAACTTACACTGCTTAATCTTTCAGTACAAATTCAAAAAAGTGTCACTGATATTGAAAAAACCAACCTGTTACTGAAGTTTCAAATGGGAATTCCACTGGAATCGGATATTGAACTCACCGACTCGTTGCAGGGAATAGTGGAAGAATTAAAAAATGAGAATCTGCGGGAAGAGGTAAGTAATTTTAAATCACATATATCCATGCAAATTTTTGCGACCCAGATGGAATTATTAAAGCTAAACCTGAAAAAGGAAAGAGCGCAACGCTTGCCCCACCTGGGAGTTTTTCTTAATCATGGTCAGTACGGATACAGCAATACCTTTGAGTTTAAATCATGGTATCCTACTACACTATGGGGAATTAATTTGCGAATACCTGTTTTTGATGGATTAGGACAATCCCGAAGAATAAAACAATCAAAATTTGAAATTGAAAAAGCCCAAAACTCGTTTGAACAACTTCAACAAGGTTTGCAACTTGAATACCTATCTGCCAAAGCAGAATGCAGGGACGCAAACGAACATGAGCGTAATGCTAAATCCAATGTGTCACTGGCAGAAAAGGTGCTGGATAAAACACTGATTCGCCATAAGCAAGGATTAGCATCGAGTTTGGAAGTAAGTCAGGTGCAGAATCAATACCTGACAGCCGAAAGTATGTATCTTATGGCAATAATGGAAAATATTCAAAGTAATATGAAGTTGAGAAGAGCGAAGGGGGAGTAAGTGGAAATTTAAAAAAATAAAAATTATGCACAACTTTAAAAATCAAATCAAAATCATTTACATCTGCTTGGTGTCACTGTTTATGTCAGTAGTGACACAAACCGGTTGTGGCACCAGTGATAAAAAATTTTTTTTATATGAACAACTCGTAAATAAAAGAGATTCGCTTTTGATGCATGTGGATGAAGTGCGGAACGAAATACGAGGACTGGATGAAAAAATTTCAGCCATGGACTCCAACCAACAGAATTCAGCGAGAAAAATATTGGTCTCAGCACAAAAACTAAAATTAACGCAATTCGAACATTTTTTTGAAGCAAGGGGTTTGGTGGAAGCAGAAAAAAACGTGTTACTATCTGTAGAAATGCCAGGGAAAGTTTTGAAAATTCACGTAAAGGAAGGACAAGAAGTAAAAAAAAGACAGTTATTAGTGACATTAGATGCCGCTTCCATGCTTACAACCATAAAAGAACTTGAAACTTCGCTCGTTTTAGCCAACGATTTATTTGAACGTCAGCAAAATCTGTGGAAGCAAGGAATTGGAGCTGAAATAAAATATCTCGAAACAAAAAATCAGAAAGATGCGCTTGAACTAAAATTAATAACGCTAAAAACAGAAATGGAAAAATCAAATCTCCGTTCACCCGAAGAGGGAATGGTTGACCAGATTCTTACCAAGGAAGGTGAAATGGCATACCCCGTCATGCCCGTCATGCGAATACTAAATCTCGAAAAAGTACACTTATATGCAGATGTGCCGGAAAAATATATCAAACAAGTAAAAAAGGGTTTGAATGTAAAATTGATGTTTCCTTCCTTACAGGAAGAAAAAGTGTCACCCATCAGTCATGCCGGAAGTTTTATAAATCCGGATAATCGCACGTTCCGTATTCGTATAGACATGGACAACCAACAAAAAACGCTTAAACCAAATCTCCTCTCCATCATAAAAATAACTGACATCGTAAAAGATTCAGCCATCGTAATTCATGACCGGTACATACTGGCAGATGCAAACGGTAAGGAATTTATTTTTGTAGTGGATTCCACCATAAATGAAATAACTGCAAAACGCCGTTTTATTGAAACGGGATTACGAAACCAGGGGGAAGTTGAAATTATCAAGGGAATTTCCGCGAGTGAAATGCTTATAACCGAAGGTGCGCGGATGGTAACCGACGGGGATAGGGTGATGGTGGTGGGGGAGAAATAAGGTAAAAGTTAAAGAACCTTCAAGGTTTAGTAAGGATTTGAAGCGCTGGATAACCTTGAAGTTTTGGAATTAATAAATAGAAAATAGAAGATAGAAAAAAGAAAATAGAAAATAGCACCAGATTAATGAGCAACCCAAAAAATCATTCCATCATCGAAAACCAATTCGGTCTTTCGTCATTGTCTGTTGATAATAAAGCAACCGTTTTTGTGCTTACAATTATTGTTGCCATTTTGGGAATGATAGCTTATAGTTCAATGCCGAAAGAAAGTTTTCCGGAAATTATAATTGCGGAAATTTACATAGGTACTCCACATCCTGGAAACTCACCTGCCGACATGGAAAATCTGATTACCCGTCCTATCGAAAAACAATTAAAAACCATTGCGGGAGTGGATAAAATCACTTCGACCTCCATTCAGGATTATTCAAACATAGTAGTAAAGTTCAATACCGATGTTCCCGTGGAGGAAGCTCTAAGAAAAGTAAAAGATGCCGTTGATAAATCAAAAAAGGACTTGCCTACCGACCTCTTGCAGGATCCTAATATTTTTGAACTGAACTTTTCTGAGTTTCCCATCATGAATATTAATCTATCGGGTGATTTTGATATTGACAAGTTGAAAAAATACGGAGAATATCTCGAAGATGAAATTGAAAAACTACCGGAAATTTCAAGAGTAGATATACGCGGCGCCATGGAAAAAGAGGTTAAAGTGGAGGTGGATATTCATAAAATGGAATCATTGCAACTTGGCTTCAACGATATAGCAGGCGCCATTGTAAATGAGAACAGAACCTTATCGGGTGGAAATGTAACAACTGATCAATTTCAGAAAACCATACGGGTCGTTGGAGAATTTTCTACCCCCTCTCAACTTGCCGATATAGTTGTAAAAAATGAAAAAGGAAATATTGTATATCTGAAAGATATTGCTAAGGTTAGTTTCGATTATGAGGAAAGAAAAAGTTATGCCCGTGAAAATCAAAAGCCGGTCATCATGCTCGACATAGTAAAACGAAGCGGAGAAAATATGCTTTCCACTTCCGATAAAATTATGGAAATACTCGGGGATGCCCGTGCAACTTTTTTTCCATCTTCACTCTATGTTTCCGTAACGAATGATATGTCAACTGAAACCAGAAACCAGGTGACAAATCTCGAGAACAATATTATCTTCGGAATCATTCTCGTGGTGCTGGTGCTGATGTTTTTTCTCGGACTTCGCAACGCATTGTTCGTAGGCACTGCCATCCCTTTGTCCATGTTCATGGGATTTATGATTTTGGGATCAACCGGAGTGACACTAAACATGATTGTATTATTTTCACTTATTCTTGCTCTTGGGATGTTGGTTGACAATGGCATTGTAGTAGTAGAAAATATTTACAGACACATGGGTGAAGGCAGAAATCATGAGCATGCCGCCAAGCAGGGAGTTGGAGAAGTAGCTGTTCCCATCATTACCTCCACGTTAACTACCCTCGCCGCATTTATTCCGTTGGCGTTTTGGCCCGGAATGATGGGTGAGTTTATGAAATATCTTCCCATTACATTAATCATTGTTCTGGGCTCCAGTTTATTTGTGGCATTAGTAATGAATCCCGTTTTTACAGCAGTATGGATGCGAATAGAAGAAAAAAAGGTGAGATTCAAAAAACTTTTTATAACAACCGGAATATTTTTTGTAGCAGGGTTGCTGTTCAGAATAATACGTTGGGATACTTTAGGTCATTTACTTATGTTTACTGCGTTAATTATTTTTATTAACGGAAAATGGCTGAATCCATGGACTGTATGGTTCCGCCAAACGGTTGTTCCCAGGTTTGAAAATTCTTACCGCAGTTTTCTGATATATTCGTTAGGGGGAAAAAAACCATACCTCTTTTTGTCAAGCACTGTTTTTCTTTTTATTTTATCGTTTGTGCTATTATTTATTTTTGCACCCAAAGTGGAATTTTTTCCTGTAAGTGAGCCGCATTATGTAAACGTATTTATAGAGAAACCGCAAGGAACAGATATAGAAGTAACAAATGATTTTACAAAAAAAATTGAAAACGAACTAAGGGGATTATTATCAAAATACGAAGCACTTAGTCCGGATTCCGGTTCCAACAAAAATAATTTTCTTGTCAAATCCATGATTGCTCAGGTAGGAGAAGGAACCAGTGATCCCACGCAAGGTCCTGTTTTCGGAGTGACACCCCATAAAGCAAGGATTACCGTTTCGTTTGTGGATTATGAATACCGCAGAGGAGTAAAAACCGGCGATGTATTAAATGAAATCAGGGCAGGGTTAAAGAAATTTCCCGGAGTGCAAATCATCGTTGACAAAGATAATAATGGACCTCCGGTCGGAAAGCCCGTCAGCATTGAAGTAATTGGCAAGGATTACGAAAAATTAATTTCTCTATCGGAAGAAGTTCGTTTATTTATAAATAAGAGTGGCATTGCAGGAATAGAGGAATTAAAATCGGACATTGAACTGGGAAAGCCGGAATTAACAATGCACATAGACCGCGAGAAAGCCAGGAGATACGGTATTTCTACTGCGCAGATTGCCGGCGATGTACGCACTTCGCTTTTTGGTCTTGAGGTTTCACGCTTTAAGCAAGGCGAAGATGATTATCCTGTAAACATTCGATTGGATGAAAAGTACCGGAATGACCCAGAGATACTGATGAATCAGCGCATTACATTCCGCGACCAAACCAATGGTCAAATCAGGCAAATACCAGTTTCGGCAGTGGCTGAGTTGAAGAATACCTCTACGTATGGTTCCATTCGCCGGAAAGATTTAAACCGTGTGATAACCATTTCGTCTAACGTGCTGGCGGGTTACAACGCCAATGAAATAGTTGAAAAAATCAAAGAGCAGATGAAGGACTTCAGAACACCTAAGGAATTTCAGATTAAGTTTACGGGACAACAGGAAGAACAAAATAAAGAGATGTCATTTCTAACTAACGCCTTGCTGGTAGCACTATTCCTGGTATTTATGATCATAGTGGCACAATTTAATTCTGTCACCACTCCCTTAATCATTATGTCGGCAGTAATTCTCAGTGGCATTGGAGTATTTCTGGGATTGACTATTTTCCGGATGGACTTCATTGTCATCATGACGATGATAGGAATTATTTCCCTTGCCGGAGTTGTGGTAAATAACGTGATCGTGCTGATAGATTATTCCAATTTACTGATTAACCGGAGAAAAACGGAATTGGGATTGGACAAAAAAGCGCAACTGCCCTTGGAGGAAATCAGGCAATGTATCATCAATGCCGGCGCAAACCGTTTACGTCCTGTTCTATTGACAGCCATAACTACTGTACTTGGATTAGTGCCACTGGCAACAGGAATGAATCTCAACTTCTTTACGTTAGTGTCATCGTTAGATCCGCAGATTTATTTTGGTGGTGATAATGTGATTTTCTGGGGACCGATGTCCTGGACGGTCATTTTTGGATTATCATTCGCAACCTTTCTAACACTTGTTATTGTACCGGTGATGTATTATTTGCTGAATAAAGCGATGGAGAGGAAAGGAAGGTGATTAATTTCATATCTTTGGTCTATAAATGAAAATCCTTGTACTGGATAATTACGATTCTTTTACGTACAACCTTGTTCATTATCTTGAAAAGACAAGTGACGCAAAAGTGGATGTGTTTCGCAACGATAAAATTTCATTGAAAGAAATTAATCGCTATGATAAAATTCTTCTTTCACCCGGACCCGGAATCCCTAAGGATGCGGGAATACTTTTAGATGTTATAAAAGAATATTCCGGAAAGAAAAGCGTTTTGGGAATTTGTCTCGGACAACAGGCAATCGCTGAAGTTTTTGGCTGCAAATTAAAAAATCTGAAGTCGGTGTATCATGGAGTGGCAACGGAAATGGAAATTGTGAAAGATGATATTTTATTCAAGGGACTACCAGGAAAATTTAAAGCGGGTCGTTATCATTCATGGGTTGTAGATGAAAATAATTTTCCGGATGAATTGGAAATTACCTGCAAAGATGAAAAAGGATATGTAATGGGATTACGTCACAAAAAGTTTGATGTTCGGGGTGTTCAGTTTCACCCGGAAAGCATTCTAACAGAATTTGGATTAAAAATAATTGAAAACTGGGTGAAATTTTAATTAATAACCAACTCATGAAAATCGGAATTGTATGTTATCCCACTTACGGTGGCAGTGGCGTGGTCGCCACAGAACTTGGAATGGCGCTTGCCGCGAAAGGTCATCAGGTGCATTTTATTTCGTATGCACAGCCCTTTCGTCTTGATACCATCAACGAAAACATTTTCTATCACGAAGTAAATTTTAATTCATACCCCCTGTTTGAATACCCTCCTTACGAATTGGCGCTTGCCAGCAAACTTGTGGATATTGTAAAATTTGAAAAACTTCAATTGCTTCATGTGCATTATGCCATTCCTCACGCTTCCGCCGCCTTTCTGGCAAAAGAAATCCTTAAAACCTATCAGATTCATATTCCCGTTATTACTACGTTGCATGGGACAGACATTACATTAGTGGGAAAAGATGCCACGTATGAACCAGTGGTTACATTCAGCATTAATCAATCGGATGGTGTCACTGCGGTGTCACAGTTTCTCAAAGACGATACGTATCGTCATTTCAATATAAAAAAAAAAATAGAAGTTATTCCGAATTTCATAAACCTGCAACGGTTTCAACGGTTGAAAAAGGAACATTTCCGCAAAGCGCTTGCTCCGCATGACGAAAAAATAATTGTGCACACTTCCAATTTCAGGCCGGTTAAACGAATTGAAGATGTATTGAAAATCTTTCAAAAATTAAGAAACCATGTTACTGCTAAATTAATATTGATTGGTGATGGGCCTGACCGAAAACACGCAGAGGATTTATGCCGGCAGATGAATTATTGCGCGGACATACGATTTATCGGAAAAGTGGATGCCGTAGAAGAGATTTTATCCATATCCGATTTGTTTCTGATGCCTTCCGAGAGCGAAAGTTTCGGACTTGCCGCGCTGGAAGCCATGGCTTGTGAAGTGCCGCTGATAACCACTAACGCAGGCGGACTTCCGGAGCTTAACGTTGACGGAATAACCGGCTTTAACAGTCCGGTGGGCGACACGGAAAAAATGGCAAATGATGCGTTGTTTATTCTTGAGGACAATCATCTTCCCGGTTTTAAAAAACGTGCATGGGAAAGGGCTAAGGAATTTGACGTAGCTAAAATTTTACCGCTGTATGAAAATTATTATAAAAAAATTGTGGGGGGGGATAGCTAACTATTCACCCCTTTTTAAAAAAGCTCATCATCACCTCTTTTATCACGGTAGGAATATTTTTCTTCAATGTTGCTTTCAGTGTACAATACGTTTGTCTTCCTAAAATTAAATTAACCAGCACTTGTTGTAAAAAATAACTTCTTTTAGAAAGTAATACCATGGCGCTTGTAAACCATGTTTTATAAAATTTAGGAAAAATAGTAGCGGATTTTTGCAATTCAGCAATTATGCCATGGCAATTTTCAAAGTATAATTCCGGTTTGTTTGCTACTATCGCTTTTGAAAGCAATTCCGCTGATTTGAAGGCATAATAAATTCCTTCTCCGGTAATTGTGTCCACAAACCCGCCCGCATCCCCTATCAACGCCCAGTTTTTGCCTTGAATATTTTCTTTCTCCCACTTCCAGACCAACGGAATGGTTGCCGAATAATATCGTTGTGGGTTGGGTTTAAAATCAGGAAAATGTTTTTGAAGAAATCCGGTTACATGACTGAGCGCCATTTCCCGTGAAAATTGCTTAGATAATGAAAAAAAACCAACCGAAGAATGATCCCCTCGCGGAAATACCCACAAATAACCTTTGCTGTTTGTATAGAATTTGATAATTGCCTCATCAATGCATAAACCATCAACATAGTATCCTAATCCTGAATACCGGTTGGTGCCAAAGGGCTTTGCTCCAAGCCACCGCCTCGAAATCCCTTGTGCCCCATCTGCACCCACTACAAAATCAAATTTAAAATTGCTATCATAATTCATATTATCAACTGTGATTTTGAAATCGTCGTTTTGGCGTATAATTTCAGTTACCTTACTGTGAACTAAATTAATCTGTTTGTAATCCAATAAGTTTAATTGATACTCACTAAGGGTTTTCCGGGAGATGATTTGCATGGGGACATCACAGGCGACATCGCAACTACTTTCGTAAGGTGAAATAAACCGGAACTGCTGAACTGCATTCGACAAGGTTTCTATCCCCTTCAGCATTTTAATTTCATTCATTGCCTTAAAGGTAATTCCTCCTCCACATGGTTTTTCAAAGGGAATGCGATGGTCAAAAAGGGTAATCTTTAATCCACTTCCTTGCAGTAACCAGGCGAGATAAAGCCCTGCAGGTCCTCCTCCAATTATGGCAATGTTGTTTATCATGGTGCAAACATACAGGAAATTTTTTTTTATGCACAAAAGTGAAAAGCCCTGATTTCAGCGATAAGGTGCACCGTGTCGCTTCACCATAGAATAAGCTAAGAGTTTTAATGTAATTTTAAATCTTTCAAAGACCTCAAAAAAATATTTATGTTTTATGTCTTTTTTTATTGTTTATCCATTATTTTTTTTTATACTTTTGTGCCCTTTTTCGTTTATAGGTTTAATCGCTTAATATTCTAACTAACCCACTCCCTGATGTATTGGTCACTCGAACTTGCCTCCTATCTCGAAGATGCCCCTTGGCCGGCAACTAAAGATGAGCTTATTGACTACGGGATTCGTTCCGGTGCACCGATTGAGGTGATTGAAAACCTGCATGAACTCGAAGACGATGGGCAACCCTACGAAAGTATAGAAGAAATCTGGCCCGATTATCCCTCAAAAGAGGACTTCTTTTTTAACGAAGATGAGTACTAAAGAGGTATAAGGGTATAAAGGTATAAAGGTATAAGGGTAGTAAACAAACGGATGATTTACGGTTTTCCCCTATACCCCTATACCCCTATACCCCTTTCGTCTTGTCAAACAATCTTATTCTCTCCAACCTGTCTGTATTCTACCGAAACAAATCAGTCATTGATAAAATCAACCTCGAAATACCTCTACATCAATGGGTTGTCATTGCAGGGAATAACGGTTCCGGAAAAACAAGTTTGTTCAAAGCCATCACAGGAAAAATTTCCTATTCGGGTGAAATACATGTTGTAAATGAGAAAAGTAAGCATGAAGTTAATGTAACACCTCATTATTTCTCATATCTCGAACAAAATACACCTTTTCAGGTTCCATTCACCGTTTCAGAACTAGTGGTAATGGGCACATATCACAAAAAACCCAGGTTTTCGCACTATACAAAAGAAGATTATTCCCTTGCGGAGGAATTTATAAGTTTGTTTGAGATTACGCACCTTAAACATAAAATATTTTCCGAATTATCGGGAGGGGAGCAAATTCTGGTCTGGCTCGCTCAAATTCTGTTAATGGATTCAGAAATTATTTTGCTCGATGAACCGACCCGTCATCTCGATACCTATTATACTAACTTAGTTTTAGGGATATTCTACCGTTTAGTGGAAGAAAAAAAGAAAAGCATCATTCTTATAACCCATGACTTAAATTCATTGAAGGGATATAAGGGGCGATTAATCAATTTATCATCAAAGCCGGTAGTACTGGAAGAATTGAATGAAGGAAGTATTGCAAGAAATATGGAGAAGCTGAAGGAGAAAGGATGAGGGGATAATTATTTTATTTACTATTTAATGAGGACAAGTTTTTGGGAATGTGTACTATATTCAGAAATTAACCTGATAAAATAAACACCTCCTGGTAGGTTAGAAGCATCAAAGTGCAAGAAGTAATTCTTATCTTGTTGAGCCAATCCATCAAAGAGTAGCGCTACTTTTTTGCCAAAAATATCAGATACACTTATAGTTGTTATTTCATCTTGCTGTAAACGGAGTGTTACAGTTGTAAAATTCGAAAAAGGGTTTGGGTAAGATTCAAATATATTTTTTGATGTTCCATCGGTCTTTATAAATTCAATAGTAAAATTATCATCACTTGAGTATCGTTTCCATTTATCCAATGGAGAAACACAAGATCCCAATCTGTCCTCATGTGTAAGATGTGCAGGAACTGAACTTGGACTAATACATATTTCATGTGCGTTTGATGAGTTTCCTGGTGGAACATGACAAACCAAAACTTTATCACTATTTTTTCCGCAACGAACATCTATTGAAACTACTGTCACAAAATCTGGTTCTGACTTGCAACCATCTGCATCAGCAATAACACTGTATGTGGTTGTTTCACTCGGACAAACGGTTATCGATTGTGTAGTGTCACCGGTACTCCATAAGAAATTATAAGGTAGTACGGTTCCAGAAACTGTAGCGGTGAGTATTGCACATTTGAGAGGTGTATATCCAATGAATACCGTATCATTTTCACCAGCGTCCACAAAAACCTCTGTGGTATCTACTATAATAGTAATAGATGAAGAATTTGTGCAAGCTCCATCCGTTACAGTTAAACTATAAGTTCCAGAAAGTATAGCAGTAATTGCATTACTTGTACTACCTGTAGACCATAAATAACTTCCTGCAATAAGGCTTGATGTGAGTACTACCGAACCCCCTGGACAAAAACTTGTCGGACCCGAAGGTAGAATTGAAAGTGAAGAAGGTAAAACGGTAATTGTTACATCATCCGAACCAGTGCAACCGTTCTGATCAGTAGCAGTTACAGTGTAAGTAGTAGTAATTGAAGGGTTTGCTGTAGGATTTGAAATTGTGGAATTACTTACACCTACAGTAGGTAGCCAATTATAAATAGTATTTGAAACTGACGGGCTCCCAATATTGGCAGTGCCTCCATTGCAAATACTTTGGTCAAGACCGGCATTTTGCTGTGGGAGTGGGTCTATAATCACGGAGATGTCATCTAACCATATAGAACCATTAGCTGGATCTGTATCTACCAAAGTCAGAGAATTCAATAAAAGATAATTCCAATTATTTGCAGTATTATTAGTAAAGGGGATAGTATATAATTGATAACTATCCGTTAATATTTCCTGACCATTATTATTTGGAAATATTTGAGAAGAAACTAAACCAGGACATTCATTAAGAATTTTACCAGGACAAGGTTGTATGTTAGTAAACCTGGATTGAATGAATTCCGCAGTACACTGTTGATGACCTTTTCTTGCAAAAAATGAGATGATTCCGGTAGCACCTGGTAAAACCGGTCTGTTAAAACTTAATGCAATTCCTTCGGGATAGTTCTTATTGTTGTATCCTCTTACAATCAAACCGATATAGTTATTTCCGGAATGAGGAGCAAGATCTACAGAACCATTATTACAAGTGGATGAAGTGGCTTCATTATTTCCAGAAAAATAGGGAGAATTTTCAAAGATTTCATCAAAATAAAACGGAGCGTCTTTTGTTGATTCTATACCAAAAGTCAGTGTCATATCCATTTCTGCTTCATCTGTAAACTCTTCAAAACCTCCATAACATACAATATTTTTATTGCAGGGAAAAGGAGAAGTACAAACCGGAAGTTGGTCCGCTGTTACGTTTATAAAAATATAGGTGATATTTCCCGTTTGCCCTAGTGCATTTAGCGGTCTGTAACGAAGTGTTACTAATCCTGCATAAGTAGCATTTGATTGAAAGTTAAAAGAGCTATTCCCTTGAGAAGATATAGTTCCTGACCCACTGACAATTTCCAAACAATTAAATCGTGTCGGAGCATTGCCATTATCATTATCATTCAAAAGAAAATCGTCAATAGTAATAGTATTACCTCTAAGTACGCTATATCGAGTAGTTGTTCCAGATATATAAAAATCATTAACCCCGGCTATTCTATTTCCGCAAGGTGTATAATCATTTTTATAAATTGTAGTTAATGTTTGGTCTGCACCATAAACATTGGTTGTTTGATAACCCAAATCGCATAATACCTGAACTTCTTGTTGAAGTGGTCTTCGTCTGGTTATTCCTGTTCCTAAAGCGTTTACCATAAGATAGGGTATATTATTGGATGTACCAAGCGGACATGTATAATCAAAATGGTTAAAACTGGAACCTTTTAAAAAAGATACAGGGGAATAAATGGGTTGAGTTGTTGATCCGTTGTATAGAATATAACAACTGCTATCTATTACTGTTCCCGTAGAAAAGGTTGTATTATTGCAACTACCATTGATTGTGATAAGAGGTGCGAAAGAATTAGTAAATAAATACGAATCAAATCTTGAATAAATATTACCTGCCAAACCTGAAGATCCGTCACCGGTGATGAAAGAAGTAAATCCTAATGCATGCATGGCTTCATGTAAAATGACAGTATACAAGTCGTGACGATCGGGGGGAGCAACAGTTTTTAGGTCTGTCCACCAGTCAGAAAAATTAATAAAGTTAATTTGGAGGGTTCCATGATAGAAATCTTCATCGGAATATCCTATTAAATTCAGGTTAGTATAAGAATCCATACCCCCATTTAAAGTTTTCCAGATTTCACCATCCATAAAACCACTAAGCAAAGCATCTTTTATATAAAAAGAAGAAGCGGCTCCCAAAGTTGTAGTTTCTAAATTTGTGGAAGGAAGGACAATAATGTTTACCGCCGGATCTGCGCCGGTTAAAGGATTTATTGCAGGTACGATAAGTTTTGAAATATCAGTAAAAACAGAACAGGCAACTGCTCTTCGGGAAGCGCCTTCTGCAGGATCATTAAAACCCTGTACATCGGTATCAGAAAAATATAAATGAAAATAACCGGCGATGCAGGTATTTTCTGAAATAAACAATGTGGGGCTTGAATTGGAAATTCTTATTTCATCAAAGGAGTATTTATTTCCAAAGTTGTCAAAAAAATAATTATCAAAAATTTTTGAAGTATCTCCGGTTGAATAAATTGTGTTGCTCTGTTGTGCCTTTAATAAATGGGGTAAAAAAAATAAACAAAAAATCAATGGTAATAAAAATATCAGCCCAATACTGGGTTTATAAGTTAGTAGCATTGCATTGCGATTCGCAGTATAGTTACGTCTATTGGCTTTCATGTTATTAATATTAAAGTTGTTAAGGAACAGCGGGCAACCATTCAATAGGTAAGATGGACTTTCATATAATAATGTTAAAGTTGTTTTGGTAGTGTTAAAATCGTTTTAATTCTCTCCGCAACTCAACGCTTTCACTCTGCGGCCCTCTGCATGAAACTTATTTTTATAAATTTTTAGAAATGCCTTTAATTATAATTTTTAATCCTTAAATCCCACCAACATCACAAGGCACCCCAGCTCAGAACCTTTTGGCAGACAAGCCCTAATAAGTGTGTTTACAGTACCGGTGAAGTGAAAATCCCATTGGTTTGTGTTTGAATGTTTAAGATTTTCAAATAACAAATGTTTTTCAGTATCCCATACACTCCAGTAAATATGATCCAGTACAAGACCTGGACAGGCCTGTATTCTGTAATCGTTATTGGCATAAAAAGTAACAAAGAATTCAACCGTGTCACCTTCTTCTACCAATGCTCTTCTTGATTGTCCGTCTGAAACAAACGGAACAATGTTAGGAGCACAATCGTCAGCAATGAAATTACATTGTGCTTGTGCATTGTACATCATTAGCACCGTGCAGGTGAATGAAATCAGAAGCGAAGAAAACTTTTTCATAGCTTATATTTTATTAATTGGACATTTGGTTACGAATTGATTCAATAGCATTAGCAACTGCTGTTAATTGGTCAGCAGTGGCAATTACTTCACTCTTACTGTTTATCATTGTCATGTGTTTGGAAGTATCGGTCTGAGGAGCCACGTAAGAATATTTTATCTCTATGGACTCATATTTTGTTTGAAGATCTTTCAGTGAATTTACCAAAGCAGGAAATCCGGTTTCATCTCTGTGTTTATTCAGCATGGGAATGAGGTTGCCAAGGGAAATTTTCTGAACGCCGATATGCTCAATTACCTGGGGGTCACCGGCGCCATTTTTCACCATTCTGGTTGCTAAATACAATCCTTCTACCCAGCCACCTGCTAAAACCAATGAAGCTAAACTTTTGCGCTCATTTTCTTTCAGATAGGTCTCTGACTGACGCATGGATTCGGAAATGATATATAATAAAGAATCGGGTTTGTCAAGGTTTGCTTTGAAACGTTCCACCGTTTTCATTTCAAAAGCGGCAAGAATTCCCAGCCCGTCAGCAAGCTCTTTACAGGCATTAAAATAGGATATCATATCCTGGGTTTGGTCATACATTCTTATATATCCTAAATCGGCGGCATAAATACCAAGATTCAATGCCTGACTGAAATTAGTAGTGTATTTAGAAAGATTACCTGTAGAATTTAACAGTGATTGATTATAGCTACCCCCTGCTTTTTTGAAAATGGATGACATCTGAAAAGGGGAGGGTACGCTGTAAACCTCATTATCAAATTTGATGTGAATGTCTTTATTGACATCCTTTTTTTCTTCCTTAGCTTCTTTATTTTCCTCGGCTTCCTGCTTTTTCTCCCCACAGGAAACGGCGAATAGTATGGAAAAGACCATTAAATAGTTAATAGTCCGGCGGTAAAGAGTAGATACCATGATTAGTATGCGTTTAATGAGAATGTTTTAATTAAGGGTGCAATAATATGGAAAAAAAAGCAAATTCATAACTATTTGATAAAAAAATTATTTTTTTTGCTATTTTCTTTCACAAACTAAAGTAAAATAGCATGATAAACAAAAAAATTGGGTATAAGGAGTATAAGGTATAAAGGTATAAGGTATAGAGGAACAACACAATATTCGCTCCTTATACAATATACCCCTATACCCCTATACTCCCTATACCCCTATATTCTAATTCCCATAACCAACACATCATCCAACTGCATTCTTTCCCCTTTCCACTGATAAAAATGTTTTTCAATAGATGTAAACTGTTCATCCATAGTCAACCCTTGCATATCATTAATTAATTTTAGAAAATTTTTATTCATAAGGCGCTTTCCCTTAACTCCGCCGTCCTGGTCAGCATAGCCATCCGAAAAAACATAAAAAGTGTCTCCTTTTTCTACCGGAATTTTGAAAGAGGTAAAATCCTGTTCATCTTCGGTAAAACCCCCGATTGATTTTTTAGTGGGTTTAAATTCTTCGACTTCTTTTTTACCATTACGGACAAACCACAGAGGTCTGTTGGCTCCTGAAAAATGAATGAACCTGTTTGATAAATCAAAAGCACATAGCGCAATATCCATCCCATCTTTAATTGATTCAATGCTATCGGTTTGTTTCAGCGATTGTTTGATATCCTGATTTAATTTTCTCAAAATAGTGGAGGGCTGTTGGCATTGTATCACAGCTTCTTTGAGTTTTTCGGAGGCAATCATGCTCATTAATGCGCCGGGCACCCCATGACCGGTACAATCCACCGCGGCAATAAATATCTGATTTTCTTTTTTCTGGAAAAAATAAAAGTCACCACTGACCATATCACGTGGTTTGAAAAAAATAAATGAGTCAGGAAAAATTTCTTTTATTTCTCCAATCATGGGCAACTTTGCCTGTTGTATCCGTTTGGCGTATTCAATGCTATCGGTTATATCTTTGTTTTTCTCTTCAATAATTTTTTTCTGTTCTGTGATTTCCACATTCGCTTTTTTTCTTGCTTTTGATTTCCGGTAAATGGTTACGGTAAATGCAATCAGGGCAATAAATACAACAATGCAGATAATCTCAATCCACATTTGTTTCATTTTTCGAAGTTCTTCCTCTTTTCTGGCAAGGGCATCTTTCTTTTCCTGTTCATGTGTAAGAAGTACATTTTTTACTTCAGCAGAATTTTGGGAAAGAAGCAGAGAATCGGAATAAATTTTATGTTTTGCAAAAAGGGTATAAGCCGTTTCAAAGTCATTTTTTTCTGCAGAAACGGTTGCTAATAAACGAGTGGTATTTGATAATAAATTATAATCATTTAATGAATCAGCTATATTCAATGATTTTTGAAGATACAACACGGCATTGGAAAAATCTTTTTTATTTATAAATACTTCACCCATATCATAAAAGGTCCATCCTAAATTAAGTTTGCTGGAAATGCGTTCCAGTAGCAATGCTGATTTTTGATAAAATTCCAGGGCTTTTTCATAGTTTCTTGTTATTGCATAAATGGAAGCGATTTTTGGTAATGAATTGCACATACCGTAATAATCTCCGATTTCTTCACTGGCGCTTAGTGCCTTGAAATATAATTCCAGTGCGATGGAATATTTTTTTTCAATCATTGAGTCATAAGCAATTCCCGATAAAGCATGTCCTATTTCCTGTTTATCGTTCCATCGGTAGGCAAATTCACGGAATTTATTTCTGAATTCAATTCCTTTAGCTGTGTCGCCAACGAAAAAAAACAAATGTGCCGCGCCCATCTGTGCACGTAAATAATATTTCTGATTAGCTTCCTCCGAAGGAATGTCCAACGCGTTATAAAAAAATTTAAGCGATTTATCTAATTGTTGTTTTCCAAGATATCCCCAACCCAATAAGCACAGTGCAGAGCTTTTTATCTGCTGGTTTTTTAATTTTTGCCCGATAGAATAAGCAGATTGTGCTTCAGAAATCGTTTTATCATATAAGGTTTTATACCAATAAGATTGGCTTAACCATACATTAGAAAAAGCAATTCCTTTTTCAAAATTTAATTTCTCCGATAATTTTTTTGCGCTCTTTGCATATATTTCCATAGAATCCTGTGCGCACATTTCAGCGTTTTCGGTAATCTTTAACAGCAGATTAACAGTTTGGGTATCTTCTTTTGTTCCTTTCAGCAAAAGCTTAAGCGAATCCATCAATAAAGATTGCCCCGATAATTGTAAGGTGGAAAAGAAAATGAAAGGTAGAATAAGATAATATCTTATAAAGTGCTTCATGTAATTTATTATTGCGCTTTCGGGTCATGCTGATATACACCATGTATATTTCCGTCAGGGTCTTTGAAATAAGCAGACCATCCTACGCCGGGAACCGGCATTTTGGGAACAACCACCTTGCCTCCCGAATGTTCAATTTTCCGGATACTTTCATCAATATCAGTGACACTAATTGAGTTTACTATCGGTTGGTTCGGATCTTTTTTTTTCATTATGCCACCATTTATCCCCGGAGATTTTTCATCACCGGTGACAGCCAGCCAGTAAGGATGGCTACCAAATTGCTGAAAGGTCCAACCGAAAACCGATTTAAAAAATTCAACGGTTTTTTCCGGCTGGTCGCAGGGAATTTCGAAATGGACTACGCGGTTGTTCATGGGGAGGAGGGTTAAGGTGGGCAAATTTACGTAAAATTTTATTTTACTTTGCCGTTAATGCAATGAACACACCGTCAATTACTTTTGCCATACGTGTTACGTCAAGGGTTTCCAAAGTGTCGGTCGGCTTATGATAATTTATGTTTCTGTAAAATGATGTATCTGTTATCATTAAAGCACTAAAACCAAATTTCCAATAATACAAGTGGTCAGACCAATTCAATCCTTGTATAAAAGTTGATCCCGTAAATTTTTTTGTTCGGATGGTATTGCTTGATTTAAACTTTTTAGAGGTGCCCTTAAATTATTTTACCTCTTTTTTATTTCCCATTTTCTTTTAGTATGGTCTTGCTTTCTTCAATCATATTATTGATTGTAATTTCCGCTCTGGAAATAACATGTCCTTCCAATAAACGTAACAGAAAGTCCTGATAACTGAGTTTTACTTTCAAGGTTTCTGTAAATTTTTATATCTTTGTGAGGTTAGTTAATCTGATCTTTGTGAGTTCAGTTAATCTGAATTTAGACATCTTTATAATGCCTCTCTCCCCAAAAACTATGAAAAAACCATTCATAATTCCCTGTACTTCCTCAGCCATTCGTTCTTCCGTAGGAAAACGAAGTGTATCATTCCTCGCAACTATCTTCATATTGCTGCTTACACAAGAACAGGCATACTCGCAATACCCTAATTACGAGTGGGCAAAAAGCGCAGGAGGAAAAGAGCATGATTTAGGAAATAGTTGCTCCACCGATGCCAACGCTAATATCATCGTAACGGGTAATTTTTCTAGTTTTTCTATTTCTTTTGGAACAACTACTTTAACTAATACAGGAAGCTGGGATGATATGTTTATTGTAAAATATGACACAAACGGAAATGTTCTCTGGGCAAAAAGTGCTGGCGGAAATTATTCTGATTATGGTAATAGTTGCTCTACAGATCTCAGTGGAAATATAATAGTAACAGGGTCTTTTAATAGTTCAACCATCACCTTTGGAACAACTACATTAGCCCTTGCAAGCACTGGGGGCGGCGCGAGTGATATGTTTGTAGTAAAATATGACACAAACGGAAATGTTCTTTGGGCTAAAAGTGCAGGCGGAAATTCTTCTGATTATGGTAATAGTTGCTCTACCGATGCCAATGGTAATATCATTGTAACAGGCAATTTTCAGAGTTCTTCTATTTCCTTTGAATCAACTATTTTAACCAATACAAATGTCAGTGGAAATTCTTCTGATATGTTTATTGTAAAATATGATGCAAACGGAAATGTTCTTTGGGCTAAAAGCGCTGGCGGAACTACAGATGATATTATTCGTAGTTGCTCCAATGATGCCATGGGTAATATTTTAACAACAGGTCGGTTTTCTAGTGCTTCTATCGTCTTCGATACTACAACTTTAACTAATGCATCCAACTTAGGCAATACAAGTGATATATTCATTGTGAAATATGATACAAACGGAAGTGTCCTTTGGGCAAAAAGTGCAGGTAGTACTTCTCCTGATTATTGCACAAGTTGCGTAACTGATACCAAAGGCAATATTATTGCCACTGGTTATTTTCAGGGTTCTACTATCACCTTCGGAACAACTTCTTTGGCAAGTATAGGTTATTACAATATTTTTATTGTGAAATATGACCAGAACGGAAATGCCCTCTGGGCAAAAAGTGCAGGTGGGTACGAAGCTGACGAGAGCAATAGTTGCTCAACTGATGCTAACGACAATATCATCATAACAGGTCATTTTAGAAGTCCTTCCATCACTTTCGGAGCATCTACTTTAATAAATAATTCATATACAGGTTATATAACTAGTGATGTGTTTATTGCGAAATATGATAAAAATGGAAATGTCCTTTGGGCAAAAAGTGCAGGAGGAAAAGAATCTGATTTGGGAAGTAGTTGTTCTGCCGATGGGGAAGGTAATATCATCGTTATAGGAAACTTTTATAATTCTTCCATCACCTTTGGAACAACTATTTTAACCAATGTAAGCAAATATGGGGATATATTTATTGCCAAACTAAAAGAAGAAAATATTTACGGCACCGTCTTTAACGACCTCGGCAATAATTGCATCAAAGACACAAACGAAATCGGCCTTCTCAACAGAAACTTAATCATCAACCCCGGCAATATAATCGTCCAAACCAATTCTGAGGGATATTGGTATAAAGACAATCTCTCACCAGGAAATTACACCATCACCACCGATACTTCCGGCAAATGGAAACCCACCTGTCCAGTGACACAAAATTTCACTGTTATCCATCCCGACTCTGTCACTGAAGTTCCTCCCTTTGGTTTTATTTCTACGGAGCCATGTCCCCAACCGGATGTTTCTATCAACATGCCTTTCATGCGCCGATGTTTCAGTAATCAAAATGTATATGTAAAATGCTGTAATGAAAATTCCGCAACCGGTGTCTTGAATAATGCTTATGTGCTTGTTCATCTGGATTCCTTGCTATCATTGCAATCTGCAACCGTCGCCTATGTTGACTCAGGCAACAATACTTTTCGTTTTGATGTTGGTAATTTGAATCCAGGTCAATGCAATAATTTTTCAATCGCCTGCTCATTAAGCTGTAATGCAGTTCAAAGCCAAACACTATGTATGGAAGCAAATTTATTTCCAGCCGATTCCTGCGTTTTTGATACCATTCCCGAATTCCCTAAGGATATAATTCCCTGCACCCTTCCCTGGGATAAATCCTCCCTGAAAGTGGAAAGTGCCTGCGTCAGTGACACTACCGAAGGTAAAGCAGTCCGCTTTGTAATTTATAATACAGGTGAACCCGGCGGCGGTGACATGAAGTGTCACAGCCCTGTTCGTATATATATAGATGGTGTTCTTACCAAGTTGGACTCGGTAAAATTAAACGGTGGCGACAGCATGATTTATGTTTATTCCGGTGACGGAAGAACTTACCGTCTGGAAGCCGACCAGCATCCTAAACATCCCGGGAATTCTCACCCTAATGCTTCCATAGAATTATGTGGCGAAACTTTTAACTGGAAGCCGGGTTTGATGACAGCATTACCCGAAAATGATGCAGACCCGGTTGTAGATATTTATTGTGGAATGGTGACAGGAAGTTACGACCCCAACGACAAAATGGGTTATCCCACGGGAGTTGATTCTCTGCACAATGTTTATCCTAACCAATCGTTGGAATATGTAATACGGTTCCAGAACACCGGCAACGATACAGCATTTACAGTGGTGATCCGCGATACATTGGATACGGATTTAGATATTTTTACCGTTCAACCCGGTGCTTCCAGTCATATTTATTCATTCCGGCTTTACGGGCAAAGAATTCTGGAGTGGACTTTTAATAATATTCTTTTACCCGACAGCAACAGGAATGAACCCGGCAGTCATGGATTTGTTTCTTTTAAAGTGGAGCAAAATAAAAATTTACCCAACGGAACAAAAATAGAAAACTCAGCGGGGATTTATTTTGATTTTAACGCACCGGTCTTTACCAATACTACCTTGCAAACGATTGATGACGGAGTAAAAAAAATAACTACCGACAGCAAAGAAAAAATTCTTCAACAAGGCAAAAAAAATATGGAAATAAAAATTTATCCAAATCCTTTTCATGGCACGACTGTAATAAAAATATCCGGTCTGTCCGGTGCTTTCGGTACAAAAATTACGTGTAAGATTTATAATCTATTAGGAAAGGAGGTTACTCAACAATGCAACTTAAATAGGAAGGGAGATGAATATATCATTGAACGTGGCAGTTTGAAAAGTGGTGTTTATTTTTACCGGCTCAGCGGAACCAATAATTTTTCTGCAAATGGGATGATGGTGGTGGAGTAGGAATGGCTAAATTGGTAATATGCTTATATACAGTATCAATATGCGAATGGCTACAAGAAAACACCCCATATCCATAGTTTTATTTTCTTTATAATCCGTTCCTACGGAACTCAATTGTATAAACTCAGCATTACCTCAACGGACGGAAGTCCGTTGTTACAAAATGATTGGTTCCTACAGAATTTAAATGCAAAGATATTGCCTTTCTTACATTACATGTAACACTTGAAAAAAGGAATTTGCCGAAAACGAAATATACAAAATGTTACCGTAAACATAGAAAAATATTTCTCTCGCAGATTTACTCACTACAAATTTATTTTTTAAAGTGTTCCCGCGATAGCTTCGCTAAGTTCGCTGATGTACGCAGAAAAAAATTGTATCTGCAATGAAATTGTCAAACAGAAAATACTTTTTATTTTTTTTGGAGATCACCGTAGTAATGGTTGTTCATTGTCTGAATATAGTCCTCAATAGAAGGAAGTCCGACTGATTTTCTTCTTTCATTTAATTTCTCCGGATCAACTGTGGGCATAGATATAAATGAAGTTTTTGTCGAATTAAGAATCATCTGCGTTCCATAAATTTGTAGTTGTCCGGTGTTGATTTTAACTCTGTCCACAAGATAAGCGTAGTAAGTAAGCGAAGCATTTCCTTTTTCTGCTTCAATTTTCATTTTTGATAGCACGCTATCCTGAAAGGATGGATGTCTGTCTGCATGCTGAGCCAATAACCAGAAATTAGTTGAACTCACTTGCCCAACTTTATCGTAACCCAAGTAGCCGTATTGGTCGAATAGTTTTTTTAGTTGAATAAAATTTAAACTGTCGGTGAGACGAATTTGATTTCCGATTTTATCGGGACTAACCGAGTCAACTTCATTGTTTTTTGCTTTGGTCATAAGGTTTCTCCATTTTTGGTCTTCGTCTCGGAGGGAATCCACCTGCCGTGATAGATTGCTGTCTATTTGACCAACTGCAAAATTTGTCAAAAAGATAAGAAATGTTGAGATGAGTAACCGCGTCAAGGTATGTTGGGTTTTGAAATTGGAGATATCGGTTGTTTAGGAAAAAATTATCTTAGGCGCGGATAAAATTACTAAATTAATATCAAATTCTAATAGTTTGAATAGTTACTTTAACCCCAAAAATGACAAAAAACATATTTTGTTTCTGAAATACGCAATAAGTTTGCAAACTAATGGCAATACGTATTCAATCAACCATCGCTTTATAATTCGTCCCTATGGCAAATAATGTAGTTCTTAAAACCGAATGTTTACGAAAGGAGTTTGATAATTTAGTTGCTGTGAATGATTTGTCATTGGAAGTGCAAGAGGGAGAGATATTCGGATTTTTAGGACCCAATGGAGCAGGAAAAAGCACTTCTATAAACATGATGTGCGGTTTATTGAAACCCACCTCAGGTAATTTATTTCTAAAAAACCAAAAAGTTGCCGGTGGCGATAAATCACTGAGAATAAAAGTGGGTGTATGCCCCCAGCATTTGGTTCTTTGGACAAAACTTACCTGTAAAGAGCAATTGATACATATAGCAGAAATGTATGGCATTAAATCAAACCTGGCGAGGGAAAGAGCGGATAAACTTTTGAAGGAAATGGGTCTGGAAGAGAAAAAGAATAAACTCGCCGGAACGCTTTCGGGTGGAATGCAACGTAGAATGAATATTATTTTAGCGCTCATGCACGACCCTGAAATAATTGTTCTCGATGAACCGGAGGCAGGATTGGATCCTCAAAGCCGCATTTTAGTCAGGGACTATATAAAATCATTGGCAAAAAACAAAACCGTAATTCTCACCACACACAACATGGACGAAGCAGAGCGGGTGTGCAACCACGTTGCTATTATTGACCATGGAACATTATTAGTAGCGGATACTATTGAAAATTTAAAAAAGAAAAACAGGGAGGAAAGCGTCCTGGAAATAGAATTAGAAAATAATGATTTGGTTTTAAAGGCACAAAATACCCTAAGCCGGTTTGAAATTAAAATAACAACCGTAAATAATCATTTGATTATTTCTGATAAATACATTTTTGAAAAATTACCAGAAATTCTTAAAACATTAAAAGATAATTCGATTAAAGTGTGTGAAATGAAATTAAGAGAAAATTCATTGGAAGACATTTTTATAAATTTAACAGGAAGGAGGTTAAGAGAATGAAAATTTTAAGTTTATTTAAAAATTAAACACTAAGACACAAAGAAACAAGGTTACGAGAATGAAAATTTTAAGTTTATTTAAAAAGAACATTATTTTACAACTAAGGGACTACTGGGCTTTATTGATAACCGTCTCTTTAGGTCCTTTTTTTGTTGTAATTTATTGGTTGATTACTGCCGGTTTCCCCTCTTATTATAATGTTCTGGTGGTAAATAATGACAAGGGAATCAGTGAAAGCGGAACCTACTATGGAAAAGCATTTATAGATATGTGCAATACCGAAAAAAGAATATTGGAAACGATGCATATTAAATTAATCACTTCGGTGGATAGCGGTAAAACCATTCTCAAAAAAAGAGATGCAGACGCCATGCTCATGCTGTCGGAAGATTTCAGCCGGTCCATCCAAAATTCCATAGACACGTTGGCAAAAGAAAAATCTATTCCCGAAGTATATTTTTTTGGAGAAAAAAGCAACACACGTTATCTCGTGGGGGTGATTACATCTTTTACAGCAATGGATGGGTTTATAAAATATTTAACGAAAGCCAAAGAACCCTGGAAAATGACGGAGACATTCATTGACGAAGAAAAAATCAAACGCAGTGATTTTGAAATGCAAATACCGGGAATATTTATTTTATCCGTGATCATGTTACTTTTTTCAGCAGGGATGTTAATCATCAGGGACGTAGAAGATAAATCAATAAACCGGCTAAAACTCACTAAAATGACTGTGTTTGATTATGTGAGCGGAGTGACACTAACACAAATATTGGTAGGAATTGTTTCTGTCATTTCAACTTATATATTAGCCACAGTTTTTGGTTTCAGAAGTTTGGGTTCAGTTATATCTGTAGTGCTTGTTTGCATTACAGCGTTTCTTGGAATTATTGGAATTACATTTATCGTGGTAAGCTATTGTAAAAATGCAACCATTTTTGTGATTGCAGGACAGATACCGTTGTTTATTCTGATTTTTTTCAGTGGAGCCATGCTTCCAATTCCAAGAAATGCAATGTTAACTATTTCCGGCAATGGTATATGCTGGAACGATTTTTTACCGGTTGGAATGTCGGTCACTTCGTTGAATGGTATTTTTAACGATGGGAAGTCAGTTTTTGAACTTCAATTTCAACTTTTTTGGTCAATATTGATTTCTGCAATATATTTATTTATCGGGCTTTATTTGTTCAACAAAAAACATTTACGGCTTAATTCGTAGATAGCTATTTTATCTTTATGATTTTAGTTGTTTCCTTTTGATGGCTAAACGAAAGTTATCGGCTATGGGGTCTGAAGTAAGTCCATATAGAAATCAAAATTTTCCTGTAAGTTTGCCCTAATGAAAAACCTTTAACTATTTCTTGTTTTACATTTTCACAATTTATATTTTGCGTTTTACATTCTACATTTCCTGTTTCCTGTTTTGCGTTTTACATTCTTCCGCGCAGCAATCCAACAATTCCGGCGAGCACAACCGCTCCATTGATTCTCTGCTTACCTTACTCAAATCCGACCGCAATGATACTAATAAAGTAAATCATCTTTGTCAGTTAATTCGTGAATGTGAATTAACCGGCAAATTTGATGAGGGGCTGAAGTATGGTTACGATGCACTGAAATTGGCGGTACAACTTAATTTTAAAAAAGGAATCGCTGTTTCATACAACAGCATCGGCATGATGCACGATGATAAAGGCGATTATGAGAAAGCATTGGAATTTTATTTGAAATCATTAAAAATAAAAGAAAAAATAGGAGATAAAAAAGGAATGGCTGTTTCTTTCAACAACATCGGGCTTGTTCACTCAAATAAAAATGATTATGAGAAAACATTAGAATTTTATATGAAATCCGTGAAAATATTGGAAGAACTCGAAGACCAAAAGGGAATGTCCACTTCTTACAACAACATTGGCCTTATTCACAATAATAAAGGCGATTATAATAAGGCATTGAAATTTTATTTGAAGGCGATAAAAATAAGTGAAGAATTCGGATACAAAAAGGGAATGGCTAATTCTTACAACAACATCGGCATGATGCACGATGATAAAGGCGATTATGTGAAAGCATTGGTATTTTATTTGAAATCAGTTAAAATATTGGAAGAACTCGGGGACAAAAAAGGAATGGCTGGTTCTTACAACAATATCGGCCTTTTTCACTGGAATAAAGGCAATTATGATAAGGCATTGGAATTTTATTTTAAAGCATTAAAAATCAATGAGGAAATTGGTAATAAAAATTGGGTTGCTAATAATTACAACAACATCGGCATTATATTTAAAAATAAAGGGGATGATGAGAAAGCATTGGAATTTTATCTGAAGGTGCTAAAAATAAAAGAAGAACTGGGGAGCAAAAAAGGAATGGCTGCTTCTTATAACAACATCGGAAGTATTCACGCAGATAAAGGCGATTATGAAAAGGCGTTAGAGTTTTATTTGAAGGCGTTAAAAATAACAGAAGCTATCGGAGATAAAAATATAATGGCTTCTTCTTTTTGCAATATCGGCTTCTTAAACATTGACATGAAAAATTTTGCGCAGGCAAGAATATATTTGAACAAGGGTTTGCAACTCTCCAAAGAAATCGGTACAAAAGATTTGACAAGAGATGCTTATTCATTCTTATCCCGTTTAGATAACGCGCTCGGCAACTGGAAAGCCGCATACCATTACCATCAATTGTATTCACTTTACAGTGACAGCTTATTCAACGAAAAAACCACCAAGCAAATCGCCGATATGCAAACAAAATACGAAGCAGATAAAAAAGAAAAAGAGAACAGCATTTTACGAAAGAACAAGGAAATACGCATCCTGGAAGAAAAGCAAAAAGAGGAACAGCAACGGCTCTTAGAGGAAAAAATAGAAAGACGAAACCGCTTGCAATATTCCGCCATCGTTCTCGGGTTGTTTGTGTTGTTTCTTGGGATTTTTCTTTTTGCAAAACGATTTGGAAAATTTACAGAACACCGGCACTACCGGAAGTTCATGAAAATCACGGAAGTGTCACTGTTTATATCGTTCCTGATTTTTTTTGAATTTATCACTGTTCTTATAGACCCGTTCATAGAAAAATATACCGGGGGCGAACCCCTATTCAAATTCATTCTCAACGCCGTGCTCGCAACTATCATTTTTCCCATTCACCACTACCTTGAAAAGAAACTCTCCGGTGCGTTTATTCCTGGCGGTGGACATAATAGTGGTGTCGGGAAATATCTTGGGGCGTTTGTTTTGGTGTATTTCATAAATTCTTTCTATCCCATAGTGAAGAATTTCCCGCAGATTGCGCAGATTAACGCAGATAAAAAAATAATTAATCTGCGTCTATCTGCGTTATCTGCGGGACAAAATTTCTTTTCTGCATCTTGTTTCGCTCAAACCACAACCGTTGACTCCCTTGCCCTTTTGCTGAACACAACACAAACAAGCCGGAGTGACACTGCCCGCATCAACACCCTGAACGCCCTTGCCTCGGAACTACAATCCACCAACCCCGATACCGCCCTTTTCCTCAATAATCAGGCATTGGAAATTGCACAAAGTATAGCTACTCCATCTAGCAGATTAAAATTTACCGCTAACGCTTACACCAACATCGGTCGTGTTCATAAAAATATAGGCGATTATGAAAAAGCATTAGAATTATACACGAAATCATTAAAGATAAGAGAAGAACTCGGGGATAAAAAAGGAATGGCTGATTCTTACAATAACATCGGCATCGCTCACCTGAAAAAAGGCGATTATGATAAAGCAATGGAATTTTATTTGAAGTCATTGAAAATGTCAGAAGAAACCGGAGACAAAAATGGAATGGCTGATTCTTACAACAACGTCGGTCTTATTCATGAAGGTAATGGCGATTATGAGAAAGCATTGGAATTTCATTTGAAAGCGATATCAATAAGAGAAGGAATAGGGGACAAAAAGAGAATGGCTATGTCTTACAACAACATCGGTATAATTAACTATAATAAAGGAGATTATGAGAAAGCATTGGTATTTTTTTTAAAAGCGTTATCAATAAAAGAAGAACTCGGGGATAAAAACGGAATGGCTACTTCTTACATCGGCATCGGCGCTATTCACAAAAATAAAGGAGATTATGAGAAAGCATTGGAATTTTTTTTTAAGGCGATAAAAATAAATGAAGAACTCGGGGATAAAAACGGAATGGCATATTCTTACAACAACATCGGTATAATTAACTATAATAAAGGAGATTATGAGAAAGCATTGGTATTTTATTTTAAGGCGTTAAAAATAAATGAAGAATTCGGGAACAAAAAAAGTATAGCTACTTCTTACATCAACATCGGAAGTATTCACACTGAAAAAGGCGATTATGAGAAAACATTGGAATTTTTTTTGAAGTCAATGAAAATATTTGAAGAAATCGGGGACAAAAACGGAATGGCTAATTCCTACATCAACGTTGGTATCTTAAATACTGACTTAAAAAAACTTGCGAAGGCAAGAATATATTTAAACAAGGGCTTGCAACTTTCTAAGGAAATCGGAACAAAAGAATGGACAAAAAATGCTTATTCGGGCTTATCACAATTAGACAGCACCCTCGGCAACTGGAAATCCGCTTACCAATACCATAAATTATATTCCGTTTATAACGATAGCATATTAAACGAAGAAACCACCAAACAAATTGCCGATATGCAAACACGATACGAAACCGATAAGAAAGAAAAAGAAAATCAATTATTGAGAAAGGAAGCGCTGTTGATTGAATTACAAAAAAAGCGCGCCGCCGAAGAAGAAAAAATACAAGCGGAGAAAATCAGCAAACGTAACCTGTTGCAATATACTTTTATTGCCATCGTCCTGTTCATACTCGGCATGTCGCTCGGTGTTTTCAAACGCATTAAAGTTCCTGCAAAGGTGATGGAAGTGGCGATATTTGTAGTATTCATGTTATTTTTTGAATTTACCTTAGTGCTCACCGACCCCGTAATTGATTACGTGACGGGCGGCGCTCCGCTTTTGAAATTGATGTTTAATTCCGTGATTGCGGCGGTGTTGTTTTTTCTGCATAGAAAGAGTGAGCGGTGGGTGTTGAGGAAGGGAGGGGAAAGATAGAAAATAGAAGATAGAAAATAGAAAATGCGATACCGTTTTAACAGCTTCAAAAAACCATAACTACTCAGCATAAAAAAATGTTGTCACGCAAAGGCGCAAAAAACGCAAGGTAAAAAAATCATAAATGATTTTTTTCTCTGCGTCCTTAATACTTTGCGCACTTTGCGCCTTTGCGTGACATATTTTAAAAAAATACTATTGGGGTAAATGATTTTTTTTCTCTGCGTACTTTATTCTTTGCGCACTTTGCGCCTTTGCGTGAAATATTAATTACCCAGTATCCTCCCCTTCACCAAATTCTCCATCAACGCATGCAATGGAAAAATCAACCCTGCTATAGTGGCATTGACCAGCAACTTTAAGCCCGGCGCACCCCCTGTTATGGAATCCAGAAATGGATCCGATAAAACCAGAATAAATTCAAAGAATATTAAAAAATTAATAAATATCAACCCTTCTGTTATTTTGGGATTTATCTTCATTCTACCCACGAAAATCAAGGAGATGAAAAGCAGTATCAATCCAAACGCTATCACAGAATATTGCAGATGATCCCTTCGTTCACGCATTTCTTTTTCAATTCTTACTGCTTCTTTCTCATTCTGCTCTTTCCGGATCCGTGCTTTTTCAAATTCATATTTTGCCTCAGTGCGGGTTTGTTTTTTCTCGTTTTCCTCATTATAAATTATATCTCTGGCGTTAATATATTTTTTGTAATGTTCCAGGGAACCTTTGAAATTGCCACGGGCGCTGTCTAATTCACTGTAACTCTTTTCATACTCACTCTTAATAGTTACGGCGCCGATGCTGTCACCGATAAAAATTGCTTTCTGAATAAATTTTTCCGCCAACGCATATCCTTTTTTCTTTTCACCGGGCGGGGAAGGTAAGGAGGGTGAATGGACATAAAGCATACCTAAATTTCCAAAATTTATAGCCATTCCGTATTTATCTCCTAACTCTTCTTTAATTTTCAACGCTTTTAATAAGTAATTCAACGCATTTGGGTAATCGGATTTTTGATAGTAAACAAGCCCGATGTTTCCAAGAATTCTTGCAAGCCCTGCTTTATCTTTATGCGATTCTTTTATATTTTGTACCCGGAAAAAATACTTCAATGCTTCGGCGTACTCTCTTTTTGCAGTATAGATATTTCCGATATTTATCAGGTTATTTGAAATTTTGGCGTTATCGCCGGTTTCTTCTGCTGTCTTCAATGCCATTAAAAAATAATCCAATGCTTTAGAATAATCTTTTTGGGAAGCATAAACAATCCCGATGTTTCCTGAACAAGTGGTTATTCCTTTTTTATCATTAAATTCTTCGCTTATTTTCAGAGACATGAAATAAATTTCCAATGCTTTAGGAAAATCGGATTGGGCTAAATAAACATTTCCCATATTACTCAAAGCGTTTGCTTTTTTTAATTTTACATCCATGATAATGAGGTTGCCAGATTTTTGAGCATCTTGGTTTACGTTCTTTTCTAATTTTTCCCAGGCATGAATTCCGTTTTCAAAATATTCAAGGGCAAGGGTGTAGTTGGATATAAGGCGATTAAATGCACCAAGGTTTTGATTTGAAACACCAATCCCAAGAGTATAGTTAAATTTTTCCGCAAGTTTCAAAGCCATTGTGGAGAGGAGAATGGCAGTATCCGGATTGTTCTTGCTTAGTTTCCATGCGAGGGAATTAAGTTTAAATATATAGGAAGTATCCATGACATTCATTTCATTCGTGGAATTCAATATTGAGTTAAGCGAGTCATAGTATAATGTGGATGTACTGTTTTTTTCTTCTGTTTTATTATTTCCGGCGTTAATGAAAAAAATCATCATTAATCCCATAAAAAATATAAATTTCATAGTAGGATTTCCTGTTACGGAGGAATTTCCAATTAAATTTTCAGTGTCACTGGCGTTAGTGACATTTATAGATTTTTCATTTTTAGCTATTAATAATTTTCTTTTTATAAAATTTTCAAATAGCGTATGAACCGGATAAATGATTGCGGCAATCACCGCATTAATAGAGAGTTTCCATCCCGGAGCGCCCCCTGTCCATGTATCTATAAAAGGATCTATAAAAACTAAAATAAATTCAAAAAAGATGAGGAATACGATGAAAATCAATCCCGCTACTATTCTGTAATTAACCTTTAATCTTCCAAGTAAAAGAAGCATCGTAATTAAAACGAACATGCCTATTAAAATCAAGGAATATTGCAAATTGTCTCTGCGATGTCTTGTTTCTGTTGACTTTCTTGCTTTTTCCTTTTCATTCTGCTCTTTCAGGATTTGTTCTTTTTCAAATTCATATTTTACCTCAAGGCGGGTTTGTTTTTTCTCGTTTTCTTCGTTAAAAATGGAATCTCTTGCCGCTATATATTTCTTGTAATGTTCAAGGGAACCTTTGAAGTTGCCGCGAAAACCATCTAAATTACTGTATGAATTTTCTATCTGTTCATTGATACGCAAAGCACCAATACTATCACAAAGCAACTTGGCTTTTTGCAGATATTCTTCCGCTTTTTCATACTCTCCTTTAATGGAATAAATGGTACCAATATTTCCGAGCGTAGCCGCCATTCCTTTTTCATCCCCGATTTCTTCTTTAATTTTCAACGCTCTGAAATAATATTCCAATGCTTTAGAGTACTCTTTCAAGCTTGAATAGATGATACCCATATTGCCAAGGTTTGATGCAACACCATAACCATCTCCTAAGTATTCTTTTATTTTCAGTTCCTTTAAAAGATACTCCAGCGCTTTTTGATATTCATGTTGAATGGAATAAACAAGCCCGATATTTCCAAGATTGTTTGCTATTCCATATTTGTCTCCCAATTCTTCCTTAATTTTTAATGCACTGAAATAATATTCCAATGCTTTAGGGCAATCAGATTTGTTGTGATAAATGTTCCCAATATTGCTGAGATAATCAGCAATTCCGTTTTTATCACCCGATTGTTCTGCTATTTTTAACGCTTTAAAATAACATTCTAATGCTTTTGTATAGATTGCCTGGTCGGTATAGATTACTCCAATATTATTAAGCCAGAGTGCTTCGCGTTTTTTATTCCCAAGTTCCTCATCAATTTTCAATGCCTTAAAATAATAATCTAATGCTTTGATATTTTGGGACTGGTTTCTAAAGACGCTTCCAAGGTTACCAAAAGTGGATGCTCTTTTTTGGAGTATAATTGATTTATCTTTAACCTCCGGATTTTTTTCCATTTTTTCCCATACGGAAAGGGCAATTTTGTAATGTGCGAGTGCCTTTGTAAAATTTGTCTTGAGATAATTAAACCAGCCAAGATTCAGATTTGCCTGCCCAATACCCAAGTCATAGTTGATATTTTCTGCTTTTAATTTAGCACGAGTAGAAAGAATAATGGATGTATCAGGATTTCTATTTCGGAGTTCCCACGCAAGCAAATTTAAACTATTGACTAATGTAGTGTCAAGAGTATAAGTACGTTGAGATTTTTTCTGCAGGGTTTGTACAATTTTTAGCAGGGAATCGGTCTTAGAAGACAGTGAGTAGGCGCTGTAAGAAGTGTGAAGTAGAAAGTAGGATGTATTTAATAAAAAGAGAATTAAGAAGATACTTTTTTTTATACAAACCATTTTCAAGTTTCAAGTTTTAAGTTTTGAGTTTCAAGTTTTGAAAATCTATATCGGTTTGGTGTTTGAATTGCGCTAAACGTATGTTTCCCTTAAAGATATTTTTTTACAAATGTAGTCATTTTTATCCGTTTAATTTATAGCGATACTGGTTACTCCGACACTCCTACTTCACCCCAGCCCGTCTCAAAAAAAATGGTCTTCACTTAACGAATCTCTCCCCCCGCTCCATTTTTTCGGAGAGGGGCTGGGATGAGGTCTTTCAGAAACCGAAATTTCCCCGTAAGTTTGCCTAATGGAAAATTCTTTAATTATTTCTTGTTTTTCATTTTTGCGTTTTACATTTATACTTTTACATTTTTTCATTTTGCGCTTTACATTCTACATTTTTTGTTTCCTGTTTTGTGTTTTACATTCTTCCGCGCAACAATCCAACAATTCCGGTGAACACAACCGCTCCATTGACTCCCTACTTACTTTACTCAAATCTGACCACAACGATACCAATAAAGTAAATCACCTTAACCAGTTAAGTAATGAATTCAGATTAATGGGTAAATATGATGAGGGATTGCGTTTTTGTAATAATGCCTTGAAACTGGCGCTCCAACTGAATTTTAAAAAAGGAATGGCTACTTCTTACATCAACATCGGCTTTATTCACCATAATAAAGGCGATTATGAGAAAGCATTGGGATTTTATTTGAAGGCGTTAATTATAAGAGAAGAAATCGGTGACAAAAACGGAATGGCAAATTCTTATAACAACATCGGCAAATTAAATACTACGCTCAATAAATTTGCGCAGGCGAGAATATATTTGAACAAGAGCTTGCAAATCTCCACTGAAATCGGAACAAAAGAGTGGACAAAACTTTCTTATCAGGGCTTATCCCAATTAGACAGCACCCTCGGCAACTGGAAATCCGCTCACCAATACCATAAATTATATTCCATTTATAACGACAGCATACTGAACGAAGAAACCACCAAACAAATAGCAGATATGTAAACACGATACGAAACCGATAAGAAAGAAAAAGAAAATCAATTATTGAGAAAGGAAGAGCAATTGATTGAACTGCAAAAAAAGCGTTCCGCAGAAGAAGCAAAAATACAAGCAGAGAAAATTAGCAAACGTAACCTGTTGCAATATACCAGTATTGCCATCGTACTTTTCATACTCGGTATGGGGCTCGGTATTTTCAAACGCATTAAAGTTCCCGCCAGGGTGATGGAAGTGGCGGTATTTGTAGTATTCATGTTATTCTTTGAATTTACCTTAGTGCTCACCGACCCGGTAATTGATTATGTGACGGGCGGGGCACCGCTGTTGAAATTGATGTTCAACTCTGTGATTGCGGCTGTGTTGTTTTTTCTGCATAGAAAGAGTGAGAGATGGGTGTTGAGGAAGGGAGGGGAAAAATAGAAAATAGAAAATAGAAAATGCGATCCCGTTTTAACAATCTTCAAAAAACCATAACTACTCAGCATAAAAAAATGTTGTCACGCAAAGGCGCAAAGAACGCAAAGTAAAAAAATCATAAATGATTTTTTTCTCTGCGTCCTTAATACTTTGCGCACTTTGCGCCTTTGCGTGACATATTTAAAACGAAAATTAAAATATACCTGATCAGTGTGGTATGAATGTAGAAATTAGAAAATGGTAATGGAAATTAGGTATTGGATATTTGATATTAGATATTGTGATCCTACTATAACGATTTAAAAACCTTCAAACAACCGTAGTAGAAAAAAAAAGGGGATTCTATCACCAACCTTATTCCCTTATGGATAGAGGGAAACATGCCGGAATAATAAAACTCTTGCGTAATAAAAAAAAATAAAAGAAAATTTCAACACAAAGACACTAAGAAGCAATAAGTAAACTCTTTGTGTAGCTTTGCTTCTCAGCGTCTTTGTGTTGAAAAAAACTGCATTATGAAAGATGTTTATTACTCGATTTACAAATTACGAAGTGTTAAATAATCTTAAAGCTGTTTTACTAACAATAAAAGACGCGCTATCGGGTATAAAAAGTAAATAATATTATTCACTTGGCAAATTTCTTGCCCCTACCGTACAATCTCGCTCAATCCGCCACTGGCGGATTACCGTATTTTTTTAGAGAGGGGTTGGGGTGAGGTCTTTTTGAAACCAGATTTTATATATTTAGCAATTATTACTTTCAATTTATAGTTTTCACTTGGCAAATTTCTCCCCCCCTCTCCATTTTTTTGGAGAGGGGCAGGGGTGAGGTCTTTTAGAAAGGGTAAGATTTATCTTTAAGTTGACGGCTATGAAGAGTGAGAGATGGTTGGCTTTATTTATTAGCTCAAATATACTAAATACTCAATATATTGAGTAATAATACTCAGTATATTGAGTATTAATTAGAACGACTTTGTCCAATAATTAACTATCATTGGCTCAATGCAATTTTTAAGGATTCTACACCCTGTCGCACAACTCCACGCGTCGTTCAGAATGACAGTGTCATTTGTATGGAGGGGGTCGGGGAGGAAAGAAAAGATATTGCACCAAACCTATAGGCGCCCAAATTGGACGTCTCTGGGATGGAATATAGGTAAAAGGGAGAAAAATTTAACTTTGCAATTAGGGCTGATTATTGTCATTCGGTATTTCAATATTTTATGCTATGTTTGCATAATGTACATTTTTTACAATATTTATTTTATCCCTCACAAATCTTAAAATCAGTGTCATCAGTACTCGAAATAATCACAACCAACCCATGCACAAAACCTCCCTCTTTCTCACGCTCCTTCTCTCTGCAACGGCTTTTGCAAATACCGATACCCTGCAAACCAAATCAAAAATTACAGACGTAACGGTGTTTTTCAGCGGCGCTCAGATTACCCGCAATGCTCACTTACAAACTACAAAAGGAAAACATCTTCTGATTCTCAATCAACTGCCTAGTGAAATAAATCCCCAAAGCATTCAAGTGGCTGGAATTGAAAATTGTGTCATTCTTTCCGTTAAACACCAGCTCGAATATCCTAACCAAAATAAAAAAGAAGTGGAAGAAACCGAAATACAAAAACAAATTGATGCGCAGGAATTAAAAATCAAAGAAATAAAAAACAAACAAAATGTTTTTGAGTTGGAAGAAAAAATACTCCTCGACAATAGCTCTCTAAAGAAAAAAGATGATGGCACTGCAATAGCGGATATAAAATTAGCGGCTGACTTCTATAGAGTGCGTCTTAATGAAATAAAACAAGGAAAGTTAAATCTTTCCACCGAATTAGAATCGGCTAACAAAAAAATTCAGGAATTCTACACGAAGTTAAATGAACTGACTTCAAAAAAACACAGGACTTACAGTAAAATATTAATCACTCTCGAATGTGAAAAAGATATAAATGCCATCATTCAAATAAGTTATTATATCTCCTCTGCCGGATGGACTCCTTATTACGATTTCAGAGTGGAAGAAATTACGCTTCCGCTCGTAATTGTGTATAATGCCAACGTATATCAATCTTCCGGTGAAAGCTGGAATAATATTAAAATGAAACTTTCCACTCAAAATCCTTCCTTAACCGGCACTAAACCGGAATTAAATGCCTGGTACCTCGAACGAAAAAATTTCAACGACAATATGCCATCGAATCATGAACCAGGCGCATTAAAAGGTAAAGTGTATGACTTCAAAACCAATGAAGGACTACCTTTCGCAAATGTGTCGGTTTATAAAGGAGATGAATTAGTGGCAAGTGGCGCCACTGATGTGGATGGTTTATATACTATAAAACCCATTAAACCTGGAAAATACTCCGTAAAAACATCTTACGTGGGGTATCAATCTACTAAAATAAACAATACCCAAATCTCTCCTGCTCAAATTACTTTTCTGGATATAAAAATGAATTCCCAGGATGTTCGCTTGGATGAGGTCCTGATATTGGATTATAAAACTCCGTTAGTTTACCCGAGTAGCGAAGGAAGGTCTATAAATCAAAATGCCATCAAAGGAGCCCACGCCGAAGATACTCAATATTATATAGATGGAATAAAAATCAGAAGTGATGTAAACGGCGGTACTGATAAGGATGAATCACGTTCGGGTATTGAAATTTCCAATTTCATTTCCAATTCTATTAAAACCAGTGTTACTAATCTGGAATATGTGATCGAAATTCCTTATACCATACCCTCTGATGGTGAGGATTACAGCATAAAAATAAAAGAGGCAAGCGTGCCCGTAAACTATGTGTATCATGCCGTTCCAAAATTGGAAACCGATGTATTTCTAACCGCTGAAATCACAAATTGGGCATCCCTTAATTTTTTACAGGGAAAATCAAATATTTATTACCAGGGAACCTATACCGGCGAATCCATTTTAAACCCAAATCAGGCAACCGATACCCTAACCGTTTCGTTGGGGAGAGATAGAAATATTATCGTTAAGCGGGAAGGAAAAAAAGAAGTGAACGATAAAATATTTTTAGGTAATAATATTAAAGAAGTGGTGGGCTGGAATATTATTATTAAAAATAATAAAAATACTAAAATCAGAATCATGGTGGAAGATCAGTTTCCTATAACTGAAAAAAAATCCATTGAAATTTTCCATCTCGAATATTCAAACGCTAAATTAGATGATAAAACAGGCAAATTAACATGGGATTTGTCCATGGAACCAAATGAAAAAAAAGAAATTGGTTACAAATATTTTGTAAAATATCCAAGAAATATGAATTTGATGATGGAGTGACGTTTTGATGCAAGAAAGAAGTCAGAAGTCCCAATCCGAAAGCACCAAAACTGACTTTTGTCAGTTTTCATTAAATTACTTTGTAATCTAATTCCTTTTTCCTACCTTTACTCTCCTTTTTTAAACCCCTTATTCATGAAAATAACAAACACCCTTTTTCTGGTTAGCATATTTCTGCTTTCTTCAAACCTGAAGGCACAATATTGCACCTCCAGCGGTCATAACAATGCCACCGAATGGATTGAAAGTGTTTCGTTGAATTCCCTCAACAACAAATCGGGAATTGACGCAAACGGATACGGCGACTTCACACTCATGTACGATTCACTTTCCCTCGCTACATTTTATACCCTTTCAGTGGAAATAGGTGGCACTTATTCCGAATATGTGGATGCATGGATTGACTATAATCAGGATAATGCGTTTGATTCTACCGAAAAAATAATGGATTTGAATGGCACCGATACACTTGTTTCGCTTTTTAAAGTTCCTGCTACCGCTCTGAATGGTGCCACGCGGCTAAGAATTATTTTAAATTATTATGGTCCCAACAACGACCCTTGTGCGATGGACCTTCAATATGGAGAAGCAGAGGACTATGGAATTTATATTTCTACAAACCCGGTGCCACCTGTACCGGATTTTTTTTATGACAAGACCCTTAGTTGTGACGGTGTCATTCAGTTCTGGGATTTAACTTCTGGCATAGTGGATAACGTATTGTGGGATTTCGGAGATGGAACTACCAGCGTTCTGCAAAATCCTGTTCATACCTACATGCAAAATGGAACCTTTACGGTAAAACTAACTGCAACCAATGCCTATGGCTCTAACACAATGACCAAATCAAATCTTATTTCCATTGTTGCCGGTTCTTTTTATTGTGACACTACAGTAGTTCCCGATTCCGGTGACGGCGGAACCATCACCGCTTGTCAGGGTCTGATCATAGATGCTGGAAAAAACGGTGACTATCCATCTGACTGTAACGGATACATTACCATTAATCCAACCGGTTTTTCAATGATAAAATTGACTATAAACTATTTTGAATCGGAAACAAATTATGATTACCTCTATATTTACGATGGGAGGGATACAGCGGCGCCACTCTTAGCTGTTCTAAATGGTTCATCAGTGCCCGATGACACCGTTTTTAATTCCTCCTCCGAATCACTGACTTTACGTTTTACTTCGGATGGAGGAGTTAACAAAGCCGGTTTTATGGCAACCTGGGAATGTATTACAATTTCAGATAAGCCCAACGCTGAGTTTTCTGCAAACACCCTCAATACCTGCAGTTCTGTTTATTTCAAAGATCTTTCTGAAAATCTTCCAAATGACTGGCTGTGGGATTTCGGCGATGGTACTACTTCCATTGAGAAAAACCCATTTCATCAATATACTCAGAATGGTTCATACACCATCAAACTGAGAGTAAGTAATTCATTCGGCAGTGACTCTTTAACCAAGCCGTCCTATATAAACGTTGACAATACCTTGTTCTTTTGTGACACTCTTGTTATTCCTGACTCCGGTTCTGGTGGCACATTTACAACTTGCAAAGGGTTATTGATGGATGCAGGTAAAAACCAATCCTATCATCCTAACGCAAACGGGTTTGTTACGATTGACCCAGCCGGACTCTCCTACATTTCACTTATAGTTAAATTTTTTGATGTTTATAATTACAGCGACACCTTGTTTGTTTATGACGGTCCCGATGCATCTTACCCGTTAATAGGCGCATTTAATGGCACTCTTCTGGGAATAAATGATACTATTCAATCTACCGGGGAAACGCTTACCCTGAAGTTTATATCTAATTCCTGGACTGAAAACGATGGTTTTGAATTCTGGTGGGATTGTGTGCCCGTTACAACACCTCCTATAGCTAAATTTACTCCTGACAAATTGATTTCTTGTGGCACAGTGACATTCAAAGATGAATCAACCGGCATTCCGGATACCTGGCTCTGGAATTTTGGAGATGGAAATACCAGCACCGAAAGAAATCCTACACACACCTATCTTTCCAATGGAAATTATTTTGTCACCCTGACCGTTTCAAATCCCTTTGGGAATAACTCTTACGCTTTCCCAAATTCTATTTTAGTGGATGCATCCTCCTATTTATGTGACACTTTATTATTTGTTGATTCAGCCACAGTGACATTCAATCAATGTAATGGATTACTGATGGATGATGGAGGAAAAAACTATTATTCAAACAGCCAGCAAAGTATCGTCACCATTGCTCCGACCGGAACGGATTTGGTGAAACTTATATTCCAATCCTTCAACACCGAAAGTGGGTATGATTATCTGTACATTTATGATGGTACTGATACATCTTCTGCACTTATCGGAAAATATGCCGGAACCGCTTTACCGGAAGGTGGAACTATTTTATCTTCGGGTACATCACTGACCTTGTATTTTACAGCTGATGGGGTTGCTAATCGGGAGGGTTTTGTTATTATCTGGGAATGTATTACTGTCACACAACCTCCCGTGGCAAATTTTACAGCCGATAATCTTTTTAGTTGCGGTAAAGTTTCTTTTAGTGACACTTCATCAAATTATCCTAATTCCTGGGTATGGGATTTTGGAGATGGAACTAATTCAGTTGAACAAAATCCTGTTCATTATTATTCTAACAATGGCACTTATACTGTGAGTTTAATCGCAGGAAATAATCTGGGTAACGACACACTTGTTAAGACCAATTATATAACCGTAGATAAGTATTTGGTTTATTGCGATACCATTCTGTTACCTGATTCAGGAGTGGGAATTTTGCAGACAAATTGCGAAGGGGTTCTTGCAGATGATGGTGGCGGTGATAGTGCCTATTCTGCTGATGCAAATGGTTACATCACTATCAGCACAGGTTCAGCCAGCTCCATTAAATTGACTTTTTCGGAATTTGAATCTGAACTTAATTACGATTATTTATATATATATGCCGATACCGATACAGTAAGTAATCTGGTTGGAAAATATTCCGGAACATTGTTACCGGGTGGAGGGGTTGTGATTGTTCCTGGAAATAGTGTCACTGTAAAATTTACATCCGATTATGGAGCCCAGAAAAAAGGTTTTATATTAAACTGGAAATGCCAGTACGATACCGTGCCTCCTGTTGCGGATTTCGAAATTAACCAGCAAACACCCTGTGGAATGGTTGAATTCATAGATCGTTCCGTCTATACTATTAATTCATGGAACTGGGATTTCGGTGACGGACAATTTAGCAGTGACATTAATCCCGTTCATTTTTATTCCGCTTCCGGTCTTTATTCAGTGACACTGATTGTTGCGGGTCCGTGGGGAGCTGACACCCTTTCCATGCCGGATGCCGTTACCGTAGATAAAAATTCTTCTTTTTGCGATTCAGTATTTATACCGGTAACGGGTGCAGGTACTACGCAGACACAATGTTCCGGGCAAATTTTCGACAGCGGCGGTGCGGGTAATTATCAATCAAATACCGATGGGTCATTAACAATTACAACTTCTTCTGACAAAATCATTCAACTGACTTTCTTTTCTTTCAGCTTTGAAAACAATGCGGATTATCTGTATATCCATGACGGAGCCGATGTTATGCAACCTTTGATTGGTTCATTCACCGGAGATGTGCTCCCGGGCGGTGGCACTGTTTTTTCCACCGGCGATGCTGTCACCCTGCGTCAGAAAACAGACGGTGGAATAAATAAAAGCGGGTTTTCCGCCAGTTGGGAATGTAAATTGAAAACAATTCGCGAACAGGATTTATCCGGAAATTTTTCCTTTGACATTTATCCAAACCCAGCCAATGGAAATGTGTATTTGATTACAAATGCTGTACAACCCGGAATTCAATTGTGTGTCACTGATATTTCAGGCAGAAAGGTTTTTGAAAAAGAAATTAATTCATTTTCCGGAAATGTATATGCTTTTATGAATGTTTCCGAATTAAAATCCGGTGCATACATTATTTCAATCAGAAACCGGAATGGGATGGTGTCGCGCCGGTTGTTGATGGTGGAATAATTTCAATTCGGTTGAAAAATTCACAAACCATGTTACAAAAAACAATTGCCAAAATTCATAAAAATTGGATGTTCCGTGTCTTTTGCGTAACAAACATTCTCTTCCTTTTCAATCTCCTCAATATTCCAACCTACGCCCAATATTGCACCTCCTCCGGACACGATAACACAAGCGAATGGATTTCGGAAGTGACACTGAATACCCTGAACAACCTCAGCGGAAAAAACAGTAATGCGTATGGAGATTACACAGCTAAATCCACTGCTCTTTTTATCGGATATAATTACACCATCTATGTGAATTTAGGTGGTGGTTACAATGAATACATTACGGGCTGGATTGATTTTAACAACAACCTGACATTTGATCCTGAGGAACAAATATTACGTGCCAGTGGTATGGATTCGGTAAGTGGAACTTTTAAAATCCCTTCCAACACTGTTCAGGATACGGTGCGAATGAGAGTCCTCATGCATTATGGGTCTTTTACCGATGACCCCTGTGCCATGAATCTTAATTATGGTGAAACAGAGGATTACACAGTAATGCTCGTTGACAATGGGATGACCCCCATTTCCGATTTTTCCGCTATCAATACATTCGATTGCGATGGAATAGTTTCATTCGTGAATAACACCAACGGCATTGTTATTTCTTCCTTATGGGATTTCGGAGATGGCAATAATTCTACTGATTTTTCTCCGGTTCATACATATATCTCATCCGGCACCTTTACGATTTCTCTCATTTCAACCAATGCAAACGGCAGTGACACCTTGATAAAAAACAATTACGTGACAACCATTGTTGATTCTATCATTTATTGTGACACCCTATTAATTCCATCTGACCAGGAGGGTCCGGTTCAAACTTCCTGTCGCGGTGTCCTGTATGATGCAGGAGGCGAATTCGATTATCCTTCCGGCATGGACGGAAGCATTGTGATTATTCCATCCGGAGCTGATGCCGTAAAACTTACGTTTGCAACGTTTGATTTTGAAGATACTTATGATTTTTTATATGTTTATGATGGACCCGGTGTCTCAAGTCCGTTGATTGGAAAATACACAGGCAATTCGTTGCCGGAAGGTGGCATTATTACTTCTTCCGGAAATTCCCTCACCCTGCGCCAGACGAGCGATGGAGGTGTGGAAAATTCAGGATTTAAACTAACCTGGGATTGCATTACTGTTACCGATAAGCCAACTGCAGATTTTAAAACCAATAAAACATTTTCTTGCGGCAACATCACTTTTAGTGATTTGTCAACTAATCTTCCCTCTTCCTGGTTATGGGATTTTGGAGACGGAGATACTTCCACGCTGAAAAATCCAGCGCATAGTTATGATTCATCCGGCTCGTATTCTGTAAAACTTATCGCTACGAATTCACAGGGCTCAGATACTGTTTTAAAATCCGGTTATATCTTAATTCTTACGGATACATCTGCCTGTGACACTGTGATAATCCCTACAACCGGAATTGGTGTCACTCAGACAAACTGCACCGGTAACCTGCTCGACAATGGTTCAGAAAATGATTATTCAAACAATTCAAACGGGTTTATTACCTTAGCTCCAACATCTGCTACAATTGTAAAACTAACTTTCAGTGAATTTGAACTCGAAAATAATTACGATTATCTTTACATCTACGATGGTGCTGATACTTCGAAGCCACTCATTGGGAAATTCACCGGCACTTCTTTTCCTGGCAATGGAACAATTTATTCTACCGGAAACTCTGTCACTCTAAGATTCACCAGCGATGGAGGAGTTGCCAAAAAGGGATTTTCTGTCTATTGGGAATGTATCATGGTGGACAGCGCTCCGGTTGCTGACTTCACTTCTGACACTGATTCAACTTGCGGACCCGTTTATTTCACCGACCTTTCTACCGATTGGCCCGACTCCTGGCTTTGGGATTTTGGTGATGATTCCACTAGTTCTCTAAAAAATCCCATGCACCGTTACACGACCCCCGGAATTTACACCGTTTCATTAATTGCCGGAAATTCCTTCGGTACTGATACCTTGATTAAATCAAATTTTATTACAATTGTTTTTGACTCAACCACGATTTGCGACACCACGATTTTTCCTGCTCAAGGAATCGGTGTCACTCAAACAAGCTGTTCAGGTTTAATCATGGATGATGGTCTTACCGGTAATTATTCAGACAAATCAAGCGGTCTGATAACTATTTCTCCTTCCAATGTTGATTATATTACACTTACATTTTCATCTTTCAACACCGAATCCAACTATGACATGCTTTCTATTTTTGATGGTGCAGATACATCCTCATCCCTCATAGGAAGTTTTTCAGGCAATTCTCTCCCCAACACTGACGGCATTATTACTTCTTCGGGCTCTTCAATCACTTTACTTTTTACATCCGACAACGGCACTTCATTTTCGGGCTTTCAGGCAACATGGAGATGTGGTATGGCTACCAACCCTCCTGTAACTGATTTTTCTGCTGACGATTCCACTGATTTATGTGGGGTAGCTACTTTCCGTGATCAGTCAAATGAATATCCTAACCGCTGGTTATGGGATTTTGGAGACGGAACAACCGATACGGTAAAAAATCCAACCCATTACTATCAAACCGGAGGTAAATACACCGTTCAATTAATTTGTTCAAACCGGATAGGGAGTGACACTATTATTAAACCAGATTTTGTTACGGTTAAACCTGATTCTCTAGTGCCATCTCCTTCAACTTGCGACCCGGTATTGACTGCCCATTGTTGCGGTTATGGTATTCAGAAAGTGTTAATTGATACATCCGCTATTGTTAGTTTTGGGTTACCCAATGAAAATAAATTCCAGGACTTTTCGTGTGAAAAATTTTTTACAGTGAAAGAAGGAATTAAATATCTTTTTACAGTTTTTACAAGCATGGATCAACAGGAAAATGTGAGAATCTGGATTGATTATAACGATAATGGATCTTTTGAAGAACCGGATGAGTTGGTTCTTGCCGTTGATAATTTAACAGAAGAACATAGTGACAGTGTCAAAATTTCCGGACGGTCTGTGTTAAATAAAATGCTACGCATGCGTGTCATTTCTGATGCCGCTGATAAACCGTTTCCAGTTGCTTGCGGACCTGTCATCAATGGAGAAATTGAGGACTATAGCATCTTTATAAAACCAAATCCACTGCCACCGGTAACAGATTTTTTGTCTAATAAAACCACTGCTTGCATTTCAACCATTCGTTTTACCGACCTGACAAAAAATGCTGTCAGATCCTGGCTATGGGATTTTGGGGATGGCACTACCGATACCACTCAAAATCCATCTCACGCATATCTGAATCCCGGTCAATACACTGTTAAGTTAACAACTGCAAATAGTGTTGATACGGTTACAAACACTAAAACAAATTTTATAAACATTCTTTCAGGTGGTCCCAAACCGATTTCCTGTAGTCCGCCAACAATGGCATACTGCTGTCAGGCGGGAATCAACATGGTGCGTTTCAACAACATTGATGTTTCAACGTTCGATAGCTCTAAGGAATATCACGATTACAGCTGCATGATTAATACAGATGTTTTATCCGGCAGTGACAATTTTGTTTTAATTAAAACAAATCCTGAATTACAGGAAAATGTAAGAATGTGGATTGATTATAATAATGATGCCCTATTTGATCCTTCATCTGAATTGGTTTTTTCCTCCGATAAAAAATTAAAAGACCATCTGGGTTTAGTTCAAATTTCTCCTATGGCTATAAAAAATACCATGCTACGCCTGAGAGTATCTTCTGAAGTTTTTGGAATTGATCCTCCTTCTCCTTGTGGCACACTTAAATTAGGACATGCCGAAGATTATGGAATTATCATATATGATAATTTTGATCCTCCCCTGCCAAAATTTACAACCGATGACACTATTACTTGTAGTGGGATTGTTCGCTTTACCGATAAAACAGCCAATATTCCTACCTCGTGGTTATGGAACTTTGGAGATGGCAAAACATCCACGGAAAAAAATCCTTTACATGTGTATGCTCAAGATGGTTATTATAGAATAAAGCTGAAAACAAGCAATGCTTTTGGGTCCGATTCCATTGAAATTGACAGTATGATTCATGTGACACTTAATAATATTCCCAAAGAGCCAACCTGTGCCCCTCAAACTATTGATAATTGTTGTGGTTACGGCATCACCGGTTTCACCTTAAATACCATTACCAATTTCTCTGCTGATGGCTCTGAAGGGTATCAGGATTTTTCATGTAAATACCAGTCAGAACTTCTGTCCGGAAGAATTTATACCGTTACCATTGAAACCGGTACCAACAATTACCAGGATGTGCGTGTATGGATTGATTATAATAATGACGGTGACTTTGAAGATACTCTCGAACAAGTATTTTCGGTTGATAAATCAAAAATATTTTCTGATAACTTTATCGTACCTGTTTCGGCAGTAGCCGATACGTTAGTGCGCCTCAGGGTTTCATGCGACTATGAAAAAAGCAATCAGGGACCCTGTACCTCTCCACAACTCGGTCAGGTGGAGGACTACGGAATAATCATAAAGAGCAATACGAACCCTCCTGTTCCTGATTTTATTGTTGACAGTGACACAACCTGCAATGGCACTGTTCAGTTTACAGACGTTTCTCTGAATGGTCCTACCCGTTGGAAATGGTTTTTCGGGGATGGAAAAAGTGATACTATTCCCAATCCGCTTCATGTGTATGCCGATACAGGAATTTATACCGTAACCCTTATAGCAATTAATAAATTCGGGACAGATACTATTGAAAAATCCGGTTTCATTGTATATCGCTGTAACGTGGCTATGTTGTATGATAGTACAATGATGATAACACAGTGTAGTGGCACTCTGACAGATAATGGAGGCGGTTCGAATTATCAGAATATAGCTGATGATATAGTCATTATTAAACCTCTTTCAGCCATTCGTGTAAAACTAACTTTTTCAACCTTTAATACCGAATCCGGTTATGATTTTCTTTACATTTATGACGGTCCCGATACTACCGGTCCTCTTATAGGAAAATACAGTGGCGCATCCTTGCCAAATGGTGGAATTATTAACTCAACCGGAAGTTCTGTTACGTTGCATTTTACTTCCGATAATTTTTCTTCATACAGTGGGTTTATGTTAAAATGGGAATGTGCCTATCCTGTTCCGATTCCCGATTTTTCTGTTAATACAAACGCTCCTTGCGATGGAAAAGTACGATTCACAGACCTTTCCCAGTTAAGTCCTGACAGTTGGTTATGGAATTTCGGGGATGGAACTTTTTCAACATTGCAAAATCCTGAGCATGTCTATTCATTCGATAGTGTGTATTCAGTGTCACTGAAATGCTCAAATTCTTTTGGTTATGATACACTAATTAAAAACAATTTTATCACGGTAAAAAAAGACACAACTCTCCGTACCGCATGCACGGTAAATACACTGACAACTTGCTGTGGTTTTGGAATTAATTCATTTAAACTCGATGTCATTGACAATGTTTCTGAAAATGCCACTGAGGGCTACCGTGATTTTACCTGTAACAGTACACCCGCATTAGTAGTGGGAAAAAATTACCCGTTTGAAATAAAATTAAATCCGGATAGCATTTACAAAGAGAATGTAAAGATCTGGTGCGACCTGAATAATGATGGAATGTTTTCAGAACCCGACGAATTATTGTTTTCAAAAACGGAGTTAAACGGAACTGTGACCGGCAGTATTGTTATTCCTGACCTGAATACAATTGTTTATAGAAAAAAAATACGCTTACGGGTGGCTACTGCTTCGTCCTCTGTTTTTTTACTTGCATGTAAAGATATAAATTACGGACAAGCGGAGGATTATTCGGTCATTCTCGAAAATCCCGCTGTTTCTCCGGTTGCTGATTTTTCAGCAAGCACGCTTACTCCCTATTGCAGTGACACTGTTTATTTTACCAATCAATCTTCCTCCGCCACAGAATTTTTATGGGATTTCGGAGATGGAACCACGGATACTACCAAACACACGTATCATGTTTATTCATTGGAAGGAACCTACACTGTAAAATTAATTGCTCTGAATCAATCCGGCTCCGATACGATGAAAAAAATTAATTACCTCAGTGTTTCCTGCGTTATGAAAATGCCAAAAACCGGTAATACCATGCTTTCATCTTGTACCGGAAAATTGTTTGATGATAATGGTTCCGGAAATTATTCAAGCAACACCGATGGATCTGTTACCATCTCACCACCAGGAGCCGTGACTATTAAGCTTTCGTTTACTTCTTTTAATTATGAAAACACAAAGGATTTTCTTTACATTTACGATGGTCCTGATAAATCTTCCCCATTAATCGGGAAATATGATGGCACTTCATTACCCGGCGGCGGGATTATTCAATCCACCGGATCTTCTGTTACTATCAGGCAGACAACCAATGTCACTGTTACTAAACCGGGATTTGAATTAGATTGGTTCTGCACAGGTCCAAGACCGGTGGTTGATTTTACTTCCATTGATACATTGACTTGCAATGGTCTGGTGTCATTTACCGATCTTTCTACCAATACTCCAACTCAATGGCTATGGAATTTTGGAGATGGTACAACTTCAGAGGAGCAAAATCCCGTACATGCGTATCAGATAGAAGGAAACTATACAGTTATTTTAACAGCCACAAATAATTTCGGAAACAACTCTGTCACTAAGACAAATTTCATTGAAGTACGGAAATTCAGCAATCCAGTGAAAGCGCAATGCAAACCTGCTACGTTAAGTCCCTGTTGTAATATGGGAATTACTAAGTTTAATTTAGCTGGAATTAATAACGTGAGTTCAACTTCTGTTGAGAATTACAGGGATTTTACATGCTCTCAAATTGCAGAGTTAAACACATACACCTACTATACAATGTCGGTATCTGCCAGCGATTCTGCTCCGGCTCAGAATCTCATGGTGCTCATTGATTATAATAATGATGGCGTATTTGATTTCTCAAAAGAAATTATTTTCTCAAGCGGAAATTTTCTGAAAACAGTTACCACACAAATTAAAATAACACCCGACAGTTCCATGGTATTTGACAAGCTGATTCGCATGAGAGTCATGACGGACCGGAAGGAGAATCCTTTATTCAGTTGTAAAAACCTGCAATCCGGGCAAGCGGAGGATTATGGAATCATCATTCGCAGAAATGATTTACCTCCCGTTTCAGAATTTATATACAGTTACTTAGATACTTGCAACGGCATTCTTAAATTTACCGGACTAACACAAAGTGCAGATCAGTGGACATGGGATTTTGGTGACGGTGGTGTTTCATCACAAAAAGCAGTAACACATGCGTTCCGTTATGCACCCAGCTATAATGTAAAATGTATTACTAAAAATCTCTTCGGCGCAGATACACTTTTAATGCAGATTCCTTCTTATCGTGTATTTGCAGGATTTTCTTTTTCTCCTGCATTTCCAACCATGACGCCAGCTAAACCCGCATTAGTGTCATTTTTGGATTTGAGCAATGGCTCAACAGAATGGTTATGGGATTTTGGTGATGGAAACAGTTCTATGCAACAGAATCCATCCAATTCCTACAGCCAACCAGGTGTTTTTACAGTGACACAAACTATTTCTAACGGTCCTTGCAGTTCCGAATCACAACAAAAAGTTGTGATTACCATGAAGTCCGGAATAGTTGAGGACTTTGGAGATGGAAATTATCTGGCGATTTATCCTAACCCTTCTTCTACAGGTGACTTGTGGTTGAATTATACAAATTTGAAAGAAGAAAAAGTTTCGTTGGAAATTTCAGATAATTCCGGAAGGCAACTTTTCAAAAAAGAATTAACAGGAGATAGAAATGTCACCGAACAGATTTCGCTTTCCGGTTTTAACGCGGGTGTTTATATTTTGAAAATTTATGAAAATGGAAGGGTGATGTATAGGAAGTTGGTGTTGTTGTGAGCCACGAATTAACACGAATTAACACTAATTGATTTCAGATGAACAAGCGTTTACTTTTTACCTTTTTATTATCTGTATTATTTACCTTTCATTCCCACGCCTCCCACATAGTCGGCGGAGAATTTTATTATAAATTTCTGGGCTACAATCCGGCTACGGGCTTAAATAAATATCAGGTGACATTAGTTATATACAGGGATGCTGGAGGTATTGAATGTGATGCAAACGCTGATATTGTTTTGTTTAATGACGATTCTTTAATGAGTCATTATAAAGATGTGACGCTTCCCTCAACCATCAAGGAGATGATTGAAATTCCAAATGCCACCGGTTGTAATTTCGATCCCGGATTTAATGTTCAAATGTGTTTTTATACAGGCACCTTGGAAATACCCAACAGTTTAACCGGTTTTCATTTACTCTGGGATCAATGTTGCAGAAATGATGAAATTGTTAATTTAAGCAATCCGGATAATGCCACTTTTTATACGTTCATTTCTCCCACGTATTTTCAAAATTCTTCCCCTGTTTTTGCGGATGTGCCGGTTCCTTATTTTTGCATTAATGACACAACAAGTTTTGTAAATACCGCCACAGATCCGGATGGCGACATTCTTGTTTTTTCAATTATTCCTACAATAGAAGATTATTCAACCACAAATAACAATCTTAATTTGCCTTTAACAGAATGTGGATATGTCAGCGGATACAGCGGGGAACAACCCTTTGGTCCGGGTGGATACGCAAACATTAACCCTGCTACCGGTTTAACTACTTTTTACAGCGATAAAACCGGTTTTTTTGTAGTTACTGTTGAGATTAAAGAATACCGTAACAACAATCTTATCAATACTTCCCAGCGAGTCATGCAGTTGATTGTTTTGGATTGTCCTCCCAATAAAACCCCTGCTTTTTCCGACCAGGGTGGTTCCGGTCAGGTGATTTACGACATTGAATCGGGCGACTCACTTTGTTTTTCTTCGTCTTTTGTGGATATGGATGGTGACAGTATTTTCATTACCGCAGAAGGAGAAGTATTTGATAGTTCAAAAGTACTGCCTGTTGCATTAGCCACTGTAACAAAAAATGACAGTATTGCTACCATGCCTTTCTGTTGGTACACCGATTGTGACCAGGCAGATCAGGGTAACTATGCCTTTTTTGTAAAAGCAGTTGATAATAACTGTCCTCCTAAAACAAAACACATTGTATATTCCATTTCTATTACCGCATTTAAAAACCCCAATATTACCGGTGAACCTCTCGCCTGTTTGGGACAGACATTTACCTATTCCATTGAACCGACTCTCGCTCAATTGCAATGGGAAGTAGCAGGAGGTGATATTCAGTCAGGGCAGGGAACCAATGAAATTTCTGTACTTTGGAATGACCCAAGCGCACCTTATGTGAAAGTAATTAAAACCAATAATTGTGGCACTGATTCTGCAAAAACAGAAATTACCATATACAGTCCATCTGTGGCACAGGCAGGACCCGATACTACTATTTGCTTTGGTGATAGTGTAAAAATAGGTGTTCCGGATGTTCCCGGTTATTCTTACAAATGGTCTCCGGTTGAAAATCTTTCCTTAAATACTGTATCTGACCCATACACAAAACCGGAAAAATCTACATCCTACATTCTTTTTGTGGCACAGGGTCCTCAATGCACTTACTCTTATGATACCGTAAACGTAACCGTATTGTTATCCCAGGTTGAAACCGGAGATGATATAGCGCTTTGTAAAGGAGATACCTTTCAGCTTTCCGGTGTAGAAAAATTATCCGGTGTCACTTATTTATGGTCTCCCGCGGTGAATATATCTTCAGCCGACTCCGCCAATCCTTATTTTTTTCCTTCCGATTCCATTCAGTATAAATTAAAATTAACGGAATCTTCAAAGGGATGTACGTTTAGTGATTCTTTCCGGATAAATGTTTCTCAGCCACCTCTTGCGAAAATAAGTGCCACCGACAGTTTAATCTGTAAGGGTGACACAGTGACACTTACTGCCTCCGGAGGATTATCATACAATTGGTTTCCTATTTCTGGTTTATCATCTGATGACACTGCGCAGGTATTTGCCTTTCCATTGGGAAACATTACGTATGGACTTGCATCCTTCAGCGGTGTCTGCGAACCGGATACAAGTTATTTCAGCATCGAGGTGGGGAATTATCCTCAGGCAGATGCAGGCATGGACAAAGATATTTGCAAGGGAGATAGTGTCACTATTGGCGCACTGTGGGAACCCGGAAATAAATATTCGTGGAATCCCTCCCTTGATCTGACAAATTCCGATTCCGCTTTTACGTATTCAAAAGCTCTTGACTCCACAAAGTATGTTTTAACCGTAATCAGAGACAGTATTTGCAGTGCCACAGATACCGTTTGGGTAAATTCTACACCATTGCAACTAATTGCCAATGCAGGACCTGATAAAATTATTTGTCCGGGTGATACAGTGACACTTATTGCCAGCGGAGGAAAAAATTTTCAATGGTCACCGGATTATAATATATTGAACACCGGTATAAATCCTGCCACCGTTTTTCCGGATTCTTCTGTGAATTACATAGTAAAGGTTACGACCGGTTCCTGTCTTGAAGATACTGACACCGTGAGGGTGTTTATTGATAGCACTAAGTTTTTTTCAGCAGGTTTTGATGTTTCTGTTTGTGTGAGAGGTATGGTCCAATTGAATGCCACAAATATAAACGGGTATTCCTATTACTGGACTCCCGAAAATTTTATAGATAATGTATTTGTTTACAACCCCTTTGTGTCACCGGACTCTTCCACCCAGTTTCATGTCACCGGCACAAGTCCCGCAGGATGTACTGTGAATGATTCGGTATTTGTGACTGTGATTACCCCGTTTGTTGACGCGGGTCCTGATTTAATTACCTGCATGAACCAACCCATAAAACTTCTGGGAGTGGGCGATACAGTGCTAGAATTGAATTACTGGTGGGAGCCGGCAATCGGACTTTCAAATCCAAATTTGATTCAGCCCTTTTCCACTGTGTCGGATGATGCCGAATATGTATTAAATGTACTCGAATGGTTCAGCGGGTGTGCTAATTCCGACACCATGCAATTAAAAGTAATTCAAAAAGTAATGGGTGCCGATGCAGGCGCAGATAAATCAGCGTGTTCTGGTGACACAGTGGCACTGAAAGCATTTTCAGGGGTTAATTGCTGGTGGGAAGATGTCAAGAAACCTGCCGACACTTTGTTTTTTGGAGAAAACTTCGAGATGACTGCGGATTCCTCGATGAAAATTGTACTTCATGTATTTGATGACCAATGTCCTGAATCAACAGACACCCTTTCTGTTATTGTGGATACCTCTCGGGTGATGGCAAGCAGTGACACTGCCGGGTGCAAGGGTAACGAGTTGCAGATTTCCGCAGACGGTGTGTTGGGATATTTATGGACTCCCGGAAATATTGTGGATGATTCATTGTCTCAGAATCCGATTTTTAAAATTAACAGTGACACGATAATTTATGTGAAAGGACTCAGCGCGCTGGGCTGTTATACATGGGATAGCATTAAAGTAAAAATTTATGAGTTGCCGGTGGTTTCAGCAGGGGCGGATACAACTATAAATAAAGGGGAAACCGCAACACTGAAAGCGAGTGGCGCTACTACTTATATTTGGCGTGCATCTTCGGGAACATTAAATGACCCGGAAAATGTTTTACAATTAGTGTCACCGGTGGAAAATAGCAATTATTTTTTAACAGGAACAGATGAAAACGGTTGTATGAATAAAGACACCGTACATGTGGAAGTGATTACTATTTTGGATATTCCAAACACGTTCAGTCCTGATGGAGATGGGGTGAATGAAGAGTTTGTAATCAAGGGATTAGAGCCCGGTGGCACAATAAAGATTTTCAACCGATGGGGCGTATTGATTTATGAAAATAGTTTTTACATGAACAACTGGAACGGAAAAAACATAGCGGGAGAAATAGTATCTACGGGAACCTATTTTTACGTAGGAAAAATGGCGAGTACGCGGAAGGAATATTCGGGTTGGATATTAGTGATGAAGAGGTGATTGGAGGATGATTATTTATAATTTTATATTTTTATGGTAACTAATTTAATTAAAACTGAATTTAAGAAAAGAAGAACTCGACAATATATTGTCGCAGTATTCGCCATCCCAATAATTGTTTTAATGGCATTTATCAGTAAGAACCCTGACAGTAGTGTTTTGGGAGAATATCAAAGTTTGGTTGTTTATTCTTCCTTGGGATTGATAGTTTGTATTATTGGATTCACTGTTTGGAATTGGAGATGTCCAAATTGCAATAAGTATTTTGGTAAGAGCATGAATCCGAAATTTTGCCAACATTGTGGGAGTGAATTGAAGTAGAAAAAAGTACCAGAAAGTGATTTTACAAAAGTAACCTCCCCCTGAGCACTGGAGAGATTTTGCTTAGCCCTGAAAGGGCAAGTTGGGCTGATTGCTTATTTTATGGTACAATATGAAAAAATTTCAGGGCGTTGAAACGCTAAAGCAGGTGAAATTATTTAATCTGTTTTGTGTCCCAATGTCGAAATCAGGAACAGTAACAATTATTCCATCTATTTTACTAAATTTGTCTTTACAACAACCGTACAGTAGTGAAAAAATATCTATTTATAACGGCGCTAATTTTCAGTTCTCATCCCACCTTCCCCCAAAAGGTGTATGAAGTAAAATATTCATCCCAGGCGGACTTAAAGATAATTGCCGTCAACTATGAATCGCAAGCCGATTTGAAAGTATATTGTGTATCATATTCTTCTCAGGCAAACAAAGATGGGCTATGGTTTCCGGTAAAATACGAAAGCCAGGCGGATATTAAAATTTATTTTGTGGAATATGAATCACAAGCCGACTTGAAAATTTATTATGTAAAATATGAATCGCAGGCGGGATGGAGAAATGAAAAGAAAGTGCATTTGTTAAAACGGTTTGGCGCCTCTAAATACTAATACTCATCTTGCATAATGCAGTTTTTTCAACACAAAGACACTAAGAAATAAAGTTATACAAAGAGTTTACTTAATGCTTCTTCGTGTCTTTGTGTTGAAATTTTTTTTCTTTACGTATCCTAACCAATCTCACCTTCCACAAAATACATTTTTACCATTCCTTTGTTTTTGGCTTGAATCTCTCCTCGAGAAACGCAATTAAATTTACCTTTTATTAACAGATAAGTAGCATGAGAAATATTTATCTTGCCGGGTGCGCCACTGCTCTCCATTCTGCTTGCCATATTTACAGTATCCCCCCAAATATCATAAACAAATTTAGCATCTCCAACCACTCCCGCGGTAACGGGTCCTGTATGAATTCCAATTCGTAATTGCCAGGGCGCCAGCGGTTGTTTTTTCTCTCCGTTAATGGCTATGAAATTACCGGAAGTAAAACACTTCATAAATTCATTTATTTCAATAGCGGCACGAACTACATCATAGGGATGGGTTTCGTTAACCAATGGTAATCCCCCGGCACACATGTAACTGTCGCCAATGGTTTTAATTTTTTCGATGGAACCATTTACTGCGTTACCTCTCGTTGAATTGGAAACGGGCATCTCTAAAAACTGATTTTTTTCCTCTCCCTGCCCTCTCCGAGAGAGGGACACTAATGGTGTTTTTAGAGATGCCCTATCTTGTTTTCCATAAAAAGAAATAATTCTGTCAAATTCCTTAAAAATAAAATCAAGTTCTTTCACTAATTCGCCGGCGCTTAACGTTTCGGCTATTTGCGTAAACCCTTTAAAGTCGGTGAACAAAACGGTCACCGATTCAAAATGTTTTGGCTCCACACAATTGTTTTTTTTCAACTCTTCAGCCGTTTGAGCAGGGAGTATATTCAGAAGAAGTTTATCGGATAATTTTTTTTCCGATTCAATAATTTTTTTCTGTTTTCGTGTAATAGTGAGTGTTCTAAAAATAATGACGGAAATAATCAGAATGACAGTGAGACCAGCAAAGGCGCTGTAATTAATCATTTTTTGACGTTCCATCGCCATTTTTGCCAACGCATCTTTTTTTTCCTGCTCGAGTTTTTCTTCCGACTGTTTTTTTTCGAATTGAAAATTCATTTCACGGGTAAGGGTTGCTTTTGTGGTTTCTTCATTGTACAAACTATCGCGGTAGGAAATAAATTGCCTGTAATGTTGTAAGGATTGCTGATAATTTCCTAAGTAATTTTCTGTTTCATACAATCCCCTGTGACAAATTTTCAATAAGTCCTTATTGTGGGTTTTTTCAACCAACCGGAGGGCTTTTTTCAAATAAAACCGGGACGAATCCGGGTTCAGGGAACGTAAATTTGCAATGCCGATATTTATATAAACAGATGCTAAACGGTCTTGATCCCCGGAATTGTAAATAGTAGGAAGTATGGAATGATAGGTTTGTAATGCCTGTTTGTAATATTCCAAAGAAACTTTATTATTTCCTGCACGAAATGCTGAATCTCCCATCTGATCATAAAGATTTCCGATATTGTTATGCGCATAATAAATTCCGGAAATGTCACCCGATTCTTCTTTCAGTTTTAATGATTTCAATTGCAACTCCAATGATTTTGAATATTCCTTCTTATCATAATAAATCAAAGCTATATTGTTGTAAATAGTGGCAATGTTGCGTTTGTTTCGCTCAGGTTGATTGGTAGAATCCTGATAAATATTCAACGCGGTGTTAAAATGCAGGAGCGCTTTATCATATTCCTTCCTGAAATTAAAAAAGTTACCTAAATTATTATGGGAAGAACCCATGCCTTTAAGGTATTTAATTTCTTCGGAAATTTTCAACGATTTGTAATAATTTTCCATAGCAAGATCCAGATTACCTGTTGCCTGCTCGAGGTTGCCCAGACAACCTAAGGTACGCGCCATTCCTTTAAAATCAGTATGAGGCGTCTGATAATTTAATGCTTTGGTATAAAATTTTTTAGCCGTGGGATTTATACCCTTATAATAACAGGTGATACCCATGTTAAAAAAAGCTGCACCCATTCCCTTCTCCCATCCTCTTTTATTTTCCGAAGGAAACCGAATATTCTCAGCTAATATTTCCGCCTGACGAGCATAAATGAATCCTTTTTCATAGTTACCGTTTCTCCAATAATTTTCTGAAACAGTGATGAGGAGATTCACCCGTTGGGTATCTGCCGGGCATCCGTTACATGAATATACCGGGTTATTTACAATACTTAGAAGGGAATCATTTTGTTGGCAATAGATGGAAAATAAAAAAGAAAAATACGCAAGTAGCAGAAGAAAAAATTTAATTTTACCGGCTTGCATTTTATATAAATAAGATATTCAAGATAGCTTAAAAATTCAGCTTTGCAGAATCCATCTTTACCGTTCTCACAGGAAACGGAATCACAATTCCTTCTTGTTGATATCTTTTTTGAAGACGTTTGATGAATTCATGCTTAAGAAGGTATTGGTCAGAGAAATTTTTTGCTCTGAGTGCGACTTTTAATTGAATGCTGGAATCGCCAAAGGAATGGAAGCGCACAGCAGGTTCAAATTCCGGCACTCCTCCGGGAACTTCTTTCATCACTTCCTGAGCCACCGATTGTGTCACTCTCTCCACTTTTTCAAGGTCACTGTCGAAGCAAACCCCGACTTCCACCGGCACCGATAAATCCAAATCAGGCAGGTTATAATTTTTTATAGTGGCACGGGCAAGACGTAAATTCGGCACGATAATCTGGTTATCGGAAAGTTCCCGCAAAGTAGTGTCACGCCAGGTAATGTCCACAATATACCCTTCTTCGCCTGAATCGAGACGGACATAATTTCCGGGTTTTATTTTTTTGGAAAGAATGATATGAATGCCTGAAAAAAGGTTGGAAAGAACATCCTGCAGTGCCAGCGCCACTGCTAAACCACCCACTCCTAACGTAGCGAGAATAGGAGCTATGGAAATTCCCAAAGAACGAAGCATTACAAGGGAACCAATCAGAAAAACAATCAGTTTAGTCAGGTTTGTGAAAAGAGTGGTTGATGGAATCACATCCTTAATGCTTTCCTGATAAGTTCTTACAAATCCTCCGGCTATTCTGGCAATCACCGTAGTGGCCGAAATGATGGTGAGTATCAGCAATATTTTGTTGAATATTTTTAGATGGTCGGCAGAAAACGAGAGAGAATGAATGGCGCCGTAAATTCCTGCAAGGATAAACCAGAATACTATCCAATGCTGTAAGGCATTTATTACGACATCGCCGTGCCAGTTAATTACACGGGTTGATTTTTTTAATTTCCGGAGAATAATTTTTTGAAAAATCATTCCTAGAATAATTCCGGAGATGACAAAGCCGGCAGGGATAGCCCAGAAGAGAAAAGATGGGTTCATGGTGAGACAAAGATAGAATAATTTGTGGAAATGGAAATGTTTAAAGAAAAGGTATACATTTGCAAAAGAGATGATTTATTAAAAGGTATATTTGGTTTTTCATAAAAATTAATCTTAAAATTTTCATAAAGCTGAACATATTTTTCAACTTTTATACAATACTATGCCAGTACAACTGTGAAAAAAGAACCAATTATCTTTTTTACTCTTTATCTATTCATAAGTTTGCTTTTCAATGCAACTGTTCATTCAACTTTTTCGCAAATCACCAAAAACGACTCACTGCTCTTTCTTCTCCGGAAGGATAAAGAGGATACAAACAAAATCATTCATCTGAACACACTTGCTTGGGAATTAAAGTATTCCAATCCTGATACCTCAATCATTCTTGGAAAAAAAGCTCTTGCTATTTCCAAAAAAATTGGATGGAACGACGGAATGTCGAATTTGTATGGAAATCTTGGTACATATTACCGGCTTAAAGCCGATTATAATAACGCATTGTATAATTATAGAAAAGCTTTGAAGATTAATGTAAGTATTATGAAGGGAGCTAAGAATTATATTGAAAAACAAAAAGCGAAAAATGGAATTGCACGAACTCTCGGCGGTATAGGAAATGTTTTTAATTTTCAGGGGGACTATCCGAAAGCGCTCACTTGTTATTTTAAAGCATTAAAAGTCAGTGAAGAAACCGGTGACAAGGATATGGTAGCAGGACAGACAGGCAATATTGGAAATGTTTACAATGCTCAGTCTGATGACCCACAAGCCAGTCCTTCAGAAAAAAAACAATCGAGGTTACAAGCGCTCCAATATTATTATAGAGCAATGAAATTAGGAGAAGAGTTGGGAGATAAAAAGCGGATAGCTATCCAATTAGGCAATATCGGAATTGTTTATTGGAAGCTACGAGATTATTCCAAAGCATTGAAATATTATTTTGATGCGTTAAAAATTGATGAAGAACTTAAAAACAAAGCAGGAGTAGCAAGGCATATTGGCAATATTGGAATTGTCTTTTTGGAACTGGGAGAAAAACAAAAAAACAATATCAAAAAAGATTCATTATTTAATAAAGCGTTGGAATATTATTTTAAAGCATTAAAAGTTGCGGAAGAACAGGGCAATAAGAATGGAATGTCCATTGTGCTCGGTGACATTGGTACTTTTTATATGAAAATTGGAAAATTTCCGGAAGCAGAAAAATACCTTATAAATGCTCTTGTTATTTCTGATTCAATTGGAATTATCAATGAGACGCAAACATTTGAGTTTTCACTCAGCCATCTTTATGATACACTGGCTTTACTAAAAGAGAATAACCCTGCTCTGAACGGGTTCGGAACGCTATCGGAAATATATAAAAAAGCTCTTACGCATTACAAAAAATATTGTATGGCAAGAGATTCTATTTTCAACGAAGAAAAATCCAAAGAAATCGGTAGATTAGAACAAAAACACGAGTACGAGATGGCAGAATTGAAACATCAACAGGAAGAAAAAGAAAAGAGCAGGAAGTTGGCAGTGAAACTCAACAGGCGCAATAACCTTCAATATTCGGCAATACTTTTAGGAATATTTGCATTGTTTGTAATTGTATTTTTTGTGGTACGGTTTAAACTTCCTCACTGGACAACGGAATTGGTGGTATTTATACCCTTTTTGATTTTATTTGAATTTGTGCTGGTACTCTTAGACCCATATATAGAGCAGATTACCAAAGGAGAACCACTGTGGAAGTTGTTGGCAAATGCATCGTTAGCGGCAGTGATTTTTCCTTTGCACCAGTTTTTTGAGAAAATGCTGAAAAAGAGAATAAGTTGATACAATTAATTACGAATAATATGTAATAACACAGCATTCATCAATTCGTAATTCGTAATTATCTCATAGAAGTATGAAGAAATAAATGATAACTTATCAATCATTCTAAAACAACCTGTGCCCCAGCAGATACCCACTCTCCGTCAGCAAAATAAAAATAAACCAGATAAGAAAAAAAACTGGAAGAACAAGGGTCCAGATAAATTGTTTGGTTTCATCTTTCAGGTGCATGAAAGTGCCGGCAATGTAAATGGCTTTCACTATTGTGAAAAACATAAACAAAACCGCCATGGTCATTTTAGATAACGAAGAATACGCAATTCCAACTTCAATAAGTGTCACTACCAACAGTATCCAGAAAACTTTTACGAATTTTTTAACTGGGCTTTCGTGATGCTCAAGATGATGATTTATGCTTTGAACGATGTACCTGTCTTCATCGCCGGGCACATATTCGTGAGAATGACTTTCGTTCGAATGTGAGAATGTCAGTAACTGTTTTCCTGAAAGCAAACGGGAAACGACGTAATAAGCAGGAATTAACAAGTAAATCCACAAAGCCGCAATGGTTCCTCCGGGAACATTTTTTGCAGAAAGGGTTACAGTGATCAGCACTAACGTTAGTACCGGAATCAGCGCGGAGAAAATTGATTTTACATAAACGGGGATGGGTTTATGCGCGAGAGTTTGTGTTTCCATGATTAATTTATATAATTTTGCTATATTGTTAAATGGTTATATAATTATATGGTTAGTGTGAACTTTGGTAACCATATAACCATTTAACAATATAACAATCATCCCAAATACACGAAATTTATACCGATTGCAGTATAATAACTAAATTCACTTCAACAAATAAAAAAACGTAAATACAAAAACCCATACCAAGTCCACAAAGTGCCAGTACAATCCGGCTTTCTCCACCATTTCATAATGCCCGCGCGATTCGTAACGTTTGTTATAAACATTGAAAGCAATGATTACCAGAATCACCAACCCACTGAAAACGTGAAAGCCATGAAATCCTGTTACTAAAAAAAACAAGGAAGAAAAAAGCGGTTGCCCGAAAGGATTATGCGTGAGCGTTGAACCAAACGTCATGCCCTCATTAAAAAATTCCATCCATGCTGATGGTTTATTATTACCGATGGGCGTTAATGTAATGTCAGTGGCATTGGTGGAAACGGTAAACGCTTTACCGGCTTCTTCTGTGATTTTTTCGCCTAAGGGCTTAACTAAAATTGCCGTATGCGGTGTGACCGTGATTATTCCATCCGTTAATTTAACCATTGCATAAGGAACTTCCTTGCGTAGCATGTTCCCATTAGTATCTTTAATCATTTTAACGGTTGTGTCACTGAGTTTCACGCCATGTATCAGGTGAGACCATTCCCACGCCTGGCAACTTAAAAAAACAGCGCCACCGAGAATAGTTAGGATCATGTATTTTACCGTTTTCTTATAGTCGCGCCTGTGTCCTGCGTCAACCGCAATGACCATGGTAAAACTGCTTACAATGAGAATGAATGTCATGGTTCCTACAAACAAGAGCGGCGCATTGAAATGATGACCCATTAACGGAAATCCTTTGAATACATAATCCGGGTTGGGCCAATCGGGGTGGGATGACTTCAATGCCGTATAGGCAAATAAAAATCCCATAAAGGTGAAGAAGTCCGATAAGATGAAGAACCACATCATCATCTTTCCGTAGCTGATGTTAAAAGGGCGAACACCACCGGACCAAACGGAGGTCTTTGCGGGCGCGTGTGATGTTGAAAGGGTTGTGTCCATGGTTTATTGGGAGAAGAAAGGTCTTAGAAAAAAAACATATAACATATAACAAAAAATGAATAATGATTAAGGAAAAACCGCCTTTGACATTAACAATTTTTTGTAATATGTTAATAATTTTTTTGGAATTTTATGAATCACGCTGCACAATAATATTTCAAAAACAAAAATAAATACACCCACAATGCAGTCAGGAAGTGCCAGATTACCGTGCAGGAGTAAATAGTAATTTTATCTGAAAAAGATGGAGTGACACTAAAGCGCACGATAAAAAAAATCAATAACACCACTCCTCCAATAAGATGTAAAAGATGTGCCCCTGAAATCAAAAACAGAAAGGAATGGGAAGCATTGCCCGATAATTTTATTCCAGAATCGTAAAGCGTGTTCCATCCTGAAATCTGAGAAAATGCAAACACCAACCCTGCGAATAATGTAATTCCCGCCGCCATCCATACTTCTTTTGTTTTTTGCTTTTGGAAAGAAAGATACGCCCATTGCATAGTGACACTTGAAAAAACAATAAAAATCGTTGAGAAATTGAATATTGCCGGGAAACGAAACAAATCCCAGTTTCCTTGTCCTTGCCGTACAATCAGTGCGCTCGTAAAAGCCGCGAACAGCATGGTGACGGTAGCCATGAAAATCCAGATAGAAAAACGGATGGCGGATTTGCGCTGGGAGGTTTGTGCTAAGGTAAAACCGTTATTGTTGAAAAGAGATAAATTCATTGTAGTTCATTAATCGTAAATTGTCAATCTAAAATCGTAAATCAATAATCCCCTTTCCTGTTCGAAGACCCCGTTTCGGAATACGGAATATGTTGCGGAATATAATCCTCCTCATGCCCCGGCTTGCTGTAATCGTAGGGCCAGCGGTGAACTTCAGGAATTTCTCCGGGCCAATTTCCGTGAACGGGTTTTATGGGTGTGGTCCATTCCAACGTATTTGCTTTCCATGGATTTGCTGTTGCAGGTTTTCCTTTAAACATACTCCAGAAGAAATTGAAAATCAACAATACTTGCGCGGCACCGCCTATCAAAGCCCAGATGCTTATAAACCGGTTTAAATCCGTAAACATACTGGTCCACTCATACTCAGTAAAAGCATAATATCTTCTCGGTACACCAGCCATTCCCATATAATGCATTGGAAAGAAAACACAGTAAAGTGAAATAATGGTTAACCAGAAGTGCCACTTTCCTAATGTATTATTCATCATCTTGCTAAACATTTTGGGAAACCAGTGATATACACCGGCAAATAATCCAAAGAAAGAAGCCGCTCCCATGACAAGGTGAAAGTGTGCCACTACAAAATAGGTATCGTGCAGTTGAATATCCACAGCTGCATTTCCCAGAAATATTCCGGTGATACCTCCAGTGATAAAGAGTGACACAAACCCCAGCGCATACAACATGGCGGGCGTAAAAATAATATTGGATCTATACAATGTAGTGAGCCAATTAAAAGTTTTTACAGCAGAAGGAATGGCAATTAATAAAGTTGTAAAAACAAAAACAGAACCCAGGAAAGGATTCATTCCACTCTGAAACATGTGATGTGCCCAGACGATAAACGATAAAAACCCTATAGCCATAATGGCATATACCATGGCTTTGTAACCAAAAATGGGTTTACGCGCATTTACTGAAAGGATTTCTGAAACCATTCCCATGGCGGGAAGGAGTACTATGTAAACTTCCGGATGTCCCAGAAACCAGAATAAATGTTGCCATAAAATAGGGCTCCCACCGGAATGGTTCAGTAGTTTGTCCGCTACTACCAAACCATCCGGCAGGAAAAAACTGGTGCCAAAGCTTCTGTCAAACACAAGCATGATAGCACCGGAGAAGAGGACAGGAAAAGATAAAACACCAAGGATTGCCGTAATAAAAAATGACCACACCGTCAGTGGCATTTTCCAAAGTGACATTCCTTTGGTTCTCATGTTAATTACCGTGCTTATATAATTGATGCCTCCCATCAAACCCGAAGCAATAAATAAACTCATGCTTACCAACCAGAGTGTCATTCCGGTGCCTGAACCCGGGGTTGCTTCCGGCAATGCGCTAAGAGGAGGGTAAATGGTCCAACCGCCTGAGGCAGGACCTGCCATAACGAAAAAGGAGGAAAGCATTACACAGGAAGACGCGAAGAAAAACCAGTAAGAAAGTGCATTTAAGAGAGGAGATGCCATGTCACGTGTGCCAATCTGCAATGGAATCAGAAGATTAAAAAAAGTGCCGCTTAATCCGCCTGTCAAAACAAAAAAAACCATGATAGTTCCATGCAGAGTAACTAATGCATAATAATATTCCGGTTTGATGATTCCTCCCTCTGCAAATTTACCAAGTAGTTTACCGATAAAAGAGAATTGTTCGCCTGGCCACCCAAGTTGTGCACGCATCAAAAGGGATAGTGACATTCCGACAATCGCCATGAAAATAGCCGTAATCAAATACTGTTTACCAATGGTTTTATGATCTAAACTAAAAATGTATTTTGAAATAAAACTCTGATGGTGGTGATGTTCGTGTTCATGTATATGAACATCATTAGTGTGTGAATGCACAGCAGTTGATTGGGTTTGTGTTGATGTTTCCATATTATTGATATTCAAAATCCGGGGTTTGCTCGCTCATCCATTTATCATATTCCTGTTGTGTCACTACGGTAATTGCCGCTCTCATTTTATAATGTCCTAATCCGCATAATTCCGCACAGGCAAGCACATAATTAAAATCATGATACGCCATAATTTTTTTAATTCCGGCTTTGCTTAACCGCAAAACCACGTCAGTAGATTTGACTAAATTTCCATTTTGGTCACGCTCCGCTCTTTTGATGATACCACCTTTTTCAACAATCACATTTCCATTTGCGTCTTTATAAGTTTCATCTGAAACCTGTCCATACAGTCGTTCATCAACTTCTTTCAATCCCTTGGTGGTTCGTTTCACGTCTTCTTTTTTATCTGCAGAGGTCATGGTAGGATTCATCCAAAAATTAGTACGCATTCCCGGAACCGCGTCCATTTTTACCCTGAAATGAGGAAGATAAAAACTATGTATTACATCCTTTGCCTGAATGTTGAACAAGACCGTTTTTCCTACAGGTATAAAAATTTCTTTGGATGTAATATCATCATGAGATAAAGAGTCGTCAAAGTCGATCCCGATAGGATTGGTTGATGCTTTCATCAATTCGGGTTTGTTTCTACCGAATTTCCCATCTTTTCCCGACCAGCGGAAGTTCCATGCAAATTGTTCGGCGGTAACTTCAATTACTTCAGCATCAGCCGGAGCCGGACTTTTTATATTTGCCCAGGTTTGAAGTCCCTGAACGATAAGCCAGGTAAGCACTATGGCGGGGACAATGGTCCATATAAGTTCTAATTTGTGATTGTTGGGATAGTAGTCGGCTTTTTTATCGTCTCTGTGAGGATACAGAAAGACGAAAAGAAACAATAACCCTTGGGTAATTACAAAAACCGGCAAGGTTATCCACATAGTAATGTCAAACAGGTGATCAGTTACTAATCCATGGACAGAAGTTGCGGCAGGTAGATACCATTGGGGGTTTTGAAAATGAGCGTAGAAAACGAGTATTAGAAATGCTATCCCGGCAACAAAAAACAGGGTAGCATTCAGGCGGGAGTTTTTCATTGAATTTTTAAACAAACCGCAAATATATGTCAAAAATGATAAAAATCAATGAATAATATGATAAAAGTCAATAAAACACAAAAAGAGCGTTGTGTTTCGGCAAAAAAAGGGGTTACAATAAATTTATAGATATGTATAAAAACAAATGTTAAAGGTCAGTCCAATAGAGATGTATAGCTACGATTTACACCAATAAAAAAAAGCAGAGAAATTTGTTGCAATTAAACTTTTTTTCTGCACAGAATAGTAAAATACAATATAGAATTTTTAGGTAATTAACGATAGAAAAAAGAAGGAAATACAAATTTTGCAAACTCAATATCGCCTAAACGAAAATTCAACGCCAGCATTTACCATCTCTCCGTTTATTTCCAATACAGGATATGCCAAAAAATTAATAGGTCCTGCTTGGGGACCCATTCCTTTTTCACTTACAAGGTCGCGACCGCGGCTGAATTCAAAACGATTTGCCGGATTATGACCAAAATAGTAAGTTGAAAGCGCTGTGTATTTATCCGCTTCAGAAATATCTATGGGCCACCATTTCCCTTCCGCAAAAAACTCTGCCCAGCAATGATAACCGTCTATTCCACCCTCATTCCTATCAGAAGGAATTGCCGCTCCTATGGCAAAACGGGCAGGGATTCCTGCAGATCTTGCTAAAGAAATAAAATAAGCGTGGTAATCACTGCAATTACCACTACCGGCACTGCAAGCATAAACAGCATCCGCTTTACCCCAGCCAGCGCCGTATTTCATGTATTTCATTCTATCAATCACATAATCATACATTGCTCTTGCCTGCATGATCACATTCTTTTTTCCATTGATTAGTTTTTCTGCTTCTTTTTTGAATGATTCGTTAACCGGAGTAAAAAGATCTGATTTTAAATACTGAGCCAAATCCGTATCCGGGTCTGAATAGGATGATTTTTCAGTACGCTGAACATGATACAGAATATCAATTGTTTTTCCGCTGTCTTCGGGACCAAGTTCAAAGAATAACATCTTGTTATTGTATTGGGTTTCGCCAAGTATTTGGTAATTCTTTGACGAGCTGATATTTTTTATCTGAACTTCCTGGAATTTGTCCGTTTGAGGAAATGGTAGCCATATTCTGGCAGTGCCACTGATAGCCGGCAATTTTACGCTATATAAAAAATCAAATTCATCTTTTTGGTGGATTATTCCGAGTAGTTCAGGCGGTGCTCCCTCTATCCGCGTTCTTTCCCATGTACCGCTTGCGTTTTGCTCCCATAAATAAAATGGAATGCCATTCAATTTGTGCAAAGAGGTTTCAGTGACACTCATGTCATTGGTGTCACCGGCAAGAAAAAAATCAACATCATATACATCACCCACCGTATCAACAAGGTCAACACAGGCAAAGTATTTACCTTCATCTAATTTCGCTAAATACTCTTTATGAACCCGCACCAATCTAAATTTAAATTCTTTGCCATCTGAAATAAACTTGAAATAACCTTTTCCATTTTCGGTTTCCTTTTCAATATATTTTTCAATGCCGGCGGCTATTTCTGCAGTTACCTTGTTATCGTTATCCGACACCCCTTCAGTATTTTGTTTATTTGTATCGTTACGTACACATGCTGTTATTTCTATATAGACAAACTCATCGCGGAGATGTTTTTCCAATGAAAAACACGTAGTTGTAGCGCCCACTAGTAAAAGTAGTGCGGTTATAGCATATAGCTTTTTCTTCATCTTTAAAAATTTGTTACTACTCACCACAGAGGCACAGAGAACACTAAGTTGCATAGAGAAATTAGTAATAAAACATTTTGAATTATCATCTCCGTGTTTCTTTGTGCCCTTTGTGTCTCTGTGGTATAGTATTTTTTTACTCTCCCGAGTAGGCACAAAAATTTTAATTATGGGGATGCTCCGGGTGTTCTGCTTTTTTAGGATGTTCGGATTTTTTACAATCTGTTCCGCAAACATGCCCTTTTTCTCCGCAAGCATAAACATGCTTTCCATCTTTGCACGCTGTAGCACAAACATGGTCTTTCATTGACATTTTTGTACATTCTGCTGAGCAGGTGTGTCCTTTCTCCCCATGGATGCAAACATGATTTCCATCTTTACATGCAGGACTGCAAGCATGGTCTTTCATTGCCATCTGTTCTGTTTTTGATTTTTCTTGATTGCTCTCCTTTTTTGCCTGTCCCGATGTGTCGGTGGTGGTTTGAGCATTGACTGCAAAAGCAAATCCTGCAATTGCAATGATTAACATTAATTTTCTCATACTGATTTTGATTTTAGTTGTTCCTTTCTGCACAGCGAAAGGATGATTATTTTCAGCAAACTGTGCTTTGCTGTTTTGTAACTACTCAGAGTAAAAAAAGTTCTCACGCAAAGTCGCAGAGAACGCAAAGAAAAAATCATAAATGATTTTTTTCTCTGCGTACTTAATACTTTGCGTACTTTGCGCCTTTGCGTGACGTATTATTTAAGAGAAATAATACCCGCCAGAGCAGTACGTTGTTTTTAATAACACAAAAATATGAAATGTTTACTACATAAATGATTTTGTGTCAATATTTTATACATCAGCAACATTGTTTTTTCCTTCCGCCTCCTTGAATGGGAGGACATGGGATTGAACCATAAGAACAAAATACACAGCAGTCGCCTTCCCTGGGTTTCAAAAGTGTTTTGCAGTTTTCACAGTGATAAAAAAACTGACATGCATCTGTTGGCATTGTTTCTTCTTTATTATGTCCACAATTCGGACAAGTAATGACGGATTGTAAAATAATTATTTTGTTCATGGTTTAATTCTTATTAATGATTGGTTTTAAGGGGTTATGATTATAAATTTACCCCTTCCTGTTTTATTACTTTATATCCCGTTTCATTGATTGCAGTTACAATTTGCTCTGTTGTTGTTTTTGATTTATCAAATTTTACCGTTGCTTTTCCCTTTTCATGATTGGCTTCTGCTGAAATAAATCCTGGTAATTGTGCCACTGCATTTTTGATGTGTTCCTCACAGCCCTGGCAGGTCATTCCTTCAATTTCAAAATTTGTCTCAGCAACATTGCCTGATTCAATCCAGACAGTTGTCGGGACTTTGCTTTCTGTTTTGGGATAAAAGACGTGAGAGTAATTGGGAAAGGCAAGCATAAGAACCGCAAATACGGTAACGATTCCGAGAAATGATTTTGTCTGTAAGAAGGATGGTTTTTCATCCACTTCGCAGGCACAATTAATTTTCGCTTTTTTCGGTTTTAGTTTCTGATACCAAGCAAAACCCAAAACCAGAACGGTTACTCCCATTAAATAAGGTCTTGCCGGTTCAAGCCAGGAAAATGCTGATGCAAATCCGCTAGTTCCTGCTATCAATGCTAATAGGGGTGTGATACAGCAAAGTGATGCGGCAAGGGCGGAGAGGATTCCTGCTCCTACTAATCCCTTGGATGTTTTTTGTGTGTTCATGTGGCTATAAATTTAATGAACATAACAGTAACTAAATCTGTTTAGTTACTCCATCAATTTTTAATGTATAATTTCATGACTTTGTTATTTGAACAACTTGTACCCTTCAATCATTTCTCTTCTTACGACGTAAGCCAGCATGCTCTCTCTCCATGATTTGAGTGAAGCGGCATGTAGATGGTCCAGCATAGGTTGATTGTCAGTAAACACCCGTGCGTTATCCAATTCATTTTTCCATGGGTTGAAAGGATGTTCAATGAGTGCAGGAACCCAGGGTTGCATGGCACAGCAACCGGTCATGTTCTCTTTTTTCAGATTTGCAAAATCAATGGGTTGGGGAGAGGCAAGTATCATTACATCATTTAATCCATTGGGAGAATCCAGGTGGTAATAGGGTTCATATCCGGTTGATTTTAAGGTTTTACATATAGAAGGAAATACAAGTTCACGGTCCGGAACCATTAATTCCTGGAATTCAAATAATATCAGACCATTTTCATTGAGCATATTTTTTACTTCCGTAAAACATTCTTTAGTATATACGTAGGATGGTTGAACTTCTCCATTGGCAATATCAAAAATGATAAGGTCGTATTTTTTCTTTTCGGTGCGGATAAAATGCCGGGCATCGTCCACCACAAAGCGAGTGGCAGTATCTGAAAAATAAAAGTATTTCTTGGCGAGTCCCATCATACGCTCATCTATTTCCACTGCGTCCACATGCATTCCCAGCCGGTTCAATTCGTTCGACATGCTTCCGGCGCCAAAACCAAATAACAATGCTTCCTTTTTTCCTTTTTGAAGGGAAGAATAAACGGAAAGAAGGTGGATGTATTTCCAAAAAGAAATAGCCGTGGGATTATTAATTATTCGCGTCTGTCCGATTCCGTTGATTAACAGATGCCGGAGCGGGTTTTTTGAGTTTGGGTCTTCAAAATCAACCACTTTCAGTTGACCGAGCAGTCCTTCACTGCTGTAAGGGATGGAAACCTTGGTGGAACGTTTCGGCTTATCCCAATTAGAAAGATTATTAAACTGAAAAAGGAGAATTAAAAAAACCGGAAGAGAGTAAATTAATCGTCTGGAAGTGTAAAGAATTCCCAGCGTGGTGATCAGAAGTATTAAGGCACAAAATAACAAAGGGATGCTGATTCCAAAGAGTGGCACTAATAGAAATCCCTGGAGAAAAGTCATTAGGATTCCCCCCACAGTGGATATGGCATACAAGGTGCCCGCCAGCCGGCCTGACTCAGTGACACTTTGTGTCATTACTTGAATTAAAATGGGGGAAGTGGTGCCCAGTAGGAAAAGGGGAGGACCCAGTAAAAGCAATGCACTGAAAAAACTTCCGGTATAAATACTCCATTCGCTAAAGGATCCAATATAGGAATAAGCAAGGGTTGGCATTAGAACGATGGTAAAGGTTGCCAATAGCAGAACAGTGAAAAGTATTGTCGCAGGATTTTGCTTTTTGCTCAAGTATCCGCCAAAATAATAACCGGCTGTCAAAGAGGTCAACGTAATTCCAATGACAGAGGACCATACAATCAGAGAGGTGCCGAAAAACGGAGCAAGCATCTTGGCGCCGAGTATTTCTACGGAAAGCACCATGGCTCCCTCCAGAAACGCAATGGCGAAGAGGGAAGTTTTTTCGGGGAGGGCGGGGCGAGGGAGGGGTTTGGACATTAGTTCGGCTTTATAATTATATATTGAAAAAAATTCAATTTATCTGCATAATTCAATATTTATTTTTTCTGATAAATTCACAAATAGCATGTATTATTTTAGTATAAAGTTCTTCATTTACTTGTGCAATTTTCCGTATTAAAAGTGCGGAAGAAATAACGCTTATTTTTTCTATAATTGCTACTGTCTTTTTAAGCAATGAACCTTTCTCTATTCCTTCATCAACTATCAAGATTCCTTTTGCTTTAAGATTTGTAGATAATGGGATGAAAATATAATCTCCGTACGTATTTTTTTGAATAAGTAAAATAGGACGAATTTTGGACCCAGTTCCGTCTGTAAAATCAATTTTTGCAAGATAAATGTCTCTTACCATTTCGAGTAATCTTCGTTTTCTTTTAAAGGAGTACTCAACGCTATTGTACTTAGTTTATCCAATTCTTCATCACTCCAAAATTCATAATCATCATTAGATTTTTTTTTGGGCGTTGTAAGAATAATAACCTCTAACTCACGGTTTATAAGAGCATCGGGTATTCTGATTCTAAGATTATTATTTCTCGTTTTTGTTATGGTTCTTATCCCTAGCATGATTATTTTTACAAAAATACTAAAAAATGAAGTAGTTTCCAACCTCCTTAAAACCCCTCACCGCACCAAACTCCACTCCTTATCTTTAATCTCTACGGAAAATTTCCCGATAGTTTTTTTCACAAGCAGGTTTTGGTAAAATGTTCTGATTTTTTTAAAATCATTATGAATAGGGCAAGGATGTGTATCCGAACATTCCTCAAGCCCCAATCCGCAGGTTTCAAAAAAAGATAAACCATCTATGGCTTCCACAATAGTGATTAGCGGTGTCTTAAGATTCTTTTCGGTCATGAAGAACCCTCCGTTTGGACCTTTAATAGAAGAGATGATGTTTTTAGGTACAAGCCCCTGAAGGATTTTGCCGAGATAGGGAGTAGGTATTTTTAACTCACCGGCAAGTACTTTAATGTTTTTCTTTTCATTCGTACCGGTATGGGTTGCTAAATGAAGAATAGCACGGATAGCATATTTGCATTTCTGGGAAAGCATGGAGGAATTGCGATTTACGATTTACGAATAACCAATAACCAATAACCAATACCCAACGATTAACGCCCAAACCCCTCTAATTCTTTTTTGAGCGTTTGACCATATTCAGTATCAAAATCTATAAACCTGAAATACATTCGTTCAAGCTCGTTTTCTGTAAACAAGGTCTTTGCCATCATAAAAATTTCATCGTTTTCTGCCGCAATATGATCCTGAAGCTCATCAAAATAGTGCAACAACTTTTTATGGGCACTTTCCCATTTTTCATTTGCCAGGTATTCTTCAATCTCTTTCAGATAAGTCCTGAATGTTTCGTGTTGTTCTTCTATTTCATTTATCAAATCCTGATGAAGAAATTCAGGATGTTTATTCATTTCAGGAAACAAGACGTCTTCTTCCTTGAAATGGTGAAATTTGTCGGCATAATCCCTGAAGAACCGGATTAACCGGGTGACAAATTTTTTATAATCATCCGGAGAATTTTGCCAGGTGTTTTCAGATTCATTTATTTTGTGTTTCACCGAAACAATAACATCGTGTTCGGAGATTAATAACTGAATGGGGTCGTGATTCATATATTTTCTTCCTCCATTTTTATGGCTTTTGGAAATAAAATATTATTTTCAAGATGAATATGCTGATGTAAATCCAATTCAAAATTTTTCAACTCAGCATATAAAACCCGGAAAGTGTTGCAGGCATCTTCGGGAGGAGTATATCCATTACTTAATTGATTTATTGCCTCCATTGAGTTTCCCGCAAATTCATGCTCATTTTCCATCATCGCGATAGGATTGCGGATAGTGCCAAAAGGTGGAGGAAGTAGGGGCTGATAATTTCGTTTTGCCTCTGCCATTTTTTTTATAAAAGGAAAAAGAATAAACTCTTCTTTGTGCATGTGCATTTGCAATTCGTTGCTTACCGCCCGGAAATGATTGTAAATTTCCACTACTTCCTTATGAGTACTTCCATGCACGCTTGCTACTTTAGATGCATACCCTTCCAATAAGGGCAATGCTGACCGTACATACGAATGGTGTTTCTCCACAATGTAATCAGCAAGGCGGTCTAATTCCCATTCGTTAAAATTCTCATCTTTTGGCGAGGAGTGTTTCGTACATTCTTGTAGTGATGTCTCCAGCTCTGTTATATTTACCCCTTTTTTGAGGCATGCCTCTTCAAGAGTTTGTTTTCCCCCACAGCAGAAATCTAACCCATACCGGGTAAAAATTTTTGCTGTACGGATATCGTTAGTAACGATTTCACCGATGGTGATGGTTTTAGTTATTGATGGTGTTTCCATGATTTTTTGTTGGTTATCTGGTTGCAAATATACAACTTTTTAATAAAAAAAGAAAAAAAGGTCTTTTTTTCTAAAATAAAAAAAACTTCCTACGAAACCTTCCAGGTTTGGCTCAGCTTTAGCGTGGCAAAACCTGGAAGGTTTAGCCCAGGAAGATTTACCAGAAAAACTTCACTACTACATCCCCGATCTCGAGCGTATTTACCACCTCCATCCCTTCTATCACTTTGCCAAAAATTGTATAATTACCATCCAGATGGGTCGTAGGAGAATGAGTGATAAACCACTGACTCCCCTCGGTATCTTTTCCTGCCGATGCCATTCCTAAAAATCCTTCGCTGTAATGCGCTGGAAAAAACTCGGAACGGATTGTCTGCTCCGAACCACCCCAACCATCTCCTCGAGGACACCCTGCCTGTACTACAAAATTAGGAACCACTCTGTGAAATATAGTGCCGGAGATTTCATTTCCCAAAGAATCCGGGTGAATAGGAGAGCGTTTGTAAAAATTATTTTCCACCAACTCCAGAAAATTGGCTACCGATCCCGGTGCCTCATTTACCATTAGCCGGATTTTAATGTTTCCTTTGTTCGTAATAAGTGTCACCGTTTGGTCTGATGGGATTGTTTTTACAAAGTCCCAGTTTATGGGATGATTAAAAACGGCAGGGTTTTGTTTTACAACTTTTTTCCCTTCCAGAAAATCAATCGTTTGTTGTAATTCATTATACGTTTCAATGTCTCTTGGTAATTTTAAAGATGATTGTGCATTTTTAATAAATGTGGTTTCAGAAAATTTTTTTCTATAATCATATAGTTCATCTCGTAACACTCCTGCCGCCAGCGCCGCCAGTGCAACATCACCCGAAATAATGGCTTTTCTGAAATATTCTGCAAACTGATTTTGATCTTCTTTACTAAGAGAGTTTGAAAAATTTTTGTTTGCACGGATGGCAATTAATGCATCCATGCCATAACTTTTAATCACAGGGGCATTTTTGGAATTAAAACATTCGTTCGCTATAAAAGCATGATTGGGAATAAATTCACTCAGGGCAGAAAGGAGAAATGCTTTTTCGTAGTTACTTGATGATGTATGATACCGGGCGATAATAATTTTATTTATCGAATCAGTAGTGGCACTGTCAGGTGCAAACTTCAGAGAGGCGGCATATAAATTCCCTTTTGCAAAAACAGAAATATTCCTGTTGCAGGTAGCAAGATATAAAAGGGCGTCTTCTGCGGACCCGTTATTTCTGAAATAAGTTGAGGCGACTGCTTGCACATTTGGGTTGCCATGGAATAATTTTTCATAAATTATTTTTTTTCCTATTTCATATGGACAGCGCTCTAACCCGCGTATAGTATTTACAAGCACCCTGTAGTCAGCATCGTTTCTTAAAATGTATGCTAATATTTTTTCCTTTTCCGGATTTTTACATCGCGAAAGCGCGGTGGCAATGTTCATCCTGACAAACCCATTCGAGTCATTTTGCTCTGATTTTTGAAACGCATCATAAAAAGAATCAAACTGCAAAAACGATGCTCTTGCAAAATAAGCGGAAGCAACAAACCGCAGGTCTTCGGCTGTTTTAAAATATCCTAAAAAAGATGCCATTTTCTCAGAACCGGCAGTATTCACCATCTGCCTGAGCGCAAACCGGTAAATTCCCCATGCCTGTCCGGTAATCTCAAAAGTGTCACTTATTAAATAATTTAATTGGGTTATAAAATTAAGTCCATCCGGGGAACCGCATTTTCCGAGTGCTTCAAGTATGTGATGTTTAACATCAGAAAATTTTTCTTTCTTAAAGGCGTTGATAAGGTGCTTTTCTGCTGTCGGATGACGGGTTTGACCTAATGAATATGTAGCGGCAAACCGTACATCCGCCGAAGTATCGGAAAGTAAACCGGTTAGTGGCAAGATGGCATTGGTATCCTGAATACTTCCAAAAGCCAGCGCCGATGCATAGCGGTATGCTGGATTTTTATGATGAAAAAACGGGATTAATTGGCTGGTATTTCGTTGATCCTGGTAATTATATATAGTAATTAAAACAGGGTCAGAGAACTGGTTAGGTGCGTGCGGGGAGGATTGTTGCGATAAGGGGTTACAGTTGCAAAAAAATATTACAAAGCAGATGATACATAGACAATAACAAAGTCGTTTAGCCGCCATTTCCGCAACGATGAATGAATTTTTTCACATCACTGAGTGCTTGCAACCACCTCTGGCTCACTCTCTTTCACCTCCACGGTTTCCTTTACAGCCGCTTTCTTAGCATAGCGCTTCTTGAATTTATCTACCCTGCCGGCGGTATCCACCAGCATTTTTTTACCGGTATAAAAAGGATGTGATTTGGAAGAAATTTCTACTTTAATTAAAGGATAAGTATTCCCGTCTTCCCAAACAATCGTATCCTGGGAAGTCATAGTAGAACGACTGAGAAATTTATAGTTGCTGGAGAGGTCCTCAAAAACAATAGGATGATACTCCGGATGAATGCCCTTTTTCATGACGTTTTAAGTTTAAAGGGGGCAAAGGTAAGGAATTTAGTTTTAAGTTGCAACGTTTGTAGAAACACGGTGCACTGTGTCTCCGCAAAAATGCAATATTTATGATGTTATGCATTATTTTATGAAATTTACCGGATTATGGACAAATCACAAAAAATTTTCGAAAACATTCCCATCACCAGCATCGGCTCTGAAGGATATGCCATTGCAAAAATTGACAACAAAGTTATTTTTGTGGAGAATGCCATTCCCGGTGACACCTGTGACATCCGTATTTATAAAAACAAAAAAAAATTCGCTTTCGCAGAAATTAAGCAATTGAATTCCCCTTCCCCGGATCGTGTCACTCCCGTATGTGAGCATTTCGGACCCTGCGGTGGTTGCCGGTGGCAGAATTTATCATATCAAAAACAATTATATTATAAACAGAATCAGGTTCAGGAACAATTTGAACATATCGGCGGGTTTTCATTTCCACCGATTTTACCCATCTTACCTTCTCCGTCTCAGACATTCTACCGTAACAAAATGGAATATACATTTAGCCACCGTAGCTGGCTGACGGAGGCGGAATGGAACAAACCTTTCAGGTTTTGCTCAGCATGTAGCGTAGCAAAACCTGAAAGGTTTGTCGCTGAAAACCAACCTACGCTTCCCCCTGCCCTTGGATTTCACCTCCCAGGCCGTTTTGATCAGGTTCTTGATATCAATACCTGCCACCTGCAGGCAGACCCTTCCAATCAGATTCGAAATGCGGTAAAAAAATTCGCAATTGAAAATCATTATTCTTTTTATGACTTGCGCCAACAAACCGGCTTTTTGCGTAATCTTATAATACGTATTTCCGGATTGGGAAATATCATGGTTATCATTCAATTTTATCATGATGATGAAGAAAAAAGAGTGGCGCTGCTCGAATTTCTGAAAAATAAATTTCCGGAAATAAACTCACTCCAGTACATCATAAATCCAAAACCAAATGAGACCTTTCTTGATCAGGAGGTGGTTGTATTTTCAGGTAGTGATTGCATTTATGAAATGCTCCACGGAATCAAGTTTAAAATAAAACCCAAAACATTTTTTCAGACAAATAGCTATCAGGCGCAAAATCTGGTTCGAACAGCGATAGATTTTTGTGAATTTCAGGGGGATGAAATCCTTTACGATTTATACACGGGTACCGGTGCCATTGCCTTAACGGCATCTTCCCACGTTAAAAAAGTGATAGGGATAGAATCCGTAGATGACTCCGTAAAAAGCGCGATTGATAATGCTGATTTAAATCAGATAAGCAACGTAAAATTTGTAGCGGGAACCATGGAAAATATTTTTACAAAGTCATTTCTGGAGGAAAACGGAAGACCTGATGTTATCATTACGGATCCTCCAAGAACCGGAATGAGCCCGGGGGTGGTAGAACAATTGATGGATGTAGCCCCCGCAAAAATTGTTTATGTAAGTTGTAATCCTGCCACACAGGCAAGAGATTTGAAGATCTTATGCACTTCCTTTACAATAAAAAAAATACAACCTGTTGACATGTTTCCACAGACACATCATGTAGAAAATGTTGTGTTGCTTGACAAGTAATTTCTCGCCCCTACCGCACATTCTCGCTCAATCCGCCACTGGCGGATTGCCGTACCTTGGAGAGGGGGTTGGAGTGAGGTCTTTTTGTAAGAGTTACTTTTCTACTCTTACTCATATCGGGCATTTTTTTCCCCACGTTTTCTACTCCTATTTTATTTATTTTCCATAACCACTTCAAAGTCAGAAGAAAAACCAATGAATTTCTTTCTGGCATAATTCTCTATACTATCTACGCAAGTATCCATTAAAATTTTGATGACTACTAAGCGGTAAATTAGAGAATAAATGAACAATTTCAAATGTTCAATTAACAATGAACAAATAATAAAAAGAAAAAATGACAAACAAAAAAGAAAGTTCGACCTTAAAGAGATGCTTACTTGTATATTGTTAGTTGTTCGTTTGGCATTGAACATTTTTTAAATTTCTTATATAATACTGAATTATACATGCTATTTAACAGTAACGAATTTTGATTCCCAAATAAACAGATTAAAAATTCAACTAATTTCTCACCCCTCCCCACCATGTACTCCTACTTGCCACCAAAACCCATTGATAAGTATTTTGAACATGTATATTTTAATATAATCAGATCCGTACTGATTTTACTTTTCGTTGCGTTTTTGACGGATATTTTGAAAGCGCAACCCCCTACGTTAAAAACAAACGGCTCTTTTTACAAAAAAATTAATATTGATAAAATTCCTCCCGAACAAACCCTTCTTGTTCATCTGAATTTCAATAAAGGATTATTGGAAATTACATGGGTTGTTAATTCAAATGGATTAGTTTCCTCTTTTTTTTCAATAGTCGAAGGAAACATGGAATCGAATAGCATAGTGCTTGATGCCACTTTTCAAAACAATAAATACGAACGTGTAGGATTCATTCATTGCAGAAATCTTGCAAATACTAATTTTTTAAAAAGAATTCCAACAGGTCGTTTGGATTCGGTTATCACCTACCACATTTATTTTCTCGGCAATGAAAATAAGATTTTAAATACCATTGATATTCCCATTCAATTTTTCAACAAATCACATTACCCGGAATTTTCTAACAATTAAACATAAAGTTAAGTAAGAATATTGTTTAGCAACAGATTACACGGATTAAAAAAAAGGAAAAGAGTAGTATTATAAAAATTAATCTGTGTAATCAGTGGCTTAATTTCCCGCACTAATGAATACCAACAATTAAACATAAAACCCTTACGAACATGAAAACCAATCTTTATTACCCGAAGTCACCTCTACTGCTGAATGAAAATAATCCAATCCTCAGGATGTTGGGATTCCTGAAAATACTTATTTTAATTTTTTTATTTTTGATGACCACCCTGTTGGTGACACAAGCCCGTTCGTTACATAAACAAAAACAGTTAACGCTCCACGCACCCCTTCTCTTACTCGAAACATACATGTATAAAAACAAAGTATATCTGAACTGGTCAATGGAATCAGATAAGGGGATAGAATACCGGAATATGATTTACGTACTGGAATCAGCCCCTGAAAGGATAAAAATAGAATATAAAACCGGTGAAGAGGGCGTATTAAAATTTCTGGGTATTATGGAACGAAGTCAATCTGTAAAAGAGTATGATTTTTCCATAGAGTCATCTGAATTGACGGAAAATGATGAAGAAAATATCATTGTTTTTTTCCGGCTCACCACAATAGATTCTGAAAATGTGGAACTACGTTCTGTTGTAATCCCTTTTCCATTAAAAAATCAGGAATTTATAACTAATATGTTCGAGTTAAAATCAGAAAACGGATTGGCGGATGTATGGTATTCTGAAAAGAAATAGGTGATAACCTGATTTTTCAAAAATTTCCACTACTTTTGGCGTAAATGACAGACGCCCTCGTTAAATATTTAACTCAAAAAATTCCTCGTCACCATCTTCAGAAATTAGCTCATTTTGGTCTGAGATTAATTTCTCCATTCTACAGAGGTAACCGCTTCGAAGACCCTATATCCGGCATTACGTACCGGAAACTTTTACCTTATGGAAGGATTATCAGCCGCAAAAACGCCTTAGCGCCCGATACGCTCTCATTGGAACGGCACCGTCTGTTGTGGTTGTTTCTGAAAAAGAAAACCAATCTTTTCACCGCAAAATTGAAGTTTCTTCACGTAGCTCCCGAATTTTGTTATTTGAAAATTTTTAGAAATGCCAAAAACCTGCAATACGTTACAGGTGATCTGAATTCGCCATGGGCTGATGTCAAAATGGATGTTCACAAAATACCATTTGAGAACAACACGTTTGATGTGGTAATGGCGAATCATCTTTTAGAACATGTGGAAAATGATATTAAAGTGATGGCTGAATTTTTTAGAATATTGAAACCCGGTGGATGGGCTATCTTTATGGTTCCCATTGACATGACCAAAGAAACAACGTTTGAGGATTCCAGCATCAAAGATCCTAAAGAGAGAGAAAAACTTTTCTGGCAAAGTGATCATATCCGGCTATATGGTTTGGATTTTCCAAAAAGAGCCGCATCTGTTGGGTTTAGTGTCACTGTTGAAAAATTTGCAGAAACGTTGAGTGAGGAAGAAATTATTCGGTATGCTGTGAATAAGGATGAAATTATTTATTATTGTACAAAATCGTAACCAATAACGCATTTCAATTTATCCAACGATTTAACCATTTTAACCATTTAACCATCTAACCATTTAACCATTTTAACCATATAACCATTTAACCATTTAATCATATTTCATTCTAACATTCGGAAACCTGAACCCCTTTGATATATGTTATCCTTTCTTATTTATCTTCTGCTTTTTTCATCCCCCCTCACGGCTCAGGATTATCCCATTACCCTTCAAACCGACTTCTATCGTATTATTGATAGAAACCTTGTTATAAAAGGAAAACAAAAAAACGTTCATACCACATTTAAGCCCTACAATGCCGCCAAAATTGCAGGTTGGTTAGATGAACTTGATTCTTCTTCCTTCTCAGACCTTGAGTTAAAATATCTGGCAAGAGAATTAGTTACGTTTGAAACCAAAGCACGAAATTATGTGGAGCCATCTGAACGGAAATATTTTTTTAAAGAAGACAATGCGTTGTTCAAATGGAAAGCCCCGGTTAGTGAAAATGAAAAATATTCTTTTTCCGCTAATCCGGTTTTGAATTTTAATTTTGGATTGAGTTCATCCACAGAGCCAACAAAAAAAATAAATGATACCCTATTCTTAAATTCAAGAGGGGCAGAAGTTTTTGGATTTTTAGGAAATAAGGTTGGGCTATATACCTATTTTGCAGACAATCAAACCGTAGTACCTGTTTATGCGGATAGAAAAATTCAAAAAAATGGTGCTGTTCCGGGCGAAGGGCAGTGGGTGTTATTTAAAAACAAGGGATACGATTTCTATAGTGCAAGGGGCTTTGCAACGTTTGATGTTTTCAAGCCATACATCAATTTTCAATTCGGGCATGGACGGCATTTTATCGGAAATGGATTCCGTTCGGTAGTACTTTCCGATTATGCTACCGATTATCCCTATTTTAAATTAACAACCCGCGTAGGAAAAATTCAATATACAAATCTTTTTGCCCAACTGACGGATTTTATAATCAATAAGGACGATGGCGCCGGAGTTTATCCAAAAAAATATTTTGCCCTTCATCATCTTTCCATCAATCTTACCGATCGTTTTAATATTGGTTTTTTTGAATCAGTGGTGAATGGTCTCCCTGATAGTTTGAATGGTGGTTTTGAAATCAGTTATCTGAATCCGCTTATTTTCTATCGTTCAGCCGAAAGAAATCTCGGTTCTCCGCATAATGGAAATCTGGGAATGGATTTATCGTATGATTTTTACCATTCCGTTCAATTATACGCTCAGTTTTTGCTCGATGATTTCAACTTTGCTGAAAGAAAAAATGGAAAAGGATATTGGGGAAACAAGTATGGATTACAGAGTGGCATTAAGTATTTCAACTTCGCCGGAGTTGATCATCTGGATTTCCAATATGAATGGAATTCAGCCCAACCCTATACGTATTCTCACTGGTTATCGAAAGGGCAGAATTATTCTCACTTCGGTCAGGAACTGGCACATCCTACAGGTGCAAATTTTATGGAAAATATTTTTGCGCTTAATTATTGTTTCCGTTCAAGATACACTATAAATGTCAGGTATTTTTACATTCAACAGGGGCTGGATAGTATTGGAGTGGAATGGGGAGGAAATATTTTTGGAACAGGAAACCCTCATCAGATTTACGAAAACCGCGTTTTGCAAGGTATTCCTTCCACTACAGAATTGCTTTATGGCGTGTTCACCTGGAGATGGAATTATAATGTTTTCATTGATTTCACTTTTTTCCGTAGAAACCAGATTATCGGCGATGATGAATTTTTATCTACGGGTTGGATGGCTGGGTTAAGGATGAATATTGGCAGGAAGGAGTATTTGTTTTAATTTTTTTATACCACAGCTTTTCCTGACTTTCTTGTAAATTATACCTATTTTTGCCTGTTTTTAGCACAACGATGTACCAAACCAACGCAGGTTTTCGAAATTTATTTGAAAGTTCTGGCTTAAAGGAGACGATTTCCCTATACCCCTATACCCCTATATCCCTATACCCCTATACCCCCATACCCTCATACCCCACACTTTTCGGAAAACCACTTAATATCAGAATATCATCTCCAAAACGATATTCACTCTATTTTCTATTTTCTATTTTCTATTTTCTATTTTCTTTCACTCAACTCGCCGCCCAATCCCCCTATTCCCGTTTTTTATTAGGCGATAAAATTTACAACGGCTCTGTCCGCCAGGCAGGAATGGGAAGAACAGGGAGTTCATTATTTTCTCCTACCGATATAAATTTCAAAAACCCTGCTTGCTTGCAGGCATTAAACCTAACTACCCTTGAAACGGGTGCCTATGTCGGGGAAAACATAGTATCCAATCTGGAAAAAAGTCAACCCTATTACATAGGGGGAATTAGTTATTTTAGTATGGCATTTCCAATCAATGATTCCTGGGTTTCCGGAATCTCCATGTTACCATATACTACCGTTAAATACAAAGATATCAGTCAGGAAAAATTAACTATTGACTCTATGTTTGTTGACTACGAATACTCAGGAAACGGGGGTGTTTCCATGCTCGGTTGGGCAAATGCTTTTAAGATTGCAAAATACTTATCGGTAGGATTAAATTCAAATTTTATTTTTGGAAGCATCATCAACGAAACTATTTCTTCTCTGCGCGATAGTACCGGCGCAGAAACCGGATATTTTACATCAGCCATTTCACGCAGAATCAATATCCGCGATTTTACATTTGATGCGGGTTTGAATTTTCATAAAGAAACTAACCACGATAAATTAATAAGTGTTGGGTTATCGTATCATTTTGAAAGTGGAATAAATGCACGCAAAAACCTAACGTATGATCTTCGTAATTACGGCGGTGGAATTTTTAGCAGAGACACCGCACAGAAAGAATTGGCTGGAACCATTAACCTCCCAGCTTCCATCAATGGTGGCTTTGCTTTTAGTAGAAAAAACAAATATACCATAGCCATTGAATACACGCAGGAGTCATGGTCCCGGTTTAAAAATTTTGGAGTCAAAGATTCAGCCGCAGACAGCAAAACAGGGTCTTTCGGAATTGAGTGGACTCCCGATTTCACGAATGTTGGAAATTATCTTTACAGAATGAGTTACCGCACAGGCGCATGGTTCGGAAAAAGCCCTTTATTACTGAATGGAACCCAATTACCTGAATTTGGTATGAATGTTGGTCTGCATTTTCCGATGGTAAGAAGTATATCGGGCATTCAGGTAGGATTTGAATACGCCCGCCGGGGAACCACCGAAAAAAATTTAATCCTCGAACAAACATACCGGATTTATCTGGGTTTTTCATTTTCTGAAAAATGGTTTATGAGACCGAAGGTTGATTAGTAGTGGCAAACCTCGCGGTTGCCCATTAGTCATTGTTTATTCATCACCTTCGTTTGTGTCCTCACAAACGAAGGAAATTTCAAAAAACAAAAAATCAAATGCAAAAAACACTTTTAACCCTCTGCATCCTATCATTCCCCTTCCTGCTTAATGCACAAGCCGGTACCCAATGGAATTGGCCCGAAAACAAAATGGAAGCACAAAAACAATGGTCTTTGTTTTCGGAATATTTAAAACAAGGCGAAAGTAATACATCTAATCCTGATGCAAAGTGCACCGCTTTTCGTGATGCCGCTACTTCTTTTCGCTGGCTCCTGGTAAATTGCCCCAATCTTGAGAATGCGTTGTATGTAAGGGGGGTCGCCCTTTACAAAGGACTTGCCGATTGTTCCAACGATGCAAAAATGAAAACTGCTTTGCAGGACTCAGCCCTTTTACTTTATGACATGAGAATTAATTATTTCGGTGACACAGCCAATATATTGAATCGCAAAGCTGTAGATGCAATGAAATGGAAAAGCGCTAATACAAACGATATGTATGAACTTTTGAAAAAAACAATCCATCTCAACGGAAATAGTACGTTTTTTAATAATCTTAGTCCGTTTATGGAGGTCTTGTGTAAATTGAAAAAAGATAATAAAATTACAGAAGAAGAAGTGCTCGAAGAATATGAAAAAATGGCACAAATCATTGAATTCAATATTTCAAAAGGAGAAAAAGTCAGCAACTGGGAATCCACTAAGGAAAATTTGGACCGTATTTTATTTTCTTGTGTTAACATTGATTGTGATAGAGTGAAAACTACGCTGGGTCCCAAGTTCCATCAAAATCCGGAAGACCTACTTCTCGCAAAAAAGGTTTTTCATTTTATGAAAACCGGAAAATGCACAGAGGACCCTTTGTTTCTTGAGGCATCGAAATCAATTTATAAATCAGAACCCAGCCCCGACCTTGCGGCTATTATCGGCTTGTTTTCCATGTTGCAAAAAGATTTTACAACCGCCATTGAATATTTTAATAAAGCCATAGAAACTGCAACCGATGAAAAAAAGAAAGCGGACTATTATTATCGTCTGGCTGAATCCTACAAATCGCAAGGGAATAAGTCAACAGCACGTACCATGGCACGTAAAGCGCTTTCTATTGACCCGGATAAGAAAGATGTATTCACTTTGATTGGATTTCTCTATATGACCAGCGGGGATGAATGTAAAACAGATAACGGTATAAAGGATAAAGCAATTTTCTGGGTGGCTTATGATATGTTCGAAAAAGCCGGAAATTTTACGGAGATGAGTAATGTGAAAAAATATTTCCCGTTAAAAGAAGAACTCTTTTTCTCAGAATCTGCCCTCGGTGCAAAACTAGGTGAGAAAATTCAGGTAGGATGTTGGATTAATGAAACTACAACGGTTAGAAGCAAAGATTAAAGGTTCCCCTATACCCCTACCCCTATACCCCTTGCCCCGCCTCTATTTCCATACCGCATGGCTACTAAAACTTTTATACCCGTATTCGGTTTGGAAAAAAAAATCTGAAAAAACAATTTATCTGACATTTGACGACGGACCCACACCCGGCATCACTGAATTTGTACTTGATTGTCTTGCAAAGGTAAACGGAAAAGCAACTTTTTTCTGTGTAGGAAATAATATTTTGAAATACAAAATGGTTTTTGAAAAAATTATAGATGCTGGACATTCCATTGGCAACCATACCTGTACTCATCTGAATGGTTGGAATACACCCACACAGAATTATTTGAATGACGTATATGCGTTTGAAAAAATTTTTTCTACCAGATTATTTCGCCCTCCTTATGGAAAAATAAAACCTAATCAGATTAGCAAAATCCGGAAAACCTACCAGGTTATCTTCTGGGATGTACTAAGCGGTGATTTTGATGAAACCCTGACCAAAGAGGGTTGTCTTGCCAACTGTTTAAAAAAAATAAAAGAAGGAAGTATAATTGTTTTCCATGATAGTTTAAAAGCAAAAGAAAAGTTGGAATATGTGTTGCCTGAATTATTGAATCACTTTTCAAAACAAGGGTTTTTGTTTAGTAGCTTATAATTGTATTTGTTTGATTTTCATATTTTCTTATTAAAAATTAATATCCAAAAAAAATTTATTAAATTTGCTACCCTTTTTCAGACATAACCGTAATAGGCAACCATTCAACCATTTAACCATTTAACCAATTAACCATTTAACATTTAACCACACAAACATGAAACGCATCTTTACATTCCTGTCTCCCTTGTTTTTAGTTACGCAACTGGCAACTGCACAAACCAATGCAGTCATGAATTTTGAAAAATCTACGCATGATTTCGGCAACATTAAAGAAGAAGGCGGACCTTATGAATATACATTCAAATTCGTCAACACAGGCACCGAGCCGGTAGTGATTTCCAATGTGAAAGCATCGTGTGGATGTACAACTCCCTCCTGGTCAAAAGAACCTGTACTTCCCGGCAAATCCGGTTCCATTACCGCATCTTATAACTCCATGGGTCGCCCGGGTAAATTTACCAAAAATATAACGGTAACTTCCAACACCGAGCCGGCAACCACCACTCTCACCATCAACGGAGAAGTCACACCAAGACCGAAAGGACCTGCCGACTGGTATCCAAACAAAATGGGAAACCTTCGCTCTGAATCAAGCACACTTTCCTTTGATGCCGTCAAAAACAATGAATCCAAAACGAAAGAAATGAAAATTTACAACAACGGCAAAGAACCCATCAAATTTTTAGAACCCAAAGATCTTCCCAAATGGTTAACTTTAACTATCGAACCCAAAGAACTCGCACCTGAAAAAGAAGGTAAATTAAAAGGTACCATTGCCGGTGATAAAAAATCAGAATGGGGAGCCGAAACCATTCGCATCGAAATTCCAACCAGCGATTCTGAAGAACCCATAAAAAAGATGTTTATCAGCTCAACGCTGGAAGAATTTTTTCCTCCTATGACCGATGAACAAAAAGCTAAAGCGCCAAAAATCAGTTTCGATAAACAGGAATTTGACTTCGGAAAAATTAAAGCAGGAGATAAAGTTAAAACCGAATTTACCTTAACCAATGCAGGTAAAAGCGAGTTGATAATTCGACATACAAAAGCAAGCTGTGGCTGTACAGCCGGAACACCTCAAAAGAATAATCTTAAACCCGGTCAATCTACAAAAGTGGATGTTACCTTTGATTCTACAGGTAAAAAAGGAAAAACCTCCAACACTGTAACTGTGATTGCTAATGACCCATCAACTCCTTCCACCGTATTAAAAATCTCGGCGGAAGTTGAAGAGGTTGCTCCCACCACAGGAGCTAAATAATGCAAAGTGATTTTCTGATTACCAACATCTTAGCGTCTAAAAAGTTAATTCTTTGCACTTTTTAGCAAAATATTTTTCAAAATATCGAATATTGAACACGGCAAAATTCCAGTGGACTTTTGAGCGAGATAGTGTGGTTGAAGGCATGAAATAATGAATTTCGAAGTACTTCAACATTCGAAATTCCTTGTTCAATATTCATTATTCCTTTTTTATTTTGGCTCGTCAAGCGTAGGAAGAATATAAATCCCTGCCCCCCCAAATTTTTTTTACCTAAAATTTGTTTTTCTCATTTCTTTGTTCTACCTTCGTGTCTCTTTTTGGAAAAAACAATCCCTTTTTAACCAAATTTTACCAATTAATCAGTTAACCCTAAATCACAAAAACCATGATTACTCCATGTCGTTTTATCCGTACTCTTTTTGTTTTCTGTCTCCTGAATCTTGCAGTTGCAGGTTCAGTGACACTACTCGCCCAAGACCTTGATGGGGATGGGTATGATATGTCCGTTGATTGCAACGACAATGATTCGTTGATCAATCCCGGGGCGTCTGAGATTTGCGATGCCTTGGATAATAACTGCGATGGTGAAAATAATGAAGGGTTAACTTTTACAACGTATTATCATGACAACGACTTGGATGGTTATGGAGACGATATGTGGACGGAAAGTTATTGTTTCGTCCCGGATTCTCTGTGGGTGCTTGATGGTGGTGACTGTAATGATTGGGATCCCATGATGAACCCAGGTGCCTCTGAAATTTGCGATGCATTGGATAATAACTGTGATGGCTCAATAGATGAGGGCTTACCTATTACAACTTATTTTCGCGATTGGGATTATGATGGTTACGGAAGAGATTGGGATTTTATCTCAAGTTGCTCAACACTGGATTCTACATGGTCAACATTGGCTAATGACTGTGATGACTGGAACGCAATGATAAACCCCAGTGCGATGGAAATCTGTGATTGGATCGACAATAACTGCACCGGTTCCGCCGATGAGGGGTTGCCGATGACTACTTATTATCGCGACTATGATTATGACGGATACGGAGATGACGGGGAAAATACAGAAAGCTGTTTCACATTAGATTCTTCTTGGTCAACCTTAGGAGGTGATTGTGATAACTGGAAATCAACGGTTCATCCCGGTGCGATGGAAATCTGTGACTGGAAAGATAATAACTGCAACGATTCCACCGATGAAGGATTACTTATGATTACCTACTATCGCGACTGGGATTATGATGGCTATGGTGTTGATTGGGATTACAAGCAAAGTTGTGCTGTAGAGGATTCCAGTTGGTCTGTTGTAAATGGTGACTGCAATTATTGGGATCCTATGGTGCATCCCGGTGCAACGGAAATATGTGATTTCATGGATAATGACTGCGATAGCTTGGTTGACGAGGGAGTTATTACTACTTATTACAAAGATGGAGATAACGACGGTTATGGAACTGATTGGTGGTGGCAAAATTATTGTACCACTCCAGCCGATTCGTCATGGATTTTAAACGGTGGCGATTGTAATGACTACGAACCTATGATAAACCCATCTGCTGAAGAAGTTTGTGATAATTTCGATAATAACTGTAACGGCGAATTTAACGAGGGCTTCCCCGACTCAAAAACTTATTTTTATGACGGTGATCAAGATGGATACGGAAGTATGTGGGATTCTGTACGGTCTTGTGTACCACTAGGGCAAGGTTGGATATTATATGGAGGCGATTGCCGCGACTGGGATTCATGGTCATACCCAGGTGCTGATGAAGTATGCGACGGGCAAGATAACGATTGCGATATGATGATAGATGAAGGTTTTTCTCAATCCATGACCTATTATTATGATTGGGATAAAGATGGATATGGACAGGATTGGAATTCTATTCAATCATGTAACCCCCCAGATTCTAATTATGTCCTTATGGGTGGCGACTGTAATGATTGGAATATGGATGTTCATCCGGGAGCTATTGAAATTTGCGATGATTTTGATAACGATTGCGATGGAATGTGGAATGACTCCCTTGCAATGGAAACATATTATAGGGATAAAGATTGGGATGGTTACGGTTCTGATTGGGATTCACAAACTTCTTGCATGCCCCCCACGGACACTACTTATAACTATGTGCTAATAAAAGGCGATTGCGATGATTGGAACTTTTTAAGAAACCCAGGTATGGCTGAAATATGTGATGGATTGGATAATAACTGCGATTCACTATGGAAGGCAGACGAAGGACTCGCTTTCACTACTTATTTCAGAGATGAAGATAATGACGGATATGGCTCTGATTGGTGGACTCAAAATTCATGTAATCCTCTTGATTCAACTTGGGTAGTAATGGGAGGGGATTGTGAAGATTGGAACCCCGCAAGACACCCAGGCGCCCCTGAAATCTGTGACGGCATGGATAACAATTGTGATTCTCTAATGCAAATAGACGAAGGACTTGTATTTACAACTTATTATTATGATTGGGACAACGATGGTTACGGAGTTGATTGGTGGACACAGAATTCCTGCAACCCCCTCGATTCCGGTTGGGCATTGGCAGGTGGCGATTGCAACGATAATAACCTTTGGACAAATCCCGGTGCCACCGAAGTTTGTGATGGATACGATAATGATTGCGACACACTTGTAAATGAGGGCTTCCCTGTTATACCAAGCGAATTTTATTATCGTGATTTTGACAGCGACTCCTTTGGTGGAATGGATTATTTTGCATCTTTAACCTGTGACCCAGGACCCGGTTTTGCGAATAATTCTGATGACTGCAACGATATGGATTCTACCATCCATCCTGGCGCTGTCGAAGTGCTTTGTGACAGCATTGATAACAATTGTAATAATATGAAAGATGAAGGCGCCGCATTTACATACTTTTATGATGAAGACGGCGATGGTTTTGGTAATGTATTCTATAGAGGTTATTTCTGCTCCATCCCTCCTTCCCCATGGGTGGCAGACAGTACCGACTGTTACGATATGGCTAACAACATTTATCCTGGTGCTACTGAACTTTGTGATGGTAAAGACAACAACTGCGAAGGAACTGCTGATGAAGGAACCATCCCAATGCCCGGTGCCGACTATTATTATGATAAAGATGGAGATACTTACGGAGGCGAATATGCAGGATTTCTTACTTGTCTTACCGGATCCGGATTTCTTACTACTGCCGGTGACTGCGATGATATGGACCCAATGACTTACCCAGGTGCTTTAGATTCATGCGATATGAAAGATAATGACTGCGATGGGGATGTGGATGAAGACGCTGTTTTTACTACTTATTATTATGACTGGGATGGAGATGGGTATGGTGATGATGGGTGGTCACAAGATTTCTGCGGTATGCCGGATTCTCTTTGGGCACCAATGGGTGGTGACTGTAATAGCGGAAATTTTGATATACATCCTGGAGCCATGGAACTATGCGACTATCTTGATAACGATTGTAACGGTATGGATGATGATGGGCTTACTTTTACTACTTATTACAAAGATTATGACATGGATGGATACGGTCAGGATTGGTGGACTGAAGTTTGGTGTATGGCGCCTGTTGACTCAAACTGGGCAGTTTTAGGTGGCGATTGCGATGATTGGAAACCCGAAATAAATCCTTCATCCCTTGAAATATGTGACGATATGGATAATGATTGCAATGGAATGGTTGATGATGGACTTACTTTTGAAAATTATTATAAGGACAACGACGGGGACGGTTACGGACAAGATTGGGGGTCTAACTCATGGTGTAATCCACCGGTTGATTCCAATTGGGTTTCTTTAGCTGGTGATTGCAATGACTGGGATATGAATATTAACCCAGGTGCGGCTGAAATTTGCGATGGCATGGATAATAACTGCGATAGTTTATTTGACGAAGGGATAGCTTTTATTACCTATTACAGAGATTGGGATATGGACGGTTATGGTCAAGATGCATGGTCCGAAAATTTATGTATGGCACCTCTTGACTCCGGTTGGGCTATGGATGGTGGTGATTGCGATGATAGCAACCCTTCCGTAAATCCCGGTATGATGGAATTGTGTAATGGCTGGGATGATAACTGTAATAGCGAAGTGGATGAGGGATTACCTATGGATTCATTAGTATCCTATTTCAGAGATGAAGATATGGATGGTTTTGGAGGACCTTTCTATGGTAACTACTTCTGTAATCCCGGTTTAGGATTTTCCACAATGGGTGGTGACTGCAAAGATTGGGATGCTACTACATATCCAGGTGCTACTGAGGTTTGCGATGGTATGGATAACGATTGCAACGGAATGATTGACGATGGATTTACCGACTCAAAACCCTACTATTTTGATGGCGATAACGATGGATTTGGAAATGACGGGTATGTAATTTACTCTTGTTCTGATCCCGATTCAGGTTTTATTGCCGATGGAGGTGATTGTGATGACATGAACCCGATGATTTATCCCGGCGCTCCTGAAATTTGCGATGGAATGGATAATAATTGCGATGGTAAAATGGATGACAGTACCTGTAGTGTCACTACTTATTATAGAGATAATGACGGAGATGGGTTCGGCAATTGGCCCGAAAACTTTTCGTTTGATCCCGGAGCCGGTTGGTCCTTAATCGGTGGTGATTGCGAAGATTGGAAGCCAAATGTTCATCCAGGTGCCACTGAAATTTGTAATGGCTATGATGATAACTGCGATGGAGATGTGGATGAAGGATTCCTTAATTCTACCGTCTATTACTATGATGGTGACATGGATGGTTTTGGGGATGATAATAATATGAAACAAACTTGTTCTTCTGTTAGCCCTATATGGGTATTAGCAGGAGGTGACTGCCAACCATGGAACCCAATGGCATATCCGGGCACTGTTGAGGTCTGTAATGAAATGGACGACAACTGCGATGGAAACGTTGACGAAGGATTTACTAAACTTGCTTACTACTATGATAACGACATGGATGGTTATGGCGGCAATTGGATTAACTGGTTCTGCGAAGCACCTTTAGATTCTAATTGGACAACAACTACGGGCGACTGTGAAGATTGGGATTGGATGACTCATCCGGGTGCTATGGAAGTTTGTGATGGCAGAGACAACAACTGTAACGGATTTGTTGATGAAGGTCTTGCCGGTGGAAGTCCTGAAGAATATTATCGTGATTGGGACGGTGACGGATTTGGTGGAGAGTGGGTTGGTACGTTGAATTGTAGCCCGGATACTTCACTTATTACGATAGGAGGTGACTGTAATGATTGGAACATGGATATAAATCCTAATGCCATGGAAATTCCATGTAACAATATGGATGAAAATTGTGATGGAATGGTGGATGAAGGTTCTTCATTCGTGTTCTATTCCGATTATGACCATGATGGTTTCGGTGGTGCTGTTGGTTATTTCTGTGACCCAAATCCAGGCGATCCATGGATATTAAATGGTGGCGACTGTGCCGATTGGAATCCTATGGTTAATCCTGCCGCAATGGAAATTTGCGATGGAATGGATAATAATTGCGATAGTTTGATGGACGATAACTGTACTATTTTGACTTATTACTATGATGGTGATAACGACGGATTCGGCGGATGGGCTCAGGATTTTTCCTTTGATCCGGGTATGCCTTGGATTTTAACCGGCGGCGATTGCAATGACATGGATTGGATGGTTTATCCAGGCAATGTTGAAATTTGCGATGGAAAAGACAATAACTGCGATGGCGAAACAGATGAGGGTTTCACAGGCGCAACTCCAACCGCATATTATTACGATTGGGATATGGACGGTTACGGACGTGACTTTGCAGGTGTTTTCTTCTGCACACCCGGTAGCAATTATACGGAAGTATTCGGTGACTGCGATGACATGAATCCTATGGTTCATCCTGATGGTACTGAAATCTGTAATGAATTGGATGATAACTGTAACGGCGAAGTAAATGAAGGACTAACTGGTTCACTCGTCTATTATAAAGATAACGACAATGATGGTTACGGTAGTATGTGGGATATGATGTATTCCTGTGACTCACTTGGCTGGCCCTGGACGCTTGATGGTGGCGATTGTGAGGACTGGAATCCAAATGTACATCCCGGTGCCACTGAAATTTGCGATAACATGAATAACAACTGTGACTCATTAGTGGATGAGGGCTTTACAAAAACAACTTATTTTGAGGACTATGACCGCGATGGTTACGGTGCTATGGTAGGTATGGATTTCTGCGAAGACCCCGGTTTGGGTTGGTCACTGATTGATGGTGACTGCAATAATTGGGATTTAAACATTTATCCCGGTGCCACTGAAATTTGCAATGGCATGGACGATAACTGTGATGGTACTGTTGACGAAGGGTTCTCAGAATCAGTAATGTATTATTTAGATAACGATGCAGACGGATTTGGAAATGATAGTACTATGATGCGTTTCTGTACAGATCCCGGATTACCTTGGGTGATAGACGGCGGAGATTGTTATGATTGGGATCCTTCCATGCATCCAGGCGCTACGGAAGTTTGTAATATGATGGATGATAACTGCGATGGATCCATTGACGAAGGTTTTACCACAACCACTTACTATTATGACAACGATGGTGACAGCTTTGGTAACGATTGGAGTGCTTATGCAAGTTGCGCACTGCCAGGTGCAACCGGCTGGGTAACGATTGGCGGTGATTGTAATGACGACAATGGAGAAGTACATCCAGGCGCCATTGAAATTTGCAACGAAATGGATGATAACTGCGACGGAGATGTGGATGAAGGATTCTCTAAAACATCCTACTATCGTGACTACGATATGGATGGATTTGGCGACGACATGTATAAAATGGACTTCTGCTCAGCGCCCGATTCCGGATGGGTTTTAACGGGAGGTGACTGCTACGATTGGAGTAATGGAATCAATCCAGCCGCTCCCGAAATTTGTAATGGTATGGATGATAACTGTAACGGAGAAACCGACGAAGGATTGACCGGCGGTACAGGCGACTTTTATTATTATGATTGGGATGGAGACGGTTTTGGAGGTGACTCAGCCGGAGTATTAGCATGTAATTCTGGTTCCGGATTTTCATTGTTAGGCGGCGATTGCGACGATAGTAACCCGTTTGCCAATCCAGGAATGTCAGAAATTACGTGTAACAATTCAGACGACAACTGCGATGGAATGGTGGACGAGGGCTCTCCGTTTACTTATTATGCTGACTGGGATGGGGATGGATTTGCAGGTTCTACTCCTTACTATTTCTGCTTCGACCCAGGTGCTCCTTACACCATGAATGTGGTTGACTTTGATTGTAACGATGCTCAAAACCAGGAAAACCCCGGATTGATGGAAATTTGCGACGGGTTAGATAACAACTGCGATGGAGTAACCGACGAAGGATTCAACCCTACTACGTATTTTGCCGACTGGGATGGAGATGGTTTTGGTAAAGATGTATTAATCGCTTGCACCGACCCGGGAGCAAATTATACGACGGTAGGTGGTGACTGCATTGACAGCGATTCTAACATCAATCCTTCTGCAACGGAAATCTGTAATGACATGGATGACGATTGCAACGGCATGATTGATGACGGTCTCACATTTACTGATTGGTTCTATGATGGTGACGGAGATGGTTATGGTAACGACCTCGCTACAATATGCTATGATCCAGGAGCTCCTTATATATTAACCGGTGGTGACTGCGCCGATTCCGATTCTGCTATTCATCCTAGTGCCACTGAAGTATGTGACGGGGCAGATAATAACTGCGACACGCTGGTTGATGAAGGCGTTTCCATGATATTCTTTGCAGATAACGATGCGGACACTTACGGAGATCCCGCAAATTCGCTTAATGATTGTTCTCAACCGGTTGGTTATATTTCAGACAGCACCGATTGCGATGACGCAAACCCAGCCATTAATCCTGCCGCCGAAGAAGTGGTGGACAGTGTTGACAACAACTGCGATGGATTTATTGACAATGTGTCCATAGCGGAGAATTTATTCAACGCATCAAATCAGGCATTTGAAGTTTATCCGACTCCTGCAAATTCCATTGTTTATATGAAATTCAATGGAGAAACTGTAAATGAAAGATTGACATTGAAAGTACTCGATGTAAAAGGAAAATTAGTTTATTCAAACTCGCTTTCTTCATTGAGGAAAAACGATGTGATTACGCTCAACCTGAAAGAACTTCATCATGGCGTTTATCAGGTGAAGATTGAGGGTTCGAACTTCAAAAATGTGAGCAGGATATTGGTGGCTGAATAATTGAATATTATTTATCCTGTCAGGATTTAAAACCCTGACATGGTATTGCAAAAAACCCCCTTCGGTGATAAATCGGAGGGGGTTTTTGCTTTTGTTTACTTCCCTAATAATACACTGGACAAGTTGTCTGTGGCACTGCCGCCGCGTGTGGTTTTCGGAAGATGTAAATCAAGGTAATTTCCGGTCCTCCCTGATAATTGCTTACCGTGTTTAGGTCTGAAAAATTAATGTCGTAGCTGAAGGTAACTTTTAATTTTTTATATTGAATGCCGCAATCCAGAATAATGGCATCTTTGATTCTCACCCAAACGCCGGAAATAAAATGAAAGGTGGAAGAACCAATTTGTGCGTTAATATCAGCGCCTGCTAAAATTTCCCTGTGATTTGATTGCGATTGAAAATAGATTCCCGTAAAAAGATTTGTTTTGTCTGAAATGTTTATCTCAGGAGCAATGTAAAATGAAAATCGTGAAGGATTGCTCCAGGGTTTCAATGTATAAAAACCAGAAGGCGATAAAAAAATGTGATACCAGCAAAGTCCCGTTTCGATGTGAGATTTTTTTCCGGTCTTCATTTTCCACCGTAAACCCAATGAACGGTCAAAACCATTTTTTATAGTGGAATTGAATGTTTCACCCGAAAAGGATTCAGGCACATACTGGTCTCCGGAAAATTGTCTGTCAAAATAAAATTTAGTGGCATCAAATCCCATCTGATTCACTCCAGTCATAAACGCAATGGAAACTTCGGAATTTCCGAATTGGTTGATAGTTCTTGTGTAATTGAGTGCCAGTTGAATGCCACTGATTCCAAAATTTCCATCACCGGCTTTATCAGCATATCCGATAATTCCCGTTCCAATATAATACGGTTTTTTTCTCTTTGCTGGAACTTTTAAATCAAATCCGGCAAGATAGGTTGTGTAGGGTACGGTAATGGAAGCCCACTGAGAACGATTTGCCACATTTAATCGGTAATCACCATCCATGACACCCGCAGTAGCCGGGTTTATAAACAGTGGCACATTCCCGGATTGGGAAAAATGCATGTCCTGTGAATACGTCCGGAATTCAACTAATCCTGCGAAAATAAGAAATGGAAGAAATATATATTTGATATAATACATTGTGTATTCCTGTTATTCATCTCAACAGTGTCACATTCCCCTTCTTTGTAAACTTCTCCCCATTCACACAACCCGCCCGCATATAATAAACATAAACCCCCGAGGTTGCTGTTGAACCATTTATCTTCCCATCCCATCCATTTAATTTATCCGTGGTGTCAAAAACTTTAGTTCCCCAACGGTCAAAGACAGCAAAATACAACTCATTTATGGTATTACCCCGTACATATAAAATGTCATTCTTATTATCGTTGTTCGGACTAAAAGCATTCGGGATATAAATATACGGCTCCGCGCAGATTACTTCTTTAACATAAATAAATAATGAATCAAAATTTAAACAACCGGCTTCATCAGTTACTGTCAACCGGATGATGGATGATTTAGGAGGAGTGGCACTTGCATAAGGACTGTTTGCATCGTTAATCCATTCAGAAGGTTCCCAATGATAACTGTATCCCGGGCGAAGTGTGGCTTGAAGTTTAATGGATTCGGTCTGAAATATAGAATCTCTGTCTGTCTTTATTTCTGCTACCGGAAGTGTTTTCTTGTTCTTAATGGAATCCAACCCATTTTTATTACACCCGTTTGCATCAGTGACAGTAAAAAAATAAACTCCCGGACAAAGTGAGATTTGCAGTGAATCGGGAGAAAGATTAGTGTCACTCCATGAATAACTATAGGGAGTAGTTCCGCCTGTAACAGATAATTCTATAATTCCATTGCAATCGCCGAGACAAACAGCATCGGAACGTTGGTTTGTTACTTCAAGTAATGATGGCTCGGTGATATTAAAATTCATGAGTGACCGGCATTGATTGTCATCAGTTACTACGATACTTTGCAACCCCGGGCATAACCCTGTTAATTGACTAACACTTTGTCCGCCTTGCCATGAGTATGAATAAGGAGATTTCCCGTTGATGGGAATTACCGTAATTTTCCCATTGCAATTTCCAAAACAAGTAATATTTTCCTGTACAGAACCGGTTAGGTCAGGCAGGGGAAATAATTCAATTTTGTTTTTTATGGTATCCGTGCAGGATTTATCTGAGACAACTACTAACATAATTGTGTCACTCTCCCCTTTTTTAAAAATATGAGTTGGGTTTTGAGTAAGAGAACTATCCCCATCTCCAAAAAACCATTTTCGCTGAACAATCGTTCCTGAGGAGATGGTGCTGTTTTCTGATAATTGCATGGTATCAAGCAAGCAAACCGGCGAAGAAGTAAAACTTGCGACCGGTCCAGCGTTGATAGTGACACTCATCGAATCCTTTACGGAGCATTTATTAGAACTGACTGTTACCACATATTTCGTTGCTGTTTTTGGCGATGCCACAGGATTTTGAATATTTTTAATAGAAAGTGTACTATCCGGATTCCAGAGTATAGTGACACCATCGGGGGCAGTAGGGTTTCCTCCGATAATAGTACTAAAGCCGGAACAAACAGTTTTATCGGTGCCGGCATCCACAGGAATTATGGAATCAATAAACACCCACACCGAATCAGTGTCACTACACCCATTGTTGTTGATGCCTGTGACTAAGTACAATGTACTCTTCGCGGGCAAGGCGGAAGGATTATTCACATTTGTTTTACTTAATCCTGTTGCAGGTAACCAGTTATATTTTTCAGCGCCCTGTGCCACTAATTTTACACTGTCTATACTGCATATCCATTGATCAAATCCGGTGAAAACATCGGGATTTGCCATTACAGAAATATTCAACGTACCTGTTGTACTGCAACCGGAATCATTAATTGATTTTAATATATAGCTGATGTTTGTATCCGGAAAAACAACAGGATTGGGAATCGTGGAGTCGCTCAGAAACTTTCCAGGCGACCAACTAATCACTCCATTGGTTTGAACAGAAAGTTGTATTGTATCTGCATTGCAAATAGCGGTATCTTTTGGGATAGTGAGATTGGGAACAGGATTTACATTGATTTTTATCGTATCTGTTCTCGTACAGCTTCCAGGCGACGTAGCCGAAACAATAATGAACCGGCTGGTATCTGCTGTCCATTCAGGGTTTGCGAGAGTGGAATCGTTGAAAATTTTTCCGGGTTTCCATAAATAATTACTGGCACCCGATGCAGAAAGTTTCAGCACTGTGCCCTTACAAATAGTAGTGTCATTATTTATGAGCAGAGTTACATCCGGTAAAACAGATAACAAAACAGTGTCACTGGCAGAACAATTATTATTGTAAGCCCACAATATATAGTTAGTGGTATTGGAAGGATATGCATTGGTAACAGGGAGTGTATTGTCTGAGATGAAATTATTTGGTGACCATTGATATTTAGTGGCATCAGTTGCACTTCCGTTCAGGAGTACAGTGTCACCCTGACAAATAGCAGTATCTTTACCTGCATTGGGAACAGGGGTTTTATAAACCTGAATGTTGGCTGTTGCGGTGTCTGAAAATGAACAGGCGGCAGTGTCAGTGACTACCAGCACGATTTCATAATTCCCATCCTTAGTGTATGTGTGAGTGACACTAAATGTAGAATCGCTTGTATTATCACCCAAATCCCATTTATAGATGAGTCCCTGAGGAGCATTGTTGGAAAGTTGTACGTTGAATGGAGCGCATCCTGTAGGCAAGGGAGAAATGATAATATTTGCCGACAAATAATATAAATCAAATTTTATCGCCCCAAGATTACAATTGTTACTTTCATTGGTATTAGACCATACCCCCGGAGTAGTCGGAAATAAATCGGTGTTGCCACAACCCGCACACACTGCCTGGTATATCAATCCTTTTGGGTCAAAGCGGCTGGTTCCTCCGTCAACGTGTTCTCCTCTGGGTGAAGGACCGCCAAAATAAGTGGCATAATATAAATTTTCTGCATTTTCAGATAAAACCATAAAATAAAAATCACTGCCATCGGTTGTACTCTGAAATGCATTACCGGTAACCGACATTCCGGTGGTAGTGCCACGAGTATTAACATTCCCACCCCAACCTGATAAATAAATATTTTTGCATTGGTCAACCATAAAAGCCGATGGGCTTATATTTATTTCTGAGCCACCAGAACCAAACACGGTTGAGAAAATTGTGTTTTTCAAATCTGCAGAAATTTTATGAACAAAATGCCTTCCATTGGTATTTGAATAAACGCCGCTTGATACAGGGTAACTTCCCACAGTTTGACCAAAAGTATAAACAAACCCATCTTCATCCAAATCCACAAAAAATGACTGATCGTAAACAGCAGTGCCCAGATAGGTTGATTGGATTAAAGAAGTAAAATCAGGATTTATTTTAGAAATGAATCCGTCTGCTTGACCTCCGAGGTAAGAACCATTTAATCCGCCGGTGACACCGGGAAAAGAAGAACTGTTTGTACCGCCGCTCACAAATAAATTTCCTAATGTGTCTAATCGCAATCCATACGCGGCATCATCAGCGCCACCACCGAGATAGGAACAATAAACCAAGGAACTTAAATTTTGATTCAGACAAAAAACCAACGCATCCAGGTTATTTCCATTTTTAGCAGGCTGAAAAGTACCTGCGGTGCCAGGTATGTTTGAAGAATAGGTGCAAGTTGCAATGTAGCTGTTTCCAAGATTATCGGCAATAATTTCTCCACGGGCATTATCCCCGTAGTTATATTCTAAAGAACCGGATATATTCAAGCCATCATTATGCGAGCCGCCAAAATAAGTGGAACCAACCAATGATTTTCCATCTGTAGAAAATTTTGTAACAAACAAATCGGAGCCGGAGGAAAAAACCAATGAGCTGGAAGTACTGGTGTTAAAGCCGCCATTAAATACTCCCTGAAAAGCGCTGGGTGACACTGGAAAATTATTGGAGCCGGTTGTTCCAAAAAGAGTTAATTCCCCGCTAGAAGTCACAAACATGCTATGGGGCTGATCAGTGTCACTACCGCCGAGATAGGTGGAATAAACAAGATTTTTTCCATCCGGTGTAAATTTTGTGATGCTGATATCGCATCCGCCGCCTCCGAATGTTGTCTGAAATGCGCCAAGAGTGACATCATACCCTTGTGCAAATGCAATTCCTCCCGCGTATAAACTTCCGTTGTTATCATACGTGGCTGTATATCCCCAATTATCTGCTGTTGAACCGCTGTAAGTGGAAAAAACAATCACCGGATCAATCACCAATGTTTCTGTACTATTAAATCCTCCGGGAAATTTAAATGAAAGCAGTGAGTCATTTAAAAAATAATTGCAAGCAATGGAAGTGATTTTTTCACCTGACAATGTGTAGGCGAAAGGTTTTTTTTCTGTCACTTCATTTACACTGGTTATAATTTTCAACTCATTATTTTCAAGATAAATTTTACCGGGAAAATTGTAAAGAAACTTAATATTACCGGGATTGCCGCCCGATTTTACAATAAATTCATACTTCAGTGTATTATCCTTTTCTGTAAAAATCAAATCAATACCCGGATACAACTCGTGATAAATTATCTTACCGTAACTTTTTACATCACTAGCCCAGTGCGAAGAATCATTTCCAATAAAATAATTACTGAATTCAGAACAGGCATCGTATCCTTTGGGTTTAATATTTTCTAAAGCACCGACAAATTTTACAAAATAGGAGTGTTTGGGTAACATGAAATCGGAGGGCTGTGTCTGTGATTTTGCAGAATGCATAAGGTCATGAATCTGTTCATGTTTTTGTTGGTCATAAAAAACATAGCGCACGCCATTTCTTTCAAAAAACGCAGTGCCACCTGGGAGTTCAAGTTTAAAATAAATTTTTTTGTTCCATTGGTTTTTGTTTTCAATAAAACGGAGGGAAGTTGGCTGACGGGTGGGAGATAAAGGGAATTGAGGAACAGGATTATTTGTAAAACCGGAAAAGGGTATTCCTGTGAAAAAAAACAAGAATGAAAAAAACAATAACACTGATATACGCATGATTTGATTAGTGTAAAAATACAAAATCCATTTCACATTTTACCGATACGTTTCTTTAGCAACTTTTCAAAAAACCCATGTAGGGGAAAAATGATTGCCGCCAGAATTGCATTAGCAATTAATTTCCATACCGGTTCATCTTTTGTAATTTGAACGATGTAAGGGTCTAATAAAACTAACGCAAATTCAAATAATATCAAAAATGGAATAAATACCGATAATTCCACTGCCCAGGGTGGTAAATTAAACCGGGCAATGAAAAATACAATAATAAAGAGAATAAAAATTCCAAGAAATATTGCAGAATATTCCAGGGTGTTTCGCCTGCTGACAGCGAGCGTCAACTGTCGTTTCCTTTCATTTTCTTCCTGAAGACGCTTCATTTCATCCATTTCATATTCATGTTTCTGCTCAATTCGTCCTATGTCTTTTGCTTTATCTTCGTTGTATATGGAGTCCTTGGCGGCACTGTAATTTTTGTAATGTATGTATGCAAGTTTCCAAAATTCTGTAGAGGTTTCAAATCCCGAAAGTTTTTTTCCACGCTCTTTCAAATGGGCAAGCGTATCGTATAGTTGGCTGAGTATTTGTTCAAATTGCTTGGAATAATCCAATGCATTAATGCTATCACAAAGAGTAATTGCTTTGTTAAGATATATTTCTGCAGATTTAAATTTACCAGCTGTATTATAAAGAGACCCGATGTTGCCGAGGATATTGGCAATTCCATTTTTATCTCCCAGTTCTTCATTCATCTTTAATGCCTTGAAATAATATTCTATCGCCCTGTTCCGCAGAGAATCTTTTCTGTGTTCATAATTTAGTTTCATTTTTTCTGGAATCATAAAAGGTAAAGCGGCTCTTTCGGAACTGACATTGCCCAGGTTACTCAGAACGGTTGCAATGGCGCTCTTATTGGCAAGTTCTTCTGCAAGTATTAATGCCTGCAAATAATACTGCTGGGCTTTATTCAACAATGAATCACTTTTTTCAGGGAATGACTTAATGTCTTCCGCCTGATACAAATAAACATTTCCAATATTATTCAACCAGTTTTCGGTCAAGCTTTTGTTTTCAAGTTCTTTGGAAAGCTTCAGTGCTCTGACAAAATAATGGAGTGCTTTTTGAAAATTACCTTGAAAATAATAAATGTTGCCAATATTGCCAAGGCAACTGGCAATCAGATTTTTTGCACCTAATTCTTCCCTTATTTTCAATGACCTGAAATAGTAGTTTAGTGCTTTAGGATAATCAGATTGGCTGGAGTAAACGATAGCAATGTTACCCAAGCGGATAGCCAGCCCCCTCTTACCTGAAGTTGCTACGACTGCATTTGAAGATTTTTCCAATTCCTGATCTATTTTTAATGCTGAGAAATAATGCGAAAGTGCATCGGCATAGTCGCCTTTTATGTAATAAAAATAACCCAGGTTACCAAGGGAATTTGCGCTTCCTCTTTTCCATTGGCATTTCTTGGAAAGTGACACTGTCTCTTTTCCGAGGAGGATGGCTGTGTCGGGGTTGTCATACATTATTCTCCAACCTAAGGTATTTAAGGAATTAATAAGGTTTGTATCGCGGGTAAAAGACGGTGATTCATTGCGAAGTGAATTGATTTGTTGTGTCAGTGAACCATCTTTGGTTTGAGCATCCAAAAAAAATACAGGATGGCATATAAAAATGAATAAAAGAGTTATGCGGATTAACATGGGTTGAAAATTAATTTATTTTAGCTGTACTCCATTTTCAAAAACTTTTACTTGTGTCACATTTCCCTGCTCATCAAATTCTTTACATTCCCCGTGGAGTTTAAATTTTTTATTAAATAATATTTCGGATTTTATTTTTCCTGATTCAAAATACTCTATGGTTTTATTGCAATAATCTGCTTTCCATAAAGTTTCTGTTTTTTTATTTCCATTATCATGGTATTCGGTGGTTCTTGTTCCGGTAAAAACATTTTTAACATAAACCCCTTCCTGAATCAATTGATTTTTAGAATTATAATTTTTCCATTTACCCTGAAAATAGCCCATGTTATCCACAAAGTTGAGAGTGTCACCGTCTAAGATGTCAAATTTTACGCGAAACTTCTTATAATAAATATTTGATTCAGAGATTTCTTTCCCATTCAGCAAAAAATAATAATTTTCAGCTCTTGTATTAGCCAATCTGAAATAAAACTGGTAACAGCAAACGCAGCGGCAAGGCGATCCCTTTTCGTCAAGCACAAAATTTATAATTTGATTTCGTACATCCACAGACCCTTCAAAATCAAGGCAACAAGCCGCCGCCATCTGTATGGAAACCGAGAGCGTATCTTTTATTTTCTTTTTGGATAATATCTTGTTTTTCTGCCGGTAAGCGTTGTAATTTTCATCACAGTCGGAGGAACTAAAATGGAAAAGACGAATGGGGGAGGTTTCCTGGGCGGGTACCGGAATCACAGCGGAAAATAACAAAATTAAAACGGGGAGTTGACGATTAGTTAATTGCCGGATAAAATGAGTGCATTTCATACCTCAAAGATAGGTTAGATTTGGAAGAAAAGTAAATATGCTGTAAAATATCAACTTTGTCAGCAACGTTTACAATTAATAATTTAATTCATATTATTGCAATAAAACACGTCATCATGGGATTTTGCTATTAACGAAAATCACCAAAACAACTTAAAAATAATATACGACAAATGTCTTTCTTTTTAAATATTATTTATTTTCTTCCGATATTAGTCTCCTTTTCCTCCTTTTCACAAACCTATCTCAACGATTCCCTGCTGGCAAAAAAATTTCAGATAAAAGCAGATTCTTTTTCAGGAGTGTCACAATTTGATTCTTCCATTATTTATTTTGAAAAAGCATCTGTGATTTATGAAAAATATAAAAAAACCGCTTCCTATTTAAACTGCATAAACCGGATCGCCTGGCGTTTTTTTATGAAAGGGGACTGGAATAAAAGCATGCAAATTTATGAGCAGGCGTTAACTATAGGAAAAACGGACACAAATCTTTATGTAAAAGCTATATGTCAGACAGCTAACGGTATAGGTGTCTTATACAGCGAAAGGGGAGAAGTTGATTCCGCATTGTACTATCTGAGATTTTCTGTCCGTTTCAAACAAAAATTTCTTGATCCGGGAGATTTATCCTTGGCGGCTACCTTTAACAACATGGGTAATTTACTCAGAATCTCAGGAAGATTCGATAGAGCTTTGTATTACCTGAATGAGGCATTAAAAATTTATTTAACCAATCCTAAAATTTCGTATGACCTTTCAAATACCTATTCTAATATTGGTATTATTTACCTCGGACAACAGGATTACGAAAGTGCGTTGGATTATTATCAGAAGGCATTGAAAATACTGAACGAAAGTTCCGGAGAAAAATTTATACAAACAGCTTCAGTTTTAAATAATATGGGTGTCGTTTATGAGCAAACCGGTCGTTATAAACAGGCGAAAGAATATTATTCTAAGTCCCTTTTATTGCGTTTAAAAATTCTCCCTGAAGACCACTACGATATAGCTGATTCGTATAATAATCTTGGAGTTATTTATGAAAGATTTAACCTTTTTGATTCTGCTTTAATTTATTATACAAGGTCACTCATCATCCGGAAAAAGAATTTTGGGGAATGGTTTCCTGATGTAGGGTTAAATTATCTGAACATCTCAACCTTGTATCTGAATCACAAAAAAATTGACTCAGCGATGCATTATTCTTTTCTTGGGTTGGAAGTTTACCGTCATGCATTTTCCAATCATCATCCGATGGTTGCTTATTGTTATCTTGAGTTGGCAAGATGTCAAATTTCTCTGAAAAATTATTACGACGCACTTCATGCTATCCGGTCCGGGATTTCTTCCCTTATTCCGGAATACACTATGGAAAATATTTATGCAAATCCTATGTTAAATAAAATTTTATCAGCTCCGCCTTTGCTGGAGCTGTTGGAATTAAAAGCAGATATATTAAGTAGATAGAAGAGTAACCCTAGCAGATACCTCGTGGCACGAAGGAAAAACAATATATACCAAAGGTAAACAGGTTTCCGAAAAATAATGAATAACATATAACACTTAACGATAAATGATTAAGTGGGGTCACTATTTCAATTTTTGTGATTGTTTTTTGTATTGAGTTCATACTTTTACATTTTTCATTTTTTGTTTAGTGTTATGTGTTTTTTTTTCTAAAACCTGAGTTGGTTTGGTACAAATCCTTTCCCCCCCCTCACCGCACCACCACCTTCTGCAAATATATCTTCCCATTCGCTTCTATTTTAACCAGATGCAGACCAGGTGACACTCCGGAAAATGACACTTCATCCTGGCTTTCTTCTTTTGCCGGAATAGTTGATTTCTGATAGATTTTTCTGCCATACACATCATAGACCGTAATTTTCAATTTCTCAGTGACACTGTTTTTAAAAACTATATTCAGTTTGCTGTGATTCACCGGATTAGGATAAACAAAAAACCGGTCATCAATTCCTTCTTCAATTCCAGTGACACAATCAATGATAACAGTGCCATCAAAAACTGAAACAACGCCCGTTGAATCTTCTACGGATAAGGAATAATTATAAACACCCATGGCAGAATAAACGTGCGAAATTACTTCCCCTCCTCCGCCAAGCCCTGCATCTCCTTCCCAGATGTATTGGAAAGGTCCTATACCGCCGCTAACAGAAGATTGAAAATGAATAGTGTCACCCGCACACGCAGAATCGGTGGTGACACTTGCAGAAAAAACTGGCATTATGTCTGTACCTGCTCCTACAATAAAATGTCCACGCGCACTTGCATTTTTCACAATCAAGACCTCTTTCATTCCCCTTCTTACACGATAGGTTGGGATTTCAACCCAGTCGGTAAGCGCATCGGGACGGTGAAGAATTCGGTATTCTCCGGAATCGGAATCAGTATATCCTTTAACATTCTTAACGTCTATCCATATATCTGTACTGTCAATTAAAGTTCTATTTACTTCCCAAAACGTTTCTGTAAGTTTATTAATTCCCAAAGGCAAATCACCCCCCGGATTCATATCATACCTTCTCAGAATGACACTGTCGGTCTCTCCCGGTTGAAGTTCAAATTGCATTGTGAGATCGGCATCAGGAGCTGTTTTAGTAATTAACATAGTTTGACCTGTTGCATTAAATAAGATGGTATCTTTTTTTACCCGGGCATCTGACTTGGTGATGGCAAGCGACCAATTGGAAAAATGGTCGGTGATAAAACAGATTTTATTGGAATCAATTTCAGGGACCGCATTAATTAAATTCCAGGGTTCTTCGCTGAATTCCTGATACAGGCAGGATAAATATTGCAGATAAGTTGTATTAAAATCAGCAGGATTAAAATAAAAACAAACATTCGCGGAAAAACTATCTACATTGACAGCAATTGCTTGCCAATAGGAATTATTAAATATAGTAGCGATAGAATCATTATAGGATGAAACAGGAATTTCTTCCGGGAAATAATGGACCGACAGTGACACTGAATCTAAAGGCAAAGTGGAGTAGAGATTATTAAATACCAATCGTACACCTGCTGTATCAAGGTGTATGGTGTCGCCAACTACTGGAGCGATAACGGTTTCTGTTTGCAAACCCTTGAGTGTTTTCAATACCACCCCGTTTTCACCTACGGCATATCCTTCGTTTTCATTTATAAAATAAATGAAACGTAGTGGAGGGGTCGGTAATGGAGTTTCGTCATATTGCCAGGTTATGCCTCCGTCATCAGTGTGCATGATGATGCCTTCATTGGAGGGGGAGTTGCCGGCAATCCAACCATTCAGCGTGTCTGGAAAATGAACCGAATTAAAACCAAAATTTGATTGATAGGAAATATCTGACCAGGAATTTCCACCATTCACGGTTTTTAAAATAGTGCCATTGTAACCAACCGCCCACCCTTTGTTTTCATCTGCAAAGAATACATTACTGACACCGAGTGAAGCGGGTACAAAATGAGTGGTTGTCCATGTTTCTCCGCCATTGGCAGTTTTTAATACCGTCTGCTGGTCTCCCACAGCAAATCCGGTGGTTTCGTTTATAAAATAAACAGAAAATAACCAGTCGGTAGTGCCACTTGTTTTACTTGACCAGCTTAAACCCGCATCCGTTGTTTTTAAAATGATACCGTTTTCTCCCACAGCAAAACCGGTCAGGTCATTAATAAACTGTATGGAGAAAAGTGAATTGGTAAATCCGGTACCAGCGGAAACCCAGGTAGTGCCGCCATCGTTTGTTTTAAAGACATCTCCATTCACCCCGCAAGCCCAGCCGATATCCGGTTTTACAAAACTGACGGAGAGCAGATGATCGGTAGTGACGCCGCTAATAGTTTTCCAATTGTGACCCGCATCATCGGTTTTTATAATCGTACCGAAGTCACCGACTGCCACCCCATGCAGATGGTCGGTGAAATAAACAGAGCGGAGGATTATATTCGTTCCGGAGTTCATTTTTGTCCATGAATTTTTTGGGAAGCTATCGGGTGGGGGAACTGAAGAAAGATGGGCAATAAACATATTCGCAGTGCCTGTTTTGTTTAAAGTATTGTTCCCGAAAGTGATGGAAGAACTATAAAAAAGACCTGTAACACTGATGTTACCATTGGCATCGGAGGAGCAACCCATACCATTATCATAAGAAGTTCCACCTGCGCTTTTCGCCCAGAGTATATTTCCATTTTCGTCGTACTTCACAACAAAAACATCACTATACATTTCGGAATTTTCTGCATTGGTTAAAATCGTTGTTCCAAAAGCAATAGAAGAACTACTAAAATCACCTGTAACGATAATGTTCCCACTGGCTTCGATGGAACAACTATTGCCAACATCAACGGAAGTTCCTCCCGGACTTTTAGCCCAAAGTACATTTCCATTACCGTCATATTTAACAATAAAAATATCAGCAGTGTTTCCGATTGAATCAACATTGAATAAGGAATTTGTTCCGAAGTTGATGTAGAAGCTCTCAAATGAACCAATTACAATGATATTACCGTTTAAATCAACGGTGCAATTATTACCATAATCGTATGAAGTTCCTCCTGCACTTTTAGCCCAAAGGACATTTCCGTTCTCGTCGTATTTCACAATAAATATATCACTAGTACCTTCAGTGCTGTCAACGTTGGTTAAAAGATTTGTTCCGAAGGTGATGGATGGACTACTATAAGTACCCAAGACGAGGATGTTCCCACTAGCATCAGTGGAGCAACTATTACCTTTTTCCTCACCTGTTCCTCCTGCGCTTTTTGCCCAAAGCACATTTCCATTCTCGTCGCATTTCACAATAAACATATCAGAAACACCTGCACAATTTAAAGTAGCAGTTCCGAAAATGATGGAAGAACTCTGAAAAGAACCTGACACAAAAATAAATCCATTTGCGTCGGTGCTACAACTAAATCCGAAATCATCCCCAGCTCCTCCTTTGTTTTTAGCCCAGAGGACATTTCCATCCGGGTCATATTTCGTAATAAATATGTCTTTACCTCCTGAATTGTACATTGTAGTTGTTCCGAAAACGATGGAAAAACTCTGAAAATAACCAGTAACGATGATGTTACCATTGGCATCGGTAGAGCAACTATTGCCCTGATCAGGATCAGGTCCTCCTGCACTTTTAGCCCAGAGTACTGTACCATTCTTGTCGTATTTTACAATAAACATATCTTCACCACCTGCATTGCTTAAAGTAATTGTTCCGAATGTGATAGAAGTGCTATTAAAAGTACCCGTAACGAAAATATTTCCGTTGGCATCGGTAGCGCAACTCTTGCCATAATCATAAGAAGTTCCTCCCACGCTTTTCGCCCAATTCCAATCGGGGGTTTGGGCGTTTGCGAAAAAGGTAAATGTGATGGCGATTAACAGTGTTAGTTTTTTCATGTTGTTGAAGATTAGTTGTGTTGTTTTTTCTTTTTGATAATATGTTGGTCTTATGCAGATCGGAGAAAAATACCGAAACTATTGCGCTTGATTTTTTTTTCTTTTTCCCGCCCTCATCCTCCTATAAACAACCGCATCCTCATTTACCCTTCCTGGAAACGGGTTCGTCCCCCTTTTATTCATAAACAGAGACATCAATTCAATAATTTTCTTAACGTTTTCAAAGCCCTCTTTTACCATTAAAATAGCGGTCCCTCCTCTATAATATGCTAAAATGTGTAAATTTTCATACGCGATATTCATGGCGGCGTATAATTTACCGTTAAGTGGAATATATTTCCGTATAAAATCAAAATAACCTTCAATTGATTTTGGTAATTTTGTTTTATCAATCCCTTTTGAAACAAAATAAACATCAAGTGCTTTTAATGCCGCAAGATACCCGATACCTGCGGCTTCTCTCACATATTTAGAATCAGAATAACGTCCATATTCAATAGGACTTTTTAAAAGGGTTTCTTTGGCATTGGCAAAATAACGCCAGGCCTCTTCCAGCGTGTATTCGTTTTTGAAATTTATATTCTGCATTTTTTCAGGTTTCTTTTCTTCAGATTTATTACAAACTTATAAAATTTCAGGTTCTCCCACAACCACGAGCCACTTTTTTATTCTGTCTTCCAACAATCTGTGTACAGGCACAAGGAATAAGGCAAGTATAGCATTAACCATCAAACGCAATAAAGGAGCATCGCCGGTAAATAAATTGGAATAGGGTTCAAGAACTACTAGCACGGACTCGAACAAAATCAGAAAGCTGAAAAATATCATGCCGTTGATAAAAGCAGGACGGATATTTAACTTTCCTATTACAAAAACCAAAATGAACAAACATAAAAGTCCAAGCACTATCGCCGAGTATTGAATGTTATCCCTCCGCTGTTTTTTGATTTTTAAATCCATTAGTATTGCATCTTGTATCCTTTTTTCATCTTCTAATTTTTTTTCGATTTCGTATTTCGATTCTATTTTACCTATTTCCCTGGCTTTATTTTCATTGAACATACTGTCATTTGCCATTTTGGATTTTTCCAGATAAAATAGAGAACTTTTGTAGTCCTTTTCTTTTTTGAATTGTTCATAAAGCATTTGTGAAGAAACCAACACCAGATTGGTTGCTCCGGTTTCCTGTGAAATTTCAAATGCCCGTTGTAAATATCCTTTCCCTTCTTTTGTTTTTCCGGTTTTAAGATAAAGTTCGCCTATATTATTTAAACTCATGGCTATTCCGTCTTTATTACCAAGCTCTTCCTGTAGTTTCAGTGACTTGAAATTATAAACCAACGCATTAGGATAATCTTTAAGATCATAATAAATTCCTCCTATGTTATTAATACAAGTTGCAATGCCGTATTTATCTTTCAACTCCTCTCTCAAAGCCAATGACTGTTGGTAATAAACCAAAGCGGGAGAATAATTCTGAAGTGAATAATACACAGTGCCAATATTGTTCAAGCTGAATGCAACACCCTTTTTATTTTTTAACTTCTCCATAATTTTAAGTGACATCTGGTAATATTCCAACGCCTTGTCATATTCCGCTTTTGAATAATAAACCAAACCAAGGTTATTCAAACTATTTGCTTGTGAGGAACTATCGCTGATTTTCTCCTGAAGGGAAAATGCTTTGTGAAAATATTTTAAAGAGGATGCATAGTCCCCCTGATAATAATATCCAAGTCCGATATTGCTGAATGTCTTAGAAAGAATACCCGGATCTACTGGTTTTGTGAGTGATTTTAAGGAATGTTGATAATTCAAAAGGGCATTTGTAAAATCGCCGAGCCGGAAATAAATAGTACCAACGGCATTATAACTTTTTGCAAGTCCATTTTGATTCCTGCATTGTTTTGAAATGTTGATTGCCTGTTGAAAATACAGTAACGCTGAGTCCGGGTTACTGGGCTTATAAAATTCACCAAGTTGAATAAAGGAGTTTAATTTAACGGTATCCTCGCTGGCGTTCTTAACAAGAGCGAGCAAAGAATCACGGGTTGTGTTTTTGGCTGTAATGGAAAGGCAGACAAGAATACCAAACAGGGGAGCCAGTTTTTTTAGGTTCGAGAAAATTGTGTGCATGGGAGTATTTTGCGTGTGAAAATTGGATTTGCAAATATACAACCCGTAACAATCTTTATCTCAGTCCCTCCTCCTTCCCATAAAGATGGAAATATAGTATAACAATGTAGCAATGGAAGCAAGCGCCGCAACTACATACGTTCTTGCCGCCCACTTCAACGCATCTTTCGACATCTCATGTTCACGGGCAGTAACAATTCCTTTGCGATCAATCCATGCGAGCGCGCGATTACTGGCATCGTATTCCACAGGTAAGGTGATAATTGAAAACAAAGTAGTGAGAGAAAAAATGCCAATGCCTACCAATAGCAAACTTGGAAATGCATTGATCATTAATACACCAAGTAACAAAATCCACATAACGAAACGCGAGCTTACGCTGACCACCGGAACCAAAGCGGAGCGAAGTCCAAGCCAATAGTATGCAACAGCATGTTGCACGGCATGACCACATTCGTGTGCGGCAACTGCGGCGGCGGCGGCGTTTCTACCCTGATAAACTTCCGCACTGAGATTTACGGTTTTATTCAAAGGGTTATAATGGTCGGTGAGTTGTCCGTCCACGGAAGTCACTTTCACATCATGAATCCCATGGTCGTATAGCATTTTTTCTGCAATTTCTCTTCCGCTCATGCCCGAGGCGAGGGGAATTTGAGAATATTCGGCAAATTTTCTTTTTAGTGTGTTTCCTACCCACCAGCTTAAGCCGGCGAATAGAAGCATGATTACAATGTAGTTCATGTGTTTTTTATTTTATTAATAATTTTTGTAGTTGAATATCCCTTGATGAATGGAATCACTATCACTTTTCCTCCATTATTTTTCACTGATTCAGCACCCGCTATATCTTTAATTTTATAATCACCGCCTTTTACGAGGACATCGGGTTTGAGTTCTTCAATCAGCTTCAAGGGTGTCAAATCATGGAACAAAATTACGAAATCTACAAAGAAAAAAGAAGCGAGTAGCCCTGCCCGGCATTTTTCGTCTAAAATAGGACGGGTTTTTCCTTTTAGTTTCTTTACCGACTTGTCGGAATTTAATCCTATTACTAAAATATCTCCTAATGATTTCGCTTTTTCAAGGTATTTCACATGCCCCAGGTGAAGGAGGTCGAAACAGCCGTTTGTGAAGACCAACGTTTTGCCTTCTCTTAGCCAAAGTTTTCTCTGGTGAAGTAGTTGAGATAAGGAAGTGATTTTTTTCATCGGGCTAAAGTTAGTAAAAAAACTCAAATTTTGGTAATCCTGATTTTTTATATTGTTATTCTGAATTAAATGCAGTATCTTCGGCTTTTCTTTTAACAAAATAATCATGAAAAAATTACTGCTCATCCCTGTATTGTGTTTTGGTCTGTATAAATCACAGGCGCAAATAACACTGAAATCAAATCTTATTCCTCCGCAAGGCACGGATTTTTATGAAGTAGAAGATACCATGCTCACCAATCTCAATGTTTTTGGAAGCGGACCTAATCAATTCTGGGATTACTCGGGAAGTTTTATCCCGGCTGATACAAGTTATACTAATATCATCTCCGCCAAATTAACACCCTACACCGATTCTTTTCCAACATCCAATCTTTCCATACATTTTGAAAAAGACAGTATGTGGGCATATTACAAAAGTGATTCCACTGGAATTTATTTCATGGGGGTATATTTTGAAAAACCAGGTTATATCCGCGCCACGCGAAACGACCCTCCCGATTTGTTTTTCCCATATAATTTTACCTATAATGATTTTAAAAACAATAACAGCATTCTCCATTTATATGCAGGAAACATGTATCAGAAATCCTATTCTATGAAAAAAATAACAGCCGATGCGTATGGTACGGTTAAAACACCGGTAGGTACTTTTTCAAATGTACTTCGTCTCAGAAGCGAAAAAATCCAATACGACTCATTATTTATGTGGAATGACACCCTATTGTCCTATCAGTATATTCAAGACACAACGTTTAGCGAGTATGAGTTTCACTGGATTCAAAACCATTCGCTCTATGGTGATTTTGTGGTGATGCAAATAAAAACCGACTCTACGTTAACAGATTTTAAAGAAGCAAAATTTACACTCCCAACACGATGTCCGCTGGGTGCATTCTTAGCCAGTGACACGTTGATTTGTGCAGGAAAAAAAGTGTATTTCAGGCGAATAAACAATTTTCTGAATGCTACTATCAATTGGTCCTTATTGGGAATACCCATTGATACTGCCGAATTTTTCGGAAGAGAATTTAATGTTCCGGGCGTGTACCCGATGGAACTCGTTGCATCAAATGATATTTGCACAGATACCGTCAAGCGATTATTATATGTAAGACCAGCCCCCGCCGCATCAGCAGGGGATGATACAACCATCAATGCAGGTCAATCAGTGACACTCACCGCAAGTGGCGGTGATAAATTTTATTGGAACACAGGGGATTCCTCAAAAAGTATAACTGTTAATCCTCCTATAAGCACGACCTATTCTGTATTGGTAGCGGCAAATGGTTGTGGTAACATGGCGCATGTTGCCGTAAAAGTTATAAATTCATTACTCCCTTCACTATCGTTCCGGCAAACCCTCTATGGAGTTGACCCACTTAAAAAGCCCGACCAACAACTTTGTGAGGATACTATTTTTAAACGATTAATATTTAAACGACCGGTTGATTCGGTGGAAGCAATGGGTGCTTGCTTTGACCAGCACACTTCCTTGTTTGATTCCATTCCTCCCGATAGATTCCGGTTAAAACTGAGTCCAGTGACACTTGGGTTTCTTGATTTTTCAACCCCTCCGGGACACAGACGAATTTATACCGGAGGCAGTGGAGTGATTGAAAGAAGATTAATTAACGATACCTATATTCCGGTTTTGAGTTTAACAGATATCAGCATTGTAGGGAACTTTACCTGCGGAGAAGCCCATGCAGGCAGAATGGTGGGAAGATTTAAAAAATTACCAGGAGACCTTTCCGATGAATTTTCTGCGTTGGGAAATGATTTCTTTATTGGAATTTTTTCGAATTTTGATACACTGCAAAGAGGGGGCTACCATGAATATGCCACCGATATGGAAATAGTTCCTATCAAAAGACCTTTTGTGGCACAGGGAAAACCTATAACGGGTCTTAATACTCCCATCCGCTTCGATAGTACCGGAGTGACACTAAATTTTAGTTCTTTTATTTCACAGACCTCTCCGGATTCAACGAACGCCACCGTTGTGCAATACTTTGAAAACATTTCGGATATTGTCAACGATGACAGTGTCGCCACTATCTTCAACAACGAATTCTGGGAGCTGGGTTCTACGCTCGACAGTTTGTCAGCCGAAGTTTGTTTTACGTTTGATTCCACAAAATTCAATACCCGCAGAATTGAAAAGTTAAGTTTGGTATTTCAAAAGCATAGCGGTGCCGGTTGGGATTTAATAGGCGAAAAACCTTCCATCAATGGAAACCAGATATGTTTTCGAACCGACCATTTCAGCAATTGGGCATTGGCGATTACTAAACCTGATGCCAAAGTGGCAATTGATACCGTGTTGGGAAATATGACCGGCGGCATTGATACCGTCTATCAGGAGTATAAAGAAAGTGGCATTAACGTTTTTTCTCTACTTGATGCCGGTAAAACGGATACAATTCAATCCATTCGTTATGATATGAATCCGGGCGGGGATATGCCACAAAGTGTCACTGAAATTCTTGAAGTGTTCTGGGAATTTTATGGAGAAAACCGCAATGATATTATATTGGACTTTGATGATTCAACAGCAGTAGGATTTGAAAACTACGGATATCAACGGGTTTTATACCGTCCAAATTCGGCAGGTGACTGGGGAATACTTCCTTCTACGAGAGTCAGAAGGGGCATGAAGGAGGTTTTACAAGTTAAAATTCCTGCATCCAGTTCGAGACAAGGACAATATTCATTCGGGAAAACATCCGAAGTTCAACCCTATTTTGAAGTAACTGTCACTACGGATACTGCGTGTGCCGGAGAAGGGATTCAATTTTATCCGGTAGCAACTGGTGGCACTGAACCATACACTTACGAGTGGACTGTGGATAAAGGAATTCTATTATCAACCGAGCCAATTTATTTATTTGATACCGTTGGGGTTTATGCTTATTCAGTGAAAGCAACTGATGGAAATGGCGCCACTACGGTTTATTCAGATTCATTGCACATTGATTGTCTGGTTGGGATGAATGAAAACCTGTCGGAGCGCTCATTGATGGTTTATCCTAATCCGGTGAATGGAGATCTGTTGCGTGTTTTTATTTTAAATTATGAAAATGTAAAACCACACACGCTACTGATGCTTGATAATACCGGAAGACCGGTTTATCGTAAAGCATTAAATTCTGCTACATACAAACGGTCCATTGATGTTGACATAAAGAACCTTAGTAGCGGAATATATTATTTATTAGTGAAAGGGGAGACGGGGAATTACGGGAAGAGGGTGATGAAAATTGGGAGGTAGGAATAGTACAGCGGTTGTAAATATTTTTATTTGGAAATTCAAAATATTGTTTACATTCGCATTGAATTCGCATTTTTAACCCGTTATGAAAATGCCTTTAAAACCTCACTACATCACTTCTGTTGCAACATCTACAAAGAGTTATCTTTACCCCTCCCCACACGATTTCCCCTCTGTAAAAGAAAATAATTCCTCAAGATTTTTTTTCAATATTTTTCAAGCCGGCACGGATGTGATCGGCTTTTTTTTTAAACTCAAATTTATACCAAAGGTATTTAGGTTTCCCAAAAATAAATAACATATAACAAAAAATTATTAATATCAAAAGTGGTATAAATTCTTAGATTTTTGAGTGGGTTTTTGCGGAAGGGCAACACTTAATCATTATTCATTTCTTGTTGTATGTTATATGTTTTTTTTCTAAAATCTGAGTTGTTTTTAATATAAGCTGGAGTCCAGAACCCACTTAAAAAAACGGGCGTAACCGAAAAGCTTTGTGAGAAGGTCAAAATTTTTAATGCATAATTATTACAATTTATTTTATCACAACTAAAGTCAAATAAATCATGAAACAACTATTTAAATATTTGAAAACATCAACCACAATGTTGATATTTGTTTTCATTCTTTTTGGTTCACAAGCCCAAGGCCAAGATCAAGTAAGCTATAAAAATATATGGGACAACCCCTATACATGGAAGAGTTTAATAGTGAATGTGCATTGGTTTGATGTTGGCATGCCGATAGGTTTGCCGGAGCTTATGGTTGGAGTCGGAGCAGATTATCAATTGAATAAAAGAGTTTTATTCAGTTTTGATTACAGTAAAGAATGGCTGAGCCATGCGATAGGTGCTGACGATATTCCAAGTCCCGCTTATTTAGAAGCAGGAGGCACATTTTGTTTTGCATCCTGGTTAAGAAATGGCAAGGTAAAGTTTAGTTGGACGGATGCTAGTATGCGTTATACGGTGAAAGTTCCATGTAAAGTTTTAAAACAATATGGAGTAAGAGGTGGGGTACTTGATTATAACAATTACGAGATATATAACACGAAAGGTATTTACACTGGTGTTTCTATTATTACCACTAGGAACAGAATGATTGATATTAGTGGAATTAGGAGCGATTTAACAGATTGTGAAACAAGGAAGAATTTTTATATTGACGTAATGTATGGCGCCGTAGTTACTATTGGTGATTTCAATGTGAATGATTCTTCTTTTACAAATCGTTTTGGATATCGAATGGGATGTATGTGGACAGGCGCAAGTATCTGGGGGTTATACACTAAAAGTGGGATTGAATTTGGCTTGAAGCCTGGTATATTCAATAATTATTTCTTACTGTTTAGATTCGCAATTAGTTTGGGATTTGAGGTACCCAGTTTATCCAACAAAGAGGAAAAACAAAAAGACGGTCTGTCAGGTGAATAGTTAACAACAAACAAAAGTGGAGTCAGAGCCCAATTAAAAAAACGACACAGTATACGCAGACAAACAAGAGAACCATCATTATTGCGGTTTGACTCTACAATAACAGGATTCCCTTATTAGCTCTCAATAACAAAGTTAATATTTATCCACATCCATCCAATGGAAAACTTAACATTGAGTTTCAAAACAGTCATCACTCAATGAGTATTGAAATTTACGATTTGATGGGAGAAAAAATTTTGCTACAAAAAAGCAATGTTGGAATAGACATTTCCAACATTCCAAAAGGAATTTATTTTATTAAAATATCTGACGGTACAAAAATTTATAATCAGAAAATTGTTGTTCAGCAATATACATTAATTGGTTGTCAGGAAAGATAAAAATGAGCGGACTAATTTGATAGTTCGCTTATTTGTTTAAAAACTTATTATCGTAGGACAGATAAGTAAACCTGCAATCCGTTAGAAATTATTGTTTTTTATTGTTCATAGTTGCGTTTTTGGAAAATCAATTGTTCAAAAATTAATATTCCAAAACTTGTTTATCCGTAAGAAACTTTTTCATACGGCTACAAAGTGTTATATTTGTCCCAAATCTTATTTACTTTACACAAAAATAGTATCAACAAAAAAATGTAAATAGCCCATTACTTTTAACAATGGGGCTACAAATGTTTTTTACGACAAGCCTATTTCGTATAAGTATAATTGAGATGAATCCAAAAACACTCCATCGTGCATATCCGTTCCGCAGATTTTTCCGATTTACCTGCCATTAACCGCATTTACAACGATGCAGTATTAAATTCAACCGCTACTTTCGATACTGAATTCCGTACAGAAGAACAATGTGTTGAATGGTGGCACAGTCATGGAGTTCGATACCCTGTTTTTGTTTGTATGTTGGAAAATGAAGTGATTGCCTGGGCATCTTTATCCCGTTGGTCAGACCGGTGTGCCTACGAAAGCACAGTGGAATTTTCAGTGTATGTAGATAAATCTTTCCGGGGCAAAGGAGCCGGAAAAAAATTGATGGAGGCATTATTGGAAGAAGGAAAAAAGCGCAAATTTCACACGGTAATCTCCCGTATCACACAAGATAACGAGGTTAGCTTTCACCTACACAAGCAAGCAGGTTTCGAAAAAACCGGTGTGATGAAAGAAGTGGGATTCAAATTCGGAAAATGGCTTGACGTAGAAATCTGGCAGATAATTTTTTAACTAACCATTTAACCATCCAACCATCCAACCATCTAACCATTTAACTATCTAACCATTTACCTGCATGCCCTTTTTCTCTTCAACACCCTGCTCCTCCGCCTTTTGTTTCAACCACTCATCAAAACGTATGTATTCGTATCCGATGGGATTCCACTCATAATCATCTTGTCCATTTTTAAGAAGATTAAAAAATTGATTACGTTCTTCCAGAGTTCTTATGAAATCATAATGTGATTTGAGCTGTAAAGCATTATAATTTTTATTAATCAGAAATTTCAACAAATTAAAAATAACAATTATTCTTTTTAAATCCGGATTATAGCCGTTTTGTATGATTTTATTCATGGGAATGTCGCTTTGGCGCAAGAGAATTTTTTCGAGAGCAAACAGTTTGTCGTCTATCTGATTAAATTCTTTCCGTTCGATGAATGACATGATTTCTAAGATTTTACATCCAGGGTAAAATCCTGATTTATCTTTCATTAATTCGTCAATCGTAGGACGGTCAAAATTCATTTCTTCATATCGCCGTGTGGCAAAGAGTAAATTGTTACGATAGAAATTCCATTTTTTTTCACTGAATCGTGAATAATTATACCGGGAATGTTTTTGTGCAGCTTGAATCAGTCGTTCTGCTTCTCCGTATTGTTTGGCATGAAACAGGGCTTCAAATAAAATTTCCATCGCCCTCAGCTCATTAAACGAATCTTTATTAAAGAGGGAAATACCTTCCTTGGAAAGTTCAACAGCCCTTGTGTATTCCTTGAGATGAATGGCGATAGTGCTTTTTTGCAACAGCAACATGCCCATTCTTATTTCAGAGTATATTGCCTTCTCTTTTTGCAGAAGTGCAAAAAGCAATTCAGCGGCTGATTTTGCTTTCAGATATTCTTTGCATAAACGATACCCGACGATGGAAGTGTAATAAAAATAATAGCCCACATTCGGGGAACGGGTTAATAGATAAAATGTGTTTAGCTCGCCGATAGAGTCATATATCTTTTTACAAAAACGGTTTCTTACGTTGGAATGAAAAGCATTCTGGCTATCAATTTCAGCCAGGTATTCCTGCGCCAGAAAAATACATCTTGCTTTTTCCAGCGAATCTTTAATTTTAATAAAATAATCCTTCAGATGCGATTCACCATCGCGTGCCAGCTTATGGTTAAATAAAATCTCATCGGCTTGAAGCTGAAGTAAAGGGATATCGAACTCTTGCGCTTTGAGTGATGCTTTTTCCATAAATTCCAATCCCAAAGTTAGAAAACCTCTTTTTAACAGGATATCTCCTTGCAGGATTAGTTTTCTACATTCAGCAGATGCCTGTAAATACGGTGTTTTATACTTAGAAGATGAATAGTTGATAAGAAGTGTATCTAATACGTCATGTATTAATTGATATTTTAATACATCCAGCCGGGTGTCATGAATTGCTCCAAAAAAAACTTTTGAGATTTTTTCTTCATTTGCCTGTGGGTTTTTTCTAAGCAAATTAAAAAGTTTTAACCGTTTGGCAACTTTTTTCCTTGTTTTCTTAACGTAAAAATGGCGTAAAGCAGACACTTCAACCCGGTTAAGGGATTTTATCAGTTTGGCAAGATCCTTCATTGAATATTTTTTTTTGAAAAACTATTTCAGATTGAAAAAGTAATTTTCATTCTTAAAATAAAGAAAAAAATGCATTTATAAGATAGTTTTAGGGGCTTTACTGTCTTTTTCTACCTCATAACGGGTGACCATCTTTAGGGTAATATTTTAACTAAACCCTAAAACCATGTCATCAATCATCATTTCGATGCTCCTGGCGCTGAATATATTTCAGATGCCGGGATTTTCGGGCTTGGGCCTGACCGAAAAAGAATTATTTGAAAAACTTTCGGGTCCCGATGCGACGAGGTTTCTTGAATCAAATCCACAGTTCAAAGAAACTTTTGACCTCATGCAAAGTAAACCTTCTACCATGTTTGACCAAACGGATGGAGTAAGGGCAAAACCCTCAACCATGTTTGACCAAACGGATGGCGTGAGAGCAAATCCTTCAACCATGTTTGATCAGACGGATGGAGTGAGAGCAAAACCTTCCACCATGTTTGACCAAACGGATGGCGTAAGGGCAAAACCCTCTACCGTGTTTGACCAAACCGACGGAATATAATAGCAACCGCCTGGTTGAAAAAATTCCTTGCACATAAACAGGAGCAAATACTTTGTAAATAACGAAGTATTGCTTCTTGTTATGTGTGCAAAAAGCAAAGATAGTGAATAGATAAATGATTTTTCATGAGGATGGGATTATTACGTCTTTGTGTAAAATTAAATTCTACAAGTGTAAAATAAAAGTTTACAGAAAAACAGATTTTTTGTCATTTTTCAATGTATCAACTTTAGGTGAAAGTTATTTATCCTTATGATTATCTGGCTACCGAATTATAGCAAAGGAGTTAAAAAGCAGGCATGGAGCATAAGAATTTTTTATTTTTTTTATCGAAAAATAAATCCCATTTTTGTTCTTTGAAAGAATTTTTTATACAAACCGAAACTATGAAACATAATAATAGATGGGGACAAATAAAAAAAATTACAACAACCCTGTCCTTATATATATTTACACTCGCCGTATTCGGACAAACAACCTATAATGGATTTCCACTGATTAATGCAAATTCTGCAAAATCCGATTATAGAATAGGTAATGACTGGGTAAAAGGTAGTTGGACAATTTCCCCTCAAATTGAATTTGACAGCTTACTTATTTCGTGTCATTCCAACAGCGAAGAATTTGCTTTTTATACCGGCAAAGATAGCATTGTTTTTAAACTGGCACCGGAACTGACTCATAAATTCTACGTTTGCCTTAACGATACGGCTTACGCTCTGACAGTAGTAAAAGGTATTAAACCAAATTTTTCGGTTTTACAGTTTGACACAAAATCAAAAGATGAGAAACTGCAATTTTGGCATGAACACAACAACCCTAATGAATACTTAAACCTTCTCCGTTCAAAATATCCAATTGACAGTTTGATTATAGATACAAAAACAGATACGGAAAAAGCATTGAAAATACTTCAATGGGTGCATAACCGGTGGCAACATAACGGTAATAATGAGCCAAAAAAAAATGACGCTATTTCCATTCTTGAAGAAGTTAAGGAAGGAAAAAATTTTCGTTGTGTTGAATATGGAATTGTAGGCACTGCTTGTTTAAATGCCATTGGGTTAAAAGCAAGGACGTTGGGATTACAAACGAAAGATGTTGAAACAAGGCAATATGGAGCCGGTCATGTTTTATTAGAAGTTTTTCTGAACGATTTAAAAAAATGGGTTTTACTTGACGGACAATGGGATGCTATGCCGGTGCTGAATAACATTCCGCTCAATGCAGTGGAATTTCAAAAAGCAATTGCAGAGAATTACAACGAACTTGAAATAAGAACCTCATCCAATTTATCAAAAAAACATTATATTGACTGGATTAATCCCTATCTATACCATTTTGTGATTTCATTTGACAACAGGGAAGGAACAAATAACGATTCAAAAAAAATAAATGGAAAAAGTCATTTAATGTTACTTCCTATTGGAGTAACCCAGCCGACAATTTTTCAAATTATACATAAAAGGGACTATTACATTTATACAAATTCAGTAAACGATTTTTATGCATCTCCGGGAATTCAGGGGAAATAGGGTTACGGTCATAAAAAGAGTTTTAAGGAAATCAAGGGGTTTTGTTTTTATTTAGTAATTTTATACACATTTGGGGGGCGGATTTTGCACAAACTGAAGTTATTTCTCATTTATGAAACACTCTACATTATCGATTTTGGTTTTAATAATTTTTTCTTGTAGAAATTCAAATAAACCTTCGATGAATGGCACCAAGCTGGCAATCAAACCATTTGAAATTAAAGTGTATGACAGCGATTATTCAATGGCTTACTCAAAAATTTTCAAACTTACTGAAAAAGAATTATGCATAGTATTTCACGGAGATCTTGTTGGCGAAAAAGATTCAGTTATTTTTAAAAAGGAATTATCAACTTCCGATACACTTTTACAATTAAGTAACATTGATATTAGAAATCTAAAAGAACATTATGAGAATCCTTGTATCGAGGACGGTTCACAAATATATGTTTCAGTTAAAATGGACAGTGTTATTAAAAACGTGCAATTAAGTAACTATTATGAAGAAAATATTGGAAAAGCTATTGAATTGGTCAACAGCTTGACACCAAAAGAACATACAATTTGGTATGATAAAAAAATTTTGCTTGCACAAATGGAACAATGTGGACACGATACAATCGAATGAGCGAGTTTAAAAAACAACAAAATGATACCAAACATTAAGGAAAACCAATAAAATAAACTCAATAAAATTGAAAATCAGTATCCATTATAACGTAGCGAAACCGAAAACAAAAAAAGTAGGAAATTAATGATTCAATAAAACCGGCTCATAAATTTATAGAACTCTTGCGTAAGTCAAAAAAAAATAAAATTTAAACACTAAGACACTAAGAAATTAAGAATAGCTCGGATAAAACTTTGTGTCTTTTTGTTTAATAAGCGAATTACGGTAACTACTCAAGTAGGTGTTATTTCTCACAAATATTATGTCACGCAAAGGCGCAAAGTACGCAAAGCATTAAGTACGAAGAGAAAAAAATCATTTATAATTTTTTTCTCAGCGCTCTTTGCAACTTTGCGTGAGAACTTTTTTTATGCTGAGTAGTTACGAATTGCGTTAAATATTTAATAAATTTATGGAAACACAACTTGTAACAGGAGCATTTGGATTTTCCGGAAAATACATTGCTCAACGATTGTTAGCTAAAAATATTTTGGTTAAAACCCTCACAAATTCCATCAACCGGAAGAACGAATTTCAAAATAAAATAATTGTTTCGCCGTATCATTTTGATAATCCCAAAAAAATGATAACGGAATTAGAAGGGGTATCGGTACTATATAATACTTACTGGGTTCGCTTTAATTATAAGACATTTCAACACTCGGAAGCCGTTGACAATACGCTTAAACTTTTTGAAGCGGCAATAAAAGCGGGTGTAAAAAGAATAGTGCATACCAGCATAACCAATCCTGATAAAAATTCAAAGTTGGAATACTTTGCAGGAAAAGGTATTCTTGAATCAGCGCTCATTAATTCAGGCATTTCATACACCATTTTGCGTCCTGCTATAATTTTCGGACAGGAAGATATTTTGATTAATAATATTGCGTGGATGATTCGTAAGTTTCCAATTTTTGGTATCTTTGGTGATGGACAATATCGCCTGCAACCTATTTTTGTTGAGGACTATGCCGATCTGGCAATTGCACAAGGAGAAAAAAACGAAAATGCCGTCATTGATGCTATAGGACCTGAGACATTTTCATACAAAGAATTAGTGAAAACGATATCAAAAATAATATTAGGGAAAGAACGCAAAACCATTTCAATATCAGATGAAATAGGTTATTGGCTTTCGAAAATTGTCGGAACCATTCAAGGTGATTTTTTAGTAACCCGTGAAGAAATAAAAGGATTAAAAGCAGATTTGCTTTATACCGATTCACCGCCAGCAGGTAAAACCAAACTAACAGATTGGCTGAAAGCAAACAAGAACACCGTTGGAATGGAATACGCAAATGAATTAAAGCGAAGAAATGACAGGACGATGGCTTATAAGGGGATGGGGGTATAGGGGAATAGAGGTATAGGGGCATAAGGTATAGGGATATAGGGGTATAGAGGTATTACGGTATAGAAGTATGAAGAATAAATGCAATATCAGATAACAATAAACCGTTATGAAACAAATTGTAGTCAACTTATTAATTTTACTATCCTTTCAAACTCTTTTTGGGCAGATTATTAATAACGAAAAGGACTCAAAACCAAAAGATGACGAAATTTTTATTATTGTGGAAAAACTTCCTGAATTTCCAGGGGGAATGGATTCATTATCTTCTTTCATTAGAAACAATTTAGAATATCCTGAAACCGCCAAAAAAGACAGTATAGAAGGCAGGGTTATTATAACGTATGTTATTGATACTAATGGAAGAATTACAAATCCTATTGTTGCAAAAGGCGTGAGAGAAGATTTAGATCAGGCGGCATTAGAATTAGTAAAAAAAATTCCTGCTTGGTCTCCGGGTGTTCAAAAAGGAAAAAATGTGGCAGTTAAACAAGCATTGCCCATACGGTTTAGGTTAAAATAACTAGATATAAAAATGAAAATACAGATCATCATCCTGATAATTTTGATTTTTAATCCTTATATTTATTTTTACTATAACAAATAACTACAAATATGAACCCAACCAATAAAATTAAACTTGCCAATCTGACGACATGGATAATGTTAATTACAATCTGTATTATTTCGTTGTTCTTTATTGGGTTCGTTACTACATTAACATTTGACCTGAATGTGTTTACTAAACAGACATCGGAATTCATTTATTCCTTTATAGGTTTTTCAGCAGTATTAGTAATTTGTTCTGCCATTCTCAATATCAGCTTAAATATTGGACTAATTGCGGATAGCAGAGTCCAAGTCATTAAAGACAGTGGACAAAGTTTTATTACAAAAAGATTTTTCATCGTAGTTGCAGGGCTTGTTATTGCTCTGGTGACATTTCTTTTTCTTGGAGATTTCTTTACGAGACAGAATGAAAAGAACAAACTTGTTAATGAAGCGAATGATATCATTATCCGTTATTCAGAAAGCATCAATAAAATTTCGATAGGACTCTCCGATACAGCTAAAGTTAACGACATTCCTGAGATTTTGAAGTTTCTTTCAAACCAAAAGGAGAAATTTCCATCTGTTCATCTTATCGTAAGCGATAAGTATGATGGACAACTTACCTATCTTGAAATCACACAATGGGAGAATAACGAATCATTAAAAAAACCTTTTTACGGAAATTCATTTTATAAATGCGAAATCCAAGATTGCAATTATTTAGAGAAGTTTTTCACTAACAAAACCAAAGACACGCACTTTTGGACAAAAGAAAGTGATTACAAACTTTATTTTCCATTTGACAAAAGCTCAAAAAAATTCATTTTAGTATTTTCAAAATATGAACGACATGGGAAATATGGTTCTTCGTGATTAGATTCCTGTTGTCTGTTTCAAGTTTATACACAATGAACAAGAAGAATGGGTAATTTCTCCTGCAAGTATATTTGAAAGCGATCTTTTAATAACTCTAAAATAAAATTTATTTTCTGCAAAAGAGTATGGTTTTGAAGAATTTTATGGGTCTGAGGTATCTGAATTAATTAAGAAGTATTGTAAAGATTAAACAAAAATAAAATTCGTGTTACCAATCTGCAGTTATGTTAATCGTGTACATTTTAATCGCAGTTTTTATTGCATGGATATGGGTTGACTACTACCGGCTAATTGACATCTACGAAAGCGAAAAACTTATATATTTTATCCTACATCCATTGTCACAAAGAAAAACATATCTTGGACATTCCCGGCTAAGCTATATCGAGAGAAAACACTTCTTAAAAAAATAGAGAATTAGATAATTGAGAAGTTTATTTAATTTATCTATTTTTGCAACGCAATCATTGTTCTATTGTTTTATTATTGTATTATTAAAAGGTCATAATAATCCACTTTGACAATGTAACCATGTAACCATATAACCATATAACAATGAAAAATCTCCTCGCACTCTCTCTATTCCTATCCACTTCAATTTTCTGTAATTCACAAACCACCTTTCACCGGTACTATGGTGGTAGTGAAGGCGACAATATAAAAGCCGCTATTCAAACCCAAAACGGGGGCTTTATGATGGTGGGAGAGTCCTGGAGCGGCGGCTACGGCTCCGAAGACATTATGATTGTAAATACTGACGCTGACGGTAAAATTTTGTGGGATTTATTTATGGGAAGTTCCAGTTCAGAAAAAGCAATGTCTGTTGCACAAACTGCTGACGGGGGATATATTGTAGGCGGAAACATTTCAACAACTATCCAGGATGCATTTTTGGTAAAATTAACAGCAACCGGCACAGTATCCTGGGCTAACACCTACGGTGGAACTGATATTGATAATCTTCATTCGGTAAAACAAACTAGTGACGGAGGGTATATTTTTGCGGGTTACTCGTACAGTTTTAATTCAGGGAAAAAGGATAACTATATCGTAAAAACCGACGCAAACGGCACTGTCGTCTGGTCAAACTTGAATGGTACTTCTTCGGATGATAAAGTATGGAGTATTTTAGAAACTAACGATAAAGGGTTTATTTTAGCAGGAGAATCTAAAGGGGGTAGTTTCGGAGGAATGGATCTGGTAGTTCAAAAATTAAATGCAGATGGAACTGTTTCCTGGAAAAAATACTGGGGAACTTCAAACACAGAAGCAGGTAATTCTATCCTGGAATTATCTAACGGGGATATTCTTGTGGCTGGAGAAACCGGAGGATTCAGTGGTGATGGAAATCTTGATGTTTTCATGCTTCTTCTTGCATCAGATGGTTCTTTAAAATGGGGAAAAGTGTACGGCAGTAATTCTCCTGACGAAGACCCGGTCCTTACCTATAATTCTGCGTCAAACCAAATTTTGATAACCGCTAAAACATTATTCCCTACACCAGGAAATGGAGATATTCTTATTATTAAAACCGACATGAACGGTGATACACTACTGACGAAGATTTACGGCAGAACGAGCAATGATTATGGGGTTTGGGGTAAGATACTTGATAACGGTATGATGGCATTTGCCGGAGTATGTCAGAATTATACTCCTCTTTTAAATAACGAATTTTATTTGTTTACCACAAATTCTACGGGTAACTCCAACTGCAATGAATATAATACAACATTAACGGTAACTACGGCAACTAATCAATTAAGTTCATCTTCAACAAGTACGCATACCGGTACGAATGTAACAGTGGTGAATTTCCAAACAAAAACAGGAGTTAGCAGTGAATATCTCTGTCCAAATGGCGCTGGTGTGAATGAGAAAGTGTCACCGGATCTTCTTTTTTCGGTTATTCCTAATCCTTCCTCAACTAGTTTTTTCCTGAAAATTTCAACTGAAAGTTTTAATAATTTACATTCCCCTGAAATTATTATTACAGATGTTCTTCATAGAAAAATTCGCTCTGAAAAAATTATTTCTCCCGTTCATGAGATTCAAACCTCTTCACTGAATCCGGGGATATACTTTTTGAACATTCCCTCAAATGAAAAAAAACTTAGTGTGAGAAAATTTATAGTGAATTAAGTGTTGGTGATTTTTTTACTTCAACTTCAATCTTCAGATGGAACAAGGTTCATTAAGTTGATGAAGATATAAAGGGGGGGTAGCATATTTATGATATCTCTAAGAAACGCCAACCAATCCTTATTATTTTTACTAATTGCATTGGTAGGGTTTGCAATTTTATCCGAAAGTTTCGTGCAAGAAACAGACATTTTTTGACTATCTTTGAAACGGCTTTTACACGATTTGAAAATGGAAATATTCGGTAACGACAGGCATAAAATCATTCATGGCGAAGCTTTGCAAGCATTGACAACTCTTGCAAACAATTCCGTTGATTTAATTTTTGCCGACCCACCATATAATATAGGGAAAAATTTCAATGGGCACAAGGACAGATGGGCAACCGAAGAAGATTATTTGGAGTGGTGTTACAAGTGGTTGGACTTGTGCGTTCAGAAGCTCAAATCCAACGGCAGCTTTTATGTAATGACTGCAACACAATTCATGCCCTTCTTTGACATCTACCTTCGCAAAAGATTGAACATACTTTCACGATTGGTTTGGTATTACGACAGTTCTGGAGTGCAGGCAAAAAAATATTACGGTTCTATGTATGAACCTATTTTGTTTTGCGTAAAAGACAAAGACAAATACACTTTTAATACAGAAGATATTTTAGTTGAAGCAAAAACAGGAGCAAAGCGAAAACTTATTGACTACCGAAAAACAATCCCGACAGTTTACAATTCAGAAAAAGTTCCAGGAAATGTTTGGGAGTATGCAAGAGTGCGTTATCGCATGGACGAATACGAAAACCATCCGACACAAAAACCAATTGCATTACTTGAAAGAATTATTAAAGCAAGTTCCAATGTTGGTGATTTGGTTGTTGATCCTTTTTCGGGAACATTTACAACTTGTTTTGTTGCAAAAGAACTTGGTAGAAATTCCATTGGCATAGAGTTACAAGACGAGTATGTGAAAATCGGATTACGCAGATTGCAATTAGCCAAAGAATTCAAAGGTGAAAAATTGCAAAAGGAAATCCGCACGTTTGAAACTGTAAAATTGGCTACTGCCAACAATTTAAAATTATTTGAAGAGACACATGGAAAATATATTCACAACAAACATTAAATCTGTTTTAGGAAAACACTTTGGAAAAGGCGCTGATGATATTTTTGAAAAGAGCCAACTCATTCAATATATCAATGAGAAAACCCGTTCTGCAAATAAGGGATCAAAAGCCCGTTCCAGTTTCGCCAACCTTTACGCCATCTATGTAATTATTGAAGATTACATCGCTAACAGCTTTGACAAGAAAGGAGATTACTCAAAGTATAAAGGAGCTTTATTCAACAAACTTTTCGCAAGACAAAGGGAATTACCTTTTGGAAGTAAATTACAAAACCATGCGTTGAATAACAGAATGAATTCTGAGTTTCAAAAATATTTTCCAAGTTCAGAATTCATTCCTATTCTTCGGAACATGGAAACCAATCGCTATTGGATAAATGAAAATCTTTTGAAAATTAAAGTTGGTAAAGCAAACTTTAATATCGCAAAAGTTATCATTGAAATCATTGATGAGTATGCAAAAACAAAGCAGGATGCTTTTCAGCGTTTCGTAAAATCTTGCGAAAAACTTCAGAAGATTGGTAAAACAACTCCCAAGAAAATTGAGGAGTATGTAATTGGTTTACTTGCACCAAATGTTGATGCACGACTTTTTGAAATCGTGAGTTATTCCATTCTCAAATTTTATTATCACGACCAGCAAATTATTTGGGGATTTGAAATGGATAAACTCAACAAAGAGAATCTGAAACTTTACAAGACAGGCAGAACAAATGCAAATGACGGAGGAATTGATTTTGTTATGAAACCACTTGGCAGATTTTTTCAAGTAACAGAAACTTTGGATTTCAAAAAATATTTTCTTGACATTGATAAGATTCAGAAATATCCAATAACATTTGTAATCAAATCAGACGAACCGACAAAAGACCTTCTGAATAAAATCAGAGTTAACGCCAGCAAAACGTATTCAATCAAAGCCATCGTTGACAAATATATGAACTGCATCGAGGAAGTGATAAACATTCCAACTCTTCATGACAGGTTTAATGATGCAGTCAAACAAGGTTATCGCACCAAAATTCTTGATGAGATTGTAACACAAAGCAAAGTGGAGTTCAACTACGAAGAAACTGATGAGGAAGATTGAAAAGATTGTCAGAATCCCTAAAGCTACAATATCCAAATTAACTAACACTCAAAAACAAATAAAACAATCCCTTTATGAATCATGAAAAAGAAAATAACAGCTGAATTAATCATTGCTATCCTAACGACTATTTTAGGAGTATTAATTGGATGGTTTGCGAACTTGGACAATCTCCGTGACACACTATTAATAATTTTTGGCGTTGTCACAATTATTATTTTTCTATATAATTTTTATTTGAATAACAAGGAGTCTTCTAATATAGCTGAATCACTTACTGTAATTAACAATACAATTCAAGGAAAAAATTGCATTTACTACGACAATAAAGATGATTATTATACTTCCGCAACAGAATTAGTAAAGCTGGCTAAATATGAAATATTGACTTTTAATGATTATTTTACTTCATCAAACCCAATACTTGGCACAAATACTCCCACCTCATATTATGAAGCGCTGGAAAAAAAAATATATGATGAACGGAATAACATAAATTTTAAACATTCAACTATTTACCATTTAGATCAAATCACTAAATCGGGCATATCAGATAACTTAACAATTCATTTGAAAAAATTATTTGAAATAAGCAAAGATTTCAATGGTAAGTTAACCCCTCTGAGGATTACAAAGACACGATATCAAATATATATGTCATTTACGATTATAGACAAGGCATTTTTAAGAATTACATTTCATGGGATTTCAAATGAAAAGACTAATCAACCAGATGCCTCTGGAGGACTAATTTTTTATGAAAACAATAACGGAATAATTAATAAGCTTGACGCATGGTTTTTATTTATTGAAAAAAATTCAATGATAGAGAATATTGAAAAATTGATAGAGTAAGGGAAACAGATGCACATAATTGCAATATTTTTTAATAAGTCAAGAAAAAGGGCTTTATTCTGTAATCGATTACTAGCGCTTCTAACAAACAGCGTATCTTGATTATATATGAGTATATTTAATTCTTTATTTTTATAATTTTTTGATCCTTTCTTCGTTAACAGCAAATATTTTTACAACATTACAACAATATACATATGTACAATATTAATAAGGAACTTACAACTAAACAATTACTCCAAATAATTGTATCTTTCATAGGACTATTTAGTGCTGTAATTGGAATTTATGTTTTCTTTTTTCAAGATAAAAAAGTATTTGTTGAGTATGAAATTTTAACTGATACAAATGTTCTAGACATTAACGCTAATATTACAAAGCTTGATATAAGTTATGATGGAACAAGTTTGAAAAACAAAAATGAAAATTTGAGAATCATAAATCTATGCATAAGAAATAGCGGAAGTGAAAGTATACTTAAAAATTATTACGATAACAATGATCCTTTGGGGTTAAGTATAACCAACGGAAGGATTATTGAACAACCAGAACTTATAAACACAAGTAATAATTATTTAAAAAATAATTTGCAAATAAAATTTGATAGCTCTGGTCGATTAACTTTCAATGATGTTATTTTAGATGCAAATCAATATTTTACAATTAAAATATTAGTTCTTCATCCTTCCCGCATAAACCCTACTCTAAATTCATTTGGTAAAATCGCTGGTCAAAATAACATTCCTTTGATTTCTCATGTTAAACAGACAAAAGATCAAATATCGTTTTGGTTAGAACCCTTTGTTATAATTTCTTTTGCACAAATAGCAAGAGATATATTATACTCATTTGTAATCATACTAATTTTAATAGGAATTTCAATCGTAATATCTAAAATTTCCGATTATGTAGAAAAACGTAAAAGAATTAAAATTGTCATGAACTTTAAGAATCTAAAGACATATGAGTACAGCCGAATGGATGACGCTATATTTTCAAGATTTAAAAATCAAGATAGTGGTTTATTATTTTTCATTTTAGATTTACTTAATAACGAAAATTTATTAGACAAAGAGTTTTTCAGACCCAAATATTTTGATAAAGACCGTAAAGGAAGTTATATTATTGACGAAATGATAAATGATGGTTATGCTATTAAGGATAAAGAAGCTTTGATAATTAATCTACAAATGAAAAAAAGCTTAACGCAATTCATTAGTTATTTAAATGAAATTAAAAATAATAAAAATAATTAGAATGAAACAATCCCGAATATTATAATAGAAAGGGTAAAGCTTAACTATAATGAAATTAATTTACACATTTTGAGAAAACACTTTTTCATATTAATATTAATCTTTTTCAGCATTAGGGTTAACGCGCAAACCAAAGAATGTATTGACGGGATGGACAATGCAAACGCTGACTTCCAGAAAGGAATCTACAAAATCTATATTTCCGGCTTACAAAGTTCAACGACATTTGGACAAATTTTAAAAGAAGAATATGGGATTGACGCTATTTATTCGGGGTGCCTGTTTGACGAGAAACTGGACTGCTATTCCAAATTTATGCACACTAAAATAAAGGAAAAATTTGGGCAAGACATTTTTGAAAAAATAACCAAAAAAGCTGAACTTGTTGATATCTGTGGTGGTTGTGACAAGCAAGCAGTATTTTCGGGTGGAGAAAAAGAGTTGATGAAATTTATATATTGCAACCTGGATTTAAAAAAAGCTAATTATTCAGAAAACAATACAGGGGTAATTTTTTTAAGTTTTGTGATTGATACTACCGGAGTAGTTACCGGAATAAAAATTATAAAGGGACTAATTCCTCCCTATGACAAAGAAGTAATCAGGGTTGCCGGTTTAATTCCAAAATGGACACCTGCAATAAAGAATGAAAAATCAATAATTCAACAGAAAATATTGCAAATAAAATTCGACAGTAAAACAAAAGAAATTCACTGCCGGTAACTTGTTGTCTTAAAGTAATTTATTTTTGTAAAATAGAGATTTTCGCACCTTTTTGAATATATTTGGTGGAAAATATGGAAAGAGTTATAGAAAATTTATAAAATGACATCAATCAGGACAAAAAGTATTACTCATCAAGACGGACTGAAATTATTGGGGTTTTTGAAAAATGCTTATGACGATTATCTTGCTTCAAGGGCTCTTCTTAATCATAATTTAATTCTTCAAGGAGCTATTTTAGCAAATACATCTATTGAAAAATATTTTAAAGCTATTTTGATGTTTAAGGGAGACACGATTAAACATACTCATAGTATTAAAAATTTTCTTCCTTCAATAAAAAATTTTGACATATCACTTTATAAAAAACTTAACAAAGAATTTATTCATCGTCTGGACGCTTGTTATTCCCTTCGTTACATAGACACAGTACCAGAAAATTTTAAAATTACTTTGCTCAAAAAACAAACACTCGCAGAACTTGACTTTACCATTTCCCTCGTGTTTGACAAAATAAAAATTAAACAAAAAAATAGAGATGAAAATAAAAATCAGTATCAAAAGGACAAGGAATCCAACCGAAATGAACTTTGTGAAAATAATTATCTTTTCGGAGCGTTAACTAAAGACACATTTTTGACAGGTATAGACGATGTTTATCAGTTTTATGTTGACAATTACAAAAACTTTATTGAAATAAAATATCAGACAGATATAAAGTCCAAACAAACTACCACTAACATTTAAGAATTAAACGCAGCTTCGCTTTTCGTAAAAGTACGATTTAAACCTGTATTGAACCCCAAACCGCTTCGCTACGGAGCAGGTTGACTGTAGGTAGTCAGACCAAATTTTTTTACTATGGAGTTTTAATCCAACTTATTCTACCCTTTTAGGAAAAATATCGGATAATTTTTTTAATCTCTCACACAAAAAAAGATTTAATTAATTTTTTTCATTATCTCCTTTGATTTTATTCTGAAACGGGAAAAAATATCCATAAGTATTTGGAATATGGTAATTAAAAAGGTTCCTTATTTAAAGCTGGTTAACTGTATCTTCAAATGACACGCTCGGAATATTTATACCACCACAGCGGGACAACCTTCAAACAACCCCAAAATTACTTGTCCATTTTTCGGTTGTTAGTTTCTTACAATCCATTTAGATTTGCATCCTAAATACAAAAACCAATGTTGTCAGAAAATCTAATGTATAAAGCGCATATCAATAAAGATTCTTCTTATGAAGGTCTGTTTGTAGTTGCTGTTAAAACAACAGGTATTTTTTGCCGTCCAACCTGCACAGCAAGAAAACCCAAAAAAGAAAATGTGGAATTTTTCAAAACATCAACCGAAGCAATCACTCACGGGTATAGACCATGCAAGGTATGTTTTCCCCTGGAAAAATTGGGAGAAACACCTGACTACATTAAAAAAATATTGAATGAACTTAACGATAACCCTGCGAAAAAATTCAAAGATTATGATTTGCGTTGCCAAGGGATTGAACCGGCTAATATCCGCCGGTGGTTCAAAAAAAATCATGGAATTACATTTCAATCTTATCAACGAATGCTACGCATTAACACAGCATTTGGAAAAATACAAAACGGGGAATCTGCAACTTCCGTTGCTTTTGATACAGGATACGCATCGTTAAGTGGATTTAACGACTCTTTCAAATCTCTTATAGGAGTTTCGCCCCCCAACAGTAAAAGCAAAGCTGTAATAAACTTAACCCGGCTGGAGACACCCATAGGACCCATGATTGCTTGCGCAGTAGAGCAAGGTGTATGTCTTTTGGAATACAGTGACAGGAGAATGCTAGAAACAGAATTTAAAGCCCTGTCTAAACTTTTAAATGCCAACATCATTCAAGGAGAAAACAAACACTTCGGAATATTGCGATTGCAACTCAATGAATATTTTGAGGGCAAACGAAAAGAATTTGAACTTCCTTTATTTACACCGGGGACAGAATTTCAAAAAATGGCTTGGAATGAATTGAAAAAAATTCCTTACGGTTCAACCCGTTCTTATCAGCAGCAAGCTTTGGCAATTAAAAAACCTAAAGCGGTTCGTGCAGTTGCCGGCGCCAATGGGATAAACCGGATTGCGATAATTATTCCCTGTCACAGGGTAATTGGTTCCAATGGGAATTTGACAGGATATGGTGGCGGTGTATGGAGAAAAAAATGGTTGCTTGAACATGAACAGCAAAACAAACAATAAAAATTCCATTTTTTTTCCTACCTTGCACCTTCAAATTAATAAAAACATGAAAAATATCAAACTTATTACCCGTTTGCTTTTACTGCTTTTTGTCTGTTCAGAGACAAGCGCACAGGAAAAAATTAATTCTGTGACACTAACTAAGAACAGAACCTCTGCAATTTATAACAATGCAACAGGTTCACGTTTAATAAAATCAAAGGACTTCGTTTCCTCTTCAAAAGTGGAGGCGACACTTTTTTCTGAAGATTTTAGTGGGGGAAGTATTCCTGGAACGTGGCAAAATATTGATATAAAAGGCACCGGAAAAGTTTGGGAATGGAACACCGGACCCAGTAAAGGAAGTGCTCCGGGAGAATTAGATCCGGGTTCAACAAACTCAACTTCCGGAAACGGGTACGTTATGTTTGATAGTGACGGAAGCAACGCATCTATTGGTGGGGAAGAAGCAGAACTCATAACTCCCTCCATCAATTGTTCCGCTTCCAGTTTTGTGCGTCTCAAATTCAATGAATATTTTAGACAATATGCCGCTAGTACAGGAAGAGTTTACGTAAGTAATGATGGCACAAACTGGACTTTGTATCATGAAGTGCATACGGGGTTAGGACAAAATGAGGGTACGCTTAATCCCTTGTCACAGGATTTTGATATTTCAGCATCAGCAGGAAATCAATCAACCGTTTATATAAAATTTTCATGGACAGGTGACTATGATTATTATTGGTTTGTGGATGATGTGGAAGTGGTGGAAAGTTCAACGTTAGATGCTACGGTTGTGTCTGTAGATTCTCCTGTTAGTGGTTGTAATTTATCAAGTTCAGAAACCGTAAGCATAACGATTTCAAATCTCGGTACTCAATCAATTACCGGTTTTGAGGTTGCATATTCCATAAATGGAAATACACCGGTTGTGGAAAATGTTGGTGGCTTTACCGTATTACCTAACATTCCCAATAGTTACAGTTTTTCTACAAAAGCGAACTTAAGCACTCTGTCTCAATATACAATTACTGCTTTCAGCAAGTTAACAGGGGATGGAAACGCATCTAATGACACTGCAGAAATAGTTGTAAAAGATTATCTTACCGATTCGGGTGACACTTTATTCAATGACTTTACAAGTGTCTCTGCGTTGGATGGTTGGTACATTGAGGACACTGATGGTGACACCAGAACATGGTTCCGGGGTGATTTAGGAGGTAATTCTATGCTGGGAATTCTGGGAAGTAATACAGCAACAACTGATGATTGGATCTTTTCTAATTGCATTAATCTAACCGGCGGGACAAAATATAATTTTAATTTTATATATCAGGAATCTGCGGCAGGCAACTTTTCCTTAGACGTGTATTTTGGCAACGCACAAAATCCATCTGCCATGACAACCTATATTGCTGTTATTTCTCCGCTGAATGCCAATTCCGGACCTGTTACCGGAAGTTATGAGATTACGCCCACAGCCACCGGAATTTATTATTTTGGATTTCATGGATATGGCGGCACGCAAAGCAGTGCCACGGAATATATGGTTGTAGATGATGTTCAATGTTATGAAGGAAATCTCCCTCCACCGCCGGTTGCGGACTTCACATCGTCAAATACTAAAATATGTACGGGAGATGATGTGACATTTACAAATACGTCATCCAATAATCCCACCTCTTACAAATGGACGTTCCCCGGCGGAAGTCCTTCAACGTCCACATTAAAAGATCCGGTAGTAACTTACGCTACAGCCGGTATGTACAACGTTACATTGATTGCAATCAATGCAAATGGTTCCGACACACTTATTCAAACAAATTACATAGAGGTTACTGCAGTGACAGTAAACGGAAGTGTCACCGTCCCAACTTGCTCCGGTGCAAACGATGGGCAGATTACCGTCTTAGGTTCCGGTGGCGTAACTCCTTATTCCTACTCGTGGAATAATGGTTCTTTAACAGCCACCATAACAAATCTTTTATCAGGAAACTATACAGTTACTGTCACAGAATCCAATGGTTGTAAAAATCAAAAGACATTTACTGTCACTAATCCGTCTTCGATAACACTCACTGTTTCTTCTACAAATGTATTATGCAACGGAGATATGAATGGCAATGCAACGGTTACCGCAATTGGTGGCACGTTGCCCTATTCATACAACTGGTCAAACGGTGTCACTACAGCAACTAACGCAAATCTGGTTGCCGGTTCTTATGATGTCACAGTAACTGATAATAAATCCTGCAACACTACCGGCTCAGTAACCATTACACAACCTCTTCCCATTTCTCTTTCTTTAACACCTGTTAACCCATCATGTCCTGGCTTAAACGATGGATCAGTTCAGGCAACAGTTTCCGGTGGAAACCCTCCTTACAGTTATCAATGGTCTAATGGAGGAAATACTCAGCAAATAAATGCACTTGCAGATGGTACTTATCAGTTAACGGTTACAGATAGTAAAAATTGCTCTTCCACAAGTTCTTCAGATATTCAGGGAACCAATTCCATAAGCACACAAATTATTACCATAGATATTTTTTGTGCGGGCAATGCTACAGGAGCGATAGATCTTTCTGTGAACGGGGGCAACGCTCCTTATAATTATCAATGGTCAGGCGGACAAATTAATGAAGATATAAATAATCTTTCGGCAGGATTATACACCTGTACAATCACTGATTCAAAAGGATGCACCGTTGTTTCAGAAGGCAATATAGCTGAACCCCCTGCGTTGGTTTTAGCGATTACACAATTTAATACATCATCCTGCGGCACTTCAGACGGACTCGCTTCAGTAAATGTCACCGGTGGAATACCTCCTTACACTTATTTATGGAATACGGGAGCAGTTTCCAAATCTATTACTGGATTATCATCAGGCGCTTATGTCGTAACTGTTACGGATGTGAACGCATGCACCAAAACAGCCAACGCTTCCATTTCCGATCCAGGAGCACAAACCGTTACTCTTTCCACTATCAATGTATCGTGTTTCGGAAGTACCGATGGCGCTATTTCCACAACCACAACAGGAGGAACTCCTCCCTATTCATACTCATGGTCAACTGGTTTATTAACGCAAAACCTGACAGGGATTACAGGAGGTAATTACTTATTAACTGTCACTGATGCCGGAGGATGCAAAGTAGTAAAAAGCGTAGATGTGGTTTCGCCAGCACAGATTGTAATTACGTTAGAAAAAACTGAGACAAAATGTGCAGGAGAAAATAAAGGAGAAATAGTAGCCATAATTACCGGTGGCACTGCTTCTTACTCATTCCTTTGGTCTAATGGAGCTAATGCCGTAAAAATTATCAATCTGACTCCCGGAACCTATAGTGTTACTGTCAATGATGCCAATGGATGTAATCAATCAAATTCAACCATTCTTACTGAGCCGGACTTATTGACGGTTAATTTGAATAGTTCCGATATTACATGTTCGGGAACCAATTCAGGAACCATCACAGCCGAAGTAATTGGTGGAAACATGCCCTATTCATATCTTTGGTCAAATAGCAGTTCAAGTGTCACTATCGGAACATTATCTTCTGGAAATTATACAGTCACTGTCACTGATTCAAAAGGATGTACAAATACAAAAACTGCCGTGATAACAGAGCCCGCAAAAGTCATGGCAACAGTTAATACCGTAAATATCGCATGCTTCGGAACAAATTCCGGAACTGCAAATTTAACGGTGACCGGCGGAGTTACTCCCTACAGTTATTCATGGTCAAACGGTGTCACTGATGATTTTATAAATAATCTTTCAGCAGGAAATTATCAATGCACTGTCACCGATTTTAACGGATGTTCTGAGACAGCAACAGCAACTATTACAGAGCCAATATCACTCGTACTAAATGCTGTTGGAACAAATCCTTCTTCCTGTGGAGTAAGCGACGGCAGTGCCACTGCAACTATTTCCGGTGGAAATCCTGCATATCAGATTGCTTGGAGCAATGGTGCAAACACACTAACCATTTCTTCTTTATCAGCCGGAGCATATATGGTGACAGTGACAGACGCAAACTCTTGCAGTAAAGTCGCAACCGTTTCCATTTCGGATCCCGGTTCGCCGACCGTAGCTCTTTCTGTAACTAATGTTTCTTGTCCCGGATTATCCGATGGAGGTATAAATGCTACTGTATCCGGTGGTACACCTCCATTTACATTTTTATGGACAGGAGGATCTACGGTTCAAAATCTCGGAAACATCAGTACCGGAGGAAATTACAACCTTGTAGTAACTGATTCTAAAGGATGTAAGGCAAGCGTCAACGCAAATGTATCAGCGCCGGCAACGTTTGTTTTTGATTTTACAACAGTGTCACTTGCTTGCAATGGAGATAATAGCGGCAGTATAAGTACAATAATTACGGGAGGAAATGCACCCTACGGATATAAATGGTCCAATGGAAACACGGGTACAAGCCAAACAAATATTTCAGGAGGTGTTTATGCATTAACCATTACCGATTCAAAAGGATGCAAGGGAATGGACTCCGCACTTGTTTCTGAGCCCACTACTTTAGCACTTTCATTCTCTTCCTCGAATGTATTGTGCAACGGTGGTTCCACAGGCAGTGCCACTGCTGTCTTGTCTGGTGGCACATCGCCGTATTCTTATAATTGGAACACCGGGATTACATTAAATACACTATCGGATCTTGTGGCGGGTACATATCAGATGACTGTCACTGATGCAAATGCTTGTACTGCATCCTCTTCCATTACTATAACTGAACCGGCTATTTTAACGCTATCCAATAGTTCAGCAAATGTATTGTGCAACGGGTCAGCTACAGGAAGTGCCACTGCAACTATCACCGGTGGCTCCGTACCCTATTCCTATAATTGGTCAAATGGTATTACAACATCAGTCAATAACAATCTTGTTTCCGGTTCTTATGATGTAACGGTAACCGATGCAAACGCTTGCACGGTAACATCCTCCATTACTGTCACTGAACCTGAAAAGTTATTAGTGACACTAACTCCTGCGAATCCTACTGCCTGTGGTGTAAGTGATGGTACAGTGACTTCGCTGGTTTCGGGAGGAGTTTCTCCTTACACTTATTCCTGGAATACAGGTGCAATTACAAATAGTTTGAGTGGATTGACCACGGGCATTTTTTCTATGACTGTCACTGATGTGAATGGATGTGAGAAAACGGAGAGCACAGCCCTTTCGGATCCGGGAGCGGCAACGGTAAGCATAACCACTACATCAACCAATTGCTCTTACTCTTCGGATGGGAAAGCGTCAGCAATTGCAACCGGAGGAGTGCTTCCTTACACTTATTCATGGTCTAATGGAACAACAGCATCATCCATAACTGGTGTATCTGCCGGTTCGTATTTTCTAACGGTAACGGATGCCAAAGGATGTAAGACGGCAAAAATTGCTGAGGTAGATTCACCGGAGCCAATGGTAATTAGTTTTGTGGTGGATTCTGTAAAACAAAGTGGGGATGGAGCAATTAATGTCACCGTAACCGGTGGCACTGCGCCCTATACCTATAGCTGGTCTAACGGGGCTGTTACTGAAGATATTTCGGGATTAAATTCAGGTAATTACACTCTTACCGTAAAAGACAGCAAGAACTGCAGCGAGAGTGACACTATTAATGTTCCGAAAATATTATCCATTAATTTTAGTGACACATCCCCTTCTGTATTGGTTTTTCCAAATCCATTCAGCAGTGAATTAATGGTTAAATTTTCTGAAGGATATTCCGGTAGTTTTACTGACTTGAAAATTTACAACAGTCAGGGCTTGCAGGTACAGAACATCCATATAACCAACTTCACTGAAAGAATTGATTGTCGAAAACTTCTTCCTGGGATTTACTATTTTGAGATGAAAGGGAAAGGGAATAAGACGGTCAGGTGGAAGGCGATAAAGGTGGAGTAGGGGGTGGATTAGGACGTCGAGATGTTTGGAATTTCACCGAAAAAAAATATATCTCCATTTTTTGATAAAAGTCATTGTTTTTAAAAAAACATTAACTATCTTTACTTTTCTTTTTTTTTGTTACTGTTCAGTACCAACGCCAATAAACCACAAATTGGATAATAAAAAAATTTAGCCACTGATTACACGGATTAAAAATTGTTTTAAGTTTTTTTTAACATTAATCCTTGCAATCTGTGGCTAAATTGTATTTTTTCATCTTTGGCTGAACAGTAACCATTTTTCCTTTATTTTCTTTTGATTTCACAAGTTTCAAATTAAGTTTCAACTTTAACAACTAACTATCATGAGCAACAAAAATCTATCAGGAATTATAAAAACTATATTCCTGACATGTGTTTTAAACATGACCGTAACTTTCAGCTTTTCACAAATTATTAGTGGAAATGCTTTTCTCAAAGGAAATTTTGTTCAGGGTGGACTCAGTCCTTGTGGTACTTTTGGAACATCAGTGGATGCTCCTTCAGGGTACTATCCGAGAGGAGGTAGTAGTACACCAAATCAATTAGGATTTATCTCCGATGCAACTAAAGATGGGTGGACTGTTGGTTCTCCAGATTATTGCGGAGATTATTTTCTGCCAGGTACTCCTGAAGAAGGTTGGGGGGTTCAAATCGACGGAACTAACTACAATAACAACCAAATTTGTGTGTTTAACGAAATTTCAGGTTCAATTATCTCCTATTCTAATTCAGGAGCTGAAATAGCAACTACCTGGGAAGGCACAGTTGCCGGTTTAACTATAAGTGCCAGAACTTATTTTTCAATTAATTCTCTTTACATCACTACAGAGGTTGTAGTAAAAAATACAACAGGTTCTACATTAAATAATGTTTATTATATGCGTAGTTTAGACCCGGATAATGAAGCAACATTAGCTGGAGGTGAGTATATTACAACTAATACTATAGATCAACAGAATCCTAATGCTCAAAATACTGCATTGGTAAGTGCTGTGGGTGGTTCTTTTGGCTGTTATTTAGGATTAGGTTCTAAAGATTGCAGAGCAAGAGTCACTCACGGTGGCTTTGACAATAGAAACGCATCTGATATATGGAATGGCACCGGCGGACTTTCTTCAAGTGGTAGTGCGTTCGATGATAAAGCAATATCCATTTCATTTTATTTCGGAAATCTTGCTCCAGGGGAAACAGCTACTTTCGCTTATTCATACATTTTTGATCCTGCTGAATTAAATAATGCACTTGAATCTACATCTGCTCTTATTTCAAGCCAACCAATTTCTCAAAGCGTATGCTTGGGACAACCCGTCACATTTTCTGTAAGTGCAACAGGAACAGGATTAACTTATCAATGGAGAAAGAACGGTGTAGATATTACAGGAGCAACGGATTCTTCTTACACTATTGATACCGTAGCAATAAGTGATACGGGTAATTATGATGTATCCGTCATCGGAATATGTAATCCTATAGCTACTTCTGACATTGCAGTTTTAAAGATTGGCGCTCCTAAACCGGCTGACTTTACTACATACAGTCCTGCTGTTTGTCAAGGGCAAAGTGGGGTGAGCTATATAATTCCAAACGATTCCACGGTAACCTATAATTGGGCTTATTCGGGAACAGGTGCAACCATTATCGGAACTTCTGACTCAGTGACAGTTGATTTTGATTCTTCAGCTACAAGCGGTGACTTAAGTGTTTCTGCATCCAATACATGCGGCACAGGTATAGCAAGGACTATTGGGATAACAGTAAATTCTACTCCTAACCAACCATTAAATTTTACAACAAGTTCTTCAACTGTTTGTGCAGGACAAACAGGAATAAGCTATATTGTTCCATTTGACCCATTTGTAACATATAATTGGTCTTATTCAGGCAACGATGTTACTATTACCAACGGAAACACTAATGATGTAATTGTTGATTTCAGTGTATCGGCTACAAGCGGTGATTTAAGCGTTATGGCTTCCAATGCATGCGGTGCAAGTGCACTAAGGACTCTTTCTGTTATAGTAAGCGGTAGTGTTCCAAGCATCCTATCTCAACCTTCAGATAGCAGTATTTTTATCGGCACTAATGCAAGTTTCAGTGTCACAGCAACCGGCGCAGGACTTTCTTATCAATGGCAAATGAATCAAGGTTTTGGATTTAATAATTTATTTGATGGAGGCGTTTATAGCAATGTTACAACTACTACTATGAATATTACCGGCGCCACTCTTTCTATGAATGGGTATCAATACAGATGTAGTATTACAGGAACCTGTCCACCCGTTGCCATTTCCAATTCGGCAATTCTGTCTGTATCCTATCCACCTTGCACAGGGACACCTGTTGCAGGAGCCACTATATCTACTGCAAACCCTGCCTGTAGTGGACAAAATTTCTCATTAAGTTTATCCGGATCCACCGTTGCAAGTGGAATAACCCATCAATGGCAATCATCGTCCGATAATATAAGTTACACAAATATTTCCGGAGCAACGGATTCCTTCTATGTCACAAGCCAATCAGTTGCAACTTATTATCGTTGTGTCGTTACTTGCACGGTCAGTGGATTGTCTGATAATTCTACTCCTTTAAATGTCACCATGGGAACTTTATTCAACTGTTATTGCGCTTCAACGGCTAATACATCAGGTGACGAGGAAATATTTAATGTAACGGTTGGTTCATTAAATAATACATCCAATTGCACTACTACGGGAGGTGGTAATTCAATTTTAAGCAGATATTCTGATTACACTTCTATGGTGGCGGTGCCCGATATTATGCAAGGGGTAACAGTTTCTTTTTCTGTTGAAATAGGTACCTGCGGAGGAAATTACAACAGTGGCACTGCAATTTTTATTGATTATAATCAAAATGGTTTATTTACTGACGCAGGAGAACTGGCTTATGGAACAACAGGTACTACAGACGGTCCTCATTTCGTTACAGGAAATTTCACGATTCCTATTAATGCAACTGTGGGAAATACTCTGATGCGGGTTATTAACGCTGAGGGGTATGATGGAACTAACATTACCCCTTGTTTAACTTATGGTTACGGGGAAACTGAGGACTATAAAATTAATATTTTAGCCGCTGTTCCATGCTCAGTGATTCCATCTCCGGGAAATACCCTCGCCTCAGAATCAACTGTATGTGCTGGAATTGACTTTTCACTAAGCATCCAAAATATAGTAATTGAATCAGGTTTATCCTATCAGTGGCAATCCTCACCCGATGGTATTTCGTGGATAAATATTGACAGTGCCACTTCTTCAACTTTTGTTACAAGTTTATCTACAAGCACTTATTATCAGTGTATAGTTACTTGCTCAGGGTTTGGGTCTGCTACCTCGGTTCCGGTTCTTGTAAGCCAAAATACAAATATGTTAGAATGTTATTGCATCCCACCTTCATCCATTTATTCTTGCACTTATTATATCAGCAACGTAACCATTGATTCTATAAATGTAACAAGTACATGCTCTACTTCTTATGAAAATTATTCCTCAACCCAAAGTACTTCCATCATGCAGGGTTCGGTTATTCCGGTTTCACTTTCTTCTTACGTTAATGGTTTTGCATACAATTTCTGGTTGGATTTGAATGATAATGGTGTCTTTGAATTAAGTGAAATCATTCTTACTATAATTAATAGCACAGGTTTATCTACTGTGACTGATAATCTTATAATTCCCATAAATGCTCCAACAGGACAGCACCGGTTGAGAATCAGAGGTGAGCGTTATTGGTATGGGGTTCCAACAGATCCCTGCAATCAATTACAGTATGGGGAAACTGAAGATTATATATTGAACATTACTGCCGCACCAATCTGTTCGGCAATTCCATCTCCCGGAAACACGTTATCTTCCGTCACATCCGCTTGTTCCGGTATTGACTTTACATTAGGCATCCAAAATGATCCAATAGAAGTAGGTTTATCCTATCAGTGGCAATTCTCTACCGATGGAGTTACATGGATGGACATTATCAGTGCAAGTTCAGCTACCTTGGTTACTAATCAAACTGATGCTAACTATTATCAGTGTGTTGTTACCTGCGCAGGTTTTGGTTCAATTGCTTCTACTCCTATTTTCATAAGCATGGCAGGTATAACTCAATGTTATTGCATCCCACCGGTTTCGTCTAACCCTTGTGTTGATTATATTTCTAATGTAACCATTGATTCCATTAATGTAACAAGTGCATGTTCAACCGGTACTACATACGAGGACTATTCCTCTTCGCAAAGTACTTCTATCATGCAGGGATCTGTAATTCCCATTTCTCTTTCTTCTTATAATTATGGACTTGCATATACACTCTGGCTGGATACAAATGATAATGGTGTCTTTGAATCAAATGAAATTTTGCTCACCATAAATAATGGATCCAATTTATTAACCATTACAGATAATCTTTCAATTCCAATAAATGCAACGGTTGGCTCACACCGTTTGAGAATCAGGGGACAACGTTATTATAACGGTGCACCAACTGACCCTTGCAGTCAATTAAATCGTGTTGAAACAGAAGATTATACATTAAACATTATTGCCGCTCCTTCGTGTTCCGCTCTTCCATCCCCGGGAAACACTCTCGCATCCGATTCAACCGGATGTCCTGGAACTAACTTTACCTTAACTATTCAAAATAATCCAATCGAAGCAGGTTTGTCTTATCAGTGGCAGTCATCTCCTGATGGGGCTACCTGGACAGATATAAGCGGTGACACAATTTCTTCATTGGTAACAAACCAAATGGCTAGTACTTATTACCAGTGCATTGTAACTTGCACCGGTTACGGTTCCACAGCATCAAACCCCACACTTATCAGTAATGCACCCCCTACACAATGTTATTGTACTCCCATAACAAGTGGAAGTAATCCTTGTATTACCAATGTCACTATTGACTTATTAAATAACACCACAAGTGGGTGTGGAGTCGGTGATTACAAACAATCCGCCACCACTACCCTGTTATCAGGAATGACTTATCCACTGAGTGTCACTACAGATGGTGACGCAATAATTTCTGTATGGATTGACTTCAACCATAGTGGTACGTATGATACCTGGGAATGGCAACAAGTTAGTTTATCTTCCACTCCTGGCGTACCTACCACGATTGATATTCTCATCCCCGACTCAGCCCTTTCAGGTATTACAGGAATGCGTGTTTTCTCAAGAGCAACGGGTAATCAAAATGGCGCCGGGGATGCCTGCCGTACCGGCGGTTCGGGCGAAGCAGAAGAATATATGATTACCATTGTGTATCCTGTTGCTTGTTCGGCTTTGCCTTCACCGGGTAATACCTTATCTTCCGATGCGTTAGTTTGTCCGGGAAAAAGTTTTTCACTAAGTATTCAAAACGTAATATATGAATCAGGATTGTCTTATCAGTGGCAGTCATCTCCGGATGGAATAACATGGACAACTATTAGTAGTGCCACTAATTCTTCACTCGTAACAAGTCAAACTGCAAACACCTATTATCAATGTATTGTTACTTGCTCGGGTATTGGCTCTACTGCTTCCGCTCCGGTTCTTGTAAATATAAATACAAATATTTTGGAATGTTACTGCATCCCACCGACATCAACAAGTCCATGTGCATATACCCCAATCAGTAACGTAACTATTGATTCCATAAACGTAACCACCGCCTGTTCTAGCGGCACTTCTTATGAGAATTTCTCCTCTTCCCAAATCATTTCAGCTTCACCGGGTTCCTCATTACCCATTTCATTGTCTTCATCAGGAGGAGCCGGTTCCGCCTATACTATTTGGGCGGATTTGAATGATAATGGGATATTTGAAACAACTGAAATTTTGCTTACAATAACCAACAGTTCCAATTTATCAACGGTAACAGATAGTATTGTTATTCCGCTTACAGCAATAACAGGACAACATCGCCTGAGAATCAGGGCGGAATATTATCAAAATGGAGCTCCCGCCGATCCTTGTAATCAATTACAATATGGAGAAACAGAAGATTATTCGCTAAATATTATTACTTCCTGCTCCGGATTAAATGTTGCTTTATCTCCTGTATCTCCAAAATGCAATGGAGGAACAGATGGTGAAATTAATTCCATCGTAACCGGAGGTATTTCACCTTATACTTTTAGTTGGTCAAATTCTCAGACATCACCGAATCTTTCCGGTATAAATGGTGACACTTATTCAGTGACAGTCACCGATTCCAAGACATGCACGGTATCAGCGAGTATTTTATTAAATGATCCGGTATCGCTTACGTTAACTATGACAGGAATTAACCCAGCTTGTAGTGGCTCTTCTGATGGTACCGCTTTAACTACAGCAACCGGAGGGACAGGTGTATATAATTATTTCTGGTCAACCGGTTCCACTTTGGCAACCCTCTCCGGTTTATCTCCCGGAACATATTCGGTGACTGTCACAGATCAAAATTTATGTACGCAGACCGGCTCAGTAATTATATCGAACACGTCTGCATTAACGCTTTCAATCAATGGCACTAATCCTGGTTGTAACGGAGAAAGCAACGGTTCCGCCTCAGCCATACCTGCAGGAGGAACATCGGGTTATTCTTATTTATGGAGTACCGGAGATAACACTCCTTCCATCAATGCGTTAATTTTTGGAAACTATTCCGTTACTGTCACTGATGCAAATTCATGTACATCATCCGGTTCTGTAATCCTGACAAATCCTTCTCTACTTACCGTAAACGCAACTGGAAATGATCTTTCCTGCAGTGGTAGTGCAGATGGTTCAGCTCTTGCGGCAGGAAACGGCGGCAGTGGCACACTTTCTTACGTATGGTCTTCAGGAGAAAATACTGCTTTGTCTTCCTCCTTAGTAGCAGGAACCTATACAGTAACAGTTTCAGATGAAAATTTCTGTACAAAATCAACTTCGGTTTCATTATCAGCTCCTAATGCCCTGCTCTCATCTACTAATGGCACTTCTCCGGCTTGTAGTGGTGGTACGGATGGTTCTGCATCTGTGACTGCATCCGGTGGTTTTGGTGCGCTGAGTTATTCATGGAGTAGCGGACAAACATCGGCGGTTATAAACGGATTATCCATTGGCACATACACTACAACTATTACCGATGCTAATTCATGCACTCAGACAAATTCCATTACTTTAAATCAACCCACACTAATTTCTGTTACCATAAACGGTACAGATCCTTCCTGTAATGGAGTTCCAAATGGCACTGCCTCAGCATCGGTTAGCGGTGGCACTAGTCCTTTATTTTACGATTGGTCAAACGGCGCAACCGGACCCCAGGCAAACAATTTATCTTCAGGTGTGTCGTACAATGTAACAGTAACGGATGCTAATTCTTGCAGTCAAACCGGTTCAGTGACACTTTCACAGCCATCAATAATCACTACTACTCTGAATGGAACGGATCCATCCTGCAATGGGAGTTCTGATGGTTCTGCGACTGCTACTGCTTCTGGTGGCACAGGTGCGTTTAACTATTCGTGGTCTAATGCTTCCTCTATAAACATTATTTCAAATCTTTCTGCCGGTAATTTCACAGTAACAGTAACCGATGCAAACTCATGTAAAGAAATCAAGACAATTACGCTCAGTGATCCTGCCGGCATAATCATTTCCGCCAGTGTTGTAAATGCGGCTTGTGTAACTTCAAATGGCTCAGCCACTATATCCTCGGGAGGCGCGGCACCCTTCTCTTATAGTTGGTCTAACGGAGTGACGGATTCCGTTAATACAGCGCTTATTGCCGGAAGCTATACTGTAACTGTCACTGATGTAAATTTATGCACTGCTTCACAGGCAATTTTTGTAGATAATATAACGGGTCCTACAGTTACTCTCAATGCAACACCTCCGAACTGTAATGGGGGTAGCGATGGTGTAATTATCGTAAATCTTGCAGGGGGTACAGCTCCTTATGCATATTCATGGTCTTCAGGAGCAACTACCTCATTCATTTCCGGTTTAAGTGGAAATGTTGAATACCAGGTAACAGTTACGGATGTAAATAATTGTCTGGGAGTTGCCGGTGTCATTTTATCTGATCCAGAGCCAATTTCTCTTTCCATTGTTGGAACAGATTTAATATGTAATGGAGGCACTTCCGGTTCTGCTACGGTAACAGCTACCGGAGGAACCGGTTCTTTCTCCTATTCCTGGAATAACGGAGACAATACTTCTTCCAGTACAGGATTATCGTCTGCCAATTACACTGTCAATGTCACTGATGGAAATTCATGTACAAAGTCCGGTTCTGTTTCACTACTTGAACCGACCGCACTTACAAGTAATGTAAGCGGTACATCCCCCGCTTGTAATGGAGGTGCTAATGGTTCAACGTCAGTCACTGTTAGCGGCGGCATTCAACCTTATAGCTATATGTGGAGTAGCGGGCAAACGACTTCCGCTATAAGCGGGTTGTCAGCCGGAACTTATACAGTAACCATCACCGATGCCAATTCCTGCACACTTACCAATTCATTTATTGTTGCAGACCCTCCTGCATTATCATTAACGGTAAGTGGCACTAACCCTGCTTGTAATGGAAAATCTAACGGTTCAGCTACTGGCACAGCATCGGGTGGAACCGGAGCATACTTTTATAATTGGTCAACGGGTGTCACTAACGCTACAGCCGCTAACTTATCAGCAGGAGTTCTGTATGAAGTTACCGTTACCGATGGGAAATCCTGTTCACAAACCGGTTCTGTATTGCTAACTGAGCCGGCAATCATAATTACTTCTATCAGCAGTTCAAACCCTGCCTGTAATGGTCAATCCAATGGAATGACTGATTTAACCGTTTCCGGTGGCACAGGAACCTATACCTATTTATGGAGCGAAGGACAAACCACAGAAGACCTATCCGGATTAACTGCAGGGACTTATTTTGTAACGGTAACTGATGCCAATGCCTGTACACGTACTAATTCTGTTTCCCTTATGGAACCCTCTCTGTTAACATTAACCGTAAGCGGAACCAATCCAAGCTGTAATGGAGGTGCAAATGGTACGGTGATATCAACACCTGGAGGTGGAACCGGCGGCTATACTTATACATGGAGCGCAGGAGCAACAACTCAAAACCTTTCAGGTTTATTGGCGGGAACTTATACGGTAACCGTTACCGATGCCGGCAACTGCACAATCAACGGAAGTGTCACTCTTTCAAATCCTACGGCTGTAATAGTAAGTGTCACCGGAACTAATCCGGAATGTAATGGTCAGACCAACGGAAGTGCCACTGTTAACGGAATCGGCGGAACGGGTTCCTACACGTACTTATGGTCAAATGCTGAAACCGGTAATTCAACATCCGGTTTAGCGGGAGGAAATTATATGGTAACCATAACGGATGGAAAAAGTTGTTCTGCCTCCGGAAATATAACTCTGACAAATCCCGCCGCCATAACATTATCTTTTACTATCACTAACCCTACCTGCAACGGGAATAGTAATGGAAGCGCTATAATTACAGCAGGGGGCGGAACACCTGGTTACACTTATCAGTGGAGCAGTGGGCAAACTACGGCTACCATAAGCAGTATGCCGTCAAGCACCTATACCGTAACTGTTACGGATGCAAAAAATTGCACTCTTTTTGGAAGTGCGACACTTAATGAACCGGTTGCGGTAACAGTGACACTTACCGGCACTGATCCTGTTTGTGGAGGAGGAAATAATGGAAGTGTTACCGCGACAGGCGCCGGGGGTACGGGGGCATTTACTTATTTATGGTCTAATGCAATGACTACTATTTCCATATCGGCATTAACAGCCGGTACCTATACCATTACTGCCACCGATGGAAACAATTGTACAGCTACGTCAAACATAACGCTAACAGCTCCTCCTGTTTTAACGGTAAGTGTCACAGGAACCAATGTTAATTGCAATACCGGAACGAAAGGTACAGCAAGCGCTACTGCCGGTGGTGGCACAGCCGGTTACACGAATAGCTGGTCAACAGGAGAAACATCATCCTCTGTTACAAATTTGTCAAATGGTAGTTATACAGTTACTGTCACTGATGCAAAGGGGTGCACGGTTTCCGGCTCTGCAACGGTATCTGTTCCATCGGCATTAATTGTCACGGTCACCGGCAGTAGCCCCGGATGCAATGGAGGATCCAATGGAACGGCTTCACTTACAACAAGCGGTGGAACTCCGGGATACACGTATGCATGGAGCGCAGGAGCAACAAGTCAAAATCTTTCCAGTTTATCAGCAGGGACTTTCACCGTAACGGTTACGGATTCTAAAACCTGCTCTGTTTCGGGAAGTGTCACTCTCACAAATCCCACGGTTGTTACTGCAAGTGTCACTGGAACCAGCCCAATTTGCAATGGAGGAAATAACGGAACGGCAACTGTAGCAGGAACCGGAGGAACAGGTACATTTACCTATTTATGGTCAACCTCAGCGACTACCTCCACTCTTTCAACCTTAGCAGTAGGAACATATACTGTTACTGTAACCGACGGGAACAGTTGTACGGCTACCGGGGATGTAACTTTAACCGAGCCACTTGCAATTGCTCTATCCTTATCTGGAACCAACCCTAACTGTAACGGCGGCACGGAAGGTAGTATAAGCACGACACCAAGCGGAGGTGCTGGTTTTTACACGTATAAATGGAATGGAGGATCAACCACTCAAAACCGTTCCGGGTTACCCGCAGGAACTTACACAGTAACCGTAAGCGATGCAAAAAATTGCACTCAGTCAGCGGATATTATTTTAGTGGAACCCTCAGCCATTATTATTTCGATAACGAAAACGGATGCAACCGGTTCCACTGCGTCAGATGGAACAGCGAGTGTCACTCCAACCGGTGGCACTTCGCCTTATTCGTATTCATGGAGTACCATACCGCCTCAAACCACTTCCACAGCGATTAATCTGAAAACCGGAACATACACAGTGACACTAACTGATTCCAAAGGATGTATGGTGACGGATACCGTCTTTATTGATTTTCCAGATATTTTAACAGAGAATAAGTTCTCAAAGAATATTTCGGTATATCCGAATCCTACGCAGGGAATTCTGAATATTGAATTTGGAAAAATACCGGATGATAAAGTTGAAATTCAATTGATAGATTTAACGGGACGTCTGGTGCATCGTGAGACCTATAAAATTGCAAATGCCACTAGTTTACGTTCTATAAATATTAATCAGGTTTCAAATGGCAGTTATTTTCTTATTATAACGGGGGAAGAGGATGTTTATAGGATGATGGTGAAGGTGGAGTGATTAGCACTCTGTTACCAACTCTGTATATCTTATTTCGTTTCAAATTCTTAATTCGAAAATTTAGTGTAAGTTTGTGCCGACATTTAACCTATTCACCTATGATTACCGTTGAAAAAATCCATCACAAGGGGGAATACCGCATTGCGGTTCATTTTCCAAGGGAACAAAATCTTATAGATAAGTTAAGAGCGATTCCGGGTACATTGTGGAGCCAGAGCAAGTCCACATGGCATATACCGTATTCTAAAGATGCATATAATAATCTTTTGGTTTTATTTCCGGGAATAAGACCGGTTCCTACGGAAACAAAACCTAAACCTGCCCAGCTTGAGCAGGAGAAAAGTAATGGTAATTCATATAAAAATTTATATCCGGCGGAAACAAAACCTAAACCTACCCAGATTGAGCAGGAGAAAAGTAATGGTAATTCATACAAAGATTTATATCCGAAAGGGGATGAATGTAATATATTTTTTTATGGGAGCAGGATTTTGATATTTATCAGGAAGGAGTTGAAGAACACCAATTTTTTAAAGGGCTTAAAAGGAATATTTTTTGATAAAGAAAAAAAATGCTGGTCATTAGCCAATGAGGGTAACAATCTACTTCTTCTGGAAAAACATTTTGAAACAAGATTGAAAAGAAAAAATTATCCACCGGAACGGCTGATTTCACCTGCTGTCAAGCGGTTAATGGTTAGAGATGAAGGAGTAATTCGAATCATTTCTAATGGAAACCGACAAATAAAATTGTATTTCAACTACAATAAAGAAGTAGTAAAATTTGTAAAGAGCATACCTTATGCGGGGTGGAATGAATCTCTGATGTGTTGGATGATACCTCATACGGAAGTGATTTTAAAGGAAATAAAAATGTATTTTGAAGGATTAAAATTTCGTATTGAATACAGAGAAGAAAAAGAAAAAAAGAGGGAGCCATTAGTTTTCAAACCTAAATTTAGAGATTGTCCAAAGGAGTATCTTGATAAACTTGAGTTAAAGAGATATAGTACCAACACCATACGCGTATACATGGGTTCATTTAAAGAATTCATAAATTTTTATCCGGACAAGTCATTGAATGAAATTACTGAATCTGAAATAAAAGAATATATGTTACACTTAGTACAAGAACGCAAAGTTGTCTCGTCCTGATATAGGTTTACAATAAATTTGTAGACAAATGGACAGACAAACAATAACAAAAGAGGCAATAATAGCCGAGTATCTGGCGGGAGAAATAACCTACCGGAAACTATCAGCCAAGTATGGCGTCAGCTTTCAAACCATTCACCAATGGGTTCAGATGTTTCAAGGGAAGAAACGAGTAAAAAAGGTGAAGGTGAAAATTTCACCCGCATCTCTTGTATCTGAAGAAGAATCCATTCCTGTTGAGGTGAAACACTTGCAGGCAGAACTTCGCAAAGAACGGCTGCACAATAAACTGCTCAATGCCATGATAGATATAGCGGAGGAGCAGTTGAAAGTAAGTATCAGAAAAAAGTATGGAGCCAAGCAGTTGTAAGTGTAGAGCAAAGCGAAAAGAGATGCTTGTCATCGCTTTGCACACTGCTTGGCTATTCCCGGCAAGCCCATTATCAGCATCAGCGGTACAGAGAAAAAGAAGCTTTGCAAAGCGAACTGTTAGTGCAGGGAGTGTTGCGTATCCGAAAAAATCAGAAACGGCTCGGAACAAGAAAAGTTTTTTTTCTGTTAGGTGGATTTATGCAGAAGCACCGCATACGTATTGGAAGGGATGCGTTCTTTGAGTTATTAAGGGAACAAAATTTATTAGTACGGGAAAGAAAATGCAGAAAACCGAGAACCACCTTTTCGTGCTTTTGGATGTATCGGTACCCCAATCTGGCAAAGGGCTTTATTCCTACCAGTCCCAATCAACTATGGGTAAGCGATATTACTTACATTCATATCGGAGAGGGTTTTGGTTATCTGAGTTTAATTACCGATGGTTACTCAAGAAAGATTGTCGGATTTTTTCTTTGTAATGACTTATCAGCGAAGGGCTGTATCGTTGCACTGAAAATGGCATTAAAAAATAATCCTGAACGGGAAAATCTCATTCACCATTCCGATAGAGGTTTGCAATATTACAGTGCGGATTATGTGAAATTGTTAGAGCCCGTGTGCAGGATCAGTATGACAGAACACAGCGATCCGTTGGAAAATGCTATAGCAGAAAGAGTGAACGGGATTTTAAAAGATGAATTGCTGGAACAAAGATTTAAAACATTTGCGGTGGCACAGATGGGGGTGGCAACCGCCATCAGTATTTATAATCATCAACGACCGCATAGCAGTATAGATATGCTCACTCCGGCAGTGGCGCACACCCAAAGTGGGTTGTTGAAGAAACATTGGAAGAATTATTATTCACTAAAAAAGGAAAAGGAGGTGGCTATGGTTACGTAGGTTTTTTTAGGTAATAGGTGTTCTAAAGTATATATTAAAAAGCCAAGTTGTTACACTTGGCTAAATAAAACGATATACTTCGTCACACACTGGTTTATTTCCTGGCAGGTTGCACCTCTGCAGAGCTTGCTTCTGCTTTCACCAGTAATGCAAAAATAATAAAAAGTGTAAACATTATTCAGGATTAAAAATAAAATGTAAATTTGTATCAGGATTAGTATTTAAAAAGTGTAAACATTTTTTAGGACGGGACATTTGGCGATAGTGCGAATTTGAACCGACAGACCAAAAAAATATATTTACTAATGAATGACAAAGACAACGAACAATCAACAATGGAAGATGAAAGCAAAAACATAAATGACAGTTATAAAACTGCTATTGAAAGAATAGCTGGTATAAATAACAAAGCGAACATTTTGGCTTCACAGACAAGTTTTCTTTCCAAGGGATTTTTGGGAAGTTCCCTTTATAATTCACTCACTGACATCAGCAGACAATTTTCAAAAATGAATTCGCTTTACGGTGGACTTCCCGACATTAGTCGTATGGTGCAAGAATCCTCAGCTTTAGCATCAGCAAGAGAAGCTAACTTATCTATATCAAGACTAGTTGGGACTAATTCAATTTTTGAAATGAGTAAAGCTATGCAAGCAAGCCATTCTATTTTTTCAACTCACAGTTCATTGGCAGCACTTTCAAATCCATTAAGTTCATACCTTAAACATGAAAGTAGCATCGCAAAACTTGCTTCATTGTCAACTATTGATAAATCACTTACATCTTTGTTTGCTGCTTCTTCCAATCTTGGACGAATAGCAGAATATTCTTTGCAAGCAGAAAAAAAACTTTGCAACTTTCAATTTATCTAACCTTGGTTCACGAATAGATATTAGCGAAAAAATCCAACCTCTCCTTTCAAACACTTTAACTGCCTATTCAAAATCTTTTTCTGACTTATGGAAGTCATACGAATCTACACCAAAAACATTTATTGAATTATCACCTACACTCTTACGAATTCCACCAATTGAATATTTCAACACTTCTACTCTTATAGAGAAAATTTCTGTTGACGATAGTGATGACACGGAAGAAGAATTATTGGCAAGCGACTTACTAATTGAAAACGAAGAAACTTTAACTACACTTTTGCCGAAATTAAATCCCGACTTATTGAATATGTGGTTAGGTGCTAAACAATCTCTGGAATCTGATAATGCCGACAAGGTTAGACATTTTACAACATCCATAAGAGAGTTAGTTACTCAAGTGTTACATAGTTTATCACCAGACCAAGACTTAATTAAATGGACAACTAACCCAACTGAACATATTCAAAATAAAAAACCGACAAGGAAAGCCCGTCTGCTTTACATATACAGAGAAGTAAATAATGAACACTTTACATCATTTATTGAGGCAGACATAAAAGCTACACTACAGTTTATTGACTTGTTTCAAGAAGGAACTCATGCCGTAAAATCCAAATTGACCGACAAACAACTAATGACTATAAAAATGAAAACTGAATCAACTTTGAAATATTTATTGCAGACATATTATGAGACAAAATAGAGCAGCCGCTAACAGGGGATTTAATGAAATTTATTTTTTGGGGGCAGACATCAGTAATCAAATTTTTCTGCTTTTATAATAGGTTTGTGGTTTACGAAAGTATTACGCTTCTAATCCCCCAAAAAATAAACTTCATAAATCCCCGAAACGTCAATCTGTCTAAAAACTATAGATACCCACATTTTTAAGTTTAATACTTCATTCTAACTATTGTTAACTACGGATAATCTTTGTATATGAAATTTATACAAGGAAAAAACAGAACCGATAGCGTAATAATAGCTGAAACGCTTGATCATTTTGTCGAACAAGATAATGATGTTCGCATGATAGATCTTTTTGCAGAAAGCATAAATCTTTCTGATTTTAAGTTTATCATCAAAACAACTCTCGAAGGCCGACCTGCCTACCACCCTAAGGAGTTGTTGAAACTTTATGTGTATGGTTATCTTAATCACATTCGTTCTTCACGGCATTTGGAAAAAGAATGTAAGCGAAACATAGAG